>Ga0315314_1002514_pt1 | contig 15069 bp, 18 predicted proteins | sample TDP9_MG_FD_203631 | JGI IMG/M metagenome (GOLD analysis project Ga0315314, IMG submission 203631) | Freshwater sediment microbial communities from Lake Towuti, South Sulawesi, Indonesia - TDP9 | ecosystem: Environmental > Aquatic > Freshwater > Lake > Sediment | place: Indonesia: South Sulawesi...
TCTATTCGCGTGTGGGCAGGCGCGGCAAACCTTTCGAGCCGACCGACTGCGCGGCCGTCTTTGAACGGACACTCACCAATCTGCAGGTGGCAATTCAGGAGAGTGGCGTGGTGATTACCCACGACGGCTTGCCGACCCTAATGGCTGACGCCTCGCAACTGGTTCAGCTGTTTCAGAACCTGATCGATAACGCCATCAAGTTCCGTGGCGAGGAGCCACCGCGCGTTCATCTCTCGGCCGAGCAAAAGGGAAATGAGTGGGTCTTCTCGGTGCGCGACAACGGCATCGGTATAGCCCCGGAATACTTCGAGAGCATCTTCCTCCCCTTCAAGCGTCTGCACAGCAGAGCTGAGTATCCTGGCACCGGCATCGGTCTAGCGATCTGCAAAAAGATTGTGGAACGCCACAGCGGACGAATCTGGGTGGAGTCGCAGCCCGGAAAAGGCTCCGTATTTTACTTTACAATTCCAGTAAAAGGAGGTAAACAACCATGAGTAGTCAAACGATCGGTAAGCCGATTGAGATTTTGTTGGTGGAAGACAACCCCGGCGATGTGCGCCTAACGCAGGAAGCCTTCAGGGATAGCAAGATTCGCAACAAACTGCACGTGGTCGGGGATGGCGTAGAGGCTATGGCCTTCCTGCGCCGAGAGGGAACGTATGCTGAGGCGCCTCGTCCAGACCTCATTCTCCTCGATTTGAATATGCCCAAGAAAGACGGGCGTGAGGTGCTCGCGGAGATCAAGACCGAGGAAGACCTGAGACGCATCCCGGTGGTGATTCTAACCATCTCCAAGGCTGAGGAGGACATCCTCAAATCCTACGATCTCCATGCGAACTGCTACATCACAAAGCCAGTTGACTTGGAGCAGTTCATCAAGGTAGTGAAGGCTATCGAGGATTTCTGGCTCACTATCGTGAAGCTGCCGCGGGGTGAAGGAAATGAACAATAAACGCATCAAAGTCCTGCTGATCGAGGACAACCCCGGAGACGCCCGACTGATACAGGAGACGCTGGCCGAAGCAAGGGGCGCTCCATTTGATTTAGAGTGCGCCGACCGGCTCTCGACAGGGCTAGAGCGCCTGGCCGCGGGAGACATTGACGTGGTCCTGTTGGATCTCTCGCTGCCGGACAGTCGGACGTTTAATACATTCGCCAAGGTGCAGGCTCAAGCGCCAGAAGTGCCGATTGTGGTGCTGACAGGTCTCGATGATGAAGCACTGGCAGTTAAGGCAGTACGGGGAGGCGCGCAGGATTATCTGGTCAAGGGGCAGGTAGATACCAACTTGCTAGCGCGCGCCATGCGCTATGCCATCGAACGCAAGCGGATGGAGGAGGAGCTTAGACTTTACTCTGAGCACCTGGAGGAGTTGGTTGAGGAGAGAACTAAACAGTTGAAGGAGTCACAAGAGCAGCTTCTCAAGTCTGAGAGGCTAGCCGCCATTGGAGAGGTAGCCGCCATGGTGGGCCACGACCTGCGCAACCCGCTGCAGGCCATCACCAACGCCGTTTTCGTTATCAATAACATGGGTGAGGTGATAAGCTTCCTTAGAGAGAAGCCTTCTACACCGCCCTTTAACCAAGAACGAATATCTAAGGAGTTGACCCAGTTCAGAGAGATGATAGATGTCATCGATGACTCTGTCAGATACGCTAACAAGGTCGTTTCAGACCTTCTAGACCTCGCCAAGGACCAAGAGCCAAACCCTCAAGAAACTGACCTAAACTCACTGATTCGCGATGTGCTTTCAACCATGAAAATCCCTGGAAATGTAACCGTTACCGCACAGCTGGACGAGGCCCTTCCAAGGTGTAAGGTTGACCAAACCCAGATGAAGCAAGTTTATTTTAATCTCGTCACAAACGCTCTGCAAGCAATGCCCGAAGGAGGAAGGCTCACGATAAAATCAGCCAAAAAAGGAAGCATAGTCGAGGTCCAGATTATGGATACGGGAGTCGGCATCCCCCAACAGAACATGGAGAAGGTCTTCGATGTCCTCTTCACCACAAAAGCTAAGGGCGCAGGCTTGGGGTTAGCCGTCTGCAAAAAGTTGGTGAAAGGACATGGAGGCAGCATCGAGGTGGAGAGCGAGGTCGGGAAGGGATCAATTTTCACGGTTAAGTTACCCATTCGTCTAGAGGAAGGAGGCGAAAGTAAGTGACGAAGGAGAAATTCAGTATCCTGATAGTAGACGATGACGAGAGCATCCTAGCGACCTTGAGTGCCATCCTTGAGAAGGAGGGCTATGCCATAGACACCGCAAAGAACGGAAGAGAAGCCATTGAAAAATCGAAATCTAGGTTCTTTGACTTGGCGCTATTAGACATCAGGCTTCCAGATATGGAGGGCACAAAGCTGCTAACAAAGATGCACGATAGCCTGCCAAAGATGGTGAAGATCATGTTAACGGGCTACCCCTCCCTACAAAACGCCATCGAGGCCCTAAACCTGGGAGCCGACGCTTACATCATAAAGCCCGTGGACCCAGAGAAGCTGATAAAGATCATCAAGGAGAAGCTGGAGAAGCAGCGGGCAGCCAAGAAGATAAGCGAAAAAAGGGTGGCGAAGTGGATCAAAAAGCGAGTACGTGAAATCGAAAGCGAATATCCGAGATGAAGTGTTGTGGAAGAGAGTTTTCCTTCTAACCTGATTTCGGAGACAGATAAGCTGGCTTTGACGGTTCTGTTTGAAAAGCACTTAAATCTAGTGCCAGTCTTTGACGATCCGTTGGGGTATAAATATCCAGAGGCAGAAGCCCTGTTTGAGATGCCCCACAGAAAAATTCTAGAAAAACTCAACTCGCTTTCTAAAATGGGTTATTTAAACAAAAACTTGTGTGCCACTATACTAAAATGCCCAAGGTGTAACGACTACAAGTTACGCTTAAGACTTCAATGTTCCTACTGCGGCAGTTTTAGGTTGGCTAAAGGAGTTTCGATGAAGCATTACCCTTGTGGATACATTGGATTTGAGGAGGAGTTCCTAGAGCAAGATAGGTATGTCTGCCCAAAATGTCACACACCCCTCGAAAAGCTTGGGATTGACCACATGAAAATAGGGGTGTGGTATCGATGCGTTGATTGCGGGAAGACTTTCGGGGAGCCGAAGGAACTAATTTACTGTTCTGTATGCGATAAGTGCTTTGAAAGAGAAGAGCTAGTCCTAGAGCCCATCTATTCCTTTGCAATCAACGAGGAAAACGTTGAGGGAGTACTGTTGGACATCGACTTAAGCGCAATCGAGAAGCTATTTAGCGATAGATGGGTGGTTGAAATGCCTGCCAAAGTGGTTGGTGAGTCAGAGGTACCCCATCTCTTCACGGCTGCTTTAACAAGCAAAGGGCCCGTTGGGAAAAGGGTTTTGATGGATGTAGACTACGCTACCACGCATGTGACTACGGATTCGGTGATGCGCTTCTTCGCTAAGGTGGCAGACGTGAAACCAGATATAGCGATCTTAGTAGGGGTGCCCAAATTCGATGAAGGCGCTAAGAAGCTTGCGGAAACATATAAAATCAAGGTTTTGGAGTCGAAACGATTTGTGTACATCCTAGATGAACTGGGCAAATATCTGAATGAATTTCAAGGGAGGATGTTATGAGTGACGAGTGAAAACTTTTTCTCAGAGAGGTCAGAACACATGGGAAATCCGTTTCTTGCAGTCCTGGGAGAGCGAAGACCTGGCTATAAATACTATGAGATTGCATTGTCTATGAAAAACGAGGTTGGAGTTTTAAACAGCATTATCGCTAAGCTAGTTGAAACGCAAGTCAACATTTTAGGTGGACTACACGCTGTAATCGGTGAAAAAGGAGAATGGTTTACCTTTATTGAGGTGCCAGAGTCCGCGTCAATTGAGCAAATACTGGGAAAGATATCGGATATGGATGTGATGTTGAATGTTAGGTACACGGAGATGAAGAGGACTGACTACTTTGACAAGTTTCTATTCCCACTCTACGTTCATGACAACAGGACAATGATTTTGACGGCTACCATGTTCCATGCTCTAAAAAAGGCAATCACAGACGTGCTCAAAAGCGGTGGAGAAGCCATAATCTACTTGCAGGGACTACTAGCTGGTTCCCAAATCTACGACCAGTTCCCGAAAGAGTTAACCTCCGTCGAAGACAAACTACTTCACACACAAAACTTATTCAGGGCATTTGGGTGGGGTCTCGCCAAGTTTTATGCGTTAGATCCAAAGGCAAAGACAGGCGCCATAAGGATTGACGATAGCCTAGAAGCAACGGAATCTATGGAAACCAAATGTCACTTCACGAGAGGCTACTTAACAGGATTGCTCAGGAAAATATTCCAAGATGATTCCATAAAGATTGAAGAGGTAATGTGCAGAGCAACAGGAGAACCTCGCTGCGAATATCATTTTCTATGACCTACCACTTCACTTCAAAACCCAAGGCTTCCCTAATGTAGGCTATAAGCCTCACAACAGAATAAATCGGTCTATAAACCAAAACCACAATCGGGGTTAACGCTAAATAACCCAGCTCTTGTTTACCTCTAGGAGAAGTAACAATTGACACCACTGCTTGCGTGAATTCTAAAACAAGGTAGAAGCCTAGAATAAGAGCTATGAGTTTCCAGATAGGGATTCCTGAGAAAACGAAGGGGAGCAGCAAAAACCAAGCCGACCTCATGAATATAAGAAGAAGATCCATGAAAAGCATGTCGAGCACAGATAACACTGATTTAAATCCAAACCCCACATTAAACAACAAATCTTTATGCTTAACGATTGTTTGCAGTTGCCCATACGCCCACCGGGTCCTCTGTCTAATCCATCCACGAAAACTGCTCGGAACAACAGTCCAAGCTATGGCATTTCGAGCAAAAACCGCTTTTAGACCAGTCTTCCTTAATTTAAGCACATAATCAAAGTCTTCAGTGATAGTATCTTCATCTAACCCTCCTATGGCCTCCATTACTCCTCTTCTATACGCCCCAAAAGCTCCGGGAATTATAAGTAAAACTTGAATCATAGATTGAAAGCTCCTACCCATCTCCATGGCTATAAGATACTCGTACGCTTGGATTTTCGCCAGAATAGAGTCAGTGTTGTAAACCCTCACATTCCCCGCAACACCGACAACATTAGGATCGCTGAAGGGTTCGATTATTTTAATTAGGCTTTCCCTTTGAACCCTTGTGTCAGCGTCAATACATACAATAATTTCCCCTGAAGCAAACTTCGACCCGTACATTATAGCTCTAGCCTTATTACTACGCGGTTCTGTCTTTCTGACTAATACGATCTCTCCACGAGCGGCATAAGGCTTGGCTTTGAGGTACGTGTCATCCGTTGAGTTGTCATCCACCACAATTATCTCCTTATTGGCGTATGCCAACCCAGTTAAGCTTTCGATAGTTTCCTCTATAACTCCCCCCTCATTGTGCGCAGGAACAATCACGCTAACCTTTGGCAGACCTGTGAGCTTCCACCTCTCTGCTCTAACGAAAAAGTTGTGGTAGAGAAGGGCTAAGCATTTAGCAATCACCCTCGGCAACTCTAATACAAGCGGTAAGATCAGGACCAGTGCCGCTTCCCATAGATCGACTTCAACAAATGGTAAATGCATGTTCAAATTACTAGCGCCCATCACGAGTTAATTAACCTTATTTCCATTCCGTACAAAACAACAATGAGACCCTAAACAGGAGTCGAAGCCTACATCATAGAACCCATAGACCTAAAAAAGTGGGATAATAGCCGGAATTTCTGTTTCCTTATATGCACAAAATTTTTTAGGTCAACAACCTAATGATAGGGCAAGGAAGGAGGGATTACACATGCCTATCGCTTTCGTCCTCGTAAACGCCGAGATAGGTGGCGAGGAAGAGGTTCTTAAGGAGATCAAAAAGGTTGAGGGAGTGGAAGAAGCCCACACCGTCTACGGAGTCTACGACATCATAGTGAAAATCAAAGCCGACACAATGGATAAGCTGAAAGAGGTTGTGACCTGGCATATACGAAGGATAAACAAGGTTCGATCCACCCTAACCATGATCGTCGTAGAGGGTTCGTAAACAATAACATCCTCATTTTTTCTTGTTTCGCATTTTCTCTTTCACACCTTGACTCAACCCACGGGAAAATTGTAGTATCCCTTTATCGTTTTCTCTACATAATCCCAAACTCAGATCAAGCGTAGGCACCGGCGTTTGCGCTTGGCTTAGACATAGCATTATAACAGAAGTAACATTATTCCATTCTTGAAATATTCTCCTTAAAGGAACACTCCTTTTTAGGTCCATGCAGTAATCTTACAGAGGAACCTTATAGAACAACTTTCAGGAGGTTCTAGGCTGGTTAAGGGAGTACGGAAAAACCCGCGGAAGCATAGGGGTCGCCTATGCATAATGGCGGAGATCTTGGAGATAGCGAAGAACGGCGCCCTCAAAACCCCAATTATGTGTAGGGCGAACCTATGCTCTGCGCAATTAGATGAGTACTTGTATCTTCTTCTCGAAATAGGGCTTCTCGAAGCCGTCAACAAGGGCGAGAAAATCCTTTACAGAACAACTACACATGGTCTTCATTACATTCAAGGACACAAGAAACTCGCGGCTCTACTAGATACAGAACGAGAATGGAATATTCATGAACGTAGAAGCGCTTCTTTTGCTCTTCTATGATTATAGTGGTTGAGAGAACATAACCATCAACCTTTTTCGCGTCCATAGTTTGAGGAGAAATCCCTCCGACAACTGAAGCTTCTTATCATCGCGATACTTCTTATTAAATATGCTGAGCTGGCGCCAATGACCACGATGCACATTGGATTCGACGACACAGACTCGCCGAGGACGGGCTGCACCACCTACGTAGCTGCGCTTCTCGTTGAAAAACTGCACAGACTGGGCGCTTTCTTCATTGATTACCCCAACCTTATCCGGTTGAACCCCAATGTTCCTTGGAAAACCCGTGGAAACGGTGCTCTCTGTCTAAGGATCAGGTGCGGCGAAGAACTCGCGGAGGAAATCAAGGAAACGGTGATTGAGACCGTCGAGGAAAACGCTGACCTAAGCTATGCTGGCACCGACCCGGGTGTCGTTTTCTTTTTCAACAACATACCCAGAGAGCTCAAAGACTTCGCTAAGAGAACCATACAGAGCGTGGTGAAAATGAGGGAAGCCGTAAAACTCGTCAATATGTTCGAGGCCGAGGCCGTGGGCTTCAAGACCGGACGTGGCATCATTGGAGGTCTAGCCGCCATCGGAGAATCTCTAGGTAACGACCACACCTACGAGATCATAGCTTACCGAACAAGGGAAAATCGTGGCACACCACGGAGAATAGAGGGTACATCTATCGAGGCAATGAACAAGAAAACCGCGCCTCTCACCTTCAACAACATAGACCCGGAGAAAGACAGAATCCTCATAACCCCCAGAGGACCGGATCCAATCCTTTACGGCATTCGAGGGGAGACTCCGGAGGTCGTTAAGCAAGCCCACGAACTGATCCGCTCGCAGGAAACGATCGAGCGGTGGGTCATCTTCCGCACGAACCATGGAACCGACGCTCACCTACGAAGGATAAGCGCCATTGGTGAGGTACAACCCTTCAACCCAGTGGTTGTTCGCGGAGCCGTAACCAAGAAGCCTCAAGTCATCCCCGGGGGGCACGTTATCTTTCCAATCAAAGACGAAAGCGGGCAGGTAGATTGCGCAGCCTACGAACCCACAGGGGCTCTTCGAGAGGTCGCAAAGAACCTGATCGACGGAGACCTTGTTGAGGCTTGTGGTGGAGTTCGCCCCGCTTCGTCAAGGCATCCCATCACCATCAACATGGAAAAGATTCGAGTTTTGAAGCTGGCTCCCAAAATCGTTTTCCAAAATCCAATGTGTCCTCAGTGTGGCAAGCGGATGAAATCGATGGGGACGGGTAAGGGATTTAGGTGTGAGAGGTGTGGCTTTCGTTCCTCCAAGCTGAGTAAGGTGGCTGTTGAGACGAAGCGAGACCTTAAGGAGGGGCTTTACATCACTTCTCCTCGATCTCAGAGACACCTAACCAAGCCTTTCTGTCGATACGGGAGAGAAAAATCCGGTACGCCGAAGGAGCTGATTAAGGATTGGCACTTTCCATGACCTTTCTTAAAACTTGCTAAGCTTCTGTCACTTTAAACATTTCACAGAGAAGCTCATAGAGTTCTTTTCCGCCCTCAACCCCGGAAAAAAGGTCCTTCTCCGCCTTCAAGATTCTTCCCACCATCTCGTAGGTTCTTCTCCACTCCAGCTCCCTCCACATGATCCTGTAATTTTTCATTTCGATCCAAGCTCGAAACACCAAAACGAGGAACATAGCCAGCATAATCATCAGGTTTAGCAGATAGATGTTCACTAATGTTAACTCCAACCTATCACCCCAAAGCGTCCCTTATTATGTTTAAACCGAAGATACTGAGAGGAAATGAAGATTTAAACCATTCCCATCCTCTCCGCGCAGGAGTTCTGAGATGGTGACAACAAAAAGTGAAGACATCAAATGAGAAAACTGGAAATGGAAGAAAACGCTAAATAAGGTGTGAAAAATCTGCTTAAATTTTGTGGAGAGAACACATGGCCTTTGACCTGATTGTTTTTGGTCATTTAACGCACGATACCATCGTAACCCCTGACAAGAGAACTCATAAGACCTTAGGTGGTGTTGCAGCGTATACCTCGCTTACTGCAGCTAAGCTCGGAGCGGTTGTGGGGGTCGCAACAAAGGTTGGAACGAATTTCAAACATGCATACTTGGAATACCTCCAGAGAGCAAACATTAATCTCTTAGGCTTAAAAGTGAACTCGAAGAAGACCACAGCTTTTGAAAATGCCTATGATGAAAACTGGAAGAGAACCCAGCGACTTCTAAGCTACAGTCAACCCATAGAGACCAGGGATGTTCCTGCCGCCTATATTAACGCTAGATGTTTTCACTTCGGTCCCGTATTTCATGAAGTTTCATATGACATTATCAAGTTTGCTCATCAAAAAGGTATTTTAACGTCGCTTGATCCTCAAGGCTACTGCAGAGAGCGCGGACCGCGTTCTATTGTGAAGATTCGCAGCTGGAAGGAAGCAAAAGAAACCTTGCCCTATGTTGACATCCTCAAATGCGATGAAACTGAAGCTGAAAAACTAACTCAAACGGGCGATTTAAACAGGGCAGCGAGAATCATTCAAGGCTTTGGACCAAAAATCGTACTAGTAACGCAGGGAGCGAAGGGCCTGGTCTTTTGCCATGAGAACACGGTGGAGAGAATTCCAGTCATTCCGGCAGAGAAACTTGTTGACCCCACGGGTGCCGGAGATGCCTACTCAGCGGGTTTCATCGTGGAATACTTGAGAACCAAAGACCCGAAGCACTCGGCTCTATTCGCTTCATGCGTTGCCTCCTTTGTAGTGGAAGGGATCGGAACAGCCACGTTACCAACGAGAGAGATGGTTATGGAGCGTTTAGACAGGTACATGAGAAGGTCAACATGAACACCGTTGAATGCGCTACTTCTCTAAAGCTGTATTCGGATAGTTATTTGTTTTTTCGCAAAAGGATTCTGCTATCCTCAAACAAAAAAGGAAGGTTGTTGATGTTGAGTCCGTTTCACTTTTCCTTTATAGTTGCGATAAACTCATCTATGGGTATGGCTGGCAAAGTCATGATTCTAACCGTTCCTCGAGACCCAAGTTCCACAGAAACACGGGCAACCGTCGTGTTATCGGGAGCTTCAATAACGTTGACAAAGTCATAGGGTCCTAGTACCGCGTATTGAGAGAGGACCTTCACTCCGAAGGCTTCGATCTCCTTGTTCACCTCTCGAATTCTTTCAGGCCTTTCCTTAATGGTCTTTCCTCCCTCAGCCGTTAGGGTGGAAAGAAGGATGTATATGGGCATTCTCTACCTCCGAAAAACTATTCGTATTCATATTATTTCTCTTTTTCGCCAAAGAAACATAATTTGGCTCTAGCACTCCCCTCCGTGAAAAACGTCTCTTAATCAAATCCGAGTTCCACAGTCTCGCATAACAAAATCTGGCGCACGGATTAGACGCATACCTTCACCCTGAAACTTGAAAAATTGGGAAAGAAGTTGGTGTCACGATTTAATGGATGACTGCCTTTGAAGCAGTTAGTGCGAAGTTGGTCGTTTCTTCTAAGAATTCGGCAATTTTTCTCCCAGACGATGCCAGTTTGTAAGTCCTAGGTCTTTTTTGGGCAAAAACTAGTTTTCTCTCCCTTAATCTACGCAGATACTTGTAGGTTCTTCTAATGGTTATACCAACCACTTTGGAAAGTTTACGCACGGATATACCATCCTCTGGAATGGCGTCAAAAATCCTTTTCTCGGTCGGTGAAAACCTTGCATCCGGCTCTTCTCTTGCTTTGAAATAGAAAACTTGGTCAGAGCGTTTAGTCCGGATCTTTATCAGCCCTTTCTCTCGCAGCCTTCTTATGGCTCTCGACAAACTTTCTTGAGCTATTGACCCAACTAACTCGTCATGAGTCTTCGGTCCGCTCAGTAGTCTCCTTAACACAAGTTCTTCATAGCAACGAGAACGGACCGGCAGTACATTTCGAAAATTGAATCTACTCACTAGATCGTGAAATTTTCGGCCATACAAGGTTAGCCCATATCTATTGTTGCCTTCTCTTACAAGCCCAACTTTTAACAATGGTTTGAGGTATTCACTCATTATGGTATGACGACTGTGATAATATCCATTGTTCTTTAGGTATTCCTGTAATTCCCTTATGTCATGAGGGCGTTTCGAAAGCGCATCCAAAATTCTTAATCGTCTCTTATTTTTCACGACATTAAACAAGTTAAGAACGTGATTCTTTTCGCTTACAATTGTATTGATCTTCAAAAATTCGTTCTTTGCCTTCCATATTTCACATCGCTCAACGCAAGTTATCGGAGATACAGATTCGCAGTTTCCACAACGAATTTCAACTTGTTTCAAGATATCGGCTAAATTTGTGCTATTCTTCACTATTGTGGACAATGATTGATGCGAGTTAATTTCAAGAATCATGGTACTGGTCACCTAAACGACATTGTCATAGGAACGCCCATGTGGTTCTGCAGCGCTGGGCGGCCTTATGACATATGTCATATTATATGACCTACGTCATACTTATATACGTTTCCACAACAATTGTTTGGTTGGTGAACCCCGTTATGCTGATACCATGCGAGGTCGCGGTAAAGTCCGTGGTTCCAGCCATCAGAGCGATGATAGTTAGAGAATTAATACAATCGTATGGAATGAAGCAAAACGACGTAGCGAGTCTTTTAGGCATATCTCAAGCGGCGGTGAGCAAGTACACCGGGCATGTTCGAGGCAGAGTCCCCGAAATTGAAGATGTGGAAGAGATTCGGCCTATAATCGCGAAAATCGTGGACTCGCTAGCTAGTGGGCGCACATCCAGATATGAGCTTGTGCCAAGGTTTTGTGGCGTGTGCGTCGTGATCAGACGAAAAAGGCTAATGTGCGAGCTATGCAAACGTTCAGATCCATCTATCAATGTCGAACAATGTTCTATTTGTCAGTCCGAACCCTCATTTTGTAAGAACGACAGCAAGTGAACGATGGACTGCTGAAATCTTCTTCGTGAGAAAAGGATTGGCGTTTTCACCATCAATTCTAAATTAGCAACCGACGAAAGCCATCACAGTATAAGAATAAGGTAAATCTAATGATGGAAAATATTATTTCTTCTTGAAAAACAACCAGTTCTCCTTTCCTTTGAACCTAACCAAACAATAAACACCCTTGAGCACCCTACCCTTCACTTCGAAAACCAGCTTGTCTTCGTCCCTTTCTATCAAAACGTATTGCCCTTTGTCCCAGATCTCCACGGTGCCCGCGCCGTATTCACCCTCTGGAATGGTTCCTTCAAAGTCTGCGTATTCAACGGGATGATCCTCCACTTGCACCGCCAGTCTTTTCACGCCTCTTTCCGTGGGAGGCGTTTTCGGGACTGCCCAACTCTTTAGAACTCCATCCATTTCCAACCTCAGGTCATAATGCAGATGTGTAGCATCGTGTTTTTGAATGACATAGATTTTTCCGCCATCTGTTTTCTCTTCACCCTTAGGTTCTCTCGTTTTCTCAAAGTCCCTCTTCTTCCAATACTGTTCCAGTTCCATCTTTCTCACCTTGCTCCTTGTCTTGTTACCGCCTCTGGCACCCATATAGGACTCCGAGGCAAGACTATTAAAAATTGTCATTTCAATACCAGTTTTGTGGAGTGCATTTCTATCTGACGAGTTAGACGTCTAGGTGATGATCAAAATTAAGAGATTCTGGTGAATTAGAGGAAGTGAGGATGGTGGAAACACACGAAATTAAACCCTGGCCCTTCAATTCCATTTATTCATGTTTTTCACTTTCGGTCATTTTTCCAGCCATTTAAAATAAAGGTCGAAGTATGAGCCTAAATGAAAAGCGATAAACGCAAGCACGATAGAACTCTAAGTTGTTTCCCGCTGCTGAGGTTGTGAGAAGAAGTCAAAGGAAAGGCTTAAAAGCGCCTCTTCAGTAGCGAAATCCACTAACCCCTCAACAGTCTCGGGCTCATAACATTGTTGTGATTTTCCAGATAGTCTATGACATATGTCATATTTAAGTTTTCTTGTGGCAAAGCGAATCAAACCTACAGTTTGATCGCGGTGCTTTTCTGTATGCATTCTTTGCGTTCTCTAAGCGTAATGTTAATCTACTTTGGTTTAACTCCAACTAGGCTGGACGCCTCTAAGAGTACTGCGGTTTAAGGGTGACAATATGAGTGATTGGAAATCCCTGTTGAAAGCAGATCCAACAGACTGGCTGTTAGAGGAGAACAATCCGTCAATTCGATACTGGACATTGAAAGATCTACTACACAAGAGTGAGAGCGAACCAGAAGTAACAAGGGCAAAAGGAAGAATTTCCGAAAGCAAAGAGGTACAGATGATTTTCTCTAAAACTAACTTTAATGGCGGGCCATTTTGGTCCAAGTCAAACGGAGATATCTATTGGGGAACTTTCTCTACCGGAAGTGTCCTTTGCTTTCTTGCCGAAACAGGGTTGACGAGAGAGGATCCCAAAATCGAAGATTTGGCAAGGTTTCTTTTTGGATATCAATCTGCGGAGGGCTTCTTCAAACTGAGCCCAAGTGGTCCAGGATGGTGGTCTTGTTTCACAGCCACGGTTCTTGGAGCCCTTTTGAGGTTCGGCTATATCAATGATGGAAAAGTCGACAAGGGTGTTGAGTGGCTTTTTAATACACAAAGGCTCGATGGAGGATGGTATTGCACAAAAAACGCCTTAAAAGGTGGCCCGAAAGAAAAGCTTGACAGTTGCCCTCATGCGGTTCTAAACGTCCTTTGGGCATTTATGAACACTCCTGAACTGCGCAACCGTAAAGAACTTATTTCTGCGGTAGAATTTCTTCTGCGCCATTGGGAGACCAAGATACCTATTCCTAATGTCGATCGGGGAAGATACGGGATTGGTTCCCGTTTCAAGTGGATAAGGTATCCGCTATTCGAATATCACCTTTTGAAATACGTTTATGTCTTGTCCCATTATGATTATGCCTTGACAGACAATAGGTTAAGAGAAGCGGTAGACCTCCTGATATCCAAGCAAGACACCCAAGGACATTGGGTAATAGACAAACCCTATCCGGGTTGGGAAGAATTCGAGTTTGGGAAAAAAGGCAGTCCAAGTAAGTGGGCTACATTAAATGCTCTGAGGGTACTAAAGAGAATTTGTAGTTAATAGACACTGTTAAGAGTTCTAGGCTTTCTCAAAAAGTCTAATAGCGCCCGCATATCGGCAAAAAGACGACAAAAAGGAGAATTTTAGCCATAGTGCGGGGGGCGGGATTTGAACCCGCGGAGGCCTACGCCAGAGGATTTCTCAGATGACGTTTAGTCGACTTAAGTCCTCCCCCTTTTCCTAGGGTTTTGACCCACTACTTAGACCTGGCTCGGGTACCCCCGCCACCCTCTATTCATTTCAACGCCCAACTTAAATATTACCGATAACGTGGAAAGGCTAAACCCGGTTGACTCGTCAAGTTTTCAGCTCAGTGGCTGGCCTGACCTTCTAATATCCTTATTAATGGTTCCTTCACCTGTAGCTTGGTTGTTTCGTAAACGAGGAGAGTCTCGGTTTTTTTAACCGCAGACAGATTTTGTATTTTTCTTAATAGGCTTCTTAGTTCATCGATGTCTCTAACAATAGCCTCTACGAGGATGTCAAATCTTCCTAAAAGATAATGGATCTGAGAGATTTCCTGGAATTTCTTAATGATCTCATTTGTTTCTTTTCGAAACTCTGTCTGCGGTTCTGCAACGATCAAGATATAAGCCCTTAACCTGAGACCGATGTCTCTCGGATCAAGGTCGACCGTGAACTGTACACCCTTCCTTCTGAACTCATCGAGTTTACTGTAAACGCTCTGCCTTGTTATGCCACATTTTTTAGCCAACGTAATGATTTTTTGCCTGCTATCCCTGATAAGCTCCTTTAAAAGCAATTTATCTTTATTGTCAAACATGACTGACATTTTTGTGCAATACTATTTAAACTTTTTGTCACTTTGTAATTTTGTAGGCACCAAAGGTAACAAAAAGTCAAAAAACGCATTTAAAAATTTATTTTTATGTCCGACTATCTTTAAATTGAAATCATGTTTACGACAGGGTTAAAATGTTAAACAATTACGTGACAAACGAAAAAGCTAGAGAAAAATATACCAAATTCGCAGGCTCAAATACACTGGATAAAATTTTGGAAGTAACAAACGATATTCTGAAACCAAACGAAACCCACAGAGCAAAGGCAAATCTCGAAGGCGTTGGTGTAGAGTTCATCACTAATAATCCTCATCAGTTTGATTTCTGGAAAGAAAACTGGTGGTCAGCATCTGAAGACGTGCCAACACGTGTATTCCTCTATTCCGTAATAGGAATCGAGGGAATCGAACCAACCATCTACTATTGTCAAGAGAGACGCACATCGGTTTTCGTCAACTTCGATTACTATGGACAGTGCAAGAGTCGTGGGGCAC
>Ga0315314_1002515_pt1 | contig 15067 bp, 15 predicted proteins | sample TDP9_MG_FD_203631 | JGI IMG/M metagenome (GOLD analysis project Ga0315314, IMG submission 203631) | Freshwater sediment microbial communities from Lake Towuti, South Sulawesi, Indonesia - TDP9 | ecosystem: Environmental > Aquatic > Freshwater > Lake > Sediment | place: Indonesia: South Sulawesi...
TTCGTTATGGATCACGGCCAAGGTTCCACCGCTTGGGATGTAGATGGCAACCGGTATATCGACTTCAACGCCGGCGTCGCTGTCACCGCCACCGGCCATTGTCACCCGAAGGTGGTGAAGGCGATCCAGGAACAGGCGGCCAAGTTCATCCATATGGCGGGGACCGACTTCTACTATGGAGTCCAGATCGAGTTGGCGGAGAAACTTAACTCTCTCGTGCCGGGCAGCCAGGCCAAGCGGCTTTTCTTCACCAACTCGGGCACCGAGGCGGTAGAGGCAGCGATCAAACTAGCTCGCTACTATACACGCCGGCCTCGGATGATCGCCTTTCTGGGCAGTTTCCACGGCCGCACCATGGGGGCTCTATCCCTGACCGCGAGCAAGGTGGTGCAGAAGAGGGGCTTCGGTCCCCTGGTGCCAGGGGTGACCCACGTCCCCTACGGCTACTGCTATCGCTGTTCCTACAATTTAAAGTATCCCGCCTGTGATGTGGCCTGTGTGAAGTTTATCGAGGAGCTTTTTGAGAAGGCGCTTCATCCCGAGGAGGTGGCGGCCATCTTCATGGAGCCGATTGAGGGGGAAGGCGGGTATGTGGTGCCCCCGCCTCTCTTCCACGTGAGGTTGAGAGAGTTGGCCGACAGATATAATATCCTCCTCGTTGACGACGAGATTCAGACGGGGATGGGGCGGACGGGCAAATGGTTTGCCATTGAGCATTGGGGTGTGGTGCCAGATATCGTTGCTATCTCCAAGGGAATCGCCTCGGGTATGCCTTTGGGAGCCATGGTGGCCCGCAAGGAACTGATGACTTGGCCGCCGGGGGCCCATGGCAACACTTTAGGTGGGAACCCTATCTGTTGCGCCGCTGCCTTGGCCACCATTGAACTGATAGAAGGGGGGCTGATGGAGAATGCGGCAAAGATGGGCCAATATATCTTGGAGCGGGTTTGGGCGATGGAAGGGGAGCACCCCACCATCGGCGATGTGCGGGGCAAGGGGTTAATGATCGGCATCGAATTAGTGGAAGACAAAGCGAGCAAGAAGCCGGCTCGAGCCCTCAGGGACGAGGTGATCCAACGGGCTTTCAAGAAAGGGCTCCTCATCCTAGGTTGTGGAGCGAGCACCATCCGTCTCATGTCCGCCTTGACCATCGATCGTCAGACGGTCGACGAGGGGTTGGCCATCTTGGAGGAGACTTTGGCAGAGGTGGAGAAGGCACGGTAAGGGAAAGGAGAGGGGTCAGATTTCTGGCCCCTTTTGATGTTGAGGGCGAGCGATGGGTCGGACGATTCTCTTGGCTGGCCGTCCTGGAGTGGGAAAGACGACTATTATCAAGGGGGTTGTGGATATTCTAGGGGGCGAGGCCGGCGGCTTCTATACGGAGGAGATCCGCCAGGGAGGCCAGAGGATGGGCTTTAAGATCATTACCCTCGAGGGGGAGGAGGGGGTACTGGCGCATGTGGATATTAAAGGTGCTCCTCGGGTGAGCAAGTACGGGGTCAATATAAGGGACCTGGAAGAGGTAGGCGTGGCAGCGCTCAGGCGAGCGGTAGAGGAGCGGCAGTATGTGGTGATCGACGAGATAGGGAAAATGGAACTCTATTCCCAAGAGTTTAGAAGAGCGGTAGTGGAGGCGTTGGAGAGCGAGAAGGTCGTCCTGGGTACCGTTATGGCTGGTCCTCACCCTTGGGTTGATACCCTCAAGGCTAGGCCGCAAGTAACGGTCCTTGTGGTTACGGAGGGAAATCGGAAGGGTATGGTCCGACGGATTTTGGATATGCTTGGGGAGAGGTGATCGCTTTCCCCTGACTTCTACGAGGGGCGAAAAGCCCCTCGTTTATTAGAGGCGTCTTGATTATCATTTAGGGGGCGCTAGACTGGAACGGTTCGAGGAGCGTTGATAGGTTGCTAGAGTTATTGGATAGGGAGCGTTTCCTGGGGCTCCGGAACTGGGGGTTCTCATTCCATAGTCTGTCCAAGGGGTACGGCCATCTTTTTCTCCGGAAAGTGGTCTTGCGCCACCCCTGGCTAACATTGCGGGGCTTCCTCGAATACCGCAGGTTTCTGCAGGCAGGGCGGCGAGAGGGGGATATAACCTATCTCTTCTGGGAAAGTGAGGAGAGCCTTCTGGAGGGGATGGCAGATGGGGAGGGGCCTCTTGTAGCGGTGGGCTTCTGCCTGAAGCCCTTTGACTGCCCCTCTGAGAGGCCCAACCATAGTTGCCTGTATCTTTCCATACTCGATCTCGACCAGGGAGAAGAGTGGCCCCATCCCATCTGCCGAGAGTGCAAAGTGGCTATCATCGGCAAGAGAGCCCTCGCGGCAGGGGCCAAGATGCATATCATGACCTCGGCCCTGGATATCGCTCATGATCTGATGATCCCCACTATCGAGGAAGGGAGGTTTAGAATGGTTATCCTCTGTCTCTGTCCCTTCTCTATCCAGGCTATAACCCTTCCCCTTCTCATCTGCGGGATCAGGGGTTACCTCATCGAATACTCTTCGGGGAACTGCCGCGATTATCAAGAGTGGCTTTTGGCAGACAGAGGAATCAAGGGGGAAATGACAACGCTTTCGCCAGAGGTGTATGAGAAGATATTGAGCCTCCTCGATCTCCTCGCCTCACGGAGAGGGGGGCATATCAGGTTTGAGAGGCAGGGGAACATATACTGCCCGGTTGGTGAACCTTCCAGGGATGGCCGGGCCACACTCTAGACGTTTTCCCCTGGGCGCGTCTCCTTAGCCAAAGAGGCCAACTGAGCCACTACCTGGGCAGCCTTCTGGGCTTCCTCGTCGATCTTTCTAATAGTGGCTTTTGTCTCCTCGTCGAGGTTCTCTTCTAGGAGGAGTTGAGCGTATCCTTGGATGACGGCCAGGTAGGAGTTGAGTTTATGGGCCGCTTGAACGGCCATCTGACCCAAACTGATTAACCCCTCCGCTCGGGCTAACCTTTCCCGGGCCTCTTGGAGTTCGGCTCGGATTATCTGTAATTCATCAGATTTTACCATCCCTTTCCTCTTTCTATCATCACGATCTCCCGAACTCTTTCTCTAGTTGCTCAGCGCTTAGATGGATCATGGTTGGGCAGCGGAGGGACGGCAAGGCCTCTAGGGCAACGAGATGTTTGCGAAGGGTTTCAAGCAGCTTGCTGACACGCTGTTTTGATGTTGATGCCAATTGAATTACAACCCCGATTCGATTGATATCTACGGTTGCCAGTCTCTCCAATATGAAAGTCGCGCACGCAATTCAGGGTTGTCAGGAAAGGCAATATCCATCGCTACAACATATATAGTCCAGTCAGTTTCCTCACAATTGATCCTGTCAATTTCTCCTTCACGGTATGTAATCCGACAGCGGTATGGCTCTGAGCGACCAACGATGCCCAGCACGCGTGCATGGCAGTTGTCACATTGAATCAGCATTTTTGAGATATCATCGGAATCTGGGCATTTGAACAGAAGTCTCACCATTTCCTTACTACCAGACGCATACTTTTCCAGTATGTGGAACAAATAAGCCGGAACATACTGTCCATAGGCTAAACCTATTCTCTCGAACGGCGGACGATAAGCGAGATATTCGCCTTTGTCCAAGATTGGCAGAATTCTTCCTTTGGGTTGAATAATACGGTACCTCTCCCTAAACTTCTCCGTAGCTTCGAGAAGCACTAATTGGCCGGCCTTGAGGCTTGGCTTACCTTCTTCGGCTAGAGCCAAGTCAATGAATGCGGAGACCGAGGATGGTTTAACGTCCTTCAGTATATCGTCTACCATTGCATTGATGTCGGGGGTTGGTACAAGTTCTTTGAGAGGGAGTTGCGCCGCTTGGAAATCAATAGTGAATTCCCGAAAAATCTTGGCAATGACAGCCGTGCCCTTGGCGCTATAGATGTGGGAAGCAGCATTTTGATCTACAAATGACCTAATCCATTTCATTGGTTGTAATTCATCGGATTGTGCCATCGCTCTCTCCTTTGTATTCATCACGATCTCCCGAACTCTTTCTCTAGTTGCTCAGCGCTTAGATGGATCATGGTGGGGCGGCCGTGGGCGCAGGTGCGAGGGGAGGTTGTCTCCTCCAGTTGTCTAACCAGTTCTCGCATCTCCCCATCGCTCATGGTCTGGCCGGCCCGAACGGCTCCGTGGCAGGCTAGGCTGATAACGAACTCCTCCTCCCAGCGGCCGACTTGGCGCGATGCCTCGTCGATCACCTCCCGCACCGTTTGAGGTAGATCGCTCCCCTTTAGGATGGCGGGGACAGCGCGCAAAAGGTAGGTTTGGCCGCCGAAAGGCTCCAGGTCGAACCCCCAGGAGCGCAGGGCCTCCATTTTCTCCTCTATGAGCGAAGCCTCCTCAGGGCCCAAATCTAGGGCCAGAGGCTCGAGCAGCCTTTGGGAGGGGACGGCCATCTTAGTCCGTTCGCTTAAGAGCCGTTCGTAGAGCATCCGCTCGTGCGCAGCGTGTTGATCGATGAGGTACATCCCCTCTGGCCCCTCGGCGATGATATAGGTGCGCCCCAGTTGCCCCAAGACTCGCAGGGGAGGGATCTTCTTGGGTGGTGCTATCTCTTCCGTGCGCTGCACCTCTAGTGCCATCTGGCCGGGGGAGGGGCGAAGGGTTATAGGAGGTCTTTGCTCCGGGGCCCAGCGGGGAGGAGCGACGGTGGGGATGGGCGCTCCCTTTAAGGTGTGACGCACCGCCTTCTGGACGGCGGAGAAGATCTCGCCACTCCTCCGGAATCTAACTTCGGCCTTGGCGGGGTGGACGTTGATATCCACCTCTTGAGAGGGGAGATCGAGTCGTACCACGGCAATGGGGTGACGTCCCTTGGGCAGGAGGGTGTGATAGGCCTCCTTGATGGCATAGCCCAAGAGTTGATCTTTTACCCAGCGGCCGTTGATGAGAATGGTCAGATGTCTCCCGCTGGCTCGATGGAGGCTGGGAGCCCCCACATATCCGCTGATATTGAGCCGTTCGGCTTCTTCTCCCAAAGGCTCCTGTAAAGAGGCGATTTCCAGCATCTGGCGGGCTGTCTCCAGCCCATATACCTCTATCAGCACATCGTAGAGGCTGCCTGTGCCTGTGGAGCGGAAAAGGGTATGTCCTTCCGAGAGGAGGCTGAAGCGTACGGTTGGGTAAGCCAGGGCGTAGCGGGCCACCAGGTCGCTGATATGTCCTGCCTCGGTGGCCTCTTTACGCAAGAATTTGAGTCGGGCCGGGGTGTTGAAGAAGAGATCTTCCACGGAGACAACAGTGCCTTGGGGGGCTCCTCTCTTCTGCCGCTTGATGACCTTTCCTCCCTCTAGGCGCAAGAGGACTCCAAACTCTTGCTCCTGGGCCCTGGTGACCATCGTCACCTTGGAGACGGCAGCGATGCTGGGGAGGGCCTCGCCTCGGAAGCCCAAGGTGGCGATGCGATAGAGATCTTCGGCGTCCTTAAGTTTGCTGGTGGAGTAGCGTGCAAAGGCCAACTCCGCCTCCTCGGCGGGGATGCCCTCGCCGTCATCGATGACCCGAATGAGGCGGCGGCCCCCTTGACGCATCTCCACCTTTATCTCGGAGGCTCCAGCATCGATGGAGTTCTCTACCAGTTCCTTCACTACGGAAGCCGGCCGCTCGATAACCTCACCGGCGGCGATCTTGGAGACAACTTCTGGAGATAAGATATAGATAGGCATAGAAAAGCGCTCACGATAATATTCAATACTATTCTACCACAGGATTTCCCCTTCACCAAGGTTCTTCCTTGACAGAGGAGGAAAAAGGTTATCTAATCTTGGTGGGTGATGCCTTTGTGTCTATGAGCATCGCCGTCTGAGGGTAGAAAGCGTGGAGGAGATAAGAAGGGTTCCTGTTAGGAGGGAGACTTCTAGAGCCTGGTACAATAGGATCAGCAGATATTATGACCTCTTTGGTCTCGTTGAGAACAGGTACAAGGCCCTAGCCTTGGAGATGGCCGATTTTAGAGAGGGAGAGAAGGTCTTGGAGGTGGGCTGCGGCACTGGCTGGGCTTTGGAGCGGATAGCCCGCCAGGTAGGGGAGAGCGAAAAGGCCTACGGATTTGACCTTTCTCCAAAGATGCTCCAGGTAGCCAGGGAACGCTTGCAGAAGGCAGGGTTGATGAGGAGGGTTGAATTTGTGGAGGGTGATGCCACTAGGATTGTTTTCCCCGACGACATGTTTGATGCGGCTTTCTCGACGTTTACCCTCGATCTTTTTGATACCCCTGATATACCGGCGGTGCTATCGGAGATAAGGAGGGTTCTAAGGCCTGGAGGGAGGTTTGTCGTTCTTAGTCTATCGAGGGAAAGGGTGGAGATAACGACCAGAGCCTATGAGTGGATACATGACCGCTTTCCTCAATATATCGACTGTCGACCTATATATGTTGAGAGGTCGTTGAGGGAGGCAGGCTTCGAAATCGCTATCGCAAGGAGGATAAAGATCCTTAACCTTCTTTGGGGAGAGATCGTCTGTGGGCTGAAGGAGGAGGAGAATCCGCTTTCTTGAGTGTTGTCCAGAGGTGACCCTGACGGCAGTAGTAAGTAGCGAATGGCGTCGCAATGAGAGATGCCGGGGGTTGATAATTGCAACTTTCTATTATAGAATTAGACACAGGCAGCGGATTTAGTGTCTCAATATTCTTCAGAGGTCGATTTTGTTGACTCTTTCTAAACGAAGGAGGCGGGCTAGTTAAGGCAAGGGTGCTCCTTCAGGCTCCTTGCCTCTTTATCGCTCATTAGAGGAGGAGAAGGTGAAAGAGGTAGTGATCGTTGGCGGGGTACGAACCCCTATCGGTAGCCATGGGGGGGCGTTTAGGGATCTTTCGCCTCAGCAGTTGGCTAAGATCGTGATAGAGGAAGTCCTCAAGCGTACCGATCTGGACCCCAATATCATCGATGACGTCATCTTCGGCTGCTGTGGTCAATTCTCGGATGCCCCTAATGTTGCCCGTGTGGCGGCTTTAATGGCCGGCATCCCCGACCATGTCCCCGGGTATACTGTGCAGCGGAATTGCGTCTCCGGGATGCAGGCTATCACCAACGCCTATCAGGCCATCCAAGCCGGGGAGGGGGAGATATTCCTGGTAGGGGGGACGGAGAGCATGAGCAGCGCTCCCTATACGGTGCGGGGAGCCCGCTGGGGGCTGAAGTTGCGCCATACCCAGTTCATCGATGCCCTCTGGGAAGGGCTGACAGACCCTATCTGCAATCAGATTATGGGGCAGACGGCGGAAAATTTAGCCGAACTGTATAATATAAGCCGCGAGGAACAGGATGAGTATGCGGTGCAGAGCCATAAGAAGGCTTTCATGGCTACTCGGATGGGAAAATTCGCCGATGAGATAACCCCGGTGATGGTGGAGAAGAAGGTGGCGGGCCAGCCGGTGGCCCCTGAGCCCATAACCCAGGACGAATGCATCAACCCCGGTCTCACTGTCCAGAAGGCCGCCCTCTATCCTACCGTCTTCAAGAAGGACGGCACCGTCACCCCCGCCAACGCCTGTCCCATCTCCGATGGGGCGGCGGCTCTAGTGGTGATGAGCGAGGAGAGGGCAAAGGGGTTGGGGATGGAGCCTTGGGCTTATATCCGTTCCTACGCCTATGCCGGCGTGCCGCCCCAGATCATGGGCATCGGCCCTACCAAATCGATGCCCAAGGCCCTGGAGAGAGCAGGGCTGCAATTGACCGATATCGACCTCATCGAATTGAACGAGGCTTTCGCTGCCCAGGTCTTGGCCGTGGCCAAGGAGATGGAGAAATATGGCTGGGATTGGGAGAAGGTGAACGTCAACGGCGGGGCCATCGCCCTGGGCCACCCGGTAGGATGCACCGGGGCTAGGATCACCATCACTCTCCTATACGAGATGATGAAGCGGGATGCGGAGTTGGGCTTGGCTACCGCTTGCGTGGGCGGAGGGCAAGGGGGAACGCTGCTCATCGAGCGAAGGTAGCCAGAAAAGGGTACAATTAGAGTTGTGTACTGACAACTGAGGAGGTGAGCCATGGGGGATCTAGCGAGTCGAGAGGTGCCGATGGGGAAAGTGTTGAAGATGGCGGTCTTCGCAGTTTTGCTCATCGTCGCCAGTTGGTTTTTCGGCCTCTGGTGCGGCCGGTTTGGCCAGGTCTATACCCTCTTCTTTCAACCGGGGAGGGAGATCCTAGAACTAGTTCTATGGTTGCTTCTGGCTATGATGATAATGGCCGTGACCGCGGGCCTAGTGGCTGCCCTTCTTAGGCCCCTTTGGGTGGCTGTGGTGGCTTTCCTCCTCTCTGCCATGACCATGATCCTTGGTTGGCAGGTGGGGATAGGCCCGGCTCTATTGGGACTACTCTACTTTCTCATCTCCTTGCCCTATGCGTTGGGTGTAACGAAAGAACTGAATGAACGCTTGAAGTTCTCCGCGGAACCCGTCTCCCGTGGTCTCTCCCTCTTATTCATGGCGCTGGCTTTGGTAGCCTGCGGAAGCCTTTATCTGGGATATGCGGCTCAAATTGAGAGAGAAGGCTTCACCTTTCCACCCGCTTTCAAAGAGGTTATGACTAAGATGACCATTACACCTATGAGGCAGGCGATCGAAGCGCGGACCGATCTCACACCCCAGGAGAAGGAAAGGGCTTTAGCAGAGATGGAGGAGGGGTTTGAAGAGGCGTGGATGGGGCCACTGGGGGAGATGATAAAGCCTTATGAGCGACTGGTACCAGTGGTCGTGGCCATCAGCGCCTTTATGATCTTCGAGACCATCCTCGGCCTTCTCACCTGGATTCCGCGCTTGATCCTAGAGATAATCTTTCCTATCTTACAGGTCGCTGGCGTGACGAAGGTAGTAAGGGAAACTCGAGAGGTGGAGAGGGTGATGCTTTGAAACGCGAAAGGTGCGGACAGAACGCGATGCACGCGAAACAATTTACCAAGACAGTAGGGGAATAGAAAACGAGGAGGTAGAAATAGCATGTATATCTTCAAAGCGGGTGTCTTGGGTGCGGGGACGATGGGGGCGGAGATCGCCCAGGTGGTAACCTATTCCGGCTTGCCGGTGGTGCTGAAAGATGTGAATCAAGAACTGGTGGATAAGGGGCTGGCCAAGATAAGGGAGATATATCAGCGCCGTGTAGACAAGGGGAAGATGAGTCCTACTACTATGGCGGAGAAGATGGACCTGGTGGAGGGGACCACCTCTTATGCCTCCTTCTCCGATGTGGACATTGTCATAGAGGCTGTGCCTGAAGATATCGAGATCAAGAAACGGGTCTTTCGAGAGTTGGAGGAGGTCTGCCCGGAGGGGACGATATTCGCTTCTAATACCTCAGCCCTCTCCATCTCCGAGATGGGCGCGGCCACCAAGCGACCGGAGAAGGTGATAGGGATGCATTTCTTCAACCCCGCCTATGTGATGAAACTAGTGGAGGTCATCCCCGGCCTGGGCACCGACCAGGATACGGTAGACAGCGTGGTGACCTTCGCTGAGTCGTTACGCAAGATCCCCGTCGTCGTCCAGGAGTGTCCCGGTTTCTTGGTCAACCGTCTCCTCATGCCTTATCTCAACGAGGCTACCTATTGCCTCCAGGAAGGAGCGGCAACGGCCAGGGAGATAGACGAAGCCATCGTCGAGTTCGGGATGCCCATGGGTCCCTTCACCCTGATGGATATGCTGGGGCTGGACATCTGCTACAATGTGGGTAGGTACCTATACCCGGAATATGGTGAGAGGGTGAAACCTGCCGCGCTCTTCGAAAAACTCTATGGGGCGGGACGTTATGGGGAAAAGGCGAGCGCTGGCTTCTATGGCTATGCTGGCGAGACCGACGAGCCGGTGAAGAAGATGATCGCCCAGATCCAGGAGGAGACGGGGATAAGAGGGACTCTCTTCAGCGTGGAGAGGTGCTTCTTACCCCTCATCAATGAGGCGGCCTTGTGCCTCCAGGAGAATATCGCCTCCCCGGCGGATATCGATATGGCCATGATGGCCGGTACGGGGATGAAGAAAGGGGATACGCCTATGGGCCCCTTAGCTATCGCTGATGAGATGGGGCTGGATAAGGTGTTGGCTATGTTGGAGGAGTTCCAGGCTAAGTTTGGGGAAAGGTTCCGGCCGGCTTGGCTCCTGCGCCTCAAGGTGAAGGCCAACCATTTGGGGGTGAAGACGGGAAAGGGCTTTCTCGAGCATGCGGGGTGAGGAAGCGAGACCAGAGACGTGAAAGGAGAGTGGCGCATGGGCATGATGGGTCGTTGTAAGGAGATGATGCGGGGTTGCATGGGTGAGGAAGGCGACTCCAGAATGCCGTTTTTTCCCATCTTTCCTATCATCTTTCCCTGAGGGCTGATGATCGTAGGCGTCGTGTACGCCTTCTTGTCTCTGAAGCGCATCTTAGACCGGCTGGCTAGGATTGAAGCAATGTTACAAAGCAGGAAGGAAACGCAGTAGCGTTCAGCAAACCATAGAAAGGAGAGGATATGACTGAGAGAAAGTATGTTAAAATCTCTATCGAGGACCGGGTGGCACTCCTCACCTTGGACTACCCACCCATGAACTTCCTCAATACTGCAACGATGACCGAGTTGAACGATGCCTTGGATGAACTCTTAGCCAGTGATGAGGTGAAGGCTATCGTCATCACCGGTGGTGGCCAGTACGCCTTCAGCACCGGGGCAGATATAAACGAGATGGCCACCATCCAGAGCCCTGAAAAGGCTCGAGAGATGATGAGGAAGGGGCAGGCCCTGACGGTGAAGGTAGAGAGGGCCAAGAAGCCGATCATCGCCGCCATCAACGGCTACGCCTTTGGAGGTGGCCTGGAGTTGGCCATGGCCTGTCATATCCGCATCTGCAACAACCGGGCGCAGTTAGGCCAGACGGAGATAAACTTCGCCCTCATCCCTGGCTTTGGAGGGAGCCAGCGGCTTCCCCGCCTAGTGGGCAAGGGGAGGGCTTTGGAATTGATGCTCACCGGGGCCCGTATCTCCGGCGCCGAGGCGGCGAATATCGGCCTGGTGAACAAGGCTGTCCCGGCAGCGGAGGTGGTTCGCACGGCTATGGGCTTGGCCAAGAAGATCGCCTCCTTTGGCAGGTTGGCCATCGCCGCGGCCCTGGAAGCGGTGAATGAAGGGATGGAGACCACTCTGGAGGAGGGATTGGAGATCGAGGTCGAGAAGATGGCCAGCCTAGCGGGCAGTGAGGATGCGAAGGAGGGACTCACCGCCTTCTTGGAGAAGCGGCAGCCCAAGTTCGTGGACCGGTAGTTGATCATACGTTTGTGTGCGCTCCTGTGGTAGAATGCGCGCGAATGAATTCGGCTTCTAAGTCGAGCTCTTGCTAGCCCTAGAATTCATTCTAGGTTGCTATGAGCAAAAATGAGTCCATCTATTTCCATGTTGTCTTTACGGTATATCGAGGGAAGAAAGCGCTGGTAGGCGAGATCGAGGCTTACTTCCGTGAGTTGGTAGAGGAGATTGCAAGGAGAAGGGGGTACAACATCGTCGTTATGGAGACGATGCCCAATCATGTACACCTTCTCTTGACTAAACCGCCCTGGGAGGATCTATCGAGGGTGGTCAAGAATCTGAAAGGCGCCACCGCCAGAAGGATCTTCCAACGCTTTCCTGGCCTTAAACTGGATATGAGGAGTAACCATTTCTGGACAAGGGGCTATCAGTATGTAAAGCACGATGCGTCATCTTTGTCTACAGTTATCGCCTACATTCGAGATCAGAAGCGGAAGGCAGGGCTGGTAGATTAATTTATGGCGCGCGAATAAATTCGGCTTCTAAGCCGGTGTTTGGGCTTAGAATAGGAGGTTTCTATGGATTTTGCCTTCACTGAAGAAGAGCAGATGTTCCAGGAACTCTTCCGGGATTTCGCGCAGAATGAGGTGAAACCCTTGGCCGACGCCATCGACCGGGAAGAGAGGACCCCTACCGAAACCCTTAAGAAGATGGCGGAGATGGAACTTTTGGGCTTGCCCTTTCCCCCGGAGTATGGGGGGGCAGGGGTTGGACTTCTGGGCTACTGTCTCCTCTTGGAGGAGTTGGGCAAGGTCTGTCTAGCCACGGCTAGCATTGTGTCAGTCCATACCGGCGTGGCAGCCAATGTTATCTATCTGGGGGGCACCGAAGAGCAGAAGAAGAAGTACCTGACCCCTCTGGCCAGAGGGGAGAAGATCGGCTCCTTCTGTCTGACGGAACCGGGGGTGGGCTCCGACGCGGCCAAGGTGGAGGCCGTGGCGATGAAGAGGGATGGACATTACCTCCTGCGGGGGAGCAAGATCTGGATCACCAACGGTGAGATAGCCGATATCTTTACTGTCTTCGCCAAGACAGACCCGGAGGCGGGAGCGCGGGGCATCACCGCTTTCATTGTGGAGAAGGGGATGCCGGGCTTCAAGGTGGGCCGCCGGGAGAGGAAGATGGGGATAAGGGGCTGCCCTACTAACCAGTTGTTCTTTGACGATTGTCCGGTGCCCGAGGAGAACATCCTGGGGGGAGAGGAAGGGAAAGGGCTGGCTATAGCCCTCCAGACTCTGGACTATGGACGGCTGGGGATAGGGGCCATCTCCCTGGGAGCGGCGGAGGGGGCGCTGGAGGCCAGTATCGAGTTCGCCAAGATGAGAGAGCAGTTTGGGGGCCCTATCGCAGAGAAACAGGCTATCCAATGGATGGTCGCCGACATGGCCACCGAGATCGAGGCCCTCCGCTTCCTCGTCTACCGTACCGCCTGGATGGCAGATCGGGGCCAGCCCTTCCGGCGGGAGGCGGCTATGGCCAAACTCTTTGCCTCCGAGGTGGCCTATCGGGCCACCAACAAGGCGGTACAACTTCACGGAGGGGCGGGCTACGTGCAAGACCTCCCCATCGAGAGGATGTACCGGGATGCCCGCATCGCTCGCATCTATGAGGGCACGAGCGAGATACAGAGGTTCATCATCGCCTCAGATATATTCGGTAAGGAGGGGCTAAAACTTAAGCCTTAAGAAGGAGGGTCGTCATGGCGGCGAAGATGGGACTTTCGCTGGTCGAGTTGGAGAAGCCTGCCGAGGTGAACCTCATCCTAGGACAATCTCACTTCATCAAGACCGTGGAAGATATCCATGAGGCGATGGTCAACTCCGTTCCTGGGGTGAAGTTTGGCCTGGCTTTCTGCGAATCGTCGGGGCCTTGCCTTGTGCGGGCTAGTGGGAACGATGAAGAGTTGGTCGCCTTAGCGCAAAAGAACGCCCTGGCCATCTCCGCCGGTCACGCTTTCCTAGTTCTCATGAGGGGTGCATATCCCATCAACGTGCTCAATGCCATCAAGAGGGTGCCGGAGGTGTGTACTATCTTCTGTGCCACGGCTAATAATGTCCAGGTTGTGTTAGCGGAGACAGAGCAGGGACGTGGGATATTGGGAGTGATAGACGGCGCGCGCTCGGCAGGGGTAGAGACGCCCGAGGATGTAGCGGAGAGAAAGGAGTTCCTGCGGAAGATCGGGTATAAGTTGTAGGCCCCTTATCATACCGGAGGGAAAAAGATGGAGTGTGAGTTCTGTGCTATTGTGGCTGGGGAGGCACCGGGTGAGATCGTCTATCAGGATGAGGCGATCACCGCCTTCCGGGATAGGCACCCCCAAGCCCCTACCCATATATTGATCGTCCCCAACGAGCATATTCCCAACGTGACCTCTGTCTGTGCCGAGCACGCTCGGCTCATCTGGAAAGCGGTTTGCGTGGCCAACGATTTGGCCCAGGCGGAGGGACTTGGCCTTCGAGGCTATCGGTTAGTGATAAACTGTGGGCCCGATGCTGGACAGTCGATAGACCACCTCCATTTTCATCTTCTAGGGGGGCGGCCCATGCGGTGGCCGCCGGGGTGAGCAGCCTGCCTCCGCTACATTTGGCGAAGCAACTGATCTATCGGCCAGCACCAATAGTAAGAGAGGTTACCAAAGTAGGAGAGAGAGGGGCCTTTACAAAGGCCCTTCTCTAGCGTATAATTTTTGTAGTGCAACCGCGAAAGGAGTATATGAGCCTCAAGGAGCGTTTGGCAGAGGACTTGAAAGGGGCTATGAGAGCAAGGGATGAGCGGAGGAAGAGCACCATTCGCTTGCTCCTGGACGCTATTCACAAGGCGGAGATCCCCTCTGAGAAGGAGGCCAAGACGGGTGAAGGCCCTGTGAGGAAAGAGTTGAGCGAGGATGATATTTTGCAGGTCGTAGCCTCCGAGGCTAAAAGGCGTCGCGATGCGATGACGGAATTTGGGAAGGCAAAACGAGCAGACCTGGTAGCCAAGGAAGAGGCAGAACTGAAGATAATAATGGGCTATCTTCCGGCTCAACTCTCTCGGGGGGAGATAGAGGCTTTGGCTCGAGAGGTGATCCAGGAGCTGGGAGTCCACGATATCTCTCAGATGGGCCGAGTTATGGGAGCGCTAATGGCCCGGGTGAAGGGAAAGGCTGAGGGAGGGGTGGTGAGTCAAATAGTGCGCGAGATCTTGAGTGGAGGCAACTAGTCTAGCGGAGGTTACTATTGAGCGCCGGTAGGGGCGCTTATTGCTTTCCTTCGGATGCTGAGGCATCCTCAGGATGCCGAAGGCAAGTTTGGAGAGTCAGATGGTGGAGGATGGTAAAGCGGAGATAAAGCGATCCAGGCTTTTGAGGAGCGCCATTTTTGGCTTCACCCTCACCGTGGTGACCAGTTTCATCCTCCTCTTCCAATTCTTGCCCAGCAGGGTGGATCTCAAGGTGGGCGAGGTGAGCCCGGTGGATCTGCGTGCACCACGTGGGATCACTTATACCAGCGAGATCAGGACGGAGGAGGAGCGGCAGAAGGCCGAGGAGGCGGTGGAGGAGATCTACGATCCGGCCGATCCGGAGATCGCTAGACAAGCGATAGCCCAGGCTCGTCAGGTCTTCGATTACCTGGACTCCGTTCGGCATGACGAGTACGCTACCCTAGAAGAGAAGATCGAGATGGTGCGTGCTATCCGTGGTATTACACTCCCTACTTCTGTGATAAGCGACACTCTCACCCTGGAGGAGGATCAATGGGGTGAGGTGGTAGCCGAGAGCCTCAACGTCTTAGACCAGATCCTGA
>Ga0315314_1002516_pt1 | contig 15065 bp, 14 predicted proteins | sample TDP9_MG_FD_203631 | JGI IMG/M metagenome (GOLD analysis project Ga0315314, IMG submission 203631) | Freshwater sediment microbial communities from Lake Towuti, South Sulawesi, Indonesia - TDP9 | ecosystem: Environmental > Aquatic > Freshwater > Lake > Sediment | place: Indonesia: South Sulawesi...
CTAGTCCCTATGTTCCGGGTTTCAACCTTGTTTCTCTTTTTGTTACAGAAAATGTGGGATATATCGTGTTTGTGTCTCGGACATCTCTAAGGTTTCTGATTTTCTCAATTACGAAGTTCGAGATCATCTCCTGAGCAGAGGAAAAGATCGCACGTCCGTAGAGTTCGAACTCCAAAACAGCGAGTACATCGTACTGGCCAGCAATCAGATGAGCCTCTATGACTTCATCGTACTTTACGAGTTTTTCGAGAACTTTTCTATCCTTTCCGGGGGCAACGTCGATGAAGACAAAGGCCCTGTGTTTACCTCTTATTTCCTGGGCACTCATCTCAGACCGCCTCGTGCGCACATATTGGCCTTTTTCGGAGATATTCTAGAAGTGTGGAATTCCGGATATAAACATTCATTTTGCATGTATCTTCCTTAACCGTTGTCTAAGGCCATTGTTGTCAGGTACCTTGTCGATTGCTAGTTTTCGTGTTAAGGGAGGATTGATAAGAGAATACTGAGTAGAGTTGGATGAGTAGGATGCCGTTTGAGAATCTGCAGCCCAGAGTTTACCTTTCTCAGTTTCCGGAAATGGATGCCTTTCGTCAGACACCTTAAGTTGGTGGAAACTTGTCCAGGTTTTCCTATGATTTCTTCCTGCAATTGCTGGAGATATTATGATATCGCGAAAGGTTAATCTGGCTACAGACACTTTTGGGCGAGAGATCTCTGGGCTAGAGGGCAAAATCAATGTCTGGTTATGCCTAGTTTCGTATTCAATTCCCCTTTTCAGACATAAATTTGCCATTGATGGAGTTGACCATCGATCTGAGCAAGATGAGACATATTCTCATCGAGAAATGATAAATAGCAATACCTTGCGTATCTGTAAGATGGAGGAAGGCTCAACATGAAAGTGCAAGCCATAATATTATCCAAGGGCGTCGCCGAGATAAGAGAGATCAATGTAGATAGTCCCTCTGGAGACGAAGTTCTGATCGAGACTAGAGCCTGCGGTATATGTATGGGTGATGTTTACGCTTTTCAAGGGAAACTTCCTGGCGGTCGAGCTATGGGTCATGAAGGAGTTGGAATAGTTGCTGAGGTGGGAGAGAAAGTGGAGAATGTTAATTGCGGGGAAAAAGTCACCACACTTGGTGGGCCAGCCTTCGCACAGCTCTACAAGACAAGCTGTCGAAATGTCGCTAAGGTTCCAGATGACGTAGAAGACCTTGCCTGCTGGATATCTGAACCTTTGGCCTGCGTTGTTAACGGGATCAGAGGCTCAGAGATACAAATTGGGGACAGCGTAGGTATTATTGGGTGTGGTTACATGGGTGTTCTGCTGATTCAGGCTATGCCGAAGGGTATCATGAGCAATCTCATCGCAGTAGATTTTAGAAATGAACCGCTGAATCTGGCTCGGAGGTTCGGAGCTGGCTTCGCTTTTAACTCGAAAGAGGTTAATGTCGTCACGGAAGTGTTCGATGTCCTTAACGGTAGGGCTGACGTCGTGATTGAGGCTTCAGGCGCACCGGGGACACTGTATCTTGCGACGGAGATGGTTCGAGACGGTGGCAAACTTGTGATCTTTGGAAGACATGTGATCGACGAAAGAGTTCCGACTGAGAAATGGCACACCAAGGGACTGAGAGTATTAAACATTGCGCCAGCTTTCTCTGCAAACTTTAACGAAGACTTTCATGACTCAGTTAAACTTCTCAGGAAGGGTATATTCGATCAGAGACCTCTCATAACACATAGGTTTTCGTACAGAGATGCTGAGACGGCTTTCAAAGTTGCCTCCGAAAAGACGGCGGGTTACATTAAAGGAGTGATAACTTTCTGATCCCAGAAAAAAGTGGCCAAAGACAGAAGCTGTAAGTTGACTGGATATCACATTCACGTCGTCTCGTTTGAGCCTATCTATAGCCATTCTGGACAGCAGATCCTGAGGTTCGACATATAGTTTTCATCCGATTCCTCCAGCCTCTTCACTCGTACCCGCGCCCCCCTGAGCGCTGAACGTCCAAACTTAGGTTGTTCCCTCCCGGGCCTGGCCAGGTTTGCTTGGCAAACGTGGTAACGGCCTCCCTACAAAGGCCGCTCCACGACCGCCAGCCCCAGAGGACGGATACTCATAGATCGACGACTGACGAACCCGATGCTCTTCTAGGCCTCACCTCAGCTTTCGGCCCGTCCTATAGAGGGTTTACGGTCGAGGCTGCACCTCTCAGGGGACCCCTAACCCCCCGCCTAGACCCGCCGTCCAAAATAAAGATAATATCTTTGAAGTATAAAAGTTTGTCATTAGCTGAGAATCAGTCGTAGAAGCGGGCGAACTTGAGGGAGAGTGGCTCTCTAGTCGTATTCGATGTTGAGGGAGTATTACTGCCCAAGAGGCGTTTCCTACTGTTCGAAGTAGCCGCAAAACTCAGACTATCAACATTCCTGAAGTCACTGTTCATTGGCATCCTCTACGAAGCCGGGCTACTCTCCATAGACTCAGCCCTCAGAAGACTCTTTAGACTCTTGAAAGGGATGCCGATGAATGAACTCCTCGCCAAGTATAGAAGGCTCCGGCCAATAGCGGGCGTGACAGAACTATTCAGTAATCTAAGGAAACTGGAATTCAAAACAGCACTCATAAGTTCAGGTCTTCCAAGAGTCTTCCTTGAAGACCTGGCGAACGAGCTTGACGCAGACTACGTCTCCGGTTTGGAGATAGGCATAGATGATGGACGCTTGAACGGCGAGATCTGGGGAGATGTGCTTAAGCCCGAGGGAAAAGCCATCGCTCTAAAGAGGATACTGGAAAGGGAGAGCATATATTCCCACAATTGTATCGTGGTCGCGGACGATAGAAACAACCTCCCCCTCCTCAGGCTTTGCAGGATGAGCATAGGGTACAATCCGGATTTTGTCCTCACCGTCAAATCCAACTATGTGATTAGGGGGGACTTGTCAAGGGTATTGCCGCTTCTAACCGGAAAGGCTTCATCATCGGGTGATCGATCACTTTCACAGAGCGAGGTCTTACGTGAAGTAATACATTTGAGCGGCATCTTGATCCCTCTGATCTGCACTTACCTACTTGGCGACCACATGGTTGCTCTTCTGGTAATGGCGGTCACATCGAGCTATGTAGTATCCGAGATTTCAAGAATGCTCGGAGTAAACCTTCCCCTATTCTCAACAGTAACGCTAAAGGCGGCCGACCGATCGGAACTCCAGGAGTTCGTAACAGGCCCGATCTCTTACGGCCTCGGAATCATGTTGTCGCTTGTGCTTTTCCGCCCGCCAGTAAGCTACGCATCCATTGCTGTACTAACACTAGGCGACGGCTCGGCTGCCCTATTCGGCAAAAGGTTTGGAAGAACGGTCTTGCCCCTTAATAAAGGCAAGAGGGCTGAGGGCTCACTTATCGGTTTGCTCTTCGCCTTCCTAGGATCCCTTCTATTTGTTAACCCTACCCAAGCATTGATTGGCGCTGCGGTAGGGATGCTGGCGGAATACCTGCCCTCCCCGATAGATGATAACATCACAATACCGTTATCTGCAGGGCTTGTATTGGCACTAACCAGCTAATCAGGTGCCTTAAGAATCTTCATGAGCATAGGCATTAGTAGCGTGCCGCGCTCTAGGGTACCTAGGCTACCTCTTTTGCACTCCGTTTCAGAAAACCTGTCAGCGCCATCGCTGCGAACTCCGTCACCAGATATTAGCAACGGAACAGGATGGCCACTGTGGGCTTTCAACTTGCAGGGGGTTGCATGATCGGCCGTAACGCATATTAGGCATTCATCGCGATTAATCCTAGGCAGCAGATTCCCGAAGAAGTACCTGTCAACCATCTCGATGACTCTGGTCTTAAGCTCGAAATCACCATCATGCCCGGGCTCATCAGGCCCCTTTATGTGTACGTAAGAGCAGTCGAAGAAAGAAAGGTTATCAACTAGTTTCTCTGCCCTCAGGGAGAAGTCGGCGTCAAAGTTGCCAGAGGAGGGCGGCAGATCAACCATTTGCATACCAGCTAACCTTGCGATTCCCCTCTCAACGGGCATATCAACGAAACAGGCAAACCTTGCGCTGTACTTCCTGTTTATGTCAAAGAAATCTGGTACATTGCTTCCAGCATCCCTCGTGAGTATGAGATTCGCGCTTAATTTTCCCTCGGAGACACGTCTCAGGTTCACTTCATGCCTGTCCAGAACGATATGACTCTTCCGAACGAACTCGTTGACCAATCCCGCCGAAACCTTCGCAGCTTCGCTATCCTCTAGAGGTTCGCTTTTGGTCAGCATCATCTCAGCATCAGCCTTCACGATGCCAAGCCCCTTGATCCTCTCATATGCAGGATCGGTATTCGTTATCTCCCCGGATAGAGGCTGCCTCTTGCTTCTGATTACCAAGACCCCCCTATGCCCAGAAGTATTCCTAAACTTGAACTCCGCAGGATGCAACTCTAGCTTCACTTCCTCATTGACCGCCTCAGCCAAGATTCGTGCCTCGTCGGAAGTGAGATTTCGACCGACCCTCCTGTCGAGTATCCTCCCGCTTTCATCCACAGTCGCGAAATTGCACCTCAAGGCGAGGTCTCCGTTCTTCACATCTAGACCCGCGCCGAGAGCTTCTATTGGTCCCCTTGCAATGTTGCCCTTGAAGGGATCGTATCCCAAAATTGAGATTACAGCGACATCGCTCTCAGGAGCTATCCCTTTGCCAACAGTATACATTAACCCCGTCTTCCCTGTTCTGGCAAGCATATCCATGTTGGGAGTCTCAGCTGCTTCCAGAGGTGTTCTGTCGCCAAGCTCTTTGATAGGCAAATCGCCCATACCGTCTATGACTACGTAGACCAACTTCAAACCGGTATCCCCTTTCCAGATCAATTTGGGATGGAAGCTTAAATGGTTTTCAGAGAGCCTCTAGTTGAATCTAGCCCGGAAAAACTTATAACACAATGTAAAGGATAATCGTGCATAAATGGTGAGAAGAACCGATGCCAGTTCTTAATGCAGACCAATTGAGGAGGGTTGGAATCAAGATATTCGAAGCCCTAGGAGCAAGCGAGGAAGAGGCAGGAATCGTCTCTGAATTTCTTGTTAAAGCGAACCTCGCAGGACACGATTCTCACGGTGTGCTACGGATCCTCCAATACGCGGATGAGATAAAGAAAGGCAGGATCGTTCCAAAAGCCACAGTCGAAGTTGTGCACGAAACTCCTTCCTCCGCGCTGCTAGATGGCAACTGGGGCTTTGGGCAGGTAATCGGCTTCAAAGCGATGAAGACAGCCATGGAAAAGGCGAAAACCCAGACGGTCAGCGTTGTATGTGTCTACAACTGCAACCACGTAGGAAGACTCGCTGACTACACGATGATGGCAGCTGAAAGCGGGATGATCGGCATAGCCATGGTGAACGCGAGTAAGAGCGTCGCCCCTTACAGGGGAATGGAAAGGATGCTAAGCACTGGGCCTCTCAGCTATTCGTTCCCAACTGATAAGGAGGTGCCGTTTGTACTAGACATCTCAACGAGCGTGTGTGCGGAGGGCAAGATAAGAGTCAGCCTTCATAAGGGCGAGAAACTGCCAGATGGATGGATAATAGACAAGAACGGAAAGCCCAGCAATAGCCCCTCAGACCTTTATGCCGGCGGTGCCATCCTGCCTCTGGGAGGCGAGGTTGGATACAAAGGATTTGGAATGGGTCTCGTAATCGATGTTCTTGCCGGAATCTTATCCAGATCAGGCCCTGCCTACCGCGACGGTAAGAGGGGAAACGGCCTATTCATCGAGGCAATAAACGTGGAGAGCTTCATGCCACTTAACCAGTTCAAAAGAGAGATGGACGAACTCATAGGAGCCATGAAGACTTCTAAACCCCTGCCTGGATTTGATGAGATAGTTATTCCTGGTGAACCAGAATTCAGAACCGAACAGAAAAGACTCAAGGAGGGAATATACGTCCCTGAAGGGACATGGAGGCAGATAATAGAGACGGCGAGAGCGCTGAAAATAGATATCGGAAATGGGGCCTAAACGAATGAAAAAGGGCTCACAATGAAAACCCTTGAGGATATGGTGAATCGCCATATCGACAAGAAGCGGATGAGGCATCTTTTCTCGGAAGCCGCCAAAATGTGGAGCTTTATGAAAATTCACAATGGCGTAGCTTGCGCCGTTGACTTTCCCAGATTTGATGATCTTTCTAACTGTTCTTGTGCCTCTCGTAAAACGATAATTCTGGCTGACCATTATCTTGAGATTTCTCTTCTAGCCTCGGCTACCATACTCTTGGCATTTTCCATGCTATCTGCAAGTGGCTTCCGGCGGCACAACGACCAAGACTGCGTCGGCATCGATCTCGTTTAGAGCTTCACCTAGGTCTGCGTAACAGCGGCTCGTAGGCATATTATATGTGCTAGCTGCGTTTTTACTTTTCTTCATCAAGATCAACGTAGGCTACTGGTTCCCAATACCTCGAATCTTTAACTATGTTCGCCCAGCTCCATCCAAAACCTCCGATACCAACCTGAATCAGTCTCAAACCGGCTCCCCTCAGGTTACGTTTAAATCCACCAATCTTATACTGGTTTTCTCTCTCTTGGCTAGGGAAATCCTTGAAAAGCTTGGGAGTCAAACTCGGAGGATGCATATGGTGGATGATGAATGTTAATCCTATCGGGGCCCACATCGATTCAAACGGGATACTGCAAGGCTTGATACCTAGACCTCTGAGACTTTGCAGTCTATTTCTGGCTTAGGAGCAAGATCGCTTCCGCGAGGTCCCCACTCGTCTCTTCAAGCGCAACCCTCGCCTTATCCAAACTGACATTTGCTTGCTGAGCAACAAGTTGTATATCCTCCTCCGGTATAGAGGCTTTCCTTTCCAAAGTCTTCTCAGAAATCTCGCCCCCAGCAACTTGGAAGATTTTCTGTCCATGCAAATCGAGAACGGATACTTCAGGATTCTGAATGACTATCTCCTTACCACTCGTCCGGAGAATAACTTCCTCAACATCTGACAAGGGAGTCATACTTAAACCCATCCGTTGCATCATTCTTCTGGCTTCCCTGGAACTTACCCTCCGCAACTCATCAACACCCATGATCAATTCATCATGATCATGTTTTTTTAGTTTTCTCTGCCCTTCCTCTCCGCACCCGAACAGCAACACCTCTTCTGAAAAACCCCATCTCTCTACCGGATAGTAATGCCTTCCCAACGGCCAAAACCCTATTCCCCGGGTCTACAACTATCACCTCTTCTCCGGGTCGTATCTCCTCACTGGCAGAGATAACATGCTTTGCAAAGACGTTTCGTCCCCTCTCAATGATAGGAGAGACCTCTCTCTGAACCTTTGCCACCATCTTGTTTGGAAATCCCGTCTGCATTAATCTCTCAGCTCCCTTGACTGTCAGAGAAAAGAGTCCATCTGAGGATCTGAGAGTGGCTAAGAGTTCTCCGTTAAGGTATACGTACCTAACCCGTCCTGTTCTTGAGAAAACTAGCAAAACATCATCTGGAAATAGCTTCTCGCCCATACCTCTTCCAAACTGGTAGTCAGCCACCGATCTTACTTTTCTGATGAAATATGCTTTGCTAAACATTTCGGGAGGGTCCTCAACACTATATTTAAGCCGCCGTGGCCACTATTAATTGTTTGGTGATCTCGTCTTGAGATGCGAGGTCTGCGGCCGCAGGATTCACGGGGAACCCAGAAAAGCTCTGATAGAGGGAGCGAAGATGCTTGTGTGCGAGGATTGCGCCGAACTAGGTTCTATCTACCCAGAACCCGACAAGAAGTTCCATAAAACCTCTTCAATACTGTCTGAAAAGGCGAAGACATTTCCAGCCATTGTCTCGCCGATAAGGAGACAGGCGACGAATTTTCATCAGGAGTCAGAACTCGTGGAGAGATATGGTTCATTAATAAGAGAATCTCGCGAGAAGCTGGGCTTAAGCCATAGGGATCTGGGAAGGAAGATAGGTGAAAAAGTGTCAGTATTAAAGAAGGTCGAAAGCGAGAAAATGCTCCCCGATGAGAGACTTGCGACGAAGCTGGAGCACGTGCTCAAAGTCAGACTTCTCGTCGAAGCTCAAGAACACGAAGTGCCGGAAAAGGTCTTCTCCTCTCCTTCTTCGCACCTTACTCTTGGAGATATTGCCCATTTGAAAACTGGGAAGAGGAGGAATCCCGAGAACGAGAGCATTAATAGTTCATAGAAGGCTTCATTCTGAATATTCTGATATGGATGAGCTCAAAAGTCTAGCTCAATCTGCTGGGTACGAAGTCATAGCCTCAATTGAACAGATTCGGCCTCCTCATCCACGCTATCATATAGGAAGCGGGAAGGCGAAAGAGCTAGTCGATCTGGTCTCCGAGCTCAGAATTGAAAAGATAATATTTGGCAATGAGCTGAAGCCCGTTCAAGCCTACAATCTGGCAAAGCTGACAGGCATCGAAGTGATCGATCGCTTCCAGCTCATCCTGGAGATCTTCGTTACGAGATCTTCAACCAGAGAGGCTAGGCTGCAGATCGAACTAGCCAGATTGCGGTACGAGTTGGCTCATGCGAAGGAAAAGGTCAGATTAGCGAAGACAGGTGAGCAACCGGGCTTTCACGGATTGGGCAGTTATGAGGTTGATGTTTACTACGACACGATCCAACGCCAAGTGAGCAATATTCAAGATAAACTGGGAAAAATACGGAGGACTCGTCATCTTTATCGCACAAGAAGGAAAAGGCTGGGTTTTCCGATGGTCTCTTTAGCGGGATATACGAACTCTGGAAAGAGCACACTATTCAACAGCCTTACCAATGAGAACGTTGATGTTAATCTGGGTCTTTTCACGACGATATCTACCACGACTAGGGCAGTCGACCTCTTTGGAAAGAAGGTTTTGCTGACCGACACTGTGGGGTTTGTTGGTCGACTACCCTTAACGCTGATAGAAGCCTTTAGGTCAACTCTCGAGGAAACGATATTCTCCGATCTTATCCTTCTGGTCGTTGATGTCAGTGAACCCGAGATAGATGTTGAACGTAAGGTTTCCTGTTGCCTTGATACAATCCAGAAGATTGGCGCTGGAGGGATCCCCATCATGACGGTTCTGAACAAGATTGATCTGATTTCAGATGAGGAACTGACACAGAAAATTGGGAAGCTAAAAGGCCTGTCGCCGAACTTAGTACCTCTATCTGCGCTATACAAGACCAACTTTCAGTTCGTGAAGGAAGAGATGCTGAGATATTTTGAGAACGAGGTAAAGGCCTATTTTTCGCTTGCAATAAACTCCGAATCGATGCCTCTTCTATCTTGGGTGCTGGACAACACCAGTGTCCACAACGTCGAATATGGAAGTGACGCCTTCAAGGTTTCCTTTGAATCCTCGCCACAATTTGCAGACAAAGTCAGAAGCCGCGTGCAAAATCTTGGCGGTGTCTTTAAACGTGGGTGAACGAAAAGCCATCGTGCTCCGTCTGAGCCACAGGCAGGCCCGTGATAAAAGGGCCACTGCGCATCTTTTTCTAGCAGCCCGAGCTTTCGGGGCGGACAAGGTCGTATATACCGGTCAAAGAGATGAGAGCCTGGAGGAAACGATTCGAAAAGTCACCTTGTCTTGGGGTGGAACCTTCGAGGTGAAGTATGAAAAAGGCTGGAGAAAGATAGTAAATACTTGGAAAGCACGTGACGGCGAAATTATTCATCTGACGATGTACGGGCTTCCAATCCAGAATGTAATCAGTCCAATCAGGGAATCCACGAAGGACAAGCTCATAATCGTCGGAGGAGCAAAAGTCCCTGCTAAAGTGTTCAAACTGGCTGACTGGAATGTTTCGGTGACGTCCCAGCCTCATTCGGAAATAAGCGCTCTGAGCGTCTTCTTGCACGAGTTGCTTCAAGGCAAAGAATTATCTAGAACCTTCGAGAACGCCGAGTTAGAGATTGCCCCGCAAGCCAAGGGCAAAAGAGTTATCCGCAGAAAACAAGAAGATTGAACTGTTCCCTCGATTCGAAGAGAGAGATTTAAGTTTCTCGCTTGACATATTAGTAATAAACCATGGTGGATACCGATGTCGCTCGTGGATTACGATGCATTGTTCAAGGTGGCTGAGGTCATCGGTGGAAAGGAGGCTGTTAAAATAGTTGAGATTCTAAGCAAAGTCACCGAGATCACAGAGGAGGAGATCGTAGCTAAAACTCAGATAAATCTAAACGACGTTAGGAAGATTCTCTATAAGCTTTATGACCACTCAATAGTGGCGCTAAGAAGAACACGGGATAAAGAAACTGGCTGGTTCATCTTCCATTGGAGACTCCAGCCAGATCAGCTAGAAGGGTTTGTCCTCAATCAGAAGAGGCGGATCCTAGATAAACTTGAGGGCAGGCTTGAGTACGAGAAGAGCCATGACTTCTACTACTGCTACACGCCGGGATGCAAAAAAATCCCATTCGAGGAGGCTGTTGAGTTTGTCTTTCAATGTGCAATCTGTAATAAACCACTGATGCACTTCGAAAACAGCAAAATCGTCGAACTCCTAGCCAAGAAAGTCGAGAAATTAAGGGAGGAACTGAGTGGATAGGCAGATGCCTTCCGAACGTGAGGCTTTAGTTTTGCTCCGTAAAAGGGGCTGCTCAGAGGATGTGATAAGACACTGCAAGGCAGTGGCGAAACTTGCTGGAGAGATGGCCGAAAGATGCAGAGAGAAGCGAATGAATGTAGATGCTGACCTGGTCAAGGTTGGAGCGCTCTTGCACGATATTGGCCGCTCCAAGACGCACAGTGTCGACCACGCGATCATAGGTGCTGAGATCGGTAGGTCCCTAAGGCTTTCGCCTCAGATCATTTCAGTTATCGAACGGCACATAGGCGGCGGCATCACAGCTGATGAAGCCGAGCAGCTAGGCTGGCCGAACAAAGATTACATACCGCAGACCATTGAAGAAAAAATCGTGGCTTATGCGGATAAACTAATCGAAGGGTCCAAGGAAGTATCCGTCAACAAGACTATCCAAGAATTTGAGAAGAACCTCGGCCCCAATCACCCGGCAGTTGAGAGATTGAAGAAATTGCATGAAGAGATGTCTGTTATTCTTGAAAACGAGAGTTAAGCAATAGGCAGAAGACCTTTTTCGCGACACAGTTTGCGAATCCTCTTCATTCGGGACTTGGCGCGACCTCTGTATTGAAAGCCTCGCAAACGATCTGAGACATCTCTGTCGAAGCTTACGCCAAATATCCTAAAGCTGGTGGCTCAAGGACAGTTTTCTTATTAATAGCCTCAGTCACTATTCGGTGTTAAGACTGTTCGGCTCTGACTACAAATCTCCAATTGAGGAACCTATTTTGGTTCGTCTTCTGGCCCACATGCTCTCATTGCTTTTCTTTTCACCATCGCTGAGCTCTTGCCGATGACCCCAGAAAGGCCATTTGTCAACGTTGTCGCCTATTTGTTGACCCCGCATCGGTTGTTTCTTTGGTCAGAATAAACAACCCAAACACCAATAGGAGAGCGCCCATAGTCTGCATTAGCGTTATGGTCTCACCTAGAAAATGCCACGCAAGAACCGCTGCGAAAAATGGGGACGATAGTTCGGTGAGAGCAACCTGGCTCGCCTTGATTCTTTTCAATCCCTCGTAATAGAAAATGTATCCTAGGCCAACCAGCACTCCCAGTAGAACTTGGTAGATAGAGTTTACGATGAATTGGTTCAAATGCAACAGGATCGGCATAAACGCGATGGATGCGATGAGGAACCTGCAACCGACTATTATCACACTAGATGTGTTTTGGGCCAATTGCTTTCCAGGTATCGCCACCGCGGCCCAGCCTAATGTGGCAAAGAACACCATTAAATCACCAAAGTTCCCAATCTGAAACTTGGTGAAGTTATCAGCAGTCCTGCCCGTGATCAGGATAGCAGCAAAAACTATAATGATTCCGCCGGCGAAATCGTGCTTGTGCACTTGCTCCTTCAGGAAATAGAAGCCAAAGATCGCAACGAGTAGGGGTTGCAGATGTGCTATCAATGTGGCATTTACGGTGAAGGTTTGGGTTAGACCAAAGAAGTACATCAGGGGAGCAAAAACGGTTCCTACTAAGCCTACAGCTATGAGATTCCAGATATTTTTGCCGTTGAATTTTGGGCGTTCCTTTCTCGCTAGGATATATCCAAAGGCTGTTAATGTTGCGAAAAACACTTCCGACGCGGTAACCTGAATGAAAGTGAACGAATGGAACAGGATTTTTCCGATAATCGCCTCAACTGCCCACATAGCGCCCGCGCCCACACCAAACAGGATTCCTACGATTTTCTGATTAACCACGAGTGCATCACCAGCCCATAGGACCTCTTATGAGCTTCTTAAGCTCAAAGTTTTTGCGAAACAATAGCCCATATTCGCCAAGTTTGAGCAGTTTCTGGAGATTTGACTGCTTCTGTGTGCCGCATTCCCAAATCCCCATACACAGGTTCTAACAGTCTATCGGTTTCAATCTTGAGAATCACCTATCGGGGGTAGGGCCTTATAAGATTAAGCGCGAAGGGTGCAAATTCTCAAAGAAGCGCCTCTCTTTCCGGTCAGGTCAGATCCTAATATCTGAAAGGCAGAACAAATTCCACGAATAGCCTAGCTGCAGACGATCTTGTTGGAGCCTCCAAATCTTCTATCTTGGTGTCCATCTGTGTTGGCTGCCATATCTTTGTTTCACAAACCTTATTACTTGAATTCCTGATCTTAAAGGGTGTTCATGAGAGTGCTGTGACCGCTACAGGGATCAGTATTGTGCGGAATATTTGGATGTGTTGCTAAGGATGGAAGTATTGCCTCAGTAATCCACGTTGCTCTGAAGAGGCTTGAATATAGAGGGTACGATTCCGTTGGAGAGGTAACCGTTCATGATGGGAGACTGTACATTAAGAAGGATCAAGGAAAGATCGATGATGTTCATAATCTACACAACTTGGATGATCTTCCCGGGAGACTAGGTTTGGGACACACTAGGTGGGCGACTCATGGGGCTCCAATGCAGATTAATGCTCACCCACATACTGACTGCGACGGGGAGATTGCGGTCGTTCATAATGGAATCATCGAGAATTTTTCCGAACTGAAAGAAGAGTTACAGAACCTAGGCCATCTGTTCAAGTCAAAGACCGATACCGAGGTTGTTCCGCACATTATAGAAGAATATCTGAAACGGGAATTATCTCTAGTCGAGGCTGTAAGAAATGCCGTTAAGCGTTTGGAGGGCTCATACGCCATCGCCGTGGTTTCCACCAAGGAACCAGACAAAATCGTATGTGCAAGAAAGGAAAGCCCGTTAATTGTTGGGATTTCGGAAAACGCAACCTATTGTGCATCGGACATACCTGCTTTCCTTCCTTTAACGAATGAGGTTGTCATCATAGAGAATGATGAGCTTGTAATCCTTCGCCCAGGTACATGTGAGATTCTGAGGATTGAGGATGGGCAGCGGGTTTTTAGAGAGCCAGAGGTCATAACATGGACCCCGCAGATGGCTGAGAAACAAGGGCATCCCCACTTTATGCTTAAAGAGATACATGAACAGCCATTATGTCTAAGAAACACGTTAAGATTGCAGGACCAGTATCTTGAGCTGATGGCCACATTTCTGGATCGAGCGGGAGAAGTCTTCCTCGTGGCCTGCGGAACATCCTACCATGCTTGCCTCGCAGCCTCATATATGTTCTCCAGACTTGCGTATCTGCCCGCCCATCCAGTCATAGCATCAGAATTCATAGAGCAAGAAGGGATGGCGGTCAACATTAACAGCACGATCCTGGCGGTGAGCCAATCCGGGGAGACTGCGGATACGCTAGCTGCGGTTGAGTACGCCCGAAACCGGGCAGCAACCATACTAGGATTAACAAATGTGATCGGGTCAACGTTAACCCGCGTTTCAAGAGTTTATGTCTGCCAGCAGTCAGGTCCGGAGATAGGGGTTGCGGCTACAAAGACCTTTACATCGCAGCTCTCAGTCTTCGCACAGCTTGCGCTTAGATTGGCGAAGATAAGGGGAAAGATCTCTCACACTCAGATCGAGGAGTTTGAGGAGAAGCTGGAAGAGATACCGGACATCGTTGAGAAGACGATTGAAGAGAACGAGGACAAGTTAAAGAGGCTGGCCAAGAAGTATCGAGACAAGGGTGTCTTCTTCTTTTTAGGAAGAGGCGTAAGTTCCGCAACAGGCCTCGAAGGCAGGCTAAAACTTCTGGAGATCGCCTATGTTCCTTCCATCGCATATCCGGCCGGAGAGAGCAAGCATGGACCCATAAGCTTGGTTGAGGAGGGGTTCCCCGTGATCTTCATATGTCCAAGAGACGGAAGCCACAGAACAATCTTGGGGAACATCATGGAGATGAAAGCTCGGGGAGCGTCGATAATAGCGGTTGTTGAAGAGGGAGATGAGGAGACAAAGGCACTCGCTGATGATCATGTTGAGATAGCGGGGGAGGTGCCGGAAATTCTTTCATCCATACCATTCGTTGTTCCACTCCAATTATTCGCATATTACATGGCTGTTGAAAGAGGATGCAACCCAGATCAGCCACGGAATCTCGCCAAATCCGTCACAGTGAAATGAGCCAACTATTGTGATGTTTTATTTTTCTTTGGTTTCATTTTAGCTCGACCTCAAATCGACTAGTCTAAACTTGTGCCTGAGGTTTAGGCTACATGAAGTCTGCTCATTTGCAGTAGTGGTTGGTTATTCTTTTTCACTTATGGATGTAATTCATTTGATTTTTTGTTTTCTGTGAGTTTTTGTGGTTTTTGATGTCTGTGCATGGTTCCCGTTGAGGGGGTTGGAGCCTGATTCGGGCAACATCAGTGGGGCACTTGGTCTTGTCACCTTTGTTGGCAGCCTGGGCTGTGAACTGATGTGTGTTGCCGGTGCGCATTTGGTGACTCCGCAACCCGAAGCTTACATATTACTATTTCTGCAGGGAAGCCCAAGGGTTGTGAGGTGGCCACTCATTGCGCATTGCGGTTTCGAGGGCAACCGAAGAAGATGTCTATGCCCTAGCTGAAATATCCTCAGAGGT
>Ga0315314_1002517_pt1 | contig 15062 bp, 17 predicted proteins | sample TDP9_MG_FD_203631 | JGI IMG/M metagenome (GOLD analysis project Ga0315314, IMG submission 203631) | Freshwater sediment microbial communities from Lake Towuti, South Sulawesi, Indonesia - TDP9 | ecosystem: Environmental > Aquatic > Freshwater > Lake > Sediment | place: Indonesia: South Sulawesi...
CCCGCCAAATTGGGCAGGCCATCGACGGGCGAGAGCCCGAACGACCCACACGTACCCCGTAGCGGTGAGGAGGCTCCCGGTGAAGAAGAGGCCGGGAAACGCCATGAGCATGAAGCCCCGGAGCCGCGCCGCCGGCCCGTACAGCGGCACTGCTGCTTCGCTAGAGAGCCCCAAGCGAACCGACAAGGCCTCCGTGTCCTGGAGAAGCGTCTCCACGTGCTGCGACACCGCCGCCAGTGGCTGACTCCACTCTCCAGACGCCAAGACCAGGACACCTATCCCGCCCAACGTGAGGAGGGCCGCCACACCTGTCACGACCGCTTCGGGGCGGCTCTTCCAGTGCAGGCCCTCCGCCAGGAGGATGGCCGGAATGCCGAATTCCAGGAGGAAGGCCACCGACTGGCGGCTGGAGGAGAGCCCGAACAGCGCCAGGGCTGTAATGCCCAGGGCAAGAACGAGAACGGGAAAACCATGGCGCAGCCGGAGCAGCACGAAAGGCACAGGGGACGCCAGGCTCACGAACACCCCCAGGATCGGAAAGGCGCTTCCCGAGGCCAAGAGCCCGACGACCACGAGAGCGGCCAGGATCATCTCTGCAGCCATGGCCAACCATCGCGTGCGCATCCCGCTCGCTCCACTCCACCTGCCGCGGGCTACCCCATCTCCGACGCGAACGACAGCAGGGCGATGCTTCGCGCCCGCTTGATCGCCACCGTGAGCTGGCGCTGGTGGCGGGCGCAGTTTCCGGAAATGCGGCGGGGAATGATCTTGCCGCGGTCGCTGACGAAATTGCGCAGGCGCCTCACGTCCTTGAAGTCCACCTGCACAACCTTGTCCAGGCAGAACTTGCACACCTTCTGGCGTCGGTACGTTCGCCGTTTCTTCAGCACGTGCCTTACTCCTTCCGCCCATGATGGTGGGCACGGCTAGACTTCCCACCCCCTCAGTGCTCACCCACCGCAGAGCGGAACACTCCGCATCTTCGATCCGTGGACGCTTCGCTTCCCTCGGATTCGGCGACGAGGGATGACAAAGTGCCCGGAGTCAGAACGGAACCTCGTCCTGATCGGGGCTCCGTGGGGGCTCCGGCTCCTCCTCGCCGGCCGCAGGACCGGCGGGGCCCGCCTTCCGGGGTCCAAGGAACTGGACTCGCTCCGCCACAACCTCGTGCTTGGAGCGCTTCTGCCCCTCGGGCGTCTCCCAGGACCGTTGTTGCAGATGCCCCTCGACGAGGACCGTTCGGCCCTTCCCAAGGTATTCCCCGCAACTTTCCGCCTGCTTGCCCCAAACAACGATCGTGATGTAGCAGACCTCGTCCCGCCGTTCCCCTCCCTGGGTCGTATACGACCGGTTCACCGCGAGGTCGAAGTTGCACACCGGGGCCCCGCTGGGCGTGTAGCGGAGTTCCGGGTCCCGGGTAAGGTTCCCCATGAGGATGACTTTGTTGAAACTGGCCATGCTCAGGCCTCCTGGATCTCTGCAGCAGCCTGGGGGGCTTCGGACCCCAGCGGAGCGGCGCTGGGTGTCTTAGCCCGGCCGACCCTGCACTGTCTGGTCTCCATGAGCACCGTCAGGTACTTGAGCACTGGTTCAGCAATGTTCAGGTGGCGCTCCAGCTCGGCCACGGCCTTCACCGGTGCCCGCAGGTGGAAGAAGACATAGTGCCCTTCGCGTCGTTTCTTGATCCCGTAGGCCAGTCGCTTCTTCCCCCACTTCTGGACCTCGGCGACCTCGCCCCTCTCCTTCGCCACCACGGAAGACGCCGCGGCAATGGCGGCATCCACTCCGTCATCACCGAGAGCAGGGTCCAAAATCAAGATCACCTCGTATGAACGCAATCTGCTACCTCCCTTCTCGCGTGTTGTGGCTGTGCTGACCTTTCCCCTTTACGCCGCCCCCTCGGGAGCCGGGGGCCGCACATTGTAGCGGTTCATGGCCGCAGCAAGGCCCGAACCGATCAGGGTCCGCACCGCGGCCGCGGCCCGTTCCACCACCTCTGCGACGATCGGAAGTTCATCCGGGTCGAATTCTTCCAGGACCGTGGTGACCGCGTCCTCGCCCTCGCGGGGTCGCCCGATCCCCACCCGCACCCGGGGGAACGCCTGCGTGCCCAGGACCGATTGGATCGAGGCTACACCTCGATGCCCACCAGGTCCCGCCCCCCCCACCACCCGCAGGCGCCCTAGGGGAAGATCCAGGTCGTCGTGGACGACGATGAGCTCTGACGCCGGAAGCCCCACAGCATCCAACCAAGCCGCCACAGCCAGGCCGCTCTGATTCATGAAGGTCTGGGGCTTAAGCAGGATCACCCGGGTGCCGGCAAGGTCCGCTCCCGCCGCCTCAGCCTGGAAGCGACGTGTGGAGAATCGGCCTCCCGCCTCGACGGCCAGCCGCTCCACCACCTGGAACCCCACGTTGTGCCGGGTCCGCACATACTCGGGGCCGGGGTTGCCCAGCCCCACCACCAGCAGGTGCGCCTCCCGAATCGCTACCACCTATTTCGTCTTGACTTCCGCCTCAGCCTCGGCCTCGGCCTTCTCCTTCTTGCCAACTAGTTCAGGCTCGGCCGGTTTCTCCTCTGCCGGGGCAGCCACTTCCTCGGCTGCCGGGGCTACCACCGATGCCACCACCCGGCCAGCATCCTCCAGGATACGCACGCCCTCGCCGACCGTTATGTCACGCACATGAATCGCGTCGCCGATGTCCAGCCCCGAGACGTCCACGGCGATCCGGTCCGGAATGTTGAGGGGCAGACACTCCACAAAAAGCTGGCGCAGCGGCTGTTCCAAAATACCTCCCTTGCTTTTCACACCCACCGACTCCCCAGTGAGCACCAGGGGCACTTCCACCCGGATCTTCCGTTCCATGGAAACCTCCAGGAAGTCAGCATGGAGCGGTCGCCCCTTGACCGGATCTAGCTGCAACTCCTTGAGGATGACCATGTGAGTCTCGGTCCCGTCGGATCGCCCGAGGCAGAGATTGATCAAGACGTTCTCCCCGGCACCCAGAGCCGAGAGAAGTTCCTGGGGGTTCACGACGACAGGAATCGAACCCTGCGGACCGCCATACACGATCCCGGGAATCTGGCGGGCCCGGCGCAATCGCTTTGCCTCTGCTTTCCCCACTGCTGTACGCACTTCACCTTTCAGGTCCATGGTTGCCATGCTTGCCTCCAACCACCGAGTGCCGAATCCTGACAGCGCCTATGCTTTACACGAACAGCGAACTGACCGATTTCTCGGTATGAATGCGGTGGATCGCCTCCGCCAGGAGCGGGCCCACCGACAGGACGGTGATCTTCTTGCTCTGCTGATCCTCGCGAAGGGGGATGGTGTTGGTCACCACCACCTCCTCGATGACGGATTCTTCCAACCGCTCGATCGCCGGACCCGAAAGGACTGGATGGGTGCAACTGGCCAGAACACGGCGCGCCCCCTCCTCTTTCAGGGCCGACACGGCCTGAACGATGGTTCCAGCGGTGTCGATAATGTCATCCAGCAGGATGGCATCGCAGTCCCGCACGTCGCCGATGACGCGCATCATCTTCGCCTCGTTGATGCCGGTGCGGCGTTTGTCCATGATGGCCAGCGACGTGCCCAGTCGTTTGGCGAACGCCCGAGCGCGCTCCACGCCCCCGGCGTCAGGGGCCACCACCACCAGATCCTTCCAGGCACCTTCGGTCAGGCGGTCGTGGAAGAACTCTAAGAGGACTGGGGCGGCGAAGAGATGATCCACGGGGATGTTGAAGAAGCCCTGGATCTGCCCGGCGTGCAGGTCCATGGTGAGAACTCGCTGCGCTCCCGCGGCGGTGATGAGATCGGCCACCAGCTTGGCCGTGATGGGAACCCTCGGCTGAACCTTGCGGTCCTGGCGGGCATAGCCGTAGTACGGGATGACCGCAGTGATCCGATGCGCGGAGGCCCGCCGCAGGGCATCGATCATGACCAGCAGTTCCATCAGGTTCTGGTTGACCGGCGGGCAGGTGGGTTGGATCACGAAGACGTCCGCACCGCGGACGTTCTCGTTCATCTGCACGAACACCTCGCCATCTGAGAACTGGGATACCTCAGCCTCGGCCAGGCGCATGCCGAGAACACTTGCGATCTCCTGCGCCAGCGGCAGGTTCGCGTTTCCCGCCGTCAACACCAGTTCATCGACCATGGGGGTCCCTTTCTCTGCCAGAAGCTGCCTGCGGTGGCATAGCACATCCCCGCTCGGAGGAGAGGATGGCTGGGGCGGGAGGATTCGAACCTCCGAATGCGGGATCCAAAGTCCCGAGCCTTACCGCTTGGCCACGCCCCAATCCCAACGCGCGGATCTGGCCTGGCGTTTCTAACGGAGGATGGCCCTCGCTCCCACATTGCACCCTGCCCACCGCGGGCCTCCGCGCCGCCTCACTCTGTGGCGGTCAGGATCGGGTTTTTCGGCAGCGTCGTGACGAGGGCGGCGAAGGCCCCCGCCGCCTGCGCCTGGGCGGCCAGGACCTGCCCGGTCGCGGCGTCCGGTACCACAGCAAACACCGACGCGCCGCTGCCGGACATGAGCACGGGCGCAGCCCCGCCGGCCTCCAAGAGATCCTTCAGGGCCCGAATCTCGGGCCGGTGTGGCAAAACTACTGCTTCCAGGCGATTGAATGCCCAGATCGGCGGCCAAGCGAGCGATCCAGTGGCGCTCAAAGACCTTATGCTAGCGCGCCGATCCCGCTCTGTCAATTTTGAACTCGCCTCCCGGTACGCCCACGCCGTCGAAACTGCCGCGCGGGGGTTTGCCACCACCACCCACTCGCGTGACCACGACGGCGTGATGGGCATGAGCACCTCGCCTCGTCCCGCGGCGAGCGCCAGCCCATCACTCAGGAAGAACGGGACATCGCTGCCGAGCTTGGCCGCGAGTTCCTGGAGCTGCTCCCGCGAATACCGCAGCCCGTACAGCCGATTGAGTCCCGCCAGGACTGCTGCGGCGTTGCTCGAGCCACCTCCCAATCCTCCGGACACGGGGATGCGCTTCTCCAGGCCAATCCGGACTCCCCCACGCAATCCGGCGCTCTCCATGAGAAGTGCCGCGGCCTGGTACGCGAGATTTTCTGGCCCGGCTGGCACGTCGGCCCCGAACACACTGACCTCGATCCCCTGCTGCATCCGCGACAGGCGCACCTGGTCACACAAATCCACGAGCTGCATCACGGATTCGATCTCATGGTACCCATCGGGTCGGCGGCCGATCACCTCGAGAAAGAGATTGATCTTCGCCGGCGAGAAAATGTGAAGTTCGTCCACCGGATGCTATCCTACCGCTGGGGACCAGGACCCAGCTCGATGATTTTGGTCTGCCCGGCGGCCGGCCTCGGCAACTCGAAGAGGCCACCTTCCACCGGGGTATTCAGTGCCACTGTCTCATACCGGATGGTGATGCGGCTCTTCCCCGCCGCTTCTGCCAGGCGAATCGCAAACGGAAACGTCGCACCGCCCAGCTGCCGACGGTTGCCGAATTCGAAGGTCAGCAGGGGGCCGCCCGCCTCGCCCAGTTCGCCCCGCTCCACTGCCAGCCCGTCGGGGCTCGACCACAGCCGCTGCCAGAATGGCCCGTCTACCGACTCTACCATGATCCCCCCGACTTCCTCGGCGACTTGCAGCCGGGGATCCCCCGCCTTGATCTGAAGCGGCGGGAGTCCCGCCAGGAGGCGAAGAAGCGGTCCCGCTGGAACGGGCACCTGGGCGAGACGCCCGAGGGTTTCGCGTGTAGCGCGGCCTACCCCGTACTCGTTCCGGGTCGGAGAATACAGCGTGAGATCCTCCCCGCGAATGGTCAGCAACAGTACTGCGGTTCCAAGGGGACTCAAGGCCTCCAGCCGCACCTGGTCGGGTAAGGCCACGATGATCACCTGCGCCACCGTCCCGGCGCCCGCCGCCCCCTCATAGCGTACGCTTGCCAGGCCCCTCACGGTGCTCAGGGTCGCCTCCTGGGCCACCAATCGGTCCAGGAATTCCTCGGGGCGCGCGCGCAGGCCGGAAAAAACAGGGTGTGGCGTCTCCGGCACCACCGCACAGGCCACAGCGAAAAGGAGCACGGTTGCTCCGAAAAGGGGGCGGAGCCGAGACATCATTGAGAGTCGCAGGGCGTTTCGTGGGAGATGCGCTGACGGGCGTCTTCGAGCTTCTTGCGGACGGCCTGGTTTGTGCTGTCCAGCTCCAGCGAGCGTTCCCATTCCCGGATGGCGTGCTGGAGCATGCCTTTCTTGGAATAGACGTCCCCCAGATGTTCGCGAATGGTCGGATCGTCCCGGCGGGAATACTTCACAGCGCGAAGCAACTCGGCCAGGGCCTCGTCGATCCGCCCCAGCTTGAAGTAGGCCCAGCCGAGGCTGTCAATAAAGGCGCCGTTCTCCGGCTCAAGTTCCAGGGCCTTCTTCACCAAGGCGACGGATTCCTCCAGCTTGATCCCTTCCTCGGCGAACATGTAGCCAAGGTAGTTGTAGGCATCGGCATGCTTCGGATCCAGCTCGATCACTTTGCGGAAGGTCGCCTCGGCCCGGTCCAACTGGCGGTTCCGTTCCAGCGCCGCCCCCAATTGGTAATGGTACTGCGGATTCGTCGGGTCAAGGGCGACCCCCTTCTCGAAGTGGACGATCGCCTGAACGTAGTCCTTCTTCTGCATGTAGGTCAGGCCCAGGAGGTAGGGCACGTTTCCCTCGCGCGGGCGTAGCCGCGCTGCCTCGCTGAACACCGCCGTTGCCTGGTCGAATTTCTCCTGCTGGCCATAGATGTACCCGCGATGCAGCAGGGCATCCAGGTAGCGTGGGTCCTGCGCGGAGATCTTCCCGAGGACGTCCAGGGCTTCGTCGTACCGCTTCAAGTCCTCAAGGGTGAGTCCCAGGGCGAATCGAGCTTCGCCGTTGTTCGCCTCCTTCTCCAGCACCTGCTGGAAGATGGTAATGGCCCGAGCATGCTCTTTCTTCTCGGCGTGAATCTGGCCGATGCGCGTAAGAAGCAGGAGATTGGCCGGGTCGATCTTCCGCAACTGTTCGTACGCGGCCAGGGCGGCATCCAGGTCCCCACGACGCAGATGGACCTGGGCCAGCCGTTCCTGAAATTCACGGTTTTGGGGATCAGCGGCCAGAGCCCGCTGGTATACCCGGGCCGCATCTTGGTACCGTCCTTGGATCTCGAATGCGGTGGCCAATCCGATCCAGGCCGGGTCGAAATCCTCATTCTTCTCGATGGCGGCCTCGAAATATTCCCGGGCCTTGGCCGGCTCTTTCATCTCCAGGTAGATGCGGCCCAGGCTGTATCGGGCCAGATGGCTGTTGGGGTCCACCTTCGTCAGGGCCTCGAACGCCTGGATGGCCTCCGCGAAGCTCCGTGTCTCGACGTAGAGATTGCCGAGGAACATGTAGGCTTCGGTCCGGCGGGGATCCAGACGGATAACTTCTCGGTAATGCTTCTCGGCGCCGCGAACGTTCCGCAGGCCCTGATAGGCCGCCGCCATCAAGAGATGCGCCTGGATGTTGTTCGGAGAGAGGGTCAAGACCTCTTCCCCCTCCTGGATGGCGGCCCGGAAATCCCCTTTCTTCATGAGCAGCCACCCCAGGTAGATCCGCAGATGGAGAGACGTGGGGTCGTACCGGAGCGCCTCGCGCTCCCAGTGAATCGCCTCGTCCAGGTTGCCCTGCAGTTCGGCCCACACGCTCCGTGAATAGGCGTAGTATGCCCGCTGGTCGACGCGGGGATCGGTGCGCACCGGGGACGCAGCAAGGCCCGGTTGGCCAGCATCCGATAGGCGCCCAGCTTCTGCCTGACCTGTGGTTCCCGCACACCCGGAAAGCAGGCCGACAACCAAAACCACCGCCACCATACCCGTCAGCACCAAACGATCTGGAATCGACCGATGTGGCATCGCATCCAATCCTCGCCGCAAGAAACCAACAGCCGGGACAGGCCCGGCCGTGAGACGCATTCACTCTAACAGGTGGACAGGCCACCGTCAACGTGAATCTGGGCCTCCTCATTTCTCCATCAGCCCTTCCATTCTCACTCCACGGACCCGGGACTGGAGACGCTCCTCGATGGCTCGCCAGAGTTCAGGGACGCTCTCCCCCGTGTCAGCCGGGAAAAAGAGTGCGGCCTCGGGGAAGGGAGGAGCCAGAGCTTCCGCCACGTCCTTTCGCACGTCCGCGCGCGCCGCACTTACCAAGAACGCTGCCGCCCGTCCGCGCCCCGTCCCGGTTCTGGGGTCAGACATTTGTAATTCTATATTTCCTGCCCCGCCCCCTCCTGAGCAAGGCCGCAAGCTGGTCCACCTGCTTGGCTAGTTGCACATCGCTCCGGAGGAGCCGACGCAAATGCTGAACCCCCAGGGTGATCGTAACCTGGTCACGACGAAAGGCCCGCGCCACCTCCATGAGCCGAATCCCTCCCACAACCTGAGCGACGTGCGCCACGATGGCGCGGACCATTGCAGCCCGTCGCTCCCGTCCGGGCGCACGCAGGTGGGTTACGGTTGTGTCGAACGCGGTTGCTACAACCTGACCCACATCGTTCAATGATACCGCGACCCTGGATGCTGGGAGTTCATGGCGACTCTGCCGTCCCATTTGCTCCGCGAACCCTTCGTCGCCCAGGAATCGCTGCTCCAGCGCTTGGTAGTATTCCGGATGGTGCTCCCCTGCTCCGGGCTGTTCCAGGAAATCCAAATACCGTCGAACTGCCAGGCTAGCCTTGGCATGAAACTGCTCAAGCACGAGATCTGTGGCCACCCGAGGCATGTCCTGCTGCCCGAGATAGTTCCGATGGCTACTCCACCGCCAGTCCTTGGGTGATCGCGCCAGTCGGCTCCGCACTGGGTTCAGGTGCAGGTATCGCACGAGCGCCAAAAGATACCGGTCCCGGTCGCACAGAATTGCCTTGTATCGGCCTTGGAACACGTGGCCCATGGTACGGTAGGAACGGTTGAAATACGCCACGTACGATTGCTGGACGCCCTGCATGACCCTTGACAACGGCACGTCCGTCGGTTCGAGAAGGAGATGCACGTGGTTCGGCATGAGAACATAGGCGTACAGAATGAAGCCATACCGCTCCTGATAGCGATGCAGACGTGCTAGGTATGCCTCGTAATCGGAATCACGCCGAAACACGTGCCGACGTTGGTTCCCTCGGGCGACCACGTGGTAGAGTCCTCCCGGAACTTCGATGCGCGGTAGACGGGCCATGCCTGCCCAATAGCATAACCAGCCGACCGCGTCAATATAAATATAGCAATGTCTGACCCCAAGCCCTGCCCAGGGTCGTGGTTCTGCTGTGCGAATTGGCCTTGACCCTCTTTCTCTGCACGTGTTACAAGGTACCCACCTCGTCGCCCACGCTCCGAGTGGTCCGTTTGCACAGCCGGCACTGCCCGAGGTATAATTATGAAAGAGACGACGCCAGACATCCTGATCGAAGAGAGCGAAAGTTACGCCCGCATCATTTTCAATCGCCCCCACGCCCGCAACGCCATCACCAGCAGGATGTGGGCCGAATTGCCCACGGTGATGCGCCGTGTGCGATCCCAACGCGGCATCCGCGCCATCATTCTTAGCGGCGCGGGCGGCAAGGCTTTCTCGTCGGGTGCAGACATCGGTGAGCTGCCCCACTTCACGGATGCGAAGGCAGCTCGTGCCTATGAGACCCTGGTCGTGCGCGCTCTGAACAGTGTGGTACACTGTCCGCTCCCTGTGGTCGCCATGATCCAGGGCCATGCGATGGGCGGGGGGTGTCATATCGCACTTGCCTGCGATCTTCGCATCGCGGGAGAATCGGCGCAACTCGGCATCCCCGCCGCCAAGCTCGGCGGGGCCGTCAACCCGGGCGCGGCTGTCCGCCTCGTGAGCCTCGTGGGGCCTGCCCTCGCGAAGGAGATGCTGTACGGCGGCCGGCCGCTGAACGCGCGGCGGGCCTTGCAGGTGGGCCTGGTCAATCATGTGGTGCCGGACGCAGAACTCGAGGGATTCACCCTCTCCTTCGTGCGACAAATCGCTGCCAACGCTCCTCTCACGATCCGTCACGCCAAGCAGTCGGTGAACTGGATTGCCATCGAGGGGCATCGCCGACCCCCGCAGGAGATTCGACAACATTTCGCCAAGGCCTTCACCAGCCGCGACTTCAAGGAAGGCTTGGAATCGTTTCTCTCAGGTCGTGCCCCGAGGTTCCAGGGGCGCTGAGGAGAATGCGCAGCTCTCGCTGGCGTGCGCCGGGGGAGAATTCGAGCAGGTCTCAGGCGAAGGCGAATGGCACGCTGAAAGGTGGCCTCCACGCGACCAAGAAGTCCGCAGGCGGTCATCAGCGAAACCGAACAGTGAGGGACGGATGTATGGGCAAATTGAGGATTGGCCTGCGTGGCAAGGCCACCCGGCGGGTCACGCCGAGTCAGACCGCCCAGGCGTTAGGGAGTGGCGATGTCCCGGTTCTTTCGACACCCGCCCTCGTGGCGCTGCTAGAAACGGCAGCGGTCAATGCCCTGACGGGCCGCCTCGGGGTCGGACGAGACCACGATGGGAACTCGGATCGAGGTGGGCCGTCTGGCGGCGACACGCCAGCGGGATTGGAGGTTCGAGCCGAAGCCGAACTCATCGCCATCGAAAGGTCGGAAGTTGACGTTCTCCTTTGCCGCCTCTGATCCGCACGAGAAGATTGGCGAGGGCCGGTATCAACGGATGCTGCTCAACCGCAGCCGCTTCCTAGCAAGAGTTCGGGAAAAATCCTAGGCGCGCAGCCCACACGGGCGTTCGCATCGTGGCTCGCGGGGCTCGGCTCGTGATTTCCGCCTCTCGGCTCTCGCCACCCTATCATCTGACCTGCTGGGTGACCGAGCAGCAAGAACCCCCATAGCTCCCGAAGTCCCTTGCACTCCGGCGATGGGACGCCTCAGCAATCTACCTGCAAGCCCCTTCCCTTCAGGTATTCCTTCACCTGCCTGACGCTGAGGAGGCGATAGTGGAAAACGGACGCCGCCAGCAGAATCTGTGCGCCCCCTTCCGCCAGCCCCTCGTAGAAATGCTCCAGCTTTCCTGCCCGCCCCGGAGGCAATCACAGGCTCCTCCACGGCGCTCGAGATGGCCTTCGTGAAGGCCAGATCGTAGCCAGCCTGCGTGCCGTCACCATCCATTCTCGTGGGCAGGATGTCGCCCGCTCCCACTGCGAATGGAGGACGTTGGCTTGACACATGGCCTCGCGTCGCGCAGTGTGCTCAGCGGACCCGGCACTCACACCACCCGACTCCCGGATCGCCCCAGCCGCAGGAGCACGCGGTCTGCCGCACGAATCCCCCATTCGTAGGCCTCCTCGAACAGCGAAATACCTGAGAGATCCGAGTGCGCCAGGTGGACCGGGCCGCGGAGCGCGCGAACGGCCTGCTCGCGTGCCCTGCCGCACACGAAGCCGACTTCCGGGCGGATCATGGCGTGGCCATACAGCATCACGTCGAGGCGCTGGACCTGCCGGGTGATCCCTGGGTGCGGCCGAGAGAGATCGGCCAGGATCCGATCCCGGAGGGACTCCCAAGAGCTGGCCAAGAGCTCGCGCTGGACTTCGCGCGGATCGCGATTGGGGAACGAATGGTAATAAGTGCAGACCGTCGGCCCCTGATGGGTCCGCAGGGTCTGGTGGGTGGCCACCACATAACCCAGGGACTCGCTGTCGTAAATGACATTGTCCCACGCCAGGGGAGCTCCCGGGCCGTCGGGGGGCAGGGCACTCAGATGGAGATTGGCGACGAGCCAGGGGGCGTAGCGGAACGCGGACAGGAAGGCTGGCGGACGCTCCCGCCACGGACGGTAGAGCCGGGCGGCGATGAACACCGGACAGGCGAGGATCACCTCTCGCGCCAAGAGGCGGTACCCGGCCTTCGTGCGGAGATCGAAGACATCCGCCGCCACCCGCCCGCTCGTCTCCTCGATATTGAACACCAACTGGGCCACTCGGATGCGATCGCGAACGGGTTCGGCCATGCGGTTGACCAGCCAGCCGTTGCCTTCCGGCCAGGTCAGGACAACGTCCTCGTACTCCGGATCAGGGACGCGCGCCGCGAAGTAATGCACCCCCGCCCAGGCTGAGATCTCGGGGGCACCAGTACCGTAATCGTCACGGCATCCGTACTCGACGTACCAGTGGAGCCGCCGCGAGGTCCATCCGTTCGATCGGAGGAACTCCGTCATGGAGAGACGGTCCATCTGCCGGAATGCCTCGGGAACACCCGCCGCCCGCGGGATCGTGAAGGCCCGGCGGCCCGAGCCGTCTCGCCACACCCGGAGGCGCATCATTGCCTGCTTGAAAGTCTCGTACTCCGCCAGGTCTTTTTCCGTCGCTCCCGTCCACGGGTAGATGCCCGTCTGCCATCGTCCGTGAATGAACAGCCGTTCCTGCGGGGCATGGCAGAGGTGTCGCTCGTCGTAGATGGGCCGTCCCTCCCGGCTGAACCGCTCGATCACCCCCAGGTCGGCGAGAAGCCGCTTGACCTCTCTCGTCTCTGGCCCAGGCAGGGGAAGATAGTGCGAACCCCACGGGTACGCTGTGACCTCAGAGGATCCGGATCGGGTGTTCCCACCGACGGTCTCTTCCAGTTCGATCAAGAGGAAGTCCCGAAATCCGGCCCGGGCGAACCGCCAGGCGGCGGCCAGGCCGGCCACCCCGCCCCCCACGATGACAGCCGATACGCGCTCCGTGCGGGAAGGTTGCGGAACCGGTGATCTGCTGAACAGGAGATGACCCGGTTCACAGGACATGCCAACGATCGCGCCCGAGATGCCAGGGCCGCGTCGCGCAGGTCGGGAGTCAGCGCAGCCTGCGAATTGCCCGCCCGCAAAGGCGAGGCCACCGAGCAAAACATCCCGTCTCGTGAGATTCTCTCGGCTCATCGAAACCGGTCCACGTTCCGGGCTATGGGGAGGGGAGAATCCGCCGCCACTCCTCGCCGTAGTACTGGACGAGGATCTGGTTGTCGAGACGATTCACTTCGACGGGCAAACGGTCCATGTCGGGCGGGAATGCGAACAGGGCGGCCGTGCCCTGCACTGTCAGGAACTTCAGGCCGTCCGGATACTGCCGGGGGAACTGATAGGGGCTCTTGGTCGCCAGGACGAAGCCCCACTCGCCGAAGGCAGGAACGTAGACATGGTAGGGGTGCGGTGTGAGGCCGGCGCTTCGCACTGTCTCCACGATGCACCAGAAAGAGCGACGCGCAAACAGGGGCGACGTCGCCTGGACCGCTGCCACGCCCCCGGCGGCCAGGCGGGAGCGAAGCACTCGGTAGAAGGAACGGGAGTACAGCTTGCCCAGAGAGAAGTTGTGCGGGTCAGGAAGGTCGATGACGACCGCATCGAAGACATCCGTCTGTCGGTCGAGCCAGACGAAGGCATCTTCGTTCACCACCCGCACGCGCCGATCCTTGAAGGCGCCCCCGTTCAGTTGCTGGAGCAGCGGGTGCGTGGAGAAGAGCCGGGTCATTTCGGGATCCAGGTCCACCAGCGTTACGGACTCGACCCCTGGATATCGGAGAATCTCCCGTATCGCTAGTCCGTCGCCACCCCCCAGGACCAAGACCCGCCGCGGGCCAGGATGGGCGGCCAGAGCGGGATGGACGAGGGCCTCATGGTACCGGTACTCGTCGCGCGAGGAGAATTGCAAGTGCCCGTCGAGGAACAGCCGGACATCGTCCCCGCCGCGCGTCAGGACTATCCGCTGGTAGGAGGATGACCGGGCCAGGATGATCTCGTCGGCATAGAGGCGAGCCTCCGTCCAGGCGGTGAGCTGCTCCGCCGCAACCAGCCCCCCGGCCAACACCAGCATGACCGCTACCGCCACCGCCCGGAGAAACCTCGCCACAACGACCTCCTGCCGGAAGATCCAGGTGGACCACAGGCCGACCGACACGTTGGCCAGACCAAAGAGCAAGGCGGTGCGGATCAGGCCAAGTCGGGGCACCAGGAATAGCGGGAAGAGAATGGAGGCGGCCAGCGCGCCCAGGTAATCCAGCGAGAGAACGCGCGCCACCAGCTCCCGCAGGGCCAGCCGCTCGCGCAGCAGCCGAAGCAGAAGGGGAATCTCCAGGCCGACGAGGACGCCGATCACGACGACTAGGCCGTACAGGATCACCCGGAAATACAGGGTGTGGACGAAAGCCAGGAACAGCAGGGCGGCCGACCACCCCCCCACCAGTCCGACCAGGATCTGCACCTGGACGAACCACGCCCCCAGCCCACGTCGCAGGTAGCGGGAGAGGTACGAACCCACCCCCATGGCAAAAAGGTATCCCCCGATCACAGTGGAGAATTGCGTGAGGGAATCCCCGAGCAGGTAGGAGGCGGCGGCCGCGGCGATCAGCTCGTAGACGAGGCCGGCCGTGGCGATGATGACGACGGTGGCGTAGACAGCGTACGACACGGGACCGAACCGCCCCGGTCAGCGGATGGCCGCCGAGACGATGATGGCGATCCCGATTGCCACCGAGCCGACGATGATGGCCAGCGCGACATTCTGGTCGTCGATGATCTCCTTCCAGAGCTGGTACGGCGTCAGGCGATCCACGATCACGAAGGCCAGCCCGAAGACAACGAGGCCGATCATCGCGTACACCAACGCGGCCAGCATGGGCCCCCAGTGGATCTCCGGTGTCATGGTCACTTCCCTCCTGTGTGCGTCCGTGCCCAGCCGTAAGACGAGCGGTACGAGCCCGGGTTCTCGCGGATGGACTTGGGGACGCCCTTGACTTCGTCCACGTCGCCGAATCCCCAACCGGTGAATTGGATCCAGACGAACACCCCAAGGATCAACGCGCCAACGACGGCGTAGATCTTAGTCATCGTCGTCATCCTGCGATTCGCCCAACCGGATTAGCGACGGCATGGGATGGTCGCTCTCCATCCAGCGCTGAGCCTCGAACCTGCGAGACCGGTACCAAAAGACGAGGGGGAAGATGCAGAGGAGCGGCAAGGCCCAGAGCAGATGGATGAACCGCGGCACATCCCGACGGACGCGGACATCGTACGTCATGCGGGAGGCGCTGGTCTCGGGCTCGATGAGCAGGTAGTA
>Ga0315314_1002518_pt1 | contig 15060 bp, 11 predicted proteins | sample TDP9_MG_FD_203631 | JGI IMG/M metagenome (GOLD analysis project Ga0315314, IMG submission 203631) | Freshwater sediment microbial communities from Lake Towuti, South Sulawesi, Indonesia - TDP9 | ecosystem: Environmental > Aquatic > Freshwater > Lake > Sediment | place: Indonesia: South Sulawesi...
CACGGGCTTCATGATATAGGTATCAGCCCCTCGTTTCAGCGATTCAACAGCATTCTCCAACGAGGGGTACCCGGTTACCATGATCTTCACCATCCTTGGGGACTTTCTGTGCAGCATTGCCAACACCTCTGTACCTTCCATGTCTGGCAGCTTGATGTCCAACAGAGCTACGTCGAAGAAATCGACTTCGGATTTATCTACAGCTTCATGGCCGGTCTCCGCCGTTTCGACACAGTAACCCTCCGACTCAAGTATGGCTCTGAGGCTCTCGAGGATGTTCCTGTCGTCATCAACGACGAGTACTCTTTTTTTCCTCTCTAACAATCTCATCCCACTCCAATTGGAAGCTCTATTGTGAAAACCGTACCCTTGCCAGCCTCGCTATCAACTGTGATCTGTCCTCCGTGGGCTTCAACCAAGCGCTTGCAAACAGGTAAGCCAAGTCCTGTCCCCTTAGCCTTTGTCGTAAACAATGGCTGGAAAATTCTGGGAAGGTTTTCCCGGGGTATGCCTATGCCCGTGTCACGAATACTTATTGAAACGGTTTGGCCGGTCTGCGATGCATCTATGATCAGACGCCCCCCACTCGGCATAGCTTGAAGCGCGTTGGTGATCAAATTGGTGAAGACGCGTCTTATCATTGAGGGGTCGACCATCAATTGCTGAAGGGTTTCTGGTATCGTTACAGTGACCTCGATACTCTCAGGAATCATCATCGTTGCTGCCACATCATCTATCAGTTGCCGGAGACTTGTTTGTTCAGGAATGGGCTTCAAGGGTCTCGCATAATCCTGAAGGTCAGACACAATCTTGTTCATATACTCAGCCTGTACTTCGATCCCCCCGAAAATGTCTTCTAGCTCTGGCAGCTCAGGATGGGACATCGACTTCAGCCTTTTCTTGGCTGAGTAGAGCAGATTGGCAACAACCTGCAAAGGATTACGCAGATCATGGCCCACCATTGCCGCTGTCTCGCCGATAGCTGCCAACCGTTCAGCTTCCTTAAGCTTCCTAGTTCTCTCCTCAACCAGTTCCTCTAGGTGCTCAGAGTAACGTCTAAGCTCTTCCTCCATCCGTTTACGTTCGGTGATGTTGCGGGCAATTCCGAGCACGAGCCTCTGGTCCTTGATCTTGACTGGGAATGTCATTACTTCAACCACTGCCTGAGTACTGTCCTTTCGATTCAATACAAGCTCGTCTGGTCCCGTGGGTTGCCTGAGAACATTCCTGGCCAGAAGCTGCGCCGCCTTTAGGACCTGATCCCGAGGTAACAGGTCCAGCCTAAAGAAGTTCTTCCCGATCAGCTCGTCTCTCTTGTAACCTGTCATTTCCTCTGCAGCTTTGTTGCCGTCCACGAAGTTTCCTTTCATGTCGTTGAGGTAGATGGCATCAGGAGCGTACTCGAAAAGGATTCTCAATCGTTCCTCTGAGCTTCTGAGTTCCTCCTCCATTCGCTTTCGTTCAGTGATGTCTCTGGAGATGCCTACGATGCCAGTTACGTTTCCAGCGTTGTTGATTGTCGGTACCTTGGTGGTTGAAAGCCATCCCTTTTCCCCTGTCCGGTATACGACAGGTTCCTCTCGATCGATCAGCGGTCGACCAGTTCGGATGATCTCTTGATCGTCCATGTAGTACTGCTCTGCTAATTCGCGCGGATGGATGTCGAAGTCAGTCCTGCCCACAAGCTCTCCGGGGTCAGCAAGTCCATGTGATTGAGCTACTGCTCTGTTGAGTCTTACGAAGCGGAGGTCGACATCCTTGAAATAGACGTGATCGGGGACATTGTCCATCAGGGACTGCAGAAGATCGCGCTCACGAGCCAAAGCTTCTTCGGCTTTTTTCCTTTCGGTTATGTCTCGGGCTATGCCTACTATACCGATGACCTGCCCTGCCTTGTTCTTGACTGGGACTTTCGTGGTTGAAACCCACTTTCCGTCGAACGAGGGTTCCTCCTTCATTATGACCGCTTGGCCTGACTGGATAATGGCTTGGTCATCAGCATAGTATTGCTCCGCCAGTTCCCTCGGGTGAGTGTCGAAGTCTGTTTTTCCTATGAGGTCTTCAGGACCACTAGTTCCATGCGTGCATTTCACGGCAGCTCTATTCACCTTTATGAGGCGGCAGTCGGTGTCTTTGAAGAAAATTGAGTCGGGAATACTGTCCATGAGGGTCTGCAAAAGGTCACGCTCGTGAGCCAGCTTATCTTCAGCCTGCTTGCGATCAGTAATGTCCATTATGATGCCTAGAGAGCCAACGTACTTCCCCTCGCCATCCCACAAAGGTGCAGATGAAACTTGGACCGTGCGTGGCTCGCCATCCTTGCGATTAAGCGTGATTTCATAACGGCTTGTCTTCCCCTGCTTTCGCCTCTCAGTTTGGCTTCTGATCTTCATGAAGTCCTGCTCGCTAGTAAGCTCTTTCAGATTGATGCCCGGCATTTGATTTTCGTCGTAGCCCAACATCTCAGCGAATGCCTTGTTTACGTACGTGAGGTTCTCTTCTGAATCTGTTGTCGCAATGGACTCCATAGCTGTAGCCAGCAACGTCTCAAGCTTTCTGTTCGCTTCCCTTAGTCTCTCCTCTGCCTTCTTGCGTTCAGCGCGCTCTTCTGACAACTCCAGAGCGCTTGAAATGTGGTGCGCGAGGTTCTTCACAGACGGGATGAAATACTCTGCCAGTTCTGTGGAATCCACAACAAGAACGCCCACGATCTTGCCATGCCGTCTCAATGGCGTCAGGATTCCAATCCTTTCTTCGTAGCCCATGATCTTCGAAACCCAGTAGGCTGGCGTTCTTGGGAGAAGATCCCCTACAGCATCGACGAAGTTCGCCTCGATTGTTTTCCCCTCTCTCACGACATCACAAAAATATCTTGAACTACTTACCTCAAAACAAAAACTCTTGTATGATCGAAGCCCGGCCATCCTTTCCCCTGCCTTGACCCTTTCAGGAGAAAGCGATGTCTCCGCAAACCTTAACTTAGACCCATTGTCTGTCAGTAACAAGATGGACGCATTGTACCGTTTTGACTTCGCAAACTCCTCCTTCACAGTCCTGTAGATTTCGGCTTCACTCAGAGCGCCATGTATCTTCGCTGAAACCTTTTCAGCAAAGTGTATCACATCAATCAAATCTCGGAGCGACTTTTCACTTTGTTCCTGTTTAAGCACCATGGACCTAACCTTGCGGAAGAAGGCGCTTAATCTTGGGTTGCGTCTGCAAGATTCTATAAACTTTATGGATCAAATCTCCTATAATCAGGACTCAAGGTGGGTTCTAGTCCAGAAACAAGACACTCTAGAGAGCCATTTCGCGCACTACCTTCCGCGCCCGTGGACAACATTTAACTAGAGGCTGGCGGAATAAAAGTCAGGATCAAATGAGGCAACTAGTCCACAACGGTGTTCTCATTCCGAGATATGAGCCGAAAGGGTTTCACTTATGGGTGAAAGGCAAAGATGTGGGGCTCACGCCTAGACAGGAAGAGATGGCTGTTGCCTGGGTCAAGAAGATCATGGCTGGCCAGATCCTAGACAAGGTTTTGGTGAGAAACTTCTTCAAAGACTTCTGCACAGCAATGGAAGCTCGGCAGAAGCTCGGCCCAGAAGACTTCGACTTCTCAGACATTGAACTATACATCAACCAAGAGAAAGCCCTAAAGCTCAGCCTTACCAGAGAGGAAAGGAAAAGGACAAGAGAACAACGCAAAGCGGCAAAAGAAGCCAACAGGCAGAAGTATGGTTACGCGCTCGTGGATGGCGTGAAAACCGAGATCAGCAACTTCGCGGCTGAGCCATCATGCATCTTCGCGGGAAGGGGCAGGCATCCTCTTCGCGGACGATGGAAGGAGGGCCCGACCGAAGAAGACACCGAGCTTAATCTCTCCCTGGACGCCGCTAAGCCGCCGGGCAACTGGAAAGCCTTCCTCTGGTTGCCTGACGTGATGTGGATCGCGCGGTGGAGGGACAAGCTCACCGGCAAGACGAGATACGTATGGCTTTCGGAAAGCAGCCAAGTCAAGCAGAAGAAAGAGATCGGGAAGTTCGACAAGGCAGAGGAGCTGCGGCGAAACCTTTCGAGGATACAGAGCCACATCGGGGACAATCTTGATGCAGACGATCTGAGGCGGAAAAAGACAGCGATGGTCTGTTACCTCATCGATAGGCTTAAGATAAGGGTCGGAGATGAGAAAGACCCGGACGAAGCGGACACTGTCGGCGCCTCGACACTGCGACCCGAGCATATTGGCTTTGAGGAAGATGGCGGAGTCACTTTTAACTTTCTCGGAAAGAACTCTATCCCCCACATCTTTAGAGTTGAGCTTCCCCCAAACGTCATCAAGAACCTGAAGGACTTGTCAGCTGACGCTACTTCGACCCTATTTTCCGGCGTCGACTCGGAACGGGTAAGCGAGTTCCTAGGCGAGGTGTTAAGCGGACTCTCAGCGAAGGTCTTCCGCACTTGTTATGCATCAGAAGCAGTCGAAAATGCGCTTAAGAGTGTGCCACTGAGGGCTGACGCCCCTGATTACGCCAAGAAACATGTCGCCACAATGGCGAACCTTGAAGCCGCCAAGGTCTGCAACCACAGACGCATAGTTTCGACGACTTGGAAATCCTCTTTGCGAAGAAGGGAAACTCATCTGAGGGAACTGGTGCACAGGGCCACGGAGGCTCAGAAGACGACGATGCGGGAAATCAGAGAAAAGGAAGAGCAATTCAGAGACAGACTGAGGAAACAGTACGGAAGGCTAGAGGCTACGAAACAGAAGATGGAGAAGCACCAACGGGAGGCAGCTGAAAGAAGGCAAGAAGGCAAGCCGTTCGCTGCTTTAGGAAGACGCATCAGGGTCGCGCAAGGAACCATAAGGCGCCAGAAAGACCGTATTGGAAGTATGAAGCGAAAACACGACGAGCGGAGAAGAAACCTGAGGGAGAGGCTGGAGAAACGGAGACAGCGACATGAAAGCGCAATACGGAAGATGAGTCTCCAGATAGAGGCCCGGAAGGAGACGCGTGACTACAACTTGGGAACTTCGCTCAAGAGCTATATTGATCCCCGTATATACTATCGTTGGGGCAAAGAAGTGAACTACGACTGGAGACTCTACTACCCGAAAGCCCTCCAGAAGAAGTTCTCATGGGTAGAGACTGAAGCAACCGAATTAGCGTAGAACATCACGGACCAGAAAAGAGGTTGTAGGGGATTGTTTTTTCGGAAGACCCGGAACATACCGGCTTCTCTAGTCCATATCTCTTCAGGGGTTTGGTCAAGTGTCTTTGTGACCTCGGAGGCGTAACGAAGACTCCGGGCTTCACTGGTCTTTCAGTCTCAACGACGATTTTCTCGAGGTTAGGCCCATGGAAGCCGCATCTCTTGCATTCGAAGCCTTGGTTTCTTCCCATGGATTTCGTTCTCCTTCCGCATATTGGGCAGAGAGGGTTCTGGAACGTAAGGCTAGGAGCAAGTTTGACGACTCGTATCTTCTCTAGGTTAACGGTGACCGGGCAGTTCGACGATGCTGGACGGACGCCTCCACAGGCTTCAATAACATCTCCCACTATCAGGGCCTTCGCCAAGTTGCAGAGGATGCCGGTCGGCTCGTAAGCCGCACAATCTGTTTCCCCTGTTTCATCTCTGATCCGGAACACTACGTGACCGCCTTTGAGAACTCGCGGTTTTCCTAACACTTGACCTTTGACCACTACGGGGTTGTAGGGCTTTACTTGGCTGATCGGTACAATTCGCTTTAGATGGGCGTCGGTTCCTTGGTTCGTCCTGAAGATGACCCATCGCTCTACGGGCTCCTCTGCGACAACCAGTTCATGACTACGCACCACAGTTTCAGCGGACTCGCCTCTTATCCCGTAGAGTATGGGGTCAGGGCCTCTGGGGGTTATGAGGATTCGGCCGGTTTCGGGGTCGACATTGTTGAAGGACAGGTTGCCCAGCTGCTTTTCCATCGATATGACAGACGAGGCGTCGATCCTTCTAGGAGTTCCTCGGTTCCTAGGCTTGCGGTAGGCTATGAACTCGTAGGTGTGGTCTCCCTTCAGTCTCTCGCCTATCGCGGCTAAGGCTCCAATAATCCCTCTTCCGTTCTTGAAACCGAAGGCTTCGGCTCCAAACCTTCTTATGATCCTCAGGGCTTCATCCTTACGGACCAAGCCGCTTATTGCTCTTTGCGAAAAGGCTTCAATCTCGCCGGGCACTTCGCCGGTCAGGAAGACAACGCCGGGATCGGTGCCTCCGAAGCTGAGGTCCGCTTGTTCCTCGACGGTCTCGACGACACATTCCTTAACCTGTCCTAACATCTGTTCTTCGCAGGTCATTCTCAGACAGATTGCGCCGTTACCTCTTGTCTTCCACGGTACATTGGGGTTGAGCCTTATGAGGTTCGGGTAATCGATAAAGGCAGTTTCTAGTTTTCGTATCTTCTCAATGATGAGGGCAGCTACGTATGTCGTGCATCCTGTACGCGGAGAGTCCGTGTCATCCAGCCCTATGTGAAGATTCACAGTCACCCTAAAACCTTCATACGCCGATGCCCATAGCTCTGAAGGAGAAACTCGTCTTAATAATCTTAGCCTTGTCGACGCTGACTCCTCATTCTTGATCTCCGTGTCGAGCCCCTCCGGAAGCGTTTATATGTCGGTCTTTCGATGGGAATGGGAAAAATGGACCCCTATGTATCCGCTAGTCCTATGCGCGGTCGCTATTGCAGCAAGTCTAATGCTCCTCTACGTGGGTGCCAAGAACACTTTGCAGGGAGCCCTTTTGATATCGAAGAGTCTAGGGGTCAACAGAATAGTGGCTGGCTGCGTATTTGCAGCATTAGTTACAGCCTTACCTGAACTGATGAGTTCTGTGATCGCAGCTGTTTGGGAATCCTCGGGTTTAGCCTTTGGGAATATTCTCGGATCCAACATCTACAATATACCTCTCATCATCGGACTATGCGGTTTGGTAGGAGAGTTCAGGATAAGCAACTCTATAGCAGTGAAAGAATCAGTTTTCATGATTGGACTAAGCACATTCTTGGCTCTAGTATTGATCTTGACGGGCGCAGTCACACGGTGGTTAGGGCTCATCTTCCTCGTAATGTATCCCGTATTCGTCTACTATTCAATGCGAGTCTCCAACAAAAGCAACGGTTATCCTAACAATCGTGAGCGAGACGCTAGACTGAATAAAGCCGCGATCTACTTGATCTTAGGTGGCATAGCCCTGTTAGGTGGCACATTTCTCCTCGTCCGCAGCGCTCTGTACATCGTCGAATTATACGGAGTGAAGGAGTTTTACGTCGGGCTTACGATAATGACTTTGGGATCGATTCTGCCCGAACTGGCTGTTTCCCTTTTTGCTGCGGTTGAGGGTGAGCATGAGGTTTCAATCGGGAACGTCATAGGCGACAACATAATCACGATCACCCTAGTCTTCGGGCTTGTGGCAGTCATACGTCCGTTTGAGACTTCAGTTCTGGAAGTTCTCTCAACCGTGCCCTTCATGATACCTGCAACCGTCATGCTACTTGTCATGAGCAGAAGGCACAGAAGAGTCACAAGGCCCCTAAGCCTAGTCATGTTACTTGTTGCTGCATTGAGTTTCAGAGTCCAGACACTTCTCCTTACGTGACCACTATAGTAGAAAATGGGTAGCCCTAGCCGAGATTCTGGAAAGCGCCAATATTATTGAATTCCCCTCTTCAACCTGCACACAAGCAAACTGCGGCCCTCAGCAGTCTAAGTGAACGTTTATTACTTGGCGTGCAGAAGATATGCATGGCCGGATGACGAAAAGGCATTTGATTGACTTTGATGATATCTCAGAGTTAAACTGACGGCTCCTAAAGCTACATCGATTCTGATCCATCCCCCCTACTCACTTGAAGCTTGAAGCTCTGGTGCCGAATGATTTAGCTGCTAGGACACTTGCAGGAGGGCACAAGTCCAAGGAAACCATTTTATGCACGAGACAAGATAGCAGAAGATGGTGTCTAGCTGTGGGGTGCAAGTTTGAGGATTTATATGAGAGGCTTAGGAAGGGGTTCTTTCTCTCTTCCATGATGAACATCACGGACGGTACTTTCTGTTCGGAAAGAAGCAGAGGCTGCGTCATGGTTCAGCTTGGCGCTTACTTGGCTGAGCCGCCCGCATATGGAAGAGAATCGTATTTCTTACCTTCTAGCATTGAAAAATGTACCGAGTTCCTTGCTGAGGAGAACAGAAGAGCCAAAGCCAGACGCGATGTGCTCACATGCCTAAACCTAGCTTCCCCTAAGCTCGAGTGGGCGTTGGAGGCAGCTGACTGCTTCCACAGAGCCGGCGGCGATTTCCTGGAGCTGAACGTTCATGGCGGCTACGAACCGTACCTGCGCCTTGGCAAGGTGCGAGCTATGGTTCTGCCCGAGAACCGGGGTGAGCTCTTCAGGTGGGTCAAGGCTCTAGCAGAGCTGGAGGTCCCGTTCATAGTAAAGTTCAGAGAGGGCATCGTTGACGATTATTCAAGGGTCCTGAGAAATCTTGCGGGGTCAAACGTCTTCGCTGTCCACTTCAATGTAAGAGACGACAGAGCCAGGAAACCTGATTACAGCTTTGTCCAAGACCTTAAGAAGAACTGTCCTCTCTTCCTTCTAGCAAGCGGTTACGTACGGTCCCCAAAGGATGCCGAAACCTTGTTCGACAAAGGAGCTGATATGGTCGGCATAGCAGAACCTACCATTAGCAACCCAGAATTCATCTACACGATCGCCAGCAAGTGTCACAGCAAGCTCCCCTATCTAGCAACACGGCCAAATGAGACCAGGCAAAGCCCGCCAAAGCCCAGCTGAGTAATAGGGATTTCCATAAGCCTTAAATGTCCAAAGGATTTGAACTCTCTACTCGGGTTCTAATTGTCCGTTTCGGCGAAACTTGCTGACTATGAGCAAACCCGGGAAGTGTTAGCCAGACTTAACCTAAGGGAACTCAGAAGACTCGCGCGCCAGAATAGCGTCACACTCGAGATAAGAGACTGGATGGACAGGGTCAAGCCTGCCAGAACTAAGGAGGAAGTCATAGATGTTCTCGTTGACTCCGAATTCAAAGAGTCCGACCTAGTTATGTTGCTGGGCTTATCTCGCCTATCAAAGGAGGAGCTCCTGAACTACATGACGTCTAGGCATCTAAGGGCATTGGCGAAGGATCACAGCATCCTCCTCGAGAAGAGCACGATCTTCGGGAAAAAGAAGGCAACCAAAAAGCAGGAGATCATTGATGTGCTCAGGATTCTCTCCCCCTCCCTAGTTAGGCGGTTCAGTAAGAAGGTCGCGCTAATCCAGACGAGGGTCGAACGCAAAGTAACAGTGAAAAGGAAGAGCCGAAAACGCAGAATCTCTAGAATTGAAAGGGAGATCAGGTCAATGAGCCTCTTCGACGCGAAGGAACACGGCAGATTCGTGAAAGTATATACCACCAAACATGCGATGAGGGTAATCCTCACCCTTCACAAGATGGGTAGACCTGGCACGTTGCATGAAATAAGGGACAAGGTTCGTCAGATGAAAGTCTGGCTTGACTCAGACCAATTACGATATATCTTGAGGAGATTGGAAGATCTGCGCATAGTGAGACGAGAGTATGAACCCGTGGGAAAGAGACGAATCGCCAAGTTCCAAGCCACTGAAGACGGGAAAAAGATTATTGCAGCGTCGATGAAGTTTCTACAGGAACTGGAAAAGTGATACTCGACATCCTGTAGCGAGCCATTATCACCTTATACGAACGGCGTAGCGGCCCTTCTTCTTGATATGCATGGCCTTGGCGATGGCAGAGTTCTCTGGGTCGAGAACAACCACTAGACCGCTGAAGTCGTCGCTAAGGTCCGTAGACTTACATTCGGGACAAGCATTCCTGTCTGAAATCAGACGGCAGTTCCTGCAAGCCCTGTCAACCATATTTAAGGTCCCCCTAAGGTTTTCATTCTTCCTTCTTGACTTCAGCTGTGGGTCTAAGCTTCTCGAGATCTTGATCGATCCATTCTAGCTTCCCCAGGAAAGGCTGCCGGGCAGTTACGCCTATCTTCCCGAAGCTGCCTCCTCGGCCTAGGGAAACTGCGGTCGTCCGGACACGCATCCTGTCTCCCGTCGAAATCCTCCGCTTGGACTCTTTACCCATCAATACGCCTTGTTTGTCATCGTACGAGATGAAGTCATCCATGATCTGCGAGACGTGAATCAGAGCGTCAACGGGTCCAACCCTGATAAAGGCGCCGAAGTCAGCTATCTCGACCACTTCGCCTTCGACTATCTCTTGGACCTTCGGGTAAAAGGTCAGAAGCGAGAAGTGAACCTTGTGATGAGTCGCTCCGTCCCCCGGAATAATCTTCCCGATCGGTGAGATTTCAATGTCGATCACCGCAATCACATAACCCAACTCTTCATCGATAATGCCTTCATACTTTATCTTCAGCTGCTCTCGGGCAACGTCCTGTAGCGAACCGCCGAACTTCTCGGGCGGTATGCGAACCGAATCCTCCAAGGTGGCGAGGTTAAACGTGACAAACCGCTCCCATCATGCCAACTAACTCGTTCCCTTGAACAGCACACAACAACATTTAACCGTAAACTGTGAACAACAGAGATTTAAAAACCTTCTGGATAACCAAAGAGGGTGCTCAGGTCCCTTCAGACGTATCAGAGTGCTGCAGACAGAAAGAGATGTTGGCGGGCCCGCTGGGATTTGAACCCAGGTTCTCCGGCTCCGGAGGCATACGCGCCCTTGATGTGGGCTCGGCGCCTTCATCCTGTCTGGGCCACGGGCCCGTTTTGCAGTATGGCTTCTTCCTGGCCTGCTCTAATGTTTTTCTACTAGTTCTTCGTCAAGCCACCATGCTTTCTTCTTCCCTGCCTTCTCACCTGCGAAATATTCAACAACGGGTCTGCCGAGCTGCTTTCTCGAGCGTCTGTTAATTCTTTTCAGATGGTTCAGGATTAGCCAACGGTTCAGCTTCAACGCTTCAGCCAGCTCAGGGGTCGTTCCCCCCTTGTAGTGAATGAGGTAGTCTACGATTGCATGATCAGTCTTATCGACGCAAAAGGCATGAGGGTTGACCTTGCCCCTTTCGTATGTCAGGAACTCAAGGTCTACCAAGCATCGCTTAATCGTCGAAAGGTCGTCCTCAATGTTGCCGATTCTCTGTTCAAGTTCAAGAATCTTGTTCGGAGATGGAGTCTTCTGAAGCTTCTCAACTATGGCATCTCTGACGAAACTGCTCCTTTCGCCTTCAGGTACTCGTATAGCCAGCTCCGCGTAAATGTCCTTAGGTATTCTGACGGAAACACTGACTGTCTCAGACATGCCCTGCTCGTCACTCTTAACTGCTAGATGCCCACCATTATGTCTCCAGAAATGCTAATAAGCCTTAGGACGACAGAACTAATGCCGGCTACTCTTCCGGATAGTTGACCTTATACACACACACCAGAGGCACATACGATGTTCCCGGAGCAGGTTCGCTGGACCCGCGTTCTCGCGAAAAGTGCGCTTCCTCGAAATATTGCAGGCGGATAGTCGAGTACCCGCTCATAGTCAGATCTCTCCCGTAAGCCATGAGCTTGTGAAGCGTGGTATTTTCGCCTAACTTGTTTGCCACTGCGGTGTCCGAACTGTCAATCTGGCCATTCTTGTTGACATCTATCCAGTCCAAGCCAAGCGTGTAGTTGCCGAAGGGTTTGGGGTCGAGGCCAGGTATCTTTGCCATCCACTCCCACTTCCCCTCGTCGCCGCCAGCCATGCCAAGTCTGCCTTGAGTGTCGAAAGTTGTGAACACTACTACATGGGTCACGTTATATTTCCTGAGAATCTTTATTGCTTCTGTCTCGTTTGACATGAACATAAGCCCGATTTGCTTGATCTGCGTCCAGTTCCAAGTGCCGTTGTCCGCAAGCGTCGTTCTGTTCGCAATCGTCGTGATCCAGTATCCGTAGTCCCACCAACTGGCAACAACCGTGTCACCGTCAGGAGGCGACGGCGGCAAGTTCTCGCGTATCCAGATCAGAGTGTCAATCCAGTCACGGGAAGTAGAAGAGGGCTTTGCAGACATACCTGATGAAGCAATCGTCGTAGGCGTGAAGGCTTGAGTGTAAACCCTTGGACCCTGAGCAAGCGGCCCCGCAACGAAATCCGTTCCAACCACATGCGTCAAAGTCAAAAGGATGAACATCATCAGCACGATTCCCGCAGCAGTCTCCCTTCCCAGAACACCTCTGAACCGCGGCTTCTGCCTAGGAGCTTGAGGGGCTTCTTTTAAGAACAAGATGAAGGGTTTGAGCAGACGTACCAGGCCTAAAGCCCAGAGTAGACTTACAACGGGAGACATTATGATGTTCAGCCTTATCATTGAACTGGCGAAGAATATGGAAGTCAAACCGTATATGATCATGAAGATGCTTGGGTTCGTTACCGCCATAGACGCGAAAAAGAGGCCGACAGGCACAAAAAATATTCCAATCCCGAAGTTGTAGTAGAAGGTCCCCCAAGCTGAAGGTCTATGTTCAGCAACCGACTCCACAATCGGGCTCTCAAACCGCACAAAGGGGTTAAGCACCGACAAAAACTTCGTCTCAAGCCCTCTGATCAAACCTCTCGACCATAGGAATGCAAAAAGCCCTGCCGCTGAAAGAAGAAGAACGGAAACGTACAGCAGTTTTTCGCGTGCCGTCTTTGCGCGTCGGTTGACTTCAGCGATGAGCAGAAGGAAAAGTACACCGTAGACTGAAAGAACCTCACTTTCAAAGATGAACTTGATTCCAAGGTAGGGCACATTCACAGATACAAAAAGCGCCAGCAGGAAGGTTATCGCGCAGGAAGAGAGCAATCGAGGTGAATACCTACCGGAGAGTAGGAGAACCAAAGCGAACAAGGCGGTCATGACGATCGGGTATCGAGAGGCTCCCCAAGAGGCACAGAGATACCCTAGAGACAAGCCAGCGGCTATCGCGTAGAGCAAACCTGCCTTCATCGATTTGTTCGCGTCTATTGATCTGAGGAAGAAGAGAATGAAAATCAGTATGCCAAAGATCCCGACAGTTTCATCATCGAAAAATCCCAGCGAAGTCCGGCCAATGTAAGACGCATCTAAAGCTAGAAAGAGCGCGGCGAACATCCCGACTGCGTCGCCGCCGAGATCCTTGCCAAGGAAGTATATGACGAGACAAGTTAATGTACCCATTATTGCCGGGAAGACAACACAGAGATTGTAGATCGGGTCTGAGAGCAGGGGATCAAGGCTGGGATTTGCGACAAGTGGGACCCCCAGCCCGCTTAGAACGAAGTAAAGCGCCGCAGCCGTGAGGGGGAGCCCTATGTAGGTCGTACGAGATATCTGGTTCCCCCAAGGATACCAGCTCATGTAGTCGTGCCACGAAATCCACCCCTTATCGCCTAGGAGGCCGTTCTCGATGATATACTTTGTTTGTCGGTACTGGTAGTGGGGGTCAAACTCGCTTAGATAGTATCCCCAACGGATAGGTAGCAGCCTAACAGCGAAGGCGATCACAAGCACAATCAAGATCAAGGCAGTCTTGACTATTGACTGGTGTGAGACTTTTGGGCGGAGCTCTTGAACCTTCCTTAGTCCTGCAACGATGTCTGCTGTCTTCGGCATGTTTGGAACTCCATTCGGGAACCTGTCTTAATGGATACTGAACCGTTTATATTTAGTTTATGGTTTGAGACCATAACCGATTTATTGAAGGAGAAGGCTTAGAGGATGCGATGCTTGTGAGCGGTCTCAAATGCTCCTGAAGACCAGCTGGCTGAAGTACCTCTGGAAAGAAAGAAAGCCGTTTTTTCTGCGTCAAGCCTTTCGGATGGCATTTTTCCACAAGACCCCTTTCCGATCGCTTCTCGATAATATCCTCAGGCTTGTTGAGGAATTCCACGCTGGTTTCACGTTCCCCATCGTTGCTTCAGCAGCCCTGAGGAATCCCGAGATGGTCCGTCTGATCCTGGATTTTCATCAAGAGGTCGCCTCTCACGGCTTTAACCACGTGAACTACAGGTACTTGCCTCCCAATGCAGAGAGGATGGACATAGGCAATAGCCTGTCAGCTTTCCGAAATCTGAGGACCCCTGTCCGGGGTTTCAGGGCGCCCTACAATGTCTGTACGGATCAGACGCCCAGACTGTTGGAGGAGCTTGGCTTCCTTTGGGAAGGAAGTCTGGGCCTAAGATCCCCTCACTGCGATGAGAGAAATTTCTTCAGAGTCCATGTGGATGGCCATATGTCGAGCTTCACCTGCATCCCGATGTTCAAGTGGTCAGATGACAGAATGATGGATATCTACGGACTCAGTAACAGACAGATGGCGAAAATCCTGAAGAGGGCTCTGCAGCAAACCGAAGAGAAGAGTGGAGTCATTATGTTCGACCTCCACCCTGTGAGAATGGGGCAACCAAACCATATAGATGTTCTCAGGGAAGTTATCGCATATGGAATGCAAAGGAACGGATGGTTCCCCCGGGTCACCGAGGCGGTCGAATACTGGCTGACGCATCATGGATGGAAAGATGGCGCGTCCTATTGCTGCCTCTTGACTGGCGACATTGACAGCTTGACCTTGCTTGACTATTTATCGAGACTTTTCTGAGACAGTGGAAAGAAACGGTTGCAGCTCACGGAGAAGCCAGTAAGAGAAACATGATAAGCGTCCGCAGAGGCGAGGCAAAGAATAAATCGTGAAAAGAGATAAGATAGATGCCGACGGTGGATGTTCATGAACGACAGAGTGGCAGTAGTTGGTGTAGGCGCGATGGGACGGGGCATCGCGTTAGCTGCGGCCCTTTCGAAGATTAACGTTACACTGGTGAGCAGACGGGGCAAGAAGGGACTTGTGGATTTTCTGGGTTTCTGCGAGAAAGAACGGAAAAAGGGGAGAATCACCGTCGATGAGGCCTTTCTGCGCTCTTGTGTAAGCTGGAGCGAGTCTTTGCGAGATGGGGTAGAAGACGCGAGCATTGTGATTGAGGCCCGGGAAGAAGACGAGAATGTGAAGAAAGATATCTTCAAGAAATTGGATAC
>Ga0315314_1002519_pt1 | contig 15057 bp, 15 predicted proteins | sample TDP9_MG_FD_203631 | JGI IMG/M metagenome (GOLD analysis project Ga0315314, IMG submission 203631) | Freshwater sediment microbial communities from Lake Towuti, South Sulawesi, Indonesia - TDP9 | ecosystem: Environmental > Aquatic > Freshwater > Lake > Sediment | place: Indonesia: South Sulawesi...
GGCTCCAAGCCTACCACGTTTATGTTATACTTCCGTTTACCACAAGCTTATTTTTCTTTTTAAATAGACAAAAACCCTAAATGGCGATTCAGCCCAACATTGACAGAAATGAGGCTTGCGTTTTCATCTAGAATTTGGGCTTGGAGGCTCAAACAAAGCCGTTTTCAATAATTGCAAGTGGGAAAAGGTGAGCACTCCGACACGCATTGAGGATCTGGTGGCTCTGAAAGCGCCATTTGTGGCAAGAAAGGTAGCCATAAGCTAAGGTGATTGAAGATGGCATATTCTGTTCAAAGGAAGTTTTTCATCTCCATTCTGGTATTAGCTATTGGCTTGGTTGCTGCGTCACTCGTGGCTTTTGCTGTGATGCAGTGGAGCCATCGTATTCGAAACGTTGCAACCTTGAAAGTAGTTGGTGTCGGCGTCTACAAAGATGTAAACCTCACGATTTTGTTGACAAAGATAGATTGGGGTATAATTGAGGCTGGGGAAACAAAGAATTTCAGTGCCTACATCAAGAATGAAAGCAATGTTCCGCTTAGCTTGGCGATGTCGACTGAGAGTTGGGAACCTGCGAATGCTTCGTCTTTCATCACTCTTTCTTGGAATTACAAGAGAGAATTGATTCCTATTAATGGCTCGGTTCATATGACCTTTACTCTTAATGTGGATTCAGCGATTTCAGGCATTACGAACTTCAGTTTCACGATTGCAATCGTTGGGAATGGATAGCATGGCTTCTGTGGGAGCTTTGAATTTTAGTCGTGTGGCTCAGTTGAAGCGAAAATGGAATCGACTGTGGGCTGAAGTAGGCGAGAGGATTTTACGATGCATGCATGCATGAGATCATGATCGGCGTTAATTCCCTCAGGTTCCTTACGTCTGGATACCTTTCCTTCAGAAACCTGAAAAACCAGTTTAAGCTTGACTTGCACCCCTTTGCGCTCGAACAGTCTTCGTCCCAAGCCTTCAACGTGCAGAAGGTGGAGAAGAACTCGTTTAGTGATAGGTCTTTCGGCCTGTTCCCGTTGTTGACCTCATCTATGACCTTGTCGATGAGGATCTTCAGCTTTTTCTCAAGTCTATCAAGCCTAGCCAATAGGGCGTAAAACTGATCTTGCATAAGGACAGATCTGTAAGCACTTTTGTTGAAGTATTTCTCCCGGATTTTATTGTACGCTGTCAATGTAGTATACCCTACAAGTAGGTGCGCATCATAGAATAAAGATAAAGGCAGAATGATGCTAGGCGATTGTCTGTTCCCAACTCTCGTGAGAGAACGCATCTGCTAACTGCGCGCGCTATTTAAGCTTTTTCAACCAATGCCTTCAAAGCCTTTATAAAACATTCCACAGGCGCTCTCACAATTCCTGCGCCAATTTGACCTATGCCTGGCTTTTTGTGAGCGATACCCGTATTTATCATAGGTAAAATGCCGGTATCAAGAACTTTGACTACGTCAATGCCCATCGGGGTCCCTTCAAAATTTAGTGACGGAATCGTAAAACTGTAATCCTTTGACACTGTTATATTCATCATCTCCTTCGTGTAGTTCACAGCGTCTGCTGGCGTTCCTCCCACGAGTTTGACTATCGCAGGCGCGGTGGCCATGGCGAATCCTCCGATTCCTCTGGTTTCGGTGATGGAACTGTCTCCCAAGTCTGGGTTGGCATCTGTTGGTCCGTAGCCTGGAAAATATAGGCCTTTGGGTATTGGTGCAGGAGCCGTAAACCAGTTATCACCTAAGCCGCTCACTTTGATTCCGAACTCCGTGCCATTTCTGGACATCGCCGTCACAAGCGTGCAGTTCTCAATGCCGTGCGCAACGTCCATCATAGCTTTGCATGCTGCCATGGAAAGATTCAGGAAGAAATGGTCGTTTTCCGCCAAGAATTTTACGATTCTAGAAGTCACTTTGGCTTCAAGATTTGCTTCTATCAAATGTGGCATGATTCTCCTTTCAAAAAGTGAAGTTGCGGCAACATTTCGGTTGTGGCATTCATCTCCCATGTGTAATGCTTGTGAAATTATCGTTTTTAGATTTATTCTATCAGATCTTTTGATCGCCAACTCTAAGCTGGGTCCCAACTCTTTTTCCATCCACTTCAAGTGTCGAATTACGTCTTTGCTGTACGCACCGAATCTCAGAACCTTGCCAAGTCCCTCATTCATGTTGGAATAGGCAAAGTTTCCATTTTCTTTGTTTTCTACCACGAACACGGGCATTGATGCTGAGATTACGCCAGCCATCGGACCGACCGAGTTATGTTCGTGGCAGGGGGCAAACATGATTTCATCGTTTTTTATTAGCTCCTCTGCTTCTTCTGGGCTTTCAGCTAGTTCTTCGTACATTAGTGCTCCATAGACTGCTCCTCGAAGAGGCCCACATGTTCTCTCCCATTCAACTCGGGGCCCTGCTTGAAGGATCGTGCTTTTCTTCATTCTAGGTATTGCTTTTCCGGCGGGCTTTAGATCGACCAACACGGGTTGCGCGCTTTTGATTTTCTCTACTGCTTTTTGGTTGGCCTCTTCAAATTTTTTGTTTTTGGAGAATCAACTCCCTCCTCCAACTTGTTCAAGAGCTTGAGGATCTCGATGTCTCCTCCAGCAGGAGGGTGCCAATCTACATGGATGACTTCTGCGCCCTGTTTTTTCAAATCCTCTACGAAGGTTTCGATTCCTATGTTGATAGCCTTGAGTTTCTTGTTAAGCAGGTTCTCTTTCTTTGGCATCTTTAATCTCCTCATCCTAACAGTTTCTCTTTAATGGCTCCTCTAGTGGCGACGAGAGCTGTCATTCTCGTTGCTTGAGCGTTGCTAGGCATAATTACAGCTCCGGCTTCTTCCAGCTTCTTCTTCTGTTTCCGCAGATCTTGTGGGTCTTCAGGTGTGCCCACAATTGAAGCCACAACAGACAGGAATCTCCCATTCCGCTCGGCTACGGTCTTGGCCTCTGCGATTGAAGGAACCAGCTCGGCTGCGGGATTCTGATGCGAACCGTACCCAAGCACAACGTCCAAAAGAAGTATTGCTGTCTCCGGGTCCTTGGCTTCTTGAACTATCCTCCGTTTTCTTAAAGTAAAGTCGATCATCGGATGGGGTCTTCCAGTCGTGAATTCCTCTGTGCCCATGTCAATGCAAGTGTGGTTCTTGCTCACGTTCACATCTTCAAGATTATACCCCGTTTTAAGAGGCGTATTGGAATACACATCTCCTATTAGGGGAGCTAGGATTACTAGACTCTCGTAACAGAGAGTCCCGCCTGAAAACAGTCCTCTCACATATCGTTGGGTCTTTGACAGCTTTGAGGACTGTGCCTTCACGATAGGCAATATCGTTCCTTTGGGAATGGTGAAAATTACGTTCCGAGTTTTCTTTCGTTGCAACAAGTCACAGACTGCTCTAGCGCCGTCCTCTAGTGTGGCTGCAGCAACAAAACCCCTCTTGCTAATTTCATCCACCTTCCCGCCTATGAAGTTTACCACTATCGGTTTCTTGCACCGACTAGCGGCTTGCAGAACTTTTTCACTGACTTGCAGATCAGGCGGCTTGGAGACCAGAACAATTGCCTGGGTTTTTTCATCTTCTTCAAGGAGTTTAATTCCTTCAATCATCATAATGCCGCCAACTGTCTTCGAAAGATCATTTCCCCCTGTTCCAATTGCCTGAGATATTCCCAAGCCTCGTTCGTGTATCAAAGTTGAAACTTGTTGCAACCCGGTTCCCGAAGCTGACACTATTCCTACTGATCCTTGGCTTACGATGTTTCCAAAGCCCAGTACGATGTTGTTGATTATTGCAGTCCCACAGTCAGGGCCCATCATCAACAAGCCTTCCTCTCTGGAGATTTTCTTTAGCTCCAGCTCTTGTTCGACGGGCACATTACTGCTGAACAGAAAGACATTCAACCCCTTTCGGAGAGCCTTCAAAGCTTCTCTTTTAGCAAAGTCTCCAGGCACCGATATCATAACAAGATTGGCGTCTGGCATCAACCGCAGGGCGGAATCAAGTGTCTTGGGGAGGACTTCTTCTGTTTCTGTAGTTTCCCGTGCAGAGAGTAACCTGTCAACCTCTGAGATGACACTTTTTATATTCTCCTCGCTTTTCGCGTCTAGCGCAATTACGAGATCGTTCGGAGTCGCCTTTTCAGCTTCATCAGTTAGCAACTTCACGTCTTTTAATAGTTGCTTATTGGTGGGTGTAGCCATAACGACGGCGGCTTGCGAGACTCCGTTCAATCTGGAGGCTTCATTTGAAACTTTCATCAGAGTTACGGAGTCTCGATAAGTGTCCTTCCTCACAATTACCCTGACAACCATTACATGCTCGTCCCCGCAAAACTAGAGGAGTATCAAAGCAATTAAAAATGTTTGCCTAAACGCTAGACCTCGTCTAACAATAAACATGAACCTAGAAAAATCCCCAACACTACATCAGTTCCAGACGCCTCGCCTATCGCTAGAACGTGTTTGGTTGCCTCCTCGACCTCGTTTGGTCTCGCAGTCAGTATCTTTTCGATAAGAGCTAAAATGGGCTCGTTTGCTTCCCCAACTGCTGCATGCATCAAAAACTCTTGACTAATCAAGGTAGTCCTATCCTGAATGCAGGAAATTATGCTCTTGTTTACTTCTGAGACTAAATCTTCAAAGATATTCAAGTTCTCCGATATTAACGTCAAGCTTGCCATCAGACCTGAAAGTACATCGTCCGCCGAAGGCGTTAATCCTGAGCCGAGCCCCACCAGTTCTTGAGCACTTCTTTTTATGTCTTGATAGTCTCCCGCCCTGATCGTTTTCATGAGCATTGACAGGTGCGGCAAGGCCCTCTGAGCAAGCGGATTCAACCTGTGACTAGCGAATTTGTCCAAACGTCCTTCTTCCACGTATTCTATCAGTTGGGCTAGGCCGCCGAAACGACCATTAGCGCATGTTACTTCCCTCATTGTCATCAGGTTCTCCCTTATTTTCTTGATTGCCAGCAAGTTGCCTCGAAATATTCTCTGCGGCTTCCATTCTTTCGCATTTTTCGTCGAGATAATAAGGACGTTTTTGCCCAGCGCGATTGAACCGTCGACGTTCAAGACTTCGTCATTCTTCCTTATACCAATCGAAGCCATGCTCGTGGATTTAGGCAGATTCGTAACGATGTTGATTGGTCCATTTCCAACGTCTGCCCTAACCACGCTTATCAGCCGGTTACCCGAGGTCAGAACGTTAACTACGCGAGTGAAAACGCTGTGTACCTGTCCGATTCTGTCTTGGTCCAAGCTTTTGGCAGCTGTTGGACCAACGGAAGTTGCCTCCAAATGGAGCGGGGAGGTGACCGTTGTGGAGCAACAAAAGTCGGCGTCGTCATTACTCCTCGAAGTCTTTCCTGTTTGTCGTTTGATATTTTTTGGTTGGCTTTGCATTTTCTCTCAAATCAACCATGCATCATGTTTCGCCATGAATGAGAGAGAAAAACAAGACGTCTTCAATATCTCCTATTTTACTCCAGTCATCATGAGCCCTATCTCTTGTATCTGTGCTTTTGATGCTGGGATGATCCCGACTATTTTTCCTTCATACATCACTGCAATTCGATCGCTTAAGGACATTATTTCGTTCAAATCCTCGGAAATCAACAGGATTGCTACCCCCCTTTCCCTTTGCTCTATCAACTTTCTCTGGATGAATTCGGTTGCGGCGACATCTAGACCAGATGTGGGCTGGGCAGCGACGAGGAGTTTTGGATTTCTGGACAGTACCTTCGCCAAGATTAGTCGTTGGAGATTTCCTCCAGATAGATTTCTCGCTGGAGCGTTGACGCTCGGGGTCATGATCTCGTATTCTTGAATTACCCTCTCCGCATTTTTTTGGATTTCGTTCCCATCTAAGAAAAATCTTTTTGCAAACGGCAAAAACCACCGATAAGAGAACGGGGACATTGAGCGCGTCTCGAGAATTAGGTTTTCAGCGACAGAGAAACCCAGGATTAAGCCTGTCCCTAACCGATCTTCAGGGATGTCTCCCACACCTTGCTCGATGATTTTTTTTGGCGAGAGGTTGGTCATATCTCTCCCAAAAATGTATACCTTCCCTTCACTGGCCTTTCTCATGCCTGTGAGCACTTCAGCGAGTTCTCGTTGGCCATTTCCAGATACCCCTGCGATCCCCAAGATTTCGCCCTCGTGTATGGAAAACGACAGGTTCTTCAGAGCCAGCAACCCTTTGTCGCCCATTGCCGATAAGTTCTTCACCTCGAGCGCCACCTTGCCTTCCTCGGGCTTTTGCTTCTCGATGTTGATGGCGACTTCCCTCCCAACCATCATTTTCGACAATTCAATTGGATTTGTCAGCTTGGTGTCGCTTCTTGCCACAACCTTTCCGCGCCTGAGGACGGTGACGCGATCGCTTATTTCCATTACTTCGGGAAGCTTATGTGTAATAAATACGATGGTAAACCCTTGGTTAACCATAGATCGAAGAGTTTTGAAGAAGTCTTCGGTCTCCTGAGGTGTTAGAACCGATGTGGGTTCGTCGAGGATGAGAACCTGCGCGTCACGATACAATGCTTTTAGTATCTCAACACGTTGTCTCTCCCCCATTGAGAGCTGCTCGATCTTGGCTTTTGGGTCGACCTTAAGCTTATGCATTTCCGAAAGCTCGGCTGTACGCTTCTCAGCTCGGCCAATGTCTAACAATGGTTCTCTTGCAGACTTGCGCCCCAAGACGATGTTCTCCGTCACTGTCATTACAGGAATAAGCGTAAAGTGCTGATGAACCATCCCTATTCCTAATTCAATTGCATCCTTGGGGGATCTGATTGTAACGGGTTCACCTTGGACTAGAATGCTACCTTCATCGGGTCGATAGAGCCCATACAAGATGTTCATCAACGTCGTCTTGCCGGCGCCGTTTTCTCCGAGCAATGCATGGATCTCACATGCTTTTAAATCGAAATCTATGTGGTCGTTTGCTAGCACGCCTGGAAATCGCTTTGTGATGCCCCTCATCTCTATGATTGACTCTCTAGGCTTCAACTTCCTGAGGCGCGACTGTTGACCAGATCCTTTATTTCCTCGGAGTTTTTCGACGAGGCGTTTTGTTTTTTCACTTATAGACTGTCCCATCTTTATCCTCTCATAAATAAGCCGAAACCCTAGACGACTTGTGTATGGAAATAAAAAAGGGGTTATTTAAGATTTAGGTTGGGTTTGGTCACGGACTGTGCTCTGGTGGTTTGGAGGGGTCCACTGGAACAGGAGTGAACGTTTGTCCGAAGTTTTTGGCTATTTTAGCTATGTCTTTTATGTCAACCTTGTTGTCGCCGTTCACGTCTGGCATTGGGTCATATTTTGGATGTCCAGGATATGACCCGAAAGCTTTAGCTGCCCTGGCTATGTCTTTTATGTCGACTTTTCCATCAAAGTTCAAGTCTGTTTTGATGAGGGCTGCTCTTGCGGCAAGAAGATCTTTCACGTCTTGGGGAACGTCGTCCTCAAAGTTGTGGTACGGGGCTAGGCCACTTAAGTCAATCTCTATGCTTTTGTATCCGAGGAATGCCCCACCAAGTTTGCATAGAACAATTTGGTCCATAAACCTGGGTATATCCATCAGGATGCTAGTCAACATGTTATTAGGCGCTAATTCCCATTGGTCTGCAACGCACCCTATGACTGTTTTGTTATAGTCTATGGCTGCGGAGATGACTCCTCGTCCACTAAAGTCGGCTACATGAACTAGTATGTCACAATTTTTCTCGGTTATGAGAGCCTTGGCTAGTGAATAGCCAAGTGAGGGGTCGCCCCAATTGCCGCCACAATCGCGATTGTGTACTACTATCGCAGGGTCCACGCTGTGGACCCCAGCTATGAACGCATTGCATTCCATGTTCGTATACCCGTACCACGCTCCGTATACGGTTCCCACGTTGTCTGTTGTAGTCATTTTCGCTACAAGTATTCCTGCAAGGTAGTGTCCGACAATTTGGAATGTTGGACCTAGAGCCGCCATATTTGCAAACGGCGAGTAACCCGCACCAGGTATCATCACCCAGAATGTGCCAGGGTACAGTACAGGTATAGCTGTCAGGCCGTCCCACCCATACATCATAACCTGGAACTGCCCTCCCACAATGAACACTAGATCGTATCCTTGACCCCCGTAATCAGAGGCGACGGCGCGCTGTTGCCAGAATTGAACTAGCTTAGAAATGCTTACGGTCCAATCGGGATGTGCGGCTGCGATTGCCTCTGCACCTAAGATCGCCATGTAAGAGAAGCCCAAGTCTGCTTCGTCGCCCCCTACTATCAGACCTACTTTATAAGGATGCCCTAGTACAATGAAGTTGCTAGGCATTACGATTGTGGTCACAATGATGATTATTGCGGTGATTCCTGCAATCTTTTTGCTAACATCATGCAAACTCTTTTTCATACTCGTTCTTCCTCTCTCTTGCGTGCATACATTTTTCCTTTTTCTTTCTAATTCAGCACTCAATTATTGACTACGCCTCGGTTAAAAGGATTATGGAACAATTTTACGTAAGAAAAGTCATCCCCAAATAAAGACGAGAACCAGCCAGTAATGAATCTTCTGACGTCTTCTGTTTTTCGTGAGGCTAAAGTATATTCTGCAGCGGCTAAGATGATGATTGTCAATATCAGAACAGCTGTTATTCTAGCAATCGCTTTTTTCGACATTATACAACTTCCTTCCATTACATTTACTGCAAAAGCTAGTGTCTCATAGAATATATTTAACACTTTTGCGGCGTAACCGTAGCGTCAAGACCCGCGTTTACAGCAAACCTTTTTAAAAACTGAGCTACAAAGTGAGCGAATGAACGTCATGTGGACGCTTGGAGAATAGGTGAATGTTATGAGGGAACTCGTAGCGTCGGAAATTGACGAGGCGAACAAGAAAGCAGCTGAGAGAATCTTGTCTGCAGAATGCACCTTGGTCGACATAAAACCCGCGATTAAGGCGATACCTGGTTTCAAAAGCAACCTAATCACATATGCAGGGCCGCCAATTGGATGGAAGAGAATGTGCCAGCCCCAAAAACTGGCGATAATCAATCTGATCATTTATGAAGGCTTAGCAGACACTCCCAAGAGGGCAGAAAGGCTAGTCGAAACCGGAGACGTGAAGATAGAACCTAATCACAATTATGGCAATGTAAGCGGAATGTGTGGAGCCACCTCTGCATCCATGCCTGTCTTCGTCATAAAGAATAAAGTCCATGGTAACATCGCCTATAATTGGCAACAGACGGACATAACGGCTTTTGGTGACAAGTACGAAAAAAATAAAGAAATTCAATTTGTTCAGGAAACTTTAGCTCCTGTGATGAAGGCAACTATCAAAGAAACCGGTGGAATCAACATCAAAGAACTGCTCGCCAAAGGACTGCAGATGGGAGATGAATTGCACGGTTCATTTGAGGCTTGCAGAGGTATACTCATTAATTGGATCTTGCCGCACATTGTCAAAACAGGCTTTCCAAAGGAGACGTTGGTTCAAGTGGGAGAATATTTCCTATCGAGAGAAGGGCGCTGGTATTGCGGGAACCTCATGATGGGGGCATGCAAGGCAATGATGGATCCTGCTAGGGACATAAAATATAGCACACTTGTTACTGCTATGTCTAGAAACGGCGTTGAATTCGGTATACAAGTCAGCAGTTTGGGGAACAAATGGTTTACAGGACCAGCTGGGGTGATAAGAGGATACACTTTTCCAGGCTTTAAACCCGAGGACTCCACCCTAGATATCGGGGATAGCGCGATTTCAGAGACGAGAGGGCTCGGCGGAACCGCGACGCCTGCATCCCCTTCTCATGCAAGATTTATGGGAGAAAGCTTCCAAAACGCTGTCAATCACACAAAGTTGATGCGTGAGGTTTCTGTCGCAGAAGACCCTATGTTTAGGATACCCTACCTTGATTTTGCAGGTGTGCCAGTGGGGATCGACGTGAGGAAGGTTGTTGAAACAGGAATCGTGCCAAAGATCAATACAGCCATGGCTCACAAAGAAGGGGGTCACCCGATGATCGGAGCTGGAGTCGCAAATGCTCCTATTGAGTGCTTCAAGGAAGCCTTGAAGGCATTTGTCGAAAAATATCGATAATGATCCCGCATCGCTGCCGTATTTCAATACAAATGGTGGTCTCTTTTATGGCGTGCGTTCAGTGACTGGACCTTGGATACGTATCGCTTTTGGGCGAAAGTGAAGGGTCAAGGGTTGAATGAAAATATCTATTTACACAAGTCCCTACGGTTCTAGAAAAGTTTTTATGTGCAAGTCCTGCTTTTATGTGCAAGTCCTGAAAAAATGTATTGGAAGGTCGTTATGGGGGCGCGGTTCGAAAAATACATATCATATCCAATAGGATTGATTGTAGCACTGTCCATTTTTTCAGCCATATTATTGGCAATGGGGCTCAACCCAATCTTGAGTTTAGGAGCGCTAATTAAAGGATCCTTCGGCACTGTTTTCAGCGCCAGTGAAACATTTGTTAAAGTTGCACCGCTATTGTTGACCGCTTTGGCCTTTTTGATCGGTTTCAAGGCAAGATTTCTGAACTTCGGCGCCGAAGGTCAATTGTATATTGGCGCCTTGTGCGCATATTTAGCTGCCTCTCAAATGGGAGGTTTACCTAGCATCTTATCTGTTCCGTTAGTAGTGTTAGCTTCTTTTGCCGGCGGCGTAGCTTGGTTGGCGATACCTCTTGTCTTGAAAGTCAAACTGGAGATAAACGAGATTTTTCCTACCATCGTCTTGAATTTTACTGCCATCCTTCTTTTTAACTGGTTAGTTACGGGTCCACTAATGGACCCGAACGCACTTATCCCCACAACGAGGGCTATTCCCACAGAGACGTGGCTGCCTATTATGATTCCTAGAACCAGACTTCATGTGGGTTTGATTTTTGCATTTTTCTTGGCATTTTTGATATATTTGATTCTGCAAAAGACTGTTTTGGGCTACGATATCAGAGCGGTTGGGCTTGGTCCAAGAGCGGCTAAACACGGAGGGATAGATTTTTCAAGAAACATCATTATTGTAGGGATATTGAGTGGCGGGTTGGCTGGATTGGCAGGGATGGTTGAAGTACTTGGTGCCAATCACCTTTTGATAATGGGCTTTTCTCCGGGTTTCGGTTATCAAGGCATAGCAATAGCGGCATTAGGACGATTTGACCCCATCGGGGTGCTTCTTGCATCGATATTTTGGTCTATCTTGCTCGTAGGAGGGGAATCAATGCAGCGGGGAACTGTAGCACCAGTACCCATTCACATGATCCATATTCTACAAGCCGTATTAGTACTTTCTGTTCTCATTGTCCAAGAATTTCTCACGGTGAGGAGACAGAAATGATTGAGACATTGACTTTGATTTTGTCAAGCAGTGTGATATTGGCCATCCCTATCCTTTTCTCAACACTAGGGGAGATTTATGATCAGCGCGCAGGAGTTATAAATCTTGGACTTGACGCTACAATGTCTCTTTCAGCTTTCGTAGCCTTGATGGTGTGTTTCTCCAATGGCTCCTATTTGATGGGCACACTGACGGCAATATCAGTAGGCGGTCTAGTGGCATTAATCCACGGTTTTGCATGTGTTACAATCGGTATCAACCAAATAATTTCCGGGCTTCTTCTTATGACATTAGCCAATGGCATTGCTGATTTTCTTAATACATATCTATCAGGTTATAGAGTTTTTTTTGCACCTCTCAAGCCAATTAATATTCCAGGATTAAGTCAAATACCAGTTCTCGGCCCGGTTTTATTTCAACAAAACATTTTTGTTTATCTAGCATTCTTGTTTGCTATTGTTTTTGGATTTGTTTTGTACAAAACTACGTGGGGGTTGAAAATAAGAGGCGCAGGGGAGAATCCGGAGGCCTGCGACGCAGCTGGAATAAACGTCAATAGAATTCGATATTTGTGCCTCATTCTAAGTGGAGTAATGGCAGGTTTCGGGGGCGCCTTTCTATCCTTAGGATACTTAGGCCTGTATGGATCAGGCATAGCCGCGGGACGCGGATGGATTGCTATAATAGTTGTCATTCTTTCGGGCTGGAGCCCCTACAGGGCCATTCTAGGGAGCCTGATATTTGGACTGGGATACTCACTTGCGGCTAACTTGATAGGCATAGGTATAGGAGTACCAAGCTACATTCTCCAGATGTTGCCTTACATAATAGCACTCATCGTCATTATCTTCATGTTTAAGAGAACGAAGGGCCCATCCGCATTGACAATCCGTTATAGAAGAAAGTGAGACAACTGAAGCAAACGATTTCGATATGGCTTCTGGGAACACAAACCACGGCGAGGTCAAGAAAGAGCAACAACGCCAGACTTATTTATGAGAGAAATGTAAGTTATCAGACATGAGCCATGAAACCTTCTACACGAAGACCGTTTCAAAGAAGAAAAAACCTTGGACGATAGGTAGAGCGAGAACGGCACTACTAGTTATTGATATGCAGAATGACTTTGTTAAGAAAGGTGCCATCCTTGAAGTCCCGAAAATTCGACGCCAAATCCCTAAGATTAAGAGGCTCATAGAGACTTGTAGAAAGCTTGGGATTCCCGTAATCTACTCAAAGCAAGTGTATCGTGCCGATTCGAAGGTCAAACCTCTCGTCCTGGAAATGCTTCCTCTTTTGGAGAAAGAAGGGCTCAGGGACGGCACCGAGGGTGCAGAGATATGCGACGAGTTGAAACCCGAAGCTGGGGACATAGTGGTTAGAAAAATGGGATTCAGCGCTTTCTACAACACAGAGCTAGAATCTGTTCTTCGCAACATTAACGGGAGGAGGCAGGTGGATACCGTGATAATCTGCGGCACAGTAACTAACATCTGCTGTGAATCCACAGCTCGCGATGCCTTCGAACGAGATTACAAAGTCGCATTCGGCAGTGACATAACCTCTGCATGGACAGATGAATTTCAAACCCTAACATTGAAAAACATTGAATATGCCTTTGGACGAGCAATGACCTGTGACGAAATCATAGACGCTCTTAAATATGGCGAAGGAACAAGTCGTGATTATTGCCACAGGCGCTCATAAATGTTCACCATAGCCCTCGTAACCAGAGTAATCACCCTAAAACCTGTATTAATTCTCCAAAGACCTACAAATCTCCTCAATTGCAAAACGTATTCCGTAAAAGAGCCTAGCGGATTATGGTCAATCATGGAGGGTAAAAGTAGATGGCAAAAATAGCAGTTGTCGCGATCGGCGGCAATTCTCTAATTAAAGATCAGGGACATCAGACCGTGCCTGATCAGTTTGAAGCCATTCGGGAGACATGTCGCCATATCGCCAGCATGTCAGAGCGGGGCTGGAATGTGGTTATAACCCATGGTAACGGACCTCAAGTAGGGTTCAGCCTTCTACGTTCTGAGCTAACTAGCCACGTGCTGCATACGGTGCCACTTGATTCTTGTGTAGCTGACACTCAAGGAACCATCGGTTACATGATCCAACAGTGTCTATACAACGAGTTCAAGCGGCGAGGCGTCAAAAAGCAGGCGGTAACCATGGTAACTCAAGTGCTCGTGGACCAGAACGATCCAGCCTTCAAGAACCCCACCAAGCCCATTGGCCCCTTCTACGATGAAGAGAAGGCTCAAAAGTACCGAGACGAATGGGGCTGGAATATAATCGAGGATGTTGGACGTGGCTGGAGGCGTGTCGTGCCCTCGCCTATACCTGCGCGTATCCTTGAACGCGATGCTGTTAAAACTCTTATTGACCAGGGGTTTGTGGTCGTTGCTGTGGGTGGCGGCGGCATCCCAGTCATCGAAGAGGATGAGGAATTGAAGGGCATAGAGGCAGTTATCGACAAGGACTACGCCTCAGCTCTTCTCGCCATCGACATAAAGGCCGACCTTTTTCTTATATCCACAGCCGTAGAGAAAGTGGCCCTAAACTTTAGTAAGACCAAGCAGAAACTGTTGGGCAGAATGACCTTGGCCGAGGCTAAGAAATACTATGAAGAAGGCCACTTTCCAGCAGGCAGTATGGGCCCAAAAATCCAAGCCATCATCAACTTCCTTGAAATGGGAGGAGAGGAAGCCATAATCACGAACCCGGAGAATATCGAACGCGCATTACTTGGAGAGACGGGCACGCGCATTTTACCCTAAGTGCGCGCGCAGCACCTAACCACGAAACCCGAGTGCTGCTTGTCCCAACAGTGAGTGTCTGATTTAAATAAATCCGGTAAGATTGACATATAGTTGATATTTCTCTAGACCTTTTGACAGATTAGACTTGATTTTCTGGCGCTTTGCCTTTATCTACTTTTTCCATTAGTTTAGTAGGTATCTTCGGCAAAGTCTTAACGCTCATGACGCTGTCTTGGAGCTGCTTCGCTAGAGTCTCTGGCTTGACTACTTGGCTTTTTGAGTCTTTCGCCGTCATTTCTTCACCTCCCTACACTTATGGCTCCAGCTTCTTGAATTAGGGATGCTACTTGGTCTAGGAGAACTGTTTTCTTGGGATAAAGCTTCTCCAAGGAGGCTTTTAGCCCTTTTAACCTGTTCTTAGGTATTTGTGGGATCTCTCTAAGTATTCTTGCGGCCAGACCTCGCTCAAAGGATGCCGACAGCTTCACGCATATGACCCTCTTCGTCAACCGTGATCTCTGGCATAACGGGCTTCTTCAAGGTTATCGGGCGCTTCAACGGTACAGGTTTTCCAAAAATTTGTCTGTTTAGACATATGCGCCATCCATCTTTCTGAATCAACGTTCCGAAGCCTTCCTCTCTCCTAATCGAGTCCTCAACCCGCTCAATAACAAAGTTCGAAATGGAGACGCCGCCCTTTTCAGCTCTCGCCTTCCAATCCTCAACCATCTCCAACGACGGCAGGTAAACGTAAATAGCTCTGTCTTTAATTGTCTCAGTCTTGCGCTTCCTCGTCTCAACTTCCATTAGACGCACCTAAAATAAGCCTACGCCACAGGGTCCTAAGCCCTCCCCCTAGGTCTTCTACATGCTTCAAATGTGAGCCTAATAGTTAAGAAACCTTAATTTACGCTTTTTGTGAAG
>Ga0315314_1002520_pt1 | contig 15057 bp, 11 predicted proteins | sample TDP9_MG_FD_203631 | JGI IMG/M metagenome (GOLD analysis project Ga0315314, IMG submission 203631) | Freshwater sediment microbial communities from Lake Towuti, South Sulawesi, Indonesia - TDP9 | ecosystem: Environmental > Aquatic > Freshwater > Lake > Sediment | place: Indonesia: South Sulawesi...
GCCCCAATTGCATGAGGAGGTGGCGCTGACGGCTCTGACTGCAGGAAAAGCAGTGCTTTGCGAGAAACCGTTGGCTTTGGATACCACCCAAGCCCGAACGATGCTAAAAGCTGCACGAAAATCTGGGGTTGTTCATATGGTCGATTTCGAATTTCGAGAGATTCCTGCTTGGCGATTCGCGAAGCAACTTTTAGAATCAGGAGACTTTGGATCTTTTCGACATGTTAACGTCAATTGGATTGTTCAGAGCTGGAGTGATCCAACTCGGCCTTGGTCGTGGCGTGCGGATCGAGCGCAGGGGGGTGGGGCTTTAGCCGCATTGGGCGTACATGTTTTCGATTACATCGAATGGCTGCTCGGGCCGCTCAAATCCATGGCTGCGCAACTGAGTACTCGGATCACTAAGCGGCCAAGCGAGTTTGGCATGTTACGAACAGTCAGCAGCGAAGACTACTGCAATTTGATGCTGGAGCTTCGAGACGGGACGCCAGTAAATCTCATGATCTCACAGGTTGCTCGCTTTGGTAAAGGGCTTTGGATGGAATTTTACGGGGAGCGCAAAGTACTGGTCGTTGGGAGCGACAACCGCAGCGACTATGGAAAGGGTTTTCGCATATGGATTGGAGAGTCTGGCTCGAACCGGCTTCGGGAACTACGCCTACCCAAGAGAATGCAATTTAAGATAGAGTTCGCTGATGGTCGAGTGGCTCCGTTTGTTAGACTTGCTCAACGATTCGTCGATGCGATCAAGACAGAAAAGAGGGTCGTTGTTCACCCATCCTTTGAGGACGGCTATCGTGCACAGGTGTTGCTAGATTTGGCCCTGCAAGCACACAAGGAACGCAGATGGGTAACCGTTCCTCCTCTGCAAATAGTGTGGTGAGAAGCAAACATGAATGCCAAGTGCCGATACGACATCGTCATCATAGGAGGGTTTGGCCACGTTGGGCTACCGCTCGGCATTGTATTTGCTGATACAGGGTTGCAAGTGGCGCTGTATGACACCGATGATAGCAGACGTGCAACTATTCGGGCAGGCCAAATGCCGTTCATGGATCATGGCGCTGAACCGATTTTGAAGAAGGTAATCGGTAAGTCATTACACATAACTGACGACTTGTCTGATATTGCGCAGTCCAAATTGGTAATGGTCACGGTTGGCACCCCTATTGACGAACACCTGAACCCGAGGATTAAGCCGCTTCTTGAACTGGCGGGGCAGCTCACCCATTATCTACGTCGCGATCATTATATGATTCTCCGTAGCACAGTTTATCCTGGGACGTCCAAGTGCCTTTACGAGTTCTTTAGGCGGCATGGGCATGAGGTTCACCTTGCATACTGTCCGGAGCGCATTGTGCAAGGGTATGCCGTCCAGGAGCTACGAAGACTGCCGCAGATCATATCCGGCTTTACGGAAAGTGCGGTTCAGTGTGCGGAGGCTTTATTCAAGCGCCTCGGAGTTGAGATCATACAAGTCAGCGTCCAGGAAGCTGAGTTGGCTAAACTGTTTTCCAACGCATGGCGCTACATCCAGTTCGCCATCGCCAACCAATTCTACATGACGACTACAGAGCAAGGTGCCGACTATGCTCGTGTATACCATGCGATGACCCACAACTACGAGCGCGCTCAGCACTTCCCACGGCCAGGTTTTGCTGCGGGACCATGCTTGCTAAAAGACACACTACAGCTCATCGCTTTCTACGGAAACCGCTTCCAGCTTGGCTATGCCGCCATGATGGTTAACGAAGGGCTACCGAATTTTATCGTTAACCATCTGAGGCATAATCTTAGACTAGACCTGACCGGCACACGGGTTGGTATTCTCGGAATGGCTTTTAAGGCAGATAGTGATGACATTCGAGATTCCCTATCATATAAGCTGGCCAAGATCCTAAGATTCCACGGTGCCTCGGTCGTCTGTTCTGACGAGTATGTTAGAGATCCAACCTTTGTGAGCAAGGAGGAATTGGTGGGCACATGCCCGATTGTAATTGTCGGCGTGCCCCACTCCTCCTACAAGGAACTTGTGGTTCCAGAGGATACGCATCTGGTGGATCTGTGGGGTGTCATTCAATGTCGGTCAAAGGCGGTAGGTACGACGTCGTCAAGTTCTCACACATTCAACGAGTTGAACTCGGTCAAAGCGGGCAAAGAGGCCTCTGAGGATCTGAGGAGGCTTGAGTCCTAGAGGGCAGCCCAATGATATTGAAAGGAACCGCATTTTATCTTAGTAGGAATGTTCGATGAAGATCTTTGCAATCGGGAGCGCTGTCCCATACCGACCACACAATCAAGCAGATGTCACAGCCGTCAATATTGTACTGTATGAATTGCTACGGAGCTTAAGGCATCTAGGACATGAAATTGTTCTACAGATGCTCTTTAATCAATATCGGTCCACCACCTCACTAAGCCCCGCAGAGGAGAATGAGCTACTGCATCTTAGAGAACTAGGGATAAGAGTACTTCCTCCAATCTATCCTGAGCAATACCTGATACCAGTCGGGCCGGTATCTCGTCTTAGACGGTTGGGTAGCTTAATCTCGCGTCTCTTCGTATGGGCGAGAATCGAGGATTTTTACCCGGCCATCAACTGTCGTCATATAATATCAGAAAGGGTCCGTTCAAGCAAGGTTGATGCTCTCCTCACGATTTGGAGCCCTGAGGGAGTCGCCGCGACGCACGAGCTTCATGAAATACCAAGGATTGCATACCAAGGGGATATTGACTTTGCTCCTGTGGAAGTTCGCGTCAGAGACCACGCACTTTTCTCTGGCACATGGAGCATCCGTCAAGAGCTAATGATGCTGCTTCGCAGGCTTGAGCTTATTCAGTTCAAACGGGTTCATCTGCGGTTGATGCGCAATGTACCGATCATAGCTAGCGTCACAGCCTCGAACGCTGACTTCTATAGGAGACATGGGCATCCTAGATCCATCTACCATCAAAACACTTGGAGTGATCCGGGAGCAGAAAGGCTAGACTTAGAACGTCCAGATCCGCGTTCGTCCAGTCGTACGATCAAGATTATCGGTCATATTGGGTATCTCAATCGCACTGGGAGTACTTACGGACTGAAGTTTCTGTTGGTCGATCTGCTTCCAGTTCTGGAAGAAGTCATGGACAGCTTAGATTACCGGATTCACATCATCGGTGGTGGAGAGGCTGTTCCAAGCCTGCAACCCAGGCTCAGACACGATCATATCGTTGTGCGCGGCTTCGTCGAGGATCTAGACGCTGAGCTGAGGTCCAGCGACATGGTTTTGTTGCTTAATAATGCCGGTCCGTATCAGGCCGCATTCACGCGGCACATAGTTGTATGGTCAATGAGCCTTTGTCTGATTGTGCACGCGAATAGCAAGAAGGCGATTCCCGAGATTGTGCACATGGAAAATGCACTAGTAGGCGCGACGCCTTTCGAGATTGCGCAGATGATCTATCTTGCTGCGACTGATAGGGATTTGAACAGGCGCATACGACAAGGTGGAAGATCTACTTATGAAAAGTATTTCACACCTCATGTAGTCGCTGAGGCGCTAAGCAAAGAGATTTCAAGTTTGGTCAGACCAGGTGCTGCCTGATGCGCACTTACCTAGTTACAGGCGGTTTTGGTTTCATCGGCTCGCATCTGGTAAGGGCCCTGCTTCAGGCGGGGCATCGAGTGCGTGTGCTCGATAATTTCTCTCGAGGTTCAGTTGATCGGCTGAGTGATGTGTATCACCGCGTCGAAATCATTAAAGGCGATATTCGTGATGCCAACGTCGTTAGTCGGGCAGTCAGAGGAGTCGATGCTGTCTGTCACTTGGCCTTTGTAAATGGGACACGGCATTTTTATGAGAACCCTGCCTACGTTCTGGATGTTGGCGTCAAGGGGATGATCAATGTCTTGGACGAATGTATTCAGGGTGGTGTTGGTGAGTTGATTCTTGCCTCAAGCTCAGAAGTCTACCAAACTCCACCAAAGGTACCGACGGGTGAATCTGTACCTCTTTCAGTACCTGATCCGTATAATCCACGTTACTCTTATGGCGGTGGCAAAATCATTAGCGAACTCATGGCCATCCATTACGGAAGAAAATACTTCGAGCGTGTGTTGGTCTTCCGGCCACATAACGTGTTTGGTCCAAACATGGGATGGGACCATGTTATTCCTCAATTTGTGACGCGGCTACTTCACCTAAGAGCGACAACCTGCGAAGAGGAAATCCCATTTCAAATCCAGGGAACGGGTGAACAAACGCGCGCTTTCATTTACATCGAAGATTTTATCGCTGGCTTGATGCTGATAATTGATCGTGGCGAGCATCTAAATACTTACAACATCGGGACAACAGAAGAGATAACAATCCGAGATGTTGCGCTCTCGATAGCCCGATGCCTTGGGATGCGCATTCGCATCGTACCGGGCCCTCAAGCGGCAGGGTCCACGCTCCGTCGGTGCCCAGATATTCGCAAGCTCGAACAGTTGGGGTTTCAGCCCAAGTTCAAATTCGCCGATGTCCTTCCTCTGACTGTGCAATGGTACTTGGAGCATCCAGCCCCCGCGGATAATATGGCAACAGCACAACTGTTGATGAGGAGAAGTGGATGAACAAATACGGTCCCATCGAGGCATGCCAGATCTGTGGCTGCAGTGACCTGCGGTCAGTGCTGTTTCTGGGCTATCTCCCGCCAGTCAACACTTTGCAGTCAATTGGCGCCCTCTTTGACAAGGAGTGGCGGTTTCCAGCGGAAGTGTTGTACTGTCCGCGTTGCCATTTGGTACAATTGGGTTACGCGGTCGAGCCCGAGATCATATTTCCTCCATCGTATCCGTACACCAGCGGCTCAACTCGTATCCTGAGGGAGAACTTCGCTGATCTGTACCGCGAGGTCAGAGACCGGGTTGGGCTTTCCACCGATGATTTGATTGTTGACATTGGCTCCAACGACGGCACACTGTTGAGCAACTTCCTGCAGGGCGGACACCGGGTGGTCGGAATTGAGCCAACTCTCACTGCAAAGATAGCGAAAGACCGTGGCATACCTACCCTAATGACCTTTTTCAACAAAGAAACTGTCGACAGAGTGAGAAAGGAATACGGTGTGCCCAAAGTCGTGACTGCCGCTAATGTTTTCGCTCATATTCACAATGTGCATCAGCTCGTAGACAACATCGAGCAACTTCTGGACGAAAAGGGCGTCTTCGTCTCCGAGTCCCATTATCTGCGCGACCTTATCGAGACTATACAGTACGACACTATCTACCACGAGCATCTGCGCCATTATTCGCTAACCAGCCTGAAGTACCTATTACAGGCACACGATTTCCGGATCTTCTTTGTTAAGCGTATTCCCACGCATGGTGGGTCTATCCGCATCTACGCAAGTAGGTCTGACGAGTATCCGCTCTGCCCACCGGTTGACCAAATGCTACAAGAAGAAACCGCGGCAGGGCTCACAAGCGATTCTTGGATCAACGAATTCCGGGAGCGAGTGGTTCGTTCAAAACTCGAGTTATACGAGTTATTGGCTAGGCTGAAACGAGATCATGCGCGGGTCTACGGGATCGGGGCCCCCTCGCGGGCGAGTACGCTCATCAACTACGTAGGGCTTGACGACAGGATCCTCGAATGCGTGCTGGAAGTCCAAGGTTCGAAGAAGATTGGCAAATACGTTCCAGGCACGCGAATCCCGATCCTCGAGGAGTCGAAACTCTACACCGATCAACCGCCGTTTGTGCTACTGCTTTCTTGGCACATCAAGTCTGAACTATGCCATAATCTTAAACGCCGAGGGTACCGAGGGGATTTCATTGTACCACTCCCCACACCGCATATTATCAGGAACGACGAGGTCGAAGTCGCATGAACGTCGTTGAGATCGTGAAGTCCATTCTGAAACTTGAGCGGTCGACGGGTGCGGCGTTGGCGTCGGCGCTACCGCAAAAAACGTTGCGGGCTTTGGTAGCGCGTCTTTGCGAGCGCGACCCTCAGGCGCTATTAGAAGCGTTGGGACCGCGTCTCAACCGTAAACTCAATTTAGAAAATATGCCCCTCGACCTGCCGGTGGAGGGTACTCTGCGGTTCGAGCACCTTGCCGGGTTGTTTGCCAGCAGTTCGTTAGATCATGGAGTAATTTCTATGACAATTCGCCAGGCTGCCTATCTGTTCGGACTGATTCGTCAGATGAAGGCGCGTAAGGTCATTGAGATCGGCCGTTACAAAGGCGGCTCGACCCTCCTGATCGCGGCCGCAATGAGCGGGGAAGGAGAGTTTTGGTCCATTGACATTGGAGAGAAGGAGGTTCGGCTACACCACGGGGATCATGACGCCACGTTCGACCAACAGCTTGCGGATGCGTGCAAGCGGTTTGGTCTGAAAGTTAATATTATCGTAGGAGATTCTCGTACCGTTGAGATCGATACTGGCGAGGTAGATCTGGTTTTGATTGACGGTGACCATAGCTATCATGGTGTCATGAATGATTTTGAACGGTTCGGCAGACGGGTGCGGCTGGGGGGGGCCGTGCTCTTTGATGACGCCTTCGACGAGGACATATTCAAAGCACACTCAGACACAGTGGGCAGGATCGTCCGCGAAATTGTTAACGCGGGTGAGTTCGAGCTTGCAAAAGTTGTTAATCGCATGGCGCATTTGAAGCGGATTAGGACAGATATAAAATGAAGATCTTGGCACCGCCATTACAGCGGTCCTGTAAAACGGGGCTTTCCTAGGCGAAGGCAGAACATACTTCGGGTGCTACCTGAATTTTGAATCATATTACCTTGCGTTTCTTCATCGGCTGTTATACGTCACACGCCAACGCATGAGAAGGCAACGCACATGAACTACACCTCGATTTCTAGTCTACTGGAAAAATGGGCGTTTATCGCTCTTCAGGAGCGGTGGGTTAAATCATGGAGAGAGGGTGCAATATTCCCGTGTGAAATGGTATTCTTGTTGGCAGTTTGTGAGGAATGCGGTGTCAGACTGATTTTCGAATCTGGCCGACTGGATGGCTATTCTACTGAGATCCTGGGAATTTATGCGGATGCTAGGGGAGGCGAAGTCTATTCGATCGACCTCGAATTCGATACAGAGCGTGCCGAACGGTGTCGTGCAAGGCTCTCAAGGTATTCGTCCATCCGCCTTTTGCAAGGAGATGCATTTCGCATGATGGGAAAGGTTATCTGTTCACGCCGCGATGGTCCAGCAGCTGTGATAGTTGACGGACCTAAAGGCTACGGAGCGATCTCTCTCCTACTGGCCTGTGCTGGCTTCCCGTGGGTTAATGTAATTGCCATGCACAATTTGGACGTGAAGCTGGCACCGCACGAGCGTGACTTGTTCAAGGACTTGTCAGGCGGTCAGCCAGTATTTTATGAAGAATTTGAGAGCAAGGAAGCTGCTTCCTGGGCTAGGCTCAGGAATCAAGAGCGTGAGTACTGTTCATCAATCGGCGCTGCAAGGTCGCTGGAGCACTCGAGCCTTGGCATTATGAAGGTTGCTGACGCAACACGTAGAAAGTTTTTGTTAACATTCAACAGTCGCTTTGGAAAACATCAGCCCTTTATCTTGAATTGGAAATGGCGCTTGGAGAATCATCTGTTCGTATTGCCGAAGTGATAAGCATGGCGAATTCTGTTCTCATCGTCGCCGAGGTTGGCTTGCTCCATGACGGCAGCTTTGGCAATGCGAAGCGGTTGATTGATGTCGCCGCGGACTGTGGCGCTGACGCTGTCAAATTCCAAACACATATTGCGTCAGCCGAGACACTTCGTGGCGCTCCGATGCCGCCCTATTTTGCTGAAGAAACGCGCTATGAGTACTTTGAGCGTACGGCCTTCAGTCTGGACCAATGGCTTGCGCTTAAGGCGCATTGTGAGAAAAGAGGCGTAGAGTTCCTCTCATCGCCATTCTCCATAGAGGCTGTAGAACTCCTGGAGCAAGTAGATGTGGCGCGCTACAAGATTCCGTCGGGCGAAGTCACGAACATACCTCTGCTTGAAGCAATTGCAAAAACTCACAAACCTATATTGCTCTCGTCGGGCATGAGTTCTTGGGCTGAGTTGGATGAGGCCGTTAATACGATCCTACGCTGTCATGATCGACTCACAATTCTCCAGTGTACCTCAGAGTATCCATGCCCCTATGAACTGGTAGGGGTCAACGTAATGCTGCAAATGAGAGAACGCTACAAGCTCCCGGTCGGCCTCTCAGACCACACATTAACCAACTACGCCGCCTTTATGGCAGCTGCACTTGGTGCTTCGGTCGTCGAAAAACACTTAACCCTTAGCCGCCACATGTACGGCAGCGACGCCAAGCACTGTCTTGAGCCACCCGAATTCGCTGACCTAGTGCAGGGAATACGTGCTATTGAAACCATGCTTGCCACAAGGGTCGACAAGGACAATATTGAGCGTTTCAAGCCTATGAAAGCGATCTTTGAAAAGAGCTTGGTATCGCTGGTGGATATCCCTGAAGGGGCGATCGTTACCAGAGAGATGATCGGTGTCAAGAAGCCTGGTACGGGTATCCCGCCAAGCAAGATAGGCCAAGTCGTAGGAAAAAAGGCTGCACGAACAATCAAGACAAACACTATTATCACATTCGACGACATCACGAATACATAACCGATACGCATTTTTACGTACGTAACAAGGAAAGAGTATTTACGAGAGTTCGCAGCTCTTAAGAGGTCCAGCATAATGTTCAGGTGTTTGAAGGAGTCAATCTATGCGTAAGATCTGCATTGTCGTAGGATCCCGCGCCAATTACGGCAGCATCAAAAGTGCAATCCGTGCTATCGAAGCCCATTCCGAGCTGCAGCTACAGTTAGTGGTGGGCGCCTCGGCTTTGCTCGATCGCTTTGGCTCGGTTGTGGAAGTTATCGAAGCGGACGGCTTTAAGCCAGATGCCAGAGTGAACATGATTATTGAGGGGGAAACGCCAATTACCATGGCTAAGTCTACCGGTCTGGGGCTTTTGGAGCTGCCAACGATCTTCAACCAGCTCAAGCCGGAGATCGTTCTCACGGTAGGTGACCGTTTCGAGACGATGGCTACAGCCATCGCCGCTGCGTACATGAACATCCCGCTGGCTCACACAATGGGTGGTGAAGTTACAGGAAGCATCGACGAGAGCATTCGCCATGCCGTGACGAAACTGGCTCACATACACTTCCCTGCTACCAGACGGGCGGCTGAAAGGATCATTCGCATGGGCGAAGATCCGGATACAGTCCATGCAGTAGGCTGTCCTCGTATTGATGTCGTGGCGAAAATTGCGAACCATAGTAGTGAGTTGTCAGAACGGGAAAAAGAATATGTGAAACGCGAAGGTGTGGGCGGTCATATCAACCTGAATGAGCCCTTCTTGTTGGTCGTTCAGCATCCAGTAACTACGGAGTACGGGCAAGGCGAACGTCAGATCACTGAAACCTTGATGGCTCTTCATCAGTTGAAAATGCCAACCATTATGCTCTGGCCCAACGTGGATGCAGGGTCCGAAGATGTCGCCCGAGGCATGCGCAAGTTCCGCGAGCAATATCGTCATGACTACATTCGCTTCTACAAGAACTTTCCCGTCGAAACCTTCATGCGTCTGATGATGCACTGTGCTTGTATGGTCGGCAACTCAAGTGCGGCAATCCGCGAAGGTGCCTTTCTTGGAGTGCCCGCAGCAAATATCGGTACGCGCCAGATAGGGAGAGAACGGGGCAGAAACGTCATTGACGTAGATTACGATCGTGAGCAGATACTTGATGCGATCCAGCGGCAGCTACGCAATGGGCGCTATCCTTCAGATCGCATTTACGGTGATGGGCACGCTGGCCAGCGAATTGCAAATATTCTAGCAAGCTGCCCGCTGCGAATTGAGAAACGAATTAGATACTAAAATCATTTCCTCAAAAAAACAGGGATGGGACTCTGAGACCATCATGCAAGTGGATTTCACTGCCTTCTGCAGGAAGCATTATCCTTCAAGAGCCTGGAGCTTGGTTTGGATGGGCTCAGAAAGCGGCCGAGGGTAAATTGAGTTGTACTGCAGTCTAGTGCCCGAAGGTCAGACCACTACACTAGCCTTTTTGCGGAGGTGCGTGGCCCAGTGAATGTGTTGGGTGTAATCCCTGCTCGCGGGGGCTCAAAGACCATTCCTCATAAGAATATAGCTAAATTGGCTGGTCGGCCGCTACTGGCGTATACCTGCGATGCGGCCCTTGCGAGCAAACGGCTGACGCGTGTAGTTCTGAGCACTGATGACCCTTTTATCGCCGAAATAGGGCGGCAGTGTGGAGTTGAGGTACCTTTCCTGCGTCCTGCCAACCTTGCACAGGACGATACGCCTATGCTGGGCGTGCTCCAACATGCGCTGTCGGTGCTTCGAGAAACGGAGGGCTACCAACCAGACGCAGTTGTGCTCCTCCAACCTACCTCGCCCTTGCGCCGCGCTGAACATGTTGACGCTGCTGTGGAAATGCTGCTGAAAAAAGACGTCGATTCGGTCGTCAGCGTAGTTGAGGTCCCTCACCAATTTAACCCCGCGTCGTTATTGCGTCTTGAGGACGATCGGCTGGTACCTTTCTTGCAAGGACCCATCGTGTTGCGGCGGCAAGAGAAACCGTGCGCATGGGCAAGGAATGGGCCAGCGGTGTTAGCTGTTCGGACAGAAGTGTTACTTAACAAAAATAGTTTATATGGCGACGATAGCGTGCCATTCGTTATGGATGCCGAAGATTCAATTGACATTGATAGTCCTCTTGACCTCGAGTTTGCAGAATTTCTGCTAGCGCGCTGTGGAATGAAAGGCCGCGGTACTCGTTAGGTAATGGGCGGGAGTAAAATGGCCGCAAGCTCACTTGATGCTGAGATAAGGAATTTTGTAGTCAAGACAGGGATCATAAGTTTCTTAACCAGAACTAGCCTAAGTGATCCGCTACTTACAATTTGGCGCTTCATTCACCGCCCGCAGCAAGAAATGGATCTGCTCGCCGATTACTATTCATTTAAACGAAAATACGGTTTTTTGGCTCAGGGAGATAGTTTGGCCGATCCTGCTAAGAAAGTATTAGTGGTTAGTCTGACCGACTGGATAGCGCAAGTGAAAGCGGAAGCTACTCTTGCCAAAGCGCTTCAGTTGCGCGGCTACACGCCAATCGTTGTGACCCGCAGATCATACGGGCTTGCAGTTAAGTACTTTCGGGTCTTTGGATATGACCGGTTCGTGTTCTTTGATCAACTGCTCCAGCAGATACCTGCGAAGCCCGTCATTAGTGAAGCGGAAAGAATCCTTAGTGAAGGGCTATCCTTCCAGTCGATCCTTAACCTACAGTATCGTAACGTAAATGTAGGTCGGCATGTGCTATCATCCATTACACGCGCTCTTCTACGTAGCACTGTGCAATTTTCAGATCCTCAAGTTCAGGAACTTGTCAGACAATTACTACCCAACGCAATGCTCGCGGTTCGAGGGGCGGAGCTGCTTTTGGACAGAGTCAGGCCGCAGATTGCGCTGTTCCTGGAAAAAGGGTATACTCCCTACGGTGAGATCTTCGATCTTGCCGTGAACCGCGAGATCAATACAATCCAGTGGGTACATTCCCATCGATCAGATGCCCTCATTTTGAAGAGATATGCTCGAGAGAATCAACATATTCACCCTTTTTCCATCTCTGGCCAGAGTTGGAAATCGATCCAGCGCATACCATGGACGGCGCGACGCGAGGCAGAGCTGATGCAGGAGATAAGAGGGCGGTATGAAGAAGGAACATGGTTCAACCGGAAATACTTGCATGTAGGTAAGAAACTAAAGAACCCGACTGAAGTTCGAGAGCAACTGGGCCTGGATTCAACTAGGAAGTTGGCCGTCATTTTTTCACATGTCCTTTGGGACGCGACTTTCTTCTTTGGCGAGAACCTATTTGACGACTACGAACAGTGGTTACTAGAAACGGTCAAGGCAGCATGCGCTAACCCGGCTACCAACTGGGTTGTCAAGGTCCATCCTGACTATGTATGGAAAATGAAACAGCTAGGAGAGAGGGCGAAGCCGCGAGACCTGATAGCTTTAGGTGCAGAAATCGGCGACTTACCAGAACATATCAAAGTCCTAGAGCCAGATACCGACATCAGCACGTTTTCGCTTTTCCCCGTAACTGATTACTGCGTGACTGTACGAGGCACAATCGGTATTGAGATGGCGTGTTTTGGTATTCCAGTCTTTACAGCCGGTACTGGACGATATTCTGGGCTTGGTTTTACTATTGACTCACACACTCGCGAGGACTACCTCGCCAAGCTCCGCCACATACAGAATTTTCCAAGATTGAGCCGAGAGCAGATCCTACTTGCCAAGAAGCACGCCTACGGACTCTTCAGGATTCGCCCCTACAAGTTCCAGACTTTCGAGATGGTGCAGATGCCCCTCAACAGGCTCGGACACCCCTTGGATCACAACGTGGTCATCCGGGCCAAGTGCTTTCGTGATATTGTCGAAGCACAAGACCTAAAGACTTTTTCGGAATGGGCCGCCAACTCCCAACAGCTTGATCTCTTAACGTTCTCCTAAGGAAGACTTTAAAGATGCACGTTGTCATGCTTTCTGACTTGGAAACGCAGGGTGGAGCGGCTACTGCAGCAAGCCGGCTTGCAGAAGGGCTTATCAAAGCAGGCGTAAGAGTCACCCGTCTACTGTGTTATCCTGATGGGCGGACACATCCTTGGAGGACACAACTTTTAAGAGGGCGCCTGTGGGAACGATTCGCCTGGCGAGGCGTGCAACTTCTTTCAGAGAGCATTTCAATGCGCCTGGCGAACTATTCGCAAATGGTGTGGATCCACAGAACCCTCGACATCGTACTGTCGAAATTGCGTCCTGATGTAATCAACGTAGACAACTTGCACGCGGCTCGTTGGTGGCCTAGCTTGGTTGCGGTCTGTTCTCGTCACGCCCCTACTGTTTGGACGCTGCACGATATGTGGAGCTTTACAGGCCGTTGTGCCTACAGCTATGATTGTCGTAAGTTTACTAGCGGGTGTGATGCTTATTGCCCGACACCTAATGAATATCCTGCCCTTGCGCCGAAACTGATCGCTGATTCTTGGAAATTGCGCTGGCGCCTCTTTGTTGAGCACTTGGGCTTAGTGGCCGTGTGTGCATCGAATTGGCTAGCCAGAGAAGCTCTTGTCGGGTTATGGAAAGGACACCGTATTGAGGTTATACCCTATGGCCTGCCTCTCGAAATCTACAAGCCATTTAACAAGAATTCCGCTCGCTCCGCCTTAGGCATGAACACGCAAACTCCCATGTTGCTCACGTGTGCTCAAGACCTTCAAGAGCGGCGTAAAGGCGGTGCGATCTTGGTTAAAGCTCTCCAGAAGCTTTCGCACGGTCATGTGACCTTACTTACAATGGGTCATGGGAGCCTTTCCATTAAATCTGAGGCCATTTACTCGCATCCTATTGGCTATATTGACGATGAGCAAGCGAAAGTGATGGTGTACAATGCAGCTGATCTGTTAGTGCACCCGGCACCTATAGATAATTTCCCTCTAGCAGTGATGGAAGCTATAGCTTGTGGAACGCCAGTTGTGGGCTTACCGATTGGAGGCGTTCTCGATATGGTACGCCCAGGTCAGACGGGCTGGTTAGCCCAAGAGGCGACTCCAAATGCACTGGCAAAAGCCATTGACATAGCCATTCAGGACATTAACGCAGGAGTAGACCTAGCCCCCACTTGCAGGGCTATAGCGGAGTCCGAATATGGTATCGAGTTGCAAGTCCGCCGCTATCTGAGACTTTTCCGGTCATTAGGAGTTTCAGACTCGGCTTAGTACTTGGTTCCTGATCACGATGTCGTAGAATTCACAGAGAAAATAAGGGAATAGTTCCTAGAGGAGTGCACCTATTCGGCTTTGAAGCAGAACCATCCAGACAACGACGGCGCAATCATTGACAGCGCGTGGTAGTGTAGATATGACAGAAATATTTTCCTTAGCAATAAGTTGCGGATCAGTGGCGTGAATATCTTCACAGAAGTTAACATATGGCAACTCTTATACTATGCATCAGCTTAAGAGTAAGGCTCGTGCATTAGTCGGATTAAACGCTTATTGCTGAGAGTAGGGAAAATTGACCGGACACCCACCAACGAGGCCTACAATAGGCATCACCGGCGGATCGGGCTTCATAGGGAGTGAGCTCGCCAAATATCTTTCAAATAGCTTTAAAGTGAAAATCCTAGACGTTAGACCACCGTTGCAGGGATTGTCTGGCAATATCATATATGAGGTTTGCGATATACGCAACTATGACTCGATCATCAAATGTGTATCTGACGCTGACCTAGTTATCCACACCGCAATAATTCAGATCCCTTTGATTAATGAGCAGAAAATGCTCGCCTACGAAGTTAATGTGGTAGGTACTCAAAATGTGTGCGAGGCAATCGAGAAGTCGCCGAAAACGAAAGGAATGATTCTTGCTAGCTCTTGGCACACCATAGGTGAGCATGGACTCGCTGGCACAATAGATGAAGAATTTGGCTACAAACCCGACAAGGTCGAAGACAGAGCAAGACTTTACGCCCTGTCCAAGATTGGACAAGAAGTGATTGTGCGGTTTTATGACGAAGCATCCGAAAAGATTTACGGAATAGTCAGGACTGGAACAGTTTTGGGAAACGGGATGCCAAGAGAGACCGCGGCCAATATTTTTATCGAAAAGGGACTGAGAGGCGAGGTTCTGACACCGTATAGGCATAGCATGTATAGGCCGATGCTCTACGTTGAAATAGAAGATGTTTGCAAAGCTTATGGTCTTTTTGCGACTAAAATACTGGACAACAAACTACGTAAGACAAGCAACAGCGTTTCCCATATAGTAAACATATGCTATCCTGAACCCGTCACGATCTTGGAGCTGGCCGGGATTGTTAGCGATGCAATAGCACGGTGCACCTCCGGAAAGATGAGACCGCGCGTAGAGATTGTTGAAAAAGGTTTGCCGCAGCTCTTTCAAGAAGGAGATAAGGGCAGAATAAGAATAGATCTTAGCAAGGCTCGGGAGT
>Ga0315314_1002521_pt1 | contig 15052 bp, 9 predicted proteins | sample TDP9_MG_FD_203631 | JGI IMG/M metagenome (GOLD analysis project Ga0315314, IMG submission 203631) | Freshwater sediment microbial communities from Lake Towuti, South Sulawesi, Indonesia - TDP9 | ecosystem: Environmental > Aquatic > Freshwater > Lake > Sediment | place: Indonesia: South Sulawesi...
GGGCAACTACACCGTAAAGGTTTCGGTCATCGACAACAACGGATACTATCGCAACATTGATTCAAGCTCGTTTGGGCCATTCATTGAAAACAACGACCATGTATTCACCATGGGTATATTGATCCTTTATGATCCAGCTTTCCAAATAGTTGATGACTTAAACGCCCCATTGCCGAACGCGCAGGTTTTCATCACGTGGCCAAACGGCACAAGAGATGCATTACCACGCTACACAACAGACAACGGCTGGATTAATTTGACTCGAGCGCTTCCAGCCAACTACGGGTTCACAATATTATGGAAAGATGAGGTTGTGAAACAGGAAACTGTCAGCGTGAACTCCAATGGACCATACAGGATACAAACAGAAGTGTATCAATTGACGGTTAATGTGCTGGGAAACGACAGGAGTGCTGTTCCAGGAGCGTACGTAATCATCTACACTCAGTCTTGGGTCGGCTACGGATTGGACACGACCAATGCAGCTGGGGAGGCTGTGTTTAAGTTGCCAAGAGGAACATACAACATTGAGGCACATTTCGCTGCTGAATACTGGCTCAGAGTGGTAACAACAGAGGCTACGGAAGAGGCAGTTTCTGTCGATGCTTCGGCATCGAAGACAATAGTGTTGGCTGACTTTCCACCGCCGATATGGACTACGACTGGCTTTTGGCTTCTCATGGCTCTGATTGGAGTTTCAATGTTCTCAGCGTTCTACATACTCTTCCTAAGCCGCAAGCGGGTTCCGCTGGTAAGAAAGAGAGCATAAAACCTCAAACCATCTTTCTCCCTCTTTTTCTCAGAGTTTGCATATTTTAATTTGATTTGCGCCTTTGCAAAAACGTTAAATATCTTTTACATCTCAAGCCTAGTTTTGCAGAATTGTTAATGGAGAACAAAAGTTTGGGAAGCCCTATAGTCCATATAGAAATTCCTGCGACCGACTTGAACAAGGCAAAGAACTTCTACTCCAAAGTGTTCGGATGGAAAATCGACATTATGCCCCCAGAAATGAATTATGCGCTATTTGAGACTGGTTCGCCGCCTGCTGGAGGCTTCAACAAGGTCGACAAGGTAACCCAAGGTGGCTGCCTTATCTATTTACAGGTTGATGACATCGAGAAAAAGCTGAAAGAAATCGAAAAGGCTGGCGGCAAGACCGTTAGCAAGAAAACAGAAATCCCACAAATGGGCTGGTATGCCACATTCAGAGATGTCTTCGGCAATGTTCTAGGCTTATTCACGCCAATAAAAAAATAGGTTGAAAAAAACTTTTTTTCTACTTTAGTAGTTCCGATTCTGGCGGTGGCTTTTTTATCAGGCCTTTTTGCATTAGCAGTTCTGAAGATTCTTTGGCGTTCTTTATTATTGCTGCAGCTCTCTCATACAGTTCCTGTCGACTCGGTTTGACTCTAGCCACTCCTTGCTCGATAGATTTCAGTGCACATGCAACTGCTTCTCTTGGGAAGACTTCCCATTCTTCCATTCTGGGGAGAATGTCCGCTTCGTGCATTCCTCGTTCCTCGGCGAATTTTGCCAGTTCTTGAGCTGCTGCTATGCACATGTCGTCCGTTACTGTCCTAGCTTTCACGTCTAGAACTCCGCGGAAGATGGCGGGAAACCCCAGACTGTTGTTCACCTGATTTGGAAAGTCGCTTCTTCCAGTTGCTACTATGCGTGCTCCTGCTTCTTTGGCTTCCCACGGCCATATTTCTGGTATCGGGTTTGCGCAAGCGAAGATTATCGAGTTGTCAGCCATCGTAGTTACCCACTCCTTCTTTATTGTGTCTGGTCCAGGTTTTGATGCGGCTACCACCGCGTCTACACCTTTGAAGGCTTGGCTTATGTCGCCAGTTCTGCCTTCAGCGTTTGTTTTTTGGGTCAACTCGTATTTCCACGGGTCTTCATCTTTTGTTATGTCTCTTCTGCCCGCGTGGATTATGCCCTTTGTATCGACCATTATGATATTGCCTGGTTTTATCCCCCATCTTGTCAAGACATAGGCGGTCCGAATGTTAGCTGAACCAGCTCCTACCAGAGTTATCAGACTTTTCTTGGGGTCTTTTCCAACTATTTTGAAGGAATTCATCAAGCCTGCAAGTATTACTGTCGCCGTTCCCTGTTGGTCATCGTGCCAAACGGGAATCCGAAGGCGTTCTCGAGCCTTCTCCAGGACGGAAAAGCATTTTGGCTTCTCTATGTCTTCGAGGTTTATACCTCCAAAAGAAGGCTCAATCAATTCGCATGCACGAATTATTTCTTCAGGGTCCTTGGTTCTGAGGCAAATTGGAAAGGCGTCTACTCCGCCCAAATACTTGAACAATAGTGCTTTTCCTTCCATAACTGGCATCGCGGCTTCAGGACCGATGTCTCCTAAGCCCAAAACTCGGGTGCCGTCTGTCACAACGGCGACGTAATTCCAGCGGTTTGTAAGCTCAAACGATTTATCTGGGGCTGCTTGGATTTCCTTGCAGGGTGCGGCCACGCCCGGAGTGTACCACACTGCGAAGTCATTTGGACTGGTTACGGCGCATTTTGGCATGACCTGAACCTTTCCTTCATAAAACCTGTGCATTGGCGGCGACAATTGCGCTGGCTTCTTAGCCTTAGCCAACAATTCCTCAACTGTTGGTTTACTTTCTTCTTTGCTGGACATGGACTTTGACAAATCGTTCATCCTCTATCAAAAACGTCTTGTTTTCTGGGAAGGTGTTTGTTATCCGATGCATCATATAAAGATGGCTATGCCCCTTCTGCTTCTGAAATTCACTTCCCAGCCCTACAATGCAGGATGGTGGTGGCACTATAGGAAGACTCACCACTACCACCATGCACACAGACACAGCCCCAAACCCCAAGAAGTTGAACACTACAGTCTTGCGTGTTCAACAACAATAGAACAAGCCTCAGCCCACGGTCCTCAAAATTTAATAATTCTAGCCTCTTGAGGGGGAAGAAGGCTAAGGGGGTTGTTACTGTCTTCTTCTGAAAAACTTCCTTGCGATTACGATAATTTTTATTTGCCATAATGGTTGATACTATGGTATCTGGTGGTTTGTTGGTAACGTTTAGCAAGCTGATGGGAAAGAAGGTTATCGGCGCAAACGCATACTCGCTTGGTGAGGTTCATGGAGCCGACGTGGACACGGGGAAATGGCAGGTTACACACTTGCATGTGAGCTTGACTGACGAAGCATCGAGAGAGCTTGGGTTCAAGAAACCCTTTCTGGGCGCCGTGATCGTCTGTCTGCCTGTCACACTTATTCAGGCAATCGGCGACGTAATCACGCTCAACAAATCCATTCAGGAACTAAGAAGCTTCGTTGAACCCAAAAAACATCAATAATTGACCATCCTTGGAAACGGATACAAAGTAAGTTAACATGGTCTCATGACGACGGGAGCAATAGGCACCAATATTAACATAAAGCTCAAGCAATTTAGGCTGAAAATGAAAAATGAGAAAACGGTTGGTTTAGGGTCCTTTCTTGGTGACTTCTTTTACAACGCCAGCTGCAATTGTGGTGCCCATATCTCTGATGGCGAATCTTCCTAGCTCTGCGAAGTCTGAGTAAGCTTCGAGTGCGATGGGATGTAGAGGTTCAAAGCGGACCACTGCGCCGTCTCCAGTTTTAAGGAAGGATGGTTTCTCTTCCACGACCTGCCCAGTCCTCGGGTCGATTTTTCGGATTAACTCGACAAAGCGCACGGCAACCTGCCCTGTATGGTAGTGAAGCACAGGCGTGTAGCCTGCAGCTATGGCAGTTGGGTGTAATATGACGATTATTTGTCCAATGAACTCTTTGGCAACCGTCGGTGGGTTGGAAGTATGTCCTCCGACGTCTCCACGTCGAATGTCGTTTTTCGATATGCCCCTCACGTTGAAGCCGATGTTATCGCCTGGTTCAGCCTTTGAAACTGACACATGATGCGTTTCGATGGATTTAACCTCACCCTGAACGTTAGGTGGCATAAACACTAAGATGTCACCCACCTTGAGAACACCTGTTTCAACTCTTCCCACAGGAACCGTGCCCACGCCAGTGATTGTGTAAACGTCTTGTATTGGAAGCCTCAATGGTTTGCCCACCGGTTTAGACGGAATCTCGAAGACATCTAAGGCTTGAAAGAGTGTTGGTCCCTTGTACCATGGCATTTTCTCGCTAGGTTTAACTAAGTTGTCGCCTGTCCAGCCAGATGTTGGAACGAAGGGAATCTTGTCCACGTTGTAACCAACTGTCTTGAGCAGCCTGCCAATCTCGTTCTTGACCTCTTCGTAACGTTCTTGGCTCCAATTCACTGAGGCATCGTCCATTTTGTTAATCGCAACGACAAGTTGACGAACACCCAGCGTAAAGGCTAGGAAAGCGTGTTCTCGGGTCTGTCCACCAGGTCCGATTCCAGCCTCAAACTCGCCTCGCTTAGCCGAGACAAACAGTATGGCGCCGTCAGCCTGGCTTGCACCAGTTATCATGTTCTTGACGAAGTCTCTGTGGCCCGGTGCATCGATGACAGTGAAGAAGAATTTTGGTGTCTCAAATTTCAAAAAGGCCAAGTCGATGGTTAAGCCTCGTTCGCGTTCTTCCTTCAGCTTGTCGACTATCCAAGCGAATTTGAAGGTTTCCTTGCCCATTTTTTTAGCTTCTTCTTCATAGGCTTTAATCTGTCGTTCATCTACAACGCCAGTCAGATAGAAGAGGTGACCAGTGGTGGTTGATTTTCCGTGGTCAACGTGTCCCATTATGACGAGGTTCAGATGTGGTTTTTCGGTTTTACTCATCCGACGATTTTTCCTCCCAAATTATTTATGGTTTCCCTATTTTTGTAGTGAAATTCGATTAACAACATGCGGTTCAATTATATATCTTTTTTGAACGTGCCTCAGAATTCATTGGTTGCATTCCAAGTATTTGAAACAAATGAGGTGGCGGGCCCGCGGGGATTTGAACCCTGGACCTACGGCTTAGAAGGCCGCCGCGCTATCCTGACTGCGCCACGGGCCCCACAGATGTGAGAAAGGCTTCAAATAAAAGAATGTTTTTGCTCACTCAATGTATATCGCTGGACGGTATGGTTTCGCCAATAGTCCTTTGTTCTGGGGGTCGTAGCGTTGTGGGTTTTCTTCACTGTAGACGTGGATTTCAGCGTTGAATTCTCGTCTGAAGAAAGCTCCTGCCGCCTTCAAAGTCTGAGTTTCATTTATCATTCCCGCTTGTAGTTGTCTCTGCTTTTTCTCAGTAGACATGCGATTAACCTCATCTACTATTTTACTGACGAATTTGGCTAACCCTTTTGCCATCTTTTTCATGTCTTCGTCTTTCATCAATTCCTTGATGAGTTCGCTCTGAGCGACTTTAGCAGAAACCGACTTCTGTAAAGCTATCGAGTATACTTTCCATTTCCATGGCGCCGAAACGTAGTAATAGATTTTCTTTGGAGTAATCTCTGTAACCTTCATTATGTTCAATGTGTCTTCAAACGTAGCCAATATCAAAGCTTCGTTTTCTTCAGCCTTAACATCCATTTTCGTTGAGTCTGGAGTTGGCCAAGTAGCCAGTGAGACGAAGCCTTTCCCGTCCATCTTTTCCCACAGTTCTTCGCAGATGTGTGGTGTCACAGGAGCTAGCATCCTCACCTGAGCATCTAAAATCTCCTTAAGTACTTGGTTAATTGCTGGTTTTCTTTCTGGTTTTTCCTTCTGATCTGCTACCCGCCGACTATACCACTGAGAGTCTTGATCAAGCTCATAGAGAGCACTGTGAATTGCCTTGCGCACTGCCAACTTGTTCATGGCCTCAGTCGCCATTCTTATGTGCTCTTGAAGTCGACTCAGCATCCATCGGTCTGGCAGCTTTAGCGATTCCTGTGTAACCTTTGCGCCTTTTACCTTGGAGACTTCTAGCCCAAATTTATAGAAGCGTTCCAGTCTATCACGCATGGACCTTGCTAGAGTTGGGCTGAAGTCAGCGTCTTGCAGCAGCTCCGCAGTGGCTAAGACGCTCATTCTAAGCGGATCGGCTCCGAACTTTTCTATGCCTTCAACCAAGGGGATGATGTTTCCAAATGATTTGCTCATCTTTGCGCCCTGCATGAGGACGCTGCCGTTGGTCACGATTTGTTTCGGCCACTGTTCTTCTGGGAATATTGCTGTGTGACTGAATATCAGGAAGGTCAGGTGATTTGGAACCAAGTCTCGACCCGAATGGCGACTGTCCAGCGGATAGAAGTACGTGAACTCTCTTCGCATATCTTTCAAAATGTCGACGTCAATGTGTGCCTTCTCCGATGCTTTTTGGGCGTTTCCTGTTCCCAGAAATATGTAGTCGAAGACGTCGTCTGTTAACTGTGTTGGCTTGACGCTGTGTTTTTTGATGTGTTTAACGATTGTGTAATACGCCATGTAAATTGTGGAGTCAGACAGCGATTCGATTATCCACTCTGGATCCCAAGGCAATTTTGTGCCCATTCCCGACTTTCTGGCACACGCCTTCTCGTGCAGCCAGTCAATAACGTAATTAAATTCAACACGTAGTTCTTCGGGCAATATCTCCATCCTGTCAAGAGCCGTGTGCGTCAGCGCTTTCCATTCAGAATTACCGTAGTCGATGAACCATTGGTCCTCGAAGATTTTGACCACACACTCGGTGCCGCAGCGGCAAACCACAGGCTTGTTTAGCAGTTCAAACATAGTTTCAGCTTTGCCTTCAGCTATCAGGTCTTGCTTGACCTTTTCTTTTGCTTCTGCCACGGAGAAGCCCGCGTACTTGCCGGTGTTGGGTTTCATCTTGCCGCTGTGGAACTCGTGTCGATAGACCTCTTTTGTCGCTTCTTCCAGTTTGGTGTCCAACTGGCTCTGGATGCCCATCTTCTTGACTACATCGCCCGCAGGGATGTCCGAATACTCGGAAACCGAAATTATGGAAACAGGTTTGACAAAGCTAACGACCTTTTCTGACAATCCGTATTCTCTTAATTGTTTTGCAGCTTTCGTGAGGTTCTCCAATGCCACGTAATCATAAGGTGCGTGCCCTGGAACCGACATAACTACGCCTGTTGCGTTTTTTGGATCAACAAAGTCGGCTGGCAAAATCAAATTTTTCTCATTTGTCGCTGGGTTTTCTGCAGACTTTCCTATGAGTTCTCTTCCCTTGAGAGTTTCTATCACTGTCACTTTTCGGTTTAGATATCGAAGTTTTTCTGCGCCTGCTTTACTGATTATCCATTTTTCCCCATCAACTTGGGCTCTTACATATTCCACGTTTGGGTTCAGCCACATGTTGGTGACACCGAAGATTGTCTCTGGACGCAGAGTGGCAGCAGGTAGAATCCAATTGTTGTATCTGAATTTTATCAGGACAAATTCGCCGATTTCGGGTTCTACGTCTCCCTTTGTGTCGTGCTGACCTACTGGGTTGCCGTCTTTTGGACACCAACCAACTGGGTGGCTTCCACGCGTTATGTAGCCCCTCTGGCGCAGCTTCTGGAACTGCCATTCGATGAAACGGTTGTAGTGTGGGTCTATGGTGGTGAACTCGCGTCTCCAATCGATTGAGTAGCCGACGGCTTTCATTCCTGCCTTGATTTCTTCGTGGAAATAGCGAGCCATTTTGAACGGTTCAATAAATTCTTTCAGTTTTTCTTTGGACACCTTGTAAATGTTCACAAAGTCGTCGATTAAGTCCTGATCGTTTTCGGCTAAGCGCTTGGACATGGCTAAGACTGGCGTGCCCGTGTAATGGAAAGCCATGGGTAAGAGCACGTTGTAACCGCGCATGCGCATGTACCGTGCGTGCACATCTGCCAAAGTGTATGTTCGGCCGTGTCCTATGTGTTGTGGAGAGTTGGGGTAGGGATAGGCAACGGTGATGTAGCATTTAGGCTTCTTTGAGTCAGTGTCTGCCTCGAAAATTTTTGCTTCTTCCCACTTGCGCTGCCATTTTTGTTCGATTCGTTTCAAAAATTCCATAAAGGCTTGTGGATTGGGCTGTGGGCTATTAAAGGTTTTGTCGATGTTTATTGAGGTAGCGATCCCTCATTTCAGCACCAAGCAATGTAAACGGCGTGAACTTGCTTTAATCCTTTGCGCTTTAGCGATTCACTTCTCAGCCTTCAACAGCTTTTTGGCTGCATCCTCGGCTTTTTTGATTGCCTCAGCAAGTTTTTCAACTTGGGTTCCGCCTCCTTGGGCAAAGTCTGGTCTTCCACTGCCGCCTCCTCCAAGCAGCGACGCGGCTTCGTTGGCAATTTTACGTGAGTCTATGCCCTTTTTGATTGCTTCTTTTCCAGCCATCACGACGATTCTCGCGGTTTTTTCATCCTTTCCGTAAAAGACAGCAACCATCGCTGGGTCTTTTTTGACCAGTTCGCTAGAGGTTTTTATCATGCGGTCCACGTCGACTGGCTCAAACCCTCTGGTCGCAATTTTTACTCCTAAAATTGGTTTAACCTTCATGAGTTCTAGGCTTTCTGTTGCCTTTACGCTTTCTCTTTCAACGATCTCTTTGAGTAGGCGTTCTTTTTCGCGTCGTGCTTCTTTCCACTCTTTGAGTAGGCGTTCAACTATGGCTTCGAGTTTTTCTTGAGGTGTGTTCAGTTTTTCCGAAACTTTGGCTAAGAGTTCTTGGTCTTTTTGAATGGTTTTCAGGGCTTGGGTTCCAGCGCTGAATATTATTCGTTCCACGCCGTCTTGTATGCGTTCAGTGCGGAGGATTTTTATGAGTCCAATTTCTCCCGTGTTCTTGACGTGGGTTCCGCCGCAGGCTTGCACTTCCCACTCGCCTGTCTTGACTACTCTGAGCTCTTTTCCCGGAACTGCTCCACCTTGGTACAGTCGGAAACCGTGTTGCCGTTCTGCTTCAGTTCGAGGCTTAACCGATGTTTCGACTGGTATGCATCGCATGACAGCTTCATTTGCCAGCTGTTCGATTTTGTGCATCTCTTCTGTTGTTAAGCGCTGATAGTGTGAGATGTCTAGTCTAGACGCTTCGACTTCTTTTTGTGCTCCGCTCTGCCAGACGTGTTGTCCAAGCACTCGGCGCGCTGCACCCATGATTACGTGCGTGGCTGTGTGGTGCCTCATCAGACTGATTCGGCGGTTCCAGTCGATGCGTCCAATGACTTTGGCACCCTCTCTTGAAACTATACCCTTAACAACATGAACTATAATGTTGCCCATTTTTTGAACGTCCATCACCTGAGTCTGTGCGTCGTTAAACTTGAGAATTCCGTGGTCTGCGGGTTGTCCGCCGCCTTCGGGATAGAAGGCAGATTGGTCAAGCACCACATATTGATTGTTAATTACCCGCACTGCAGTGGCTTCGAACTCTTGAATGTATGGGTCCTCGTAGTATAGAGTTCTGGTATCGGGAGCGTCCGAGAGTTCAGCCTCTATTCCTCTTATAGGCTCTTCCTCAACCCTAGGTGGCTCTTGAAGGTGCTGAGCAACAACTTTGGCGTAGAAGTCCTCCGGCACACTAACTTTGACGCCTTCTTTTCCCACTGTTTCCGCAACCACTTCAGGGGGGAGCCCATGAGAATCGTAGAGCTGAACCAACGTTTCCTCAGGCATCTCTCTGTTTCCTTTGTTTCTCAGTTCTGATGCGACTCGTTTAGCGAGCTGGCTTCCCCGCTTCAGAGTTTCAATGTATTTCTCACGTTCAACACTGAGCATCGTGAGGATTTCATCTCGCATCTCTTTAAGATGGGGAAAGTCTTTGGACCAGTAGGTGATCTGCTTGTCAACTATGTCAAAGAGTTTTTCCTCGATTCCAAGCGAGCGCAAAAGCCTGTACGTGCGTCTCAGCATTAAGCGGGTGAGATAACCCGCTCTTACATTGGATGGAACAACACCTTCGGCTAGCATGAACGCCAAGCATTTGGTGTGATCAGCCACGGCGAACGCGTTTTCGATTGGAATCATCATCTTCGTGAGTGCTTCCGAGTGAACGCCAATGATTTTGGCAACCCTTTCGCGTGCTTGACTTCGATCAGCAGTTTTTTCTAGGATCATTAATCCAGACTGTTCCGCGATTTTAGTCAACAATTGGGCGTCGACGTTGGTTATGCTTGCAACCTTCATGATTTCATCTAGGATCGAACCGTAAACAGCGTGGAAGCAGCTGATCGTTCCTTGCGACAGCCATGTATATCTTTCAATTCCGTAGCCCGTGTCCACGGTGCGTATGGGCAGTTCTATGAGGTCGTCGTTCACCACTTTGAACTTCATAAATACTAGTGTGTCGATTTCCAATCCGTGCACGATTGTTTCCAGGTCTGGTCCAGCGTTTCCTCCTCCTGACCAAAAGTCTTCTTTGTAGACTATCTCTTTAGACGGAATTCCCAAGTCTTGGGTTAGAAACTCATGGTGGTACCGCACTGTTCCGTCTTTCCAATAGACTTCCTTGTCTGGATGGTTGAAGGCGTGGTGTCCGCCCATTTCGAATATGGTTATGTGGCGTCCAAACGTTGGGCCTACGTTGTCTACGTCTACGAATCTTATGCACGGTTGACTAATCACCAGTGGGTTGGCTGGTGGCGGAACGATACCGTTTGTGACGTAGGGTTGAAAGTCCACTATACTGGCGCTTGTGAAGTAGAGGTCGTCTCGCCATCTGGAAACAACTGGATAGGGGTTTATTCGTTCGTGGCCGTGCCTCTCAAAGAAGTGCAGGAAGGCTTCTCGCATTTCGCTGAGGCTGTAACTTCTGCGGGTGGGGGAATTATCAATGAACGTTAGGGTCGCACAGCCTTCAAGTGTGGATTCTCCACAGGTGGGTTGGTCTGGGTTTTGCGTCCAATAGTATTCGCCGCATGAAGGACACAACTTTCTGACGTAGCCTAGCTCGTCGAAGAAGGGAACATGATACTCGCTCTCTGGAAAGCGCCGTTTCAAGAGCTGAGGCAATCCTCCATTTTGCGCTATGGAAACTAGGCGACTTCACAAGTTAAAGCTTGAGGACAAATTTAACCCTTAAGTCCAAAAAACGTTTAATTTTCGCAGTGGTCTTTCCTTCTGTTGTAGGAACCAATTTGTGATGAAGAAGGTTACGTTTGTTATTAGAGACCCCGACATAAACAAGTTGTTAGGCAACGAGATAGAGCTGGCTTTGGATGATGGAGCCAACATAATTGATGTGATTAAGAAAGTAGACGAACTTATTCTGCAAAAAACCAGTAGTTTTCCAATTAAGGGTTGCAGAAGTCTGTTGCATTTGACTTTTCACCCAACGGAACAGCGATTCTATAACCACGCCGCCCTAACCGCCTACAGCCAAACTGAAAAATTCCTAAACGTGAAAACAGACTTGGATTTGCCGTTACCCGACAGGGCTGTTGTAGTTCTGGCGTTGACCATCTGTGGAGGCGAGTGGGAGCAAATCGCTGACATGTAGTTGAGAGCAGTAACTGTTAAATTTGGACAGATTCTATTCATGAGGCGAAAGAGGAATCAGCGTGGTAACAGCGTTCATACTGGTGAAGGTTGGAACGAGTGAACAGCTCAACTTCGCTAAATCAGCCAAGGAAGATATGGCAAAGATTAAGGGTGTGAAGAACATCCACGGCGTCTTTGGTCGTTACGACCTCGTTGTGCAGGTTGAAGCACCGAACCTAGAAGAGCTCTCACGCATAATTATGGACAAGATGAGAGCAGTCCCGGGAGTGTTGTCAACAGAATCTCTGATAATAGGCTATTGAGCGGGTCTCAAACACTTTTTTCACAAACTAACAACACAACAACTCAGCAGACTCTAACCCTAGGGTAACTTTCACTATACTCCATCTAGGTTTCTGCAATGGTCCTCTCATAGGCTCCAAATATGCTGGTTGAGTCTGTGTTCAGAAGTTGTTGAACATGCGAATGCAACTGTTTATGTTGGTTAACGAGTTTGATATGGGCTGCTGTTTTTTTAATTTCAGAAGAAGAAGGGAACAGTCCCTTATGCCTTCTTCTACTGCTGTCGCCGTGTGGTGCGTGAACAGAAGTAGTTGAACACGTTGAACTGTACTGTTCGTTTGTGAGTTTTGCATAGATTTCTGCAGTGAGTTTCTATTCGGTTCAAAATTAGTCTGTGCCATTGAGTGGCGTCGAACTCTTTTGAAAGCGAAAGTAAATGAGAAAGTTGTTAGTACACTAAAGGCAATGTTAAAGGGGCCGGTAGTTCAGTGGTATGAACGCCTGATTCGCAATCAGGAAGTCGCGGGTTCAAATCCCGCCCGGTCCACTCTCATCCTCTGAGTTCATTCTTTTCCTTTTAACATTATTTTACATTGAACAAGACAACTCTTATCTATGTCGCTATTTATTGAAGGTTTGCAGTCAACCTTGGAAGTATCAAAGTGAGTACAACCGTCGTTAGGCGCACTTCGCTGGAGAGGTTCAGACTCAAAAAGGCACTGGCAACTCTGAGCAAGAAAGAAGGACGAGGCACCGAACTCGTATCGCTTTATGTTCCGCCAGGCCGTCAAATAGCCGAAGTCATGACCATGCTGAGGCAGGAATACGGCACGGCTTCCAACATCAAATCGGATACTACGCGAAAGAACGTTCAAGACGCCATTACGAAGGTGATGCAACGCCTAAAACTGTTCAAGGAGGTGCCCAAAAACGGCTTGGTCATATTCGCTGGAGCCATTCCTCAAAACGGTTCTGGAAGCGAACGGATGGAAACCTACGTCATAACGCCGCCTAAGCCGATAAACATTTACCTCTACCGTTGCGACCCTAAGTTTCACACAGAATTCTTGGAAGAGCAGTTGAGAGAGGAAGAAGCATACGGCATCATTGTCGTCGACTCGAGCGATGCCACAATAGCCACACTTGAAGGCAACCGCCTACAAATAGTCCGCCAAGAAACCTCAGGCATTCCAGGCAAGCACCGTGCAGGCGGACAGTCAGCCCGTAGATTTGAAAGACTGCGCGAAGCCAGCTTGCTGAGTTATTTCAAGCGTGTGGGAGACCACGCTAACAAAATATTCCTCTCAACAACCAACCTAAAGGGCTTGATAATCGGTGGACCCGGACCCACCAAATACGATTTTGAGAAGGGCGACTTCCTTAACTACATGCTCAAGCAGAAAATCTTGGACACCGTTGACACGGCTTACACTGGCGAACAGGGCGTCGAAGAGGTTATGGAACGCGCACCCGAAATCCTCAAACAGGTCCGCTACGTGGAAGAGAAGAAAATCATGCAGGACTTTCTCTACCAAATCGGCCACGACACGGGTTTAGCCACTTACGGCGAAAACGAGGTCAAAAAAGCGTTGGAGTCAGGCATAGTTCAGACACTTCTGCTCTCTGAAGGGCTCAACATAGTGCGCGTCTCGGTTAAATGCAATTCGTGTGGCTTCGGGAGACAGGAAACAATGAAGGAAACCGCGTTTCGACAGTTTGAACAGAGCCTGATCGGACAGCCCTGTCCAAACTGTAAGGCACCGTCGCTGGCGTTGACGGAAACAAGAGACCTAATAGATGATTTCGCTGACCTAGCTGAACAAGCTAATGCCAACGTGGAAATCTTATCAACCGAAACCGAGGAGGGGCAGATGCTCAAGAACTCGTTCGGCGGAATCGCCTCCATACTAAGATACAAGCTTACAAGCTAAAAGATAGTTAATCCATAACGTTTAAATCTCTTCCTTTCGATGTTGTGTTGGGCAGCGAGGCTGTTAGAGTTGAACGCCTGCCAAGTCGATTAGGTCTAGCACAAATTCTTTTAAACCCGTTAGTTTACACCATTCAAGCCAACTCGCTGCAGATCGTCACAGACTCTAAAAGAGGAAAAACATATGACAGAACCAACTAGCCGACAAGCCCTTAAACCTAAGATTAAAGCCTCCAGATGGAATATCGAACAAGAAGAAGAACAGATTCAAAGGTGGGAGAAAGAAAGCACATATCAGTTTAACAAATCGTCGAAGAAACCATTCTTCTCGATTGATACGCCTCCACCCTACGCGTCTGGACCATGGCACGTAGCTGGAGCAGCCCACTACGCCCAGATAGACATGATTGCCCGCTACTTCCGCATGACAGACCATGAGGTTTTGTTCCCGTTAGGCATCGACCGAAACGGCTTACCAGTAGAGGTGCAAGTTGAAAAGGAGTTAAACATCAACGCCCACGAAACACCACGCGAAGAATTCATCAAGCTATGCTCAGAATTCCTTGACAAGGTTGAAGCCGAGATTCTCCAAATCGCTCGCAGAATGGGCATGAGCTGCGACATAGCGAATCACTACCGAACGGACAGCCCAGAATACCGCATGACCACCCAAGCGTCTTTCATACAGATGTGGAAGAGAGGCTTGGTCTACGAAGACAAGCGACCCACGAACTGGTGCCCAATCTGCAGAACCACCGTAGCCGACGCAGAAATCGACTACATTGAAGCCCAGACTAGCCTAAACTACATAAAGTTCAAAGTTAAGGAAACGGGCGAAACGTTAACGATTGCCACAACACGACCCGAACTCCTCTGCACTTGCGCCGCTCTCTTCTTCAACCCTGAAGATTCGAGATATCGGCACTTGAAGGGGAAAACTGCCATCGTTCCCATATTCGAGCAAGAGGTGCCCATCCTCACTCACGGTTCTGCCAAGCCAGAGTTTGGAACAGGCTTAATGATGGCATGCTCCTACGGCGACTACTCAGACCTCCGCCTCTTCAGAGAACTCAACCTCAAAGCCCTAATAGCCATCGACCAAGTGGGCAAAATGAACGAGGTGGCAGGTCCATACAAAGGCATGACCGTAGAAGAAGCGAGGCAGAAGATAATTCATGATCTCCAAAACAAGGACTTGATTGTTAAGCAAGAGAAAATCGTCCACCGCACACCCGTGTGCTGGAGGTCAGAGGACCCCATAGAGTTCATAGAGATGCCCGAATACTACCTGAAACAGCTCCAATTCCTCGACGAAATAAGGCGCACTACAGAAAAGATGCGGTTCTATCCCAAAGAGTTGAAGCAAATATTAGACAACTGGATCAACTCAATTACCATCGACTGGCCTATTTCGCGCCGACGTTTCTACGGAACAGAAATCCCACTTT
>Ga0315314_1002522_pt1 | contig 15045 bp, 11 predicted proteins | sample TDP9_MG_FD_203631 | JGI IMG/M metagenome (GOLD analysis project Ga0315314, IMG submission 203631) | Freshwater sediment microbial communities from Lake Towuti, South Sulawesi, Indonesia - TDP9 | ecosystem: Environmental > Aquatic > Freshwater > Lake > Sediment | place: Indonesia: South Sulawesi...
AGACGGTTATTGTTGATAGTGGTCTTGCTTTTGGCCTTCCTCACCGCCGGCTGCGTAGGCCCTTGCTCCTTGGCCCGGTTGTTAAGCAGGGAGCGTGTCGAGCCCATCCCGCCCACCGCCACCCCCCTTGCGCGGAAAGGTGCTGTCCTGAATCTCCCCGGGGCCGATCCGCCCACCTTGGACCCGGCCCTGACCATGGACGCCACCTCCGCCGAGTACATTGCGGAAGTCTTCAGCGGGCTGGTGACCTTGAACAAGGACCTGGAGCTCGTCTCCGACATTGCCGAGAGCTGGGACGTCAGCCCGGATGGGACGGTCTACACCTTCCACCTCCGTAAGGACGCGAGGTTCCACGATGGAAAGCCGGTCACGGCTCACGATTTCAAGTATTCCATTGAGCGGGCGTGCGATCCCGAAACCGAGTCGGTGGTGGCCGACACCTACCTGGGCGACATCGTCGGGGCCAAGGAGAAGTTAAGGGGCCAGGCCGATGAGGTCTCCGGCGTGGTGGTCGTTAACGATCACACCCTTGAGATAACAATTGATGCCCCTAAACCCTATTTCCTCTACAAGCTGACTTACCCCACCGCCTTCGTCCTGGACAGGGAGAACGTCGAGGGGGCTCACCAACCCTGGACGGACAGGCCTAACGGCACCGGCCCCTTCAGGCTGGAGGAATATGAGCTGGGGCAGCGGATCGTCTTCCTCAGGAACGAATCCTACTATGGCGACAAGCCTGCCTTAGAGCAGGTGAACTTCATCCTGGCTGGCGGCTCGGCCATGACCATGTACGAGAATGGCGAGTTGGATGCCGTCCCCGTGGGGTTGACCGACATCGAGCGGGCGCTCGATCCCACCAATCCCCTCAACAAGGAGCTCACCATCGCCCCAAGCTTGGGCACCTTCTACATCGGCTTCAACGTCAACAAGCCGCCCTTCGACGACGTCAAAGTTCGCCAGGCCTTCAATTACGCCATAGATAAGCAGAAGATCGTTGACGTGGTCTACAAGAAGACAGTGCCGGCGGCCAAGGGCATCGTCCCGCCTATCATGCCGAACTACAGCAACGAGGGCCTGGTGGGCCTCCCCTACGATCCGGAGAAGGCAAGGCAGCTCATCGCCGAATCTAAATATGGCGACGTCAGCAACTTCCCGGAGATAGTCCTCAACGTCTCCGGTGGGGGTGGGGCCGCCGCCAGGCAGGTGGAGGCCATCGTGGAGATGCTCAAGGACAACCTGGGCGTTGACGTGGTGATCGAGCAGTCACTGTGGGCGACCTACCTCGATGACCTGAAGGCCCACAGGTACCAGATGTTCGGGGTGACCAGCGGCTGGATAGCCGACTACCCCGATCCCCAGGACTTCCTGGACATCCTTTTCCACAGCGAGAGCTTCGACAATAACCATGAGTATTCCAACCCCGAGGTCGACCGGCTGCTGGAGGAGGCGCGGGTGGAGCAGGATCCAGACAAGCGCATGAAGATATACCAGCAGGTTGAGCAGATGATCATCAACGACGCCGTCTGGGTGCCCCTCTCCCACGGCATGGAATATTGGTTGACGAAGCCCTACGTTAAGGGGATGATCTATCCAGCGATGATAATCCCTAAGCTGAAGTATGTGGCCATTAGCCGATAGCCGACCTCTTCAAGGGGGTGATTGTTTCAGACAGTCCAGGCCATGAGGTTAAGTGGAGATGATCATTTACATCCTCCGGCGTCTGTTGTGGCTGCCAATCTTGCTGCTGGCGGTCTCACTGACCACCTTCGCCCTGGGCCTTTATGGGCCAGGCGACCCGGTGCAGGTCCTCTTGGGGCAGCACACCAACCCTGAGGTGGTGGCCCGCATCAGAAATGAGCGGGGGTTGGATAGGCCCTTCCTCGTCCAATATGCCGACTATGTCTGGAAGGACCTACATGGCGATTTCGGCGAGTCCTATAAATACCGGGGGCAGCCCATCGGCCGGCTCATCGGCAAGCGCATCATGGTCACGATACAGCTCAATCTCGTGTCCCTGATGCTGGCCGTGGCCATCGGCATCCCCCTGGGGGTGGGGGCGGCCTTGAGGCGAAACACCTGGCTTGACCGCTTGGTCATCCTCTTCACCGTGGGGGGCATCTCCGCCCCCACATTTGTGGTGGCGCCCATCCTGATGTGGCTCTTTGCCCGCCAGCTGCGCATCCTGCCGGCTGGCGGATGGGAGGGGATTTTCAGCCGCAGGATCATCATGCCCGTCATAGTGTTGAGCCTCGGCCCCATCGCCGTGCTCACCCGCCAGACACGGGCCAGCATGCTGGAGGTGATAAGGCAGGACTACATCCGCACCGCCAGAGCCAAAGGGTTGACCGAGTGGATGGTGGTCATCGGCCACGCCCTGCGCAACGCCCTCATCCCCATCTCCACCATCGTCGGGCTGATGCTGGCCGGCTTGGTGGAGGGAGCCTTCATCACCGAGACCCTCTTCGGCATCCCTGGCATCGGCTCCCTAGGAGTGGAGGCCCTCTTCGCCCGCGATTACCCCCTGATCATGGCCCTCACCTTGATCGTGGCCGTGGCCTACATCTTGGCCAACCTGTTGGTGGACATTGGCTACACCTTCCTCGACCCAAGGATCCGCTATGGTTGATTCTGGTGAAGCGAAATCATTAAAACGTTATCCTCTCTGGCTGGAGGTGCTGCGGCGCCTCGGTCGGAATAGGATGGCCATGCTTGGGCTCTGCATCGTGGCCGCTATGTTCCTGGTGGGCATCTTCGCCTCCTGGCTGGCTCCCTACTCCTACACCGACCAGGACCTCGACGCCGTGGAGCTGCCCCCCAGCCGGAAGCATTGGTTAGGCACCGATGAGCTGGGCAGGGACCTCCTGAGCCGCATCATCTGGGGGGCGCGGGCCGCGGTGATCCTGGTGGTGGTGGTTACTTCCATCCGTGTGACCATCGGCGTGATACTGGGGGCTCTGGCGGCATACCTGGGCGGCTGGGTCGACACCCTCATCATGCGCACGACGGACTTCCTCTTCGCCTTCCCCAGCACCCTCTTTGTTCTCTTCATAGCCGCCACCATCGAACCCTCCATCGTCAATTGGGTGAAAAGGGTGGAGGGGCTAGTCGGCATGGAGGGGCTGGCCAAGTCGGGGATGGTGGACTATCTGGTGGTCATCGTCTCCCTGGCGTTGATCGGCTGGCCTGGTATGGCCCGCTTGGTGCGGGGCCAGATACTGTCTTTGAAGGAGAGGGATTTTGTGGAGGCGGCTCGGGCCATCGGCGCCCCGAGCTGGCATATCATCACTCGACACCTGCTGCCCAATGCCTTGAGCCCAGTCATCGTCGCCGTCTCCATCGGGATGGGGGGCGTCATCCTCTCGGAGGCGGTCTTGAGCTTTTTGGGGATCGGCTTAAGGCCGCCCAATCCCAGTTGGGGGGCGATGATCTACGATAACTATGCCTTCTGGCGCACGCGTCCCCACCTGGTCATCGTGCCAGGGTTGGTCCTGGCCACCGTGGTCTTCGCCTTCAACTTCCTCGGCGATGGGCTGAACGATGCCCTGAATCCACGGGCTGATTAGGTGGCTTAAAGTGATGAGGGAAAAGAAGCGGTTGGAAGAATATGGTTTTCCCGATGAAATAATAAAGACTTGGAGGTCAAATGGACTATACCATCGTGATGAAAAAGTCAGGTGATCAATACGTTACCCTGTGTTTGGAGCTAGGAGTGGCTGGTTGCGGGCATACGCGTGAGGAAGCCTTGGAAAACACCCGCAATGCTATAGAATCCTATTTGGAAGCTATGGACGCTGATGATCTTTCACCTTGGCGTCCCGTCCCTCTGGAGGTTCTCCATGAATTCCTTGCTGGCGAGGAAGAAGCTCCAACTATTGAACCCGGACTGAAGGTATTGGCTTATGCCTAGGAAGAAGCGTGTTCCTGCTATGTCCAGCCGCAAATTGGTGAGGCTCTTGAGGAAAGCAGGAGCAACCTTCGACCGTTGGGGCAAAGGCGACCTGACAAGCTCTCTCGCAGACTTCTGCATTCATTCGGAAATTAGAGAGAGTATCTAAACCCTTACCGCCGGTGTGAAGCTCTCGCATTGATGATGCGAGAGAGCTTGTCACCACGCCATCTATAAGCGGGAGGTTAACGGCATCGTTAGGAAAGCCCCAGTACAGATGGGCAAAAAAGAGTTGCGCCCAGAGTATTGCTTAATGGTCTTCCGCCAGTTGGGGATGACTAACGAGGAGATTGATGAAGTCTTATAGACTCAATAAGCTAAGAGGAGGAATTCATGGGAAGGTTGCTGGAAGTTAAAGGGCTTATAACCCGATTTTACACCCAAGATGGGGTGGTCCACGCCGTCAACGGTGTCTCCTTCCACGTTGACGAAGGGGAGACATTGGGCATCGTGGGCGAGAGCGGCTGCGGCAAGAGCGTGACCGTCCTTTCCTGCATGCGCCTCATCCCCCAGCCCCCGGGAAAGATCGTCGCTGGGGAGGTGCTCTTCAATGGCCGAGACCTCTTGAAGGTGAGCGAGGACGAGATCCGCCAGGTGAGGGGGAACAAGATCGCCATGATCTTCCAAGACCCCATGACCTCCCTCAACCCCGTCCTGACCATCGAGCAGCAGATCAGCGAGGCGCTGGAGCTGCACTTGGGAATGACCGGGGAGCAGGCCAGAAGGCGCAGCATCGAGCTATTAGAGATGGTGGGCATCCCCGAGGCGGAGAGGCGCATTGACGACTATCCCCATCAGTTCAGTGGGGGGATGCGCCAGCGGGCGATGATCGCCATGGCCCTCTCCTGCAACCCGCAGTTGCTCATCGCCGACGAGCCCACCACCTTCCTGGACGTAACCATCCAGGCCCAGATCATAGACATCGTCAAGAGGCTGAAGGATGAGCTGGGCATGACCGTCATCTGGATCACTCACAACCTGGGCATCGTCGCCGGCCTAGCCGATAGGGTGATCGTGATGTATGCGGGCTATTTAATCGAGGAAGCCCCGGTCAAGGACCTGTATGGCGATCCACGACACCCCTACACCCTAGGCCTTCTAGGTTCGGTGCCCCGCCTCGATGAGGCGCGAAGGGAGAGGCTTATCTCCATTGATGGGTTGCCGCCCGATCAGATCGACATGCCGCCTGGCTGCCCCTTCGCACCCCGCTGCGTCTACGTTATTGATCGCTGCCTGGAGGAAAACCCATCCTTAAGGACGGTGGCTCCGCACCACAGGATCGCCTGCTGGGTAGATGTGAGAAAATGACCAATGGACCAATGACCAATGACAAATGGGCCAATTGGGATTTGGCCATTGGCTAATTGGGATTTTCTGATAAGGAGAGTGCAAATGGCAAAGAAAGACGAGGTTCTAGTCGAGGTAAAGGGTCTAAAGAAGTATTTTCCCATCACCAAGGGCATCATCTTTCAGAGGCATGTAGGGGACATAAAGGCCGTAGACGGCATCAGCTTCTTCATCAAGAGGGGCGAGACCCTGGGTTTGGTGGGGGAGTCAGGCTGTGGGAAGACCACCGCGGGCCGGGTGATCCTCCAGCTCTACCGCCCCACCGCAGGCGAGGTCTTCTTTGAGGAGGAGAACCTCTGCGAGATGATGGGTGAAAAGCTGCGTCGTATGCGGAGGAAGATGCAGATGATATTCCAGGACCCCTATGCCTCCCTCAACCCCCGCATGACCGTGGGCAACATCATCGGCGAACCATTGGAGGTTCACGACATCGCCAAAGGCAAAGAGAAGATGGAGAGGGTCCAGGAGCTCCTCCGCATAGTGGGCCTAAACCCCTACTTCGCCAACCGCTATCCCCATGAGTTCTCCGGAGGCCAGCGCCAGCGCATCGGGGTAGCGCGGGCTCTGGCACTGAACCCTTCCTTCATCGTCTGCGACGAGCCCATCTCGTCCCTGGACGTCTCCATTCAGGCCCAGATCATGAACCTGCTGGAGGACCTGCAGGGGAAGTTTGGCCTCACCTACCTCTTTATTGCCCACGACCTCGCTGTGGTGCGCCACGTCAGCAACCGCGTGGCGGTGATGTACCTGGGGAAGCTGGTTGAGCTCACCGATCGGGACACCCTTTACCGGGAGCCCTTGCATCCCTACACCAAGGCCCTCCTCTCCGCCGTGCCCATCCCCGACCCCTTTGTGGAGGAGAAGCGGGAGAGGATCATCCTGGTGGGCGATGTCCCCAGCCCGGCCAACCCTCCCAGTGGCTGCCGCTTCCATACCCGCTGTCCCTTGGTGATGGACATCTGCAAGGAAGAGGAGCCGGAGTTCAGGGATGTCGGCGGCGAGCACTGGGTGGCCTGTCACCGGGTTTAGAGATCAAGGGGAAGCCTCTCGGACCGCCTTTTGAAATCGGGAGGCTTGTCATTTATAGGAGGCCGAAGATGCCTCAGGACAGGGTCTTTATCCGCGACCGCCTCATCCTTGACCCCGCAGCGGGGATGCTTGATCTGGTGTACCAAGCTAAATCCATCCTCAGTGGGGCGACGGCGGAGGTCGCTTACCGCAGCAGGGGAGAGAATAGGAGCCTGAGCCTGGCTCAAGGCGGCGTTGCTTACAGGGCCGCTGGAGACGAGGTCAGCCTCAGCAAGAGCGACGGTGAGATGGAGCTAACATGGCACATCGTGGTGGATGATGAAACCACGATGTGGCTGGAGGTGAGGAACCTCGGCCAGGAGCCACTGCAGGTGGACGGGCTGCGCACTTTAGTCGTTGACGGGGATTGGGGAGGCGCCCTGAAACTCGGCTCTCAGCCAAGGGATTGGAGCTTCTACCAGAACGGCTGGCAATCTTGGACGCCGACCTTCGCCCGCCATGTAGCCGATGGGCTCTATGTCGAACTGGCCACGGAGGGCTACAGGCGCCAACACCAGCCTTACCCCTCGCCCCCGAAACCGAAAACCCTGGTCAGCCAGTGGTTCACAGTTATCGCCGAGAGGCGAGGTGACGAACTGGCTCCCCAAATGGGGGGAGAAGCGCTTCGTGCCCAGAAGCGGGGAGACAGTTCGTCAGGGACAGACGAAAGGCGGGGGCTGCTCCTCGGCTTCATCACCACCAGGGATCAATTGGCGGAGATGCGGCTGCAAGTCGAAGGCGATAGCCTCCATCGTCTGGCTGCCATCTGTTACGCTGACGGAGTGACCATCCAACCTGGTGAGAGGTTGACCTCAGAGTTGCTTCTCGTGGCTTCGAATAGGAATCCCCTAGCCCTTTTGGAGCGCTATGCTGCGGCGCTGGGCGAGAAGATGGAAGTGCGCCCAAACAGGGAGCCAATCACTGGTTGGTGTAGCTGGTATTATTTCTACGCTGAAAGCACGGAGAAGGATGTTCTGGCCAACCTCAAGGGGATAAAGGCTGAGCGGTTGCCTCTGGATTGCATCATCGTTGACGACGGCTACCAAAGGGCCATCGGCGATTGGCTGGACGTTGATGAGGGGAAGTATCCTCAAGGCGTGAAATGGTTGGCGGGGGAGATCAGTGCCGCTGGCCACGTCCCCGGCATCTGGATAGCCCCCTTCGCCGTCGGAGCCGATTCGCGGCTCTATGCCGCCCACCCCCATTGGGCCATCGCGGACGAGCAGGGCAGGCACGTCGTTGCCTGGCAACACCGCGATGTGGACGTCTATGGGCTGGACCTTACCAACCCGGAGGTGCAAGATTGGCTCCGGTCGGTGCTCCGCACCATGAGCGACGACTGGGGTTATAAGGTGTTCAAAGTGGACTTCGCCTACGCTGCAGCCTTGGATGGGAAGAGGCATAACCCCCAGATGACCAGGGCTCAGGCCCTGCGCAGGGGGTTGGAGATCGTGCGCGAGGCGGTGGGCGAGAAGTTCATTTTGGGCTGCGGGATGCCTTTGGGGCTTGCTGTTGGCCTAGTTGATGGGATGCGTATCGGCCCCGATGTGGCCATCAACTGGAGGCCCTTCTGGAGGGACCTCTCCCTCCCCGCAGCGGAGAACGCCCTGCGCAACGCCATCGCCCGCTCCTTCATGCACCGCAGGCTCTGGCTGAACGATCCAGATTGCGTGCTGGTGCGCACCCGCCATGATGAATCAGACCTGGTGCTCAACGAGATGCGCACCCTTGTCTCCGTCGTTGGTCTCTGCGGTGGCCTGACCCTCTCCGGCGACAACTTCCCCACCATCAGGAGGGGGCGCCTGAAATACCCCAGGCAGATCCTGCCGCCCTATGGCAAGGCGGCCGTGCCCCTCGACCTCTTCGAGAACGAGATGCCGCGCCTATTGGCCCTGCCGGTCGAGACCGATTGGGGACAGTGGCTGGTGGTGGGCATCATCAACTGGGGGGATCGCACTGTCGAGACCATCATTGACCTCTCCCAACTCGGACTCGACCCTGACCAGAGCTATCACGTCTACAACTATTGGCGTCGGAGGTATCTGGGCACCGCACGTAACAGGTTGATCCTCCCCTGGCATCAGCCCCATTGCACGGAATTGCTCCTCTTCAAGCCCCTCTCCGATGAGCCGGACCTATTGACCTCGACCTTCCATGTCACCCAGGGCGGGGTAGAGGTGAAATCAGTCGAGAGGCGAGAGACGGGGGACGAACGACAGACGTTGATTGTGGAGCTAGAGAAATCAGGTGTGCAGTTTGGGCAACTGCTCTTCACTGTGCCTGGTTCCTGGGGGGCGGTGGAGGCGCGGGTCAATGGGCGGCGCCGCAGCGTGAACCAGATCGCCAAAGGGGTGATCGGCATAGGCATCACCTTGGACGATTGGGCGAGGGTGGAGGCTGATTTCAAGGCATAGCATGTCGGCTCTTGATCCCAGCTTAAAAGAAAAGCTGACCTCTAAAGCGCTCCTTATCCATAAAGCCCTAATTCAAGAGTACGGCCAGCCCCAGTGGAACCCTCGCCTTGAGCCACTGAGCGAGTTAGTTTTCACTATCCTCTCCCAGAACACTTCCGATGTGAACCGTGACAGAGCCTGGAAGCGCTTGAAAGACAGATTCCCCACCTGGGAGGAGGTGCTGACCGCCGACGTGGAGGAGATCGCCGATGCCATCCGGCCGGGGGGCTTAGCGGAGATAAAGGCGCTGCGCATCAAGGAGGCCCTCTGGACCATCGAGAAGGAACGGGGGGCACTAGACCTGAGCTTCCTGAAGAATATGGGCGTGGACGAGGCCAGGGACTGGCTCATCTCGCTTAAGGGGGTGGGGCCGAAGACAGCAGCCGTCGTCCTCCTCTTCTCGCTGGGGATGGCGGCCTTCCCGGTGGATACCCACGTCCACCGAGTAAGCCAACGTCTGGGCCTCATCGGGCCCAAAGCATCTCGGGAGCAAGCCCATAGGCTCCTGGAGGAATTGCTTCCCCCAGAGATATACTACCCCTTCCATCTGAACATGATCGCCCATGGACGTCAGGTCTGCAAGGCCCAGAACCCACGCTGCGAGATCTGCGTACTTCAAGAGCATTGCGACTACTTCAACAAGGGAGGGCTGTGATCACGCTTCCGCTTTGACTACCATTCAAGAGTAAAGTATAATTGGATTCAGAGGGAGTCACGTTTATGCCGGACTTCATTGATAAGTTGGTCCTCAAGGCCCAGGAGAAAGCAGATAGATTAAGCCAGACCCTCCGCAGCGATGCTGAGGTGGGGGAGGAATCTCTACGTCGGCTGCTGGAGAGGCAGAGGCATTGGCATGATTTGCCCTCTGATTTAACTGCAGAGCGCCGGCCCGTTTTCGCCGTTGATGGCTCGATGCGCCGCGCCAACCTGGCCAATGGCGCATACCTCTTCGTCGCCCAGGCGCTCATCATGGGAGATGGCCTTGAGGACACGGCAGTTGAGGTGGAGATACTGCCGGGGACCACTTCCCGGTCCAGCGTGGAACGCTTCGCCGATCTCCTGCTTCAGAGCCTGGAGGTAGGTTTGGCCCGCGACAACATTGACAGGATACCCAAAGGCAGCGTCCTCTTCCTCGATGGCGCCCTCTACGGCCAGTTGCCTCAGCTTTATCCCTTGACCATCGAAGGAACGCCATATTCCTTCCCTGAGGAGATCCTCGACTTTTATCTCTACCTCTTCCAGCGCTGTCGGGAACGGGACATCAGCCTCATATCCATCGCCAAGACGAGCCGCGACGCCCTCCTCTCCAAGATTCTGCAGGAGGGTGAGGGCCTCGGCTCCGTCCTGGACATCGCCGATAGCGAGATGCTCTATCGCTGGACGGACGGCAAAGCTGGATATTCCACCCCCGTGATCCTGGGGAGGTGGGGCTTCACGCGAGGCAGCCAGGAGCTGCTGAGGCGGGATGAGGTTAGAAACGCGCCGGCCATCGTCTCCTTCTTCGTGCGTTTAAGCGACTTTGACGATGCGGTGCGCGTGGATCTGCCCGCCTTCTGCGTGGGGAGCGAGGCCTGTTTAGGTGAGGTGGATGGCGAGATCCTCGATCATAAACTGGTTGAAGGGATCCTTCAAGTACTGGCCGGAGATTATGGAGGGATGGAGGTCTACAATGCCCTTCTCTATAGCGTTGACCGAGAGGTCAGGTTAGAGCGCCGGACGATGAAGGATGTCTACCTGAAGCTCATCGAGCGCGAGTTAGGCTGCGAGATTAGACTCTCGAGGGGCGAGAGGAGGTTTTAGATGGATGCGGTCGGCTATATCGTCGGTGAGGTGCGGACGGACGAGTTCACCTTCGTCACCAACGCCCAAATCGCCCCGCCCAGGCTCGAATACGTGGTGGTGCGGGGCATCAAGGAGCTGATCGAGGACGAGATGCGGGAGGTGGAGGTGCTGGCCCAGGTCTCCGGCCTGGCCGTCTCCTCCCGCTTATACGATACCTCTATGACCTACGATGAAGTAGAAGCGATCCTGCGGCGCTTGGGCTCCTCGCCACCGGTCATCGTTGGCACGGCTAAGGTTCTGGGCTACCTAGACGGCAACGTGGTGCGCTTCCCCCGCCATGCGGCCACGCCCGGCACGGAGGTGCATCTGGCCCCCGACGACCTCCTGCAGCGTTTCTTCTCCCGCAACGTGGCTTCGGGCATTGAGATCGGGAACCTCATCAACCGGCCTCGGGTGAGCGTGCTCCTTGACCCCAATGGCCTGCGCCGCCACCTGGCCGTCATCGCCCAGACCGGGGCCGGCAAGTCCTACACCGTGGGCGTCATCTTGGAGAAGCTCCTGGAGATGGGGGGAACGATCATTGTCTTCGACCCTAACAGCGATTACGTGCTCATGCGCCGCGACGAACACCGACGCTCCACCCCCTTTGCCAAGCGCATAGAGGTCTACCGTCTTCCGACGGAGCAGAGGGGGCGCATCTCCGACGAGGACATCGGCGGAACGAGGCGCTTCACCGTGCAGTTCTCCAAGCTCGACCCTGATGAGCTCTGCGCCATGACCGGGATCAGCGAGAAGGCGACCAACATCCGCAAGGCCATTCGCACCGCCTGCGAGAATCTAGCGGGTACCGACTACACCCCCCATATCCTCCGCCAGGAGCTGGAACGCCTCGCCCGAGGCGGCTTTGCTGGCCCTACTGAAAGGGGACGACGGCCCATCAGCCCCGCCATCGGCGACGAGAAGAGGTTCGACGCCTATTTCAAGTCCCAGATGGCCAAGAAGGCCGAGATCGAGTCTAAATGGGAGCCGCCAGAGGATGTGGAGGAGTTCGAAGATTGGTTTGAAAGGGAGGAACCGGAGCCAGAGGCGGAAGCCCCTCGGGGCGAAGCCAAGCTGCCTGAGACGGTTAAAAAAGAGAAGATAACCCTCGATGTCGTTGGCGGTGCAGAGAGGGCCATAAAATACATCGAGCGGCTGGAGCGGGTGGACATCTGGGGCTTCGAGGATGTGCCCATGGAGGACCTCCTCAAGCCGATGACCATCTCGGTGATTGACCTGGCCGGCGTAGACCAATGGATCGCGGAGTTCGCCATCAACAAGGTCTTGCGGGAGACATGGTCGCAGGCCACGATTGAAGGGCTGGCTCGCCCCGTCTTCATCGTCCTCGAGGAGGCGCACAACTTCGTCCCTGGGGGGCAATATGTCCGCAGCCAGTGTGCTGACATCATCAAGCGCCTCGCCTCTGAAGGGCGCAAGTTCAGCATCTTCCTCACCCTGATCACCCAGCGCCCCTACCGCATCCATCAGGACACCCTCTCCCAGTGCAACAGCCAGATCATCATGCGCCTCACCAACCCTGAGGATCAGAGGGCGGTGCGCGCCGCCTCGGAGAGCATCTCCGAGGGGCTTTTGGCCGATCTGCCAGGCCTGAACGTGGGCGAGGCGGTGGTTTTGGGCCCCCTGGTGCGCGTTCCGGTGATGATCAAGGTCGGCAAGCGTCAGTCTCAAGAGGGCGGCAGCGACATAGACGTGGTCCAGGCCCTGGAGAGGGCAAGGAGCGAGGCGATCACCGGCAGGATGGAGAAGGGAGCGGAGGAGGAACGCGAGGCGAGGGGGAGGGCGGAGTGGGAGGAAGAGGTATAAAGGCGCAAGGTGCAGGGTACAAGGTGCAAGAAGAGGTAGGTGTGGCGCAAGGTTTCAAAACCATACTCGCATGGCAAAAAGCCGATGAATTGGTAGTCAAAATCTATGAGGTCACGCAACGGTTCTTCCCCAAAAGCGAGCTTTTTGGGCTAACTTCACAGATCCTACGGGCAACCATCTCAGTGGCGGCCAACATCGCCGAAGGCTCAGCGAGACAATCGTTGAAAGAGTATATACATTTCTTGTATGTGGCCAAGGGTTCGCTAGCAGAGGTGGAGTATTACATTCATCTGGCAAGTAAACTGTGGTATTAGGGCACATTTTACAAGGCTTCATCGAATTTAAGCAAAGACAGCTCGAACGAGAGGAACAATCTATAAAGCGAAAGTAGTTACACCTTGTACCTTGAGCCTTGCACCTTGAACCTCAAACCTTATGCCTTTTCTCCAGATCCTTTTATCTAGAAAGTGTGTCTAAAGAGGAGAGTCGATGATCCGTATCGTCTTCACCGCCGACAACCACCTCAATCGCTACTACGCCAAGATGAACGCAGACCAGTTGGCCAAGCGCCGCCAGCGCCTGCGCGAGGCCTGGGCGAAGACGGTGGACTATGCCATCGAGAAAAAGTGCCACCTCTACCTCCACGGCGGTGACCTCTTCGACATGCCCAACCCCCGCCCTTCGGAGCTAGTCTGGGTGGCGCGCCAGTTCCAGCGCCTGAGGGAGGCTGGGGTCGAGATCCTAGCCATCGGCGGCACCCACGACATCCCCAAGATGCGCACCGAGGGCGCCACCCCCCAGCGCATCTACGATGAGGTGAAGGTGGCCCGCGTTTTCACCAAGACCACCGAAGTGGAGTTCGTCACCTTCGAGATAGATTCAGTGGCCGTCGCCGTCGGTGGCCTGCCCCCCGACCCCCGGCTTGGGCGAGGGGATAATCCTCTCGAGGGGGTGACGATCGAGCCCCCGGAGGCCGACATCGCCCTGCTCTTGGCCCACTATGGGGTGGAGGGAACCATCCATCCCGAAGCCAACGAGCCCGTCCTCTCCAAGGCGAGCATCGCTGCCTTGAAAGGCGTAGGTTACCTCCTGGCAGGGCACGTGCACCAGAGGCAGAAGATGAGGATCGGTGACGTGCAGGTGCTCTCCCCCGGCCCTACGGAGCGGATGACCTTTGGGGAATTGGATGTCCCTGCCGGATTTCTTTACATGGAATTCAGCGGCAAGCGCCGCGTCCGGCTCCGCTCCCAGCACATCGAGCTGGAGCCTCAGCCCATGGCTCGTCTGGAGATCCGCACCACCGACATCCCTGCGGATGACCCCACAGGCTACATTTTCGAGCGCGTGCGTGAGGCCTCCAGCCCCGACCTCCTTCTCCAGTGCCGCCTGGTGGGCCCCTTGGCCAGGCAGATGTATCACGACCTGCGCTTCTTCGACATCTGGCGATTGGGCAATGAGCTGAACTTCTTCTTCGACCTCGACCGAAAGGGGGTTTATCTCAAAGACGAGCTCCACTTCTCCCAGGGATTCGGCACCGAGCGGATTAGCCCTAGTCGGGAGATCGAGAGGGTGGCGGAGGGATTGGCCACAGAGGCCGATGCTGAGGGGAGGAGGCTCATCGAAGAGGCGAGGGAGCTAATTCTGACACAGCTTGCCGCGTCAAGTCAAATGAAAATGTTACCGAGAGGCGATCGTTCAATCAAAAGATAATGTTACCGGGCTATCTGCTGCCCACTGTAGGCTGGAAAGGGGTCCCAGGGTCTGATAGACATCTTCGCTTTGCCCTGGGACAGCACTAGGCAAGGAGAAGATGTAGTCAATCAAGTTGTAGATCTCTTGCCGCAAATGACGAGGGTTCGTCTGGTTCCGCAGGGCTTCCAGTTGTTCTCGGCGTTCCTGGGTGATGGCCATGGTAGCGCAGAGGCGGTCGAAGGGGGTGCGCGCCTGGTCGTAGCGGCGCTCTACCCGCGCAGGTTGGTCGTCCGCAGCAGGGGTCACGATCTTCTCTGCCAAGCGCATCACGGGTTGGAAGAGGTTGTAGTAGACCCACATCTTGTCGTAGAGTTGGTTGATGGCGATGGTCTGGGCGACGGTGACGAACACGCTCGCACAATGGGGAACCTTTATCTTCTGAGAGCCAGTGGATTACTGAGCGAGCGTGTTCGTCAGGTGTCGAACCGATCGTAGCCAAGATAGGCACGAACCAAGGTGGAGTGCTTCTGTTCGACGAAACGGTTGTCATTTTTGCGGTAGGGTCGGCTGCGGGAGAACTGAACGCCTGGGACGGTGTCCCTCCAAAAGCGAAACAGTTGCCGTTGTCGGGGTGGAGTTCCAGCACGGGGAAAGGGAGGCTGGCCAGGATGTAGCAGAAGGCATCTTCCATGACCCGATAGCTGCGTCCCAGTACCGCTCTGCGTTCGCTCCAGCCGGTGGCGACATCGATCATTTGTATCGTAGACACATATTCGCCGGAAGCGCTGGGGCCGCAATGGTGGACTAGATCCACTTCGAAATGACCTGGTTCCTGCTCATCCCAGGGGATGCGTTTCATGGGGATGCCTTGGGTCACCTTGCGGACGCACCGAG
>Ga0315314_1002524_pt1 | contig 15043 bp, 17 predicted proteins | sample TDP9_MG_FD_203631 | JGI IMG/M metagenome (GOLD analysis project Ga0315314, IMG submission 203631) | Freshwater sediment microbial communities from Lake Towuti, South Sulawesi, Indonesia - TDP9 | ecosystem: Environmental > Aquatic > Freshwater > Lake > Sediment | place: Indonesia: South Sulawesi...
TGAAGAAGGAGTTTGGTCAGCAGACCGAAAGCTCGCTTCACGCCGATTATGATAGGGGATACTTCTCAGCGCTCGCCGATTTCGTGAGAGCAGTTGGTAGGCTCAGGCCGTGGCGCAGCCAGCAATCCAGAAAGATGGATGAAAAGAACCTAGCCGCGAGGGCTTCTTCAGCAGCTCAATAGGGGCTGAGGGTGAACAGGAGTATCCAGATCGCTGCCCAGACAAAGATGAAGGTGCCAGATCCCAGCGAGGCAGATCTATACTTTCCTTTCAACTGCGCTTCGTCATACTTGAGGCCGTATCTGAACGCGAGAAGAGACGCCGCATAGATGATGAAAGCCACGGCAATGCCCATTTCTCCTTTGAGGCGTAGGGCAAAGCATATCAGTGCGGCGACTATGGCCAGCAAAACTCTAGACCAGTAGACAATGCTTGAGGGCCTTACAGTTTGAAGGGTGGAAGCCCTTGGGGGAGGATTCGCTGATTTGAAGCTTGAGATGTCGAGCTTGGACATAGCGGCCATTATCCTTGAGCTGGAACCCCTCATTAAGGGGAAATACGTAGATAACATTTATCAAATCGACAGTAAGACCTTTCTCTTCAAATTCCGACCAGGCAGCTTCAACCTCATAATTGAAGTGGGCAAAAGAATCCACCTTACCAAGTACGAGGTTCAGATTCCCAAAGAGCCATCGCAGTTCTGTATGGCGCTCAGAAAGCGCCTCAGAGGAGGACGCTTGATCGACATTCAGCAACACGAATTTGAGCGAACGGTCACGATGAATGTCGAAGCTGCCGAACAGACATACCAAGTCATTGTGGAGTTCTTCAGAAGAGGTAACCTCGTGGTCGTGGACGGGTCAGGAAGGATTTCGCTGGCGCTATCCTTCGCTCGGATGCGTGACAGAGACATCGTTAAGGGTGAGATTTTCGAACATGCGCCTCCTTCCGGATTGAATCCATTCAGGCAATTGCTGGACGGCATGTCACGAGTCAAAGGACTCGGCTCAATCCCGACAACAAAAGCCCTTGTCATGACGTTCTCGATAGGAGGAGTCCTAGCAAAGGAGATTCTGCTTCGATCCGGATTGGAAGATGTTCCTGTAAATGAGCTTGCAGATCAAGATCTGTTCGCCATTCAGGACGCTATGCGTAGGTTGCAGTCAGAACTTCAAAGCAGCAGCTTGACCCCCACGATTGTTCTCAGCGACGGCGGAGAGCCATTTGACATAACTCCTCTCTCTTTCAGATCGTACGAGCACAGCGCCCAGACAAAATGTGCCACCTTCAATGATGCGGCCGACGAGTACTTCACCGCGCTGACTCGTCGAACTAAAGTCGGCAAGAAGAAAGACGAAGTCCTGAAGGATGAGCAGAAGCTAATCCGCGTGAGAGATATGCAGCAACGACAGCTAGAAGAGCTAAGCCAAGCAATTGAAGAGAAGAACCTCAAGGGTCAACTGATCATCAAGAACCTTCATCAAGTTCAACAGGTCAAAGCTGAAGTCTTGGAAAGGAAAGAGGAAGGGCTTCACTCAGAGCAGGTGCTATCTGAGGTCCAGAAGTCTCTGGCCAAAGCAAAGGTTCCGATTCAACTCAAGTCCGTAGATCTCAAGAAGGGAATTCTACACCTCGAAATGGAGAAGACCGTCTTAGGCTTGCGCCTTGCACATAGACCCCAAGATGAAGCCGATGGCTACTTCCGTGCAGGAAAGAAGGCGAAGGAGAAGATGATAGGTCTTCGCAAAGCCATCGAGGAGACATCTGCTAGGCTAGGGACCATCGAAAGCAGGAAGGAGCGAGCCGAAGTCTCGCCGGAGCTCAAAAAGAGGAAGGAGCGGGCATGGTACGAGAAGTTTCGATGGTTCCATTCCTCAGAAGGATTTCTGGTTCTGGCTGGAAGAGACGCAACAACCAACGAGCTGTTGATCAAGAAGCACACCGCACCCTCTGACATCGTTATCCATGCGGACACTCACGGCGCACCGTTCGTCGTCATAAAAAGCGACTCGAAGGCTGTTGCGGACTCGACGATTCTAGAGGCTGCACAACTCGCGGTCTCAAGCAGCGCGCTGTGGAAACAGGAGGTCGCTTCAGGGGACGCGTTCTGGGTGCGTCCTGAGCAAGTAAGCAAGAAAACCCCATCGGGTCAGTACGTGACCAAGGGGGCGTTTATGGTCACGGGAAAGAGAAACTATGTGAAGGGAGTGAAGCTTCGTCTCGCTTTAGGTGTGCAGATCAATGAAAAAGGTGTTCAGGTGATTGGAGGGCCGCCAAGCGCAGTTCGAACTCATTCTGCAGCCTATGTTGAGGTCGTCCCTGGAGCGACTGCTCGTCATGATCTTGCGAAAGGGATAGCAGTGGAGCTTTCGAGGAGACTGAAGCTTAAACCACTGGATCCTAACACTGTGTTGGAGTTTCTTCCTCCGGGGCCGAGTGAGATCGTTTCTCTGGAGTAGCTGCCTTCTCAGAAACTCTTAATATTCCTCTGGCTCTGTCTCAGACACGGGATCAGAGATGTCCGAGGCTAGCCGTGAGGTCAAGGTAAAGGACGTGATGTCCTCTCCGGTTATCACGGTTGATGAATCGGAGTCTGCAGCTGTGGTTTCTCAGCTGATGGTTAAACACAATATTGGTAGCATTGTGGTTGTGGGCAAGAAGAAGGCCCCGCTTGGAATCATAACCGATCGAGATATTGTGAAGAGAGTTGCCTCAAAGAACTTGGTTCCGGCGAAGGTGAAAGCCTCGGAGATTATGAGCAAGCCGTTGAGGACAGTAGACCTCGCAACGGAGATAACTGACGCCATGAGAAAAATGAGGGCCTCACGTGTTGAAAGGCTTGCCATCTTGGAAGCTGGAAAGCTTGTTGGGATAGTCTCTAGCTCAGACATTCTGAGGATAACTCCTGCCCTTATTGACTTGGCAACCGAGAAGTCGCGAATAGGAGCGGTCCCTGAACGTGAAAGAGTCGGTCTAGCCGGATATTGCGGCCAATGCGGAGGATGGTCAGAGAACCTCAGAGAAAGCGACGGAAAGTTTCTTTGCAGTGACTGCCTCTCCGACCTTGAAGAGGAGGTTAGGCGGTACTGAGTTCTTTCTCTGCAAGAGAGCTGGTGATCGTAAGGCGGTAGGTCTCCTCGGGCGGGTCGCCTCGGAGTGTCAGTCTCAGAGCCTGATGTCTTCAACATCTTGGGCGTCAGGATATACCAAAGTGGCCGGTCGATAGAGGGCGGCATATCAATTGCCGACGGCAAGATCTCAAAGCTCGGAAAAGAGGCCTCTCTTCCGACAGGCGCAGAAACAGTTGAGGCAAAGGGCCTCGTCGCGCTTCCAGGCCTGATAGATGTTCACGTGCATCTGAGGGATTTGCAGCAGTCATACAAGGAAGACTATTTCTCAGGAACCTGCGCCGCCGCAGCAGGCGGCTTCACAACTCTGATCGACATGCCGAACACAACTCCAGTGACAGACAGCGCAGAACGCCTCAGGGAGAAGATGGATCTTGCCAAGCGAAAGATAGTTGTCAATGTGGGCCTCAACATTGTTCCCTCAAATCTAGACGAAGTCGCAGAATCTAGAAGATTGGCGATGGGATACAAGACCAACCTTGTGAAGCAGTGGAGTAACCTGCCAACAGATGATGTTTCGCTCAAGTCTTTGATTGATAGGGCAGCTGCGATCGGAAAGATCGTGATCTTTCACGCCGAGGAAGGCGGAATGGTGAGTGAGCTTGAGAGCAAGCTCAAGGAGAACGCCTCGTTCGGATCATACTACAGGGCTCATCCTCCGGAGGCGGAGGATGCCGCGGTGGCGAGAGTGCTTGGGTGCGCAACGGAGCGAAGCGCTAGGATCCATTTCTGCCACGTCAGTTCAGTTGGTTCTCTCAGGCTGATTCAGAAGGCGAGACGTGAAGGAAGGCATGTGACCTGCGAAGTCACTCCTCACCATATGCTTCTGAGCGAGGAGTCGTCCTCCAAGCTAGGTGGAGTCAGCATTATGGATCCTCCCTTGAGAAGGAGGGAAACAGCGAGGAGGCTATTCGGGGCCATGAGAAGGGGGATCGCAGACGTAGTGGCGAGCGATCATGCGCCTCACTCAATAGAAGAGAAGACACGGGCCAATTGGTGGGAGGTCCCTCCTGGAATACCTGGCCTTGAAACGACGGCGCCACTGTTGCTTACGGAAGTCGCGAAGGGAACGATATGCCTCAAGAAAGTTGTCGAGACGCTTGCTGAATCACCGGCCAGGATCTTCGGAATCAATCGCGGCGAACTGAGAGAGGGCGCCGAAGCTGACATCATTCTTGTTGATATGAAACGTAGATTCAAGATAGACTCCTCGGGATTCTTTTCGAAGGCGAAATACTCTCCATTCGATGGCCGAAAGGTGACTGGAAAAGTCGTCAAGACGTTCGTTGGTGGTAAGCTTGCTTACGATGAAGGCAGAATCGTGGGAGAACCGGGAATGGGATCGATCATCTACCCGAGGACTGTAGACTGAAGTCCATGTGCTTGCCTCTCCGCCAATCAAAGAGAAGCGAAGAGTCGTGAGTATGAATTGAAGTTTATCGCCGACGGAATGGTTGGCCGCCTCGCCAGATGGCTCAGGCTGATTGGAAACGATGTCGTGTATTCAAGAGATTTGACAGATAATGAGCTGATAAGGAGAGCCGTCACGGAGGCGAGGATCTTGCTGACTAGCGATGTTGAGCTCTATCGGAGGGCTGTTGCTGACGGGGCGGACTCGTTTCTGGTTAAGGGTAGGACTGAGGCTGAGCGGCTGGCGCGAATAGCTAGGAGATTCAGGATCGACTTGGACATCAATACAACGACTTCTCGATGTCCCACCTGCAACGCAACTATCCGACCTGTCGAGAAGGAACGGGTGAGGGGAATGGTCCCCGCTTCCACGTACGAGGTGTTCAATGAGTTCTGGGAGTGCACAAATAGGGACTGTGGTAAGATATACTGGCAGGGGAGTCACTGGAAGAAGATAGGTGAGCATCTGTCCAAGGCCGAGAAGCTGGCTAGAGAGAGGTGAGTGGCATTGTTTGATCTCACAAACGAAGAAGGCAAGTATCTTGTTCAACTCGCAAGGAGCACCATAACCGCTTTTCTCAAATCTAGGAAAATGCCTCCAACGCCATCGGACGCTCCAACCAAGCTGAATGAGAAATGCGGCGTCTTTGTCACATTGAACAGCGTTAGGAATGGCCATGAGCTGAGGGGGTGCATAGGTCTTCCTATGCCTGACTATCCTCTCGTTGAGGCGACGATGCGTTCCGCAGTTGAGTCCGCTACAGATGATCCTAGATTCAGCCCCGTCTCATTGGAGGAGTTTGAAAGCGAAGTCGTGGTGGAGGTAAGCGTCCTGACTCCGCCGGAGCCCGTTGATGTTTCTGATCCTCGGACCTACCCGAAAGAGATCAAGGTGGGCAGGGACGGGCTTATCGTAGAGAGAGGTGCATACAGGGGATTGTTGTTGCCTCAGGTTCCTCTTGAATGGGACTGGGATGAGGAAGAGTTCCTATCTCAATGTTGCCTCAAGGCCGGGCTGTCTCCGGACACGTGGCTTGTCAAAGGAACGAAGATATCGAAGTTTCAGGCAATCATATTTCAGGAAGACAGACCCGGCGGAGAGATTAGGCCTAGACCTTTAGAGACCGGAGGGACAGGATGAGGGTCTACTTGTCTCCCTGCGGGATGGGAGTAGGGCATGTATCTCGCTGCAGAACGATCGTAGAAGCGCTTGCTGAACGCGACTGGTCCGTGCTTGTCTCAACATATTCTAACGGACTGGAATATGCCAGCAAGCTAGGCTATCCAACTGTAGGAACGGCTCCTCTTTGGATGAAAACGAATAGCGAGGGTAGGATTGACTTCAAGCTGACTGCGGCCACATCGCCCGGGTTCTTTCGAGGGCTCTGGTCCATAATACGGCAGATCGTAGGCGAAATAGGGAACATACAGCACTTCAGACCTTCTTTGGTGATCTCTGATTCGAGGCCATCATCTCTAATAGCTGCGAGGCTTCTAGGGGTTCCCAGCGTAGCCATACTGAACCAGTTCAAAGTCAGGATAGCCCGAAGGCCAGGCAAGGGGCACACGGGCCCACTTGATACGGTTTTCTTCTTCATCGCTAACGTAGTCTGGTGGTTCGTCAGCGTGGTGATCGGTTGGTTCTGGTCTTTTGCCGATAGGATTCTGATTCCTGACCTTCCGCCTCCGCACACAATATCTTCTGACAATCTATCGATTCCCAGGAGGTGGGCCCGAAAGGTGGAGTTCATAGGCCCTCTTCTGAACACATCTTGTGGAAACTCGTCGAAGCGCGTCATGGAAGGTGGATCTGACCGCGCCTCGGGCATGCCTTTGATCTTTGTGCCTCTCAGCGTTCCGCTTGGGGAAGGATGCGGCTTCACCGAGCGAGTCGAGAAGATTCTGGAAGGGCTGTCCGGCAGGTATCGGATAGTCATGTCTAGAGGGAGAGTGTCAGGCTCAACTGAGGCGGAAAGGAAAGGCAACCTGAATGTCTACGATTGGATATTCGGCCTTGAAAGGTATCTTGAAGCCTGCGACCTAGTCGTGAGTCGTGCGGGACATATGACCATCCTAAGCTCGTTGGCATATGGGAAGCCCCTATTGATCATCCCAATTCCCGATCATCCAGAGCAGCTAAGCAACGCCCGCAGAGCGTCCGAACTCGGTGTGGCCACGGTCCTAGCCGCAGACAAGCTTACAACCGATCTCCTTGGTTCAACGATCGACCGTATGCTCAACTCCCCGGAATATGCGAGGCGTGCGGCTGAGATTCGGGATCTCACATGTGGGATGAAGGGTCTAGAAAGAGTAATTGCCGCGGTAACGGAGTTATCACAGGAAGGCGGTAGCGCTTGCTGAGTATGCCAAGAGAACTTGTGAAGGAGAAGCTTCTCGCTTTTCTCAAGGAAGATGTCGGCCAGGCAGACATTACTTCTCAACTCGTGATTAGGCAAGATGTGCTCGCTCAAGCAGATGTCATAGCCAAAGAGAACGGCGTGGTCGCTGGGCTTGAGGAAGCGCAGATCCTGCTTGAAGCAATGGGCCTTACTGGTAAGCGGTTGGTTGCAGATGGTGCTGCTATCAAGTCAGGCGCGACTCTGATGCACATTGAGGGCAACGCCCGGGACCTCTTGACCGTTGAGAGAACATTGCTGAATATCATATCGCGAATGAGTGGAATAGCCACGAAGACAAGGACTCTGCAAGACACAGCATCGGACGCCAATCCCCCAGTCAGAATCGTTTCGACTAGAAAGGTGGCTCCCGGCTGTCTCTACTTTGACAAGCGAGCAGTAATGATCGGCGGCGGAGATTCTCACAGGCTCCATCTGGACGACCTTATCCTGATCAAGGACAATCACAAGGCACTGGCGGGAAGCATTGGAGAAGCTGTGCTGAGAGCGAAGGTTGGATCTTTCACGAAGAAGATTGAGGTTGAGGTCATCTCTGCTGACGAGGCGATCGAGGCGGCTGAGGCTGGAGCTGACATACTGATGTTTGACAATATGAGTCCAAGCTCGATCAAGGCTGCAGTGCAGCTGTTGGAACGCAGAGAGATGAGAAAGCGTCTAGTTCTTGAAGCAAGCGGCGGAATTGACGAAACAAACATTTCAGAGTTTGCTCGCTCAGGTGTAGACATACTGAGCCTGGGCTCTCTGACACACAGCGTCAAAGCGCTTGACGTGAGCCTGGAAGTGAGAAGTCCAAGTAGGCGCTGACTGTTACAGGTCTATCTTCTTCAATCTCTTCAAAACGTCTTGGACGAGAAGGTCGATCTGTAGGTCCTTCTCGATGCTCTCTATCGTCTGGAGTTTCGCAGATGTGGCAGGTTTTTGGGGTACGAATGTGCAGCCATGAACCTTTCGTATCGATACGTCGTAGGTGCCTATTCGTTGGGCTAGAGCCTGAATCTCCATCTTGTCCAGGCCGATTAGAGGTCGATAGATGGGCAGCCATGAGGCTTCGCTGATTGCCGATAGATTCAGGAGTGTTTGAGAGGCCACTTGTCCGAGACTTTCCCCTGTTACGATTCCGAGTGCCTGCTGCTTGTTGGCGATTGAGCATGCTGCTCTATACATCATCCGTTTGCAGAGTACGCATCTGTACCTTGTTTCTTTCACTTTTGAGATCGCATCTAGGATCTTGGCAAAGGGGGCGATGATCATCCGGTATTTGTTGACTGGAGCGTACTCTCTCAGTTTTCTCGCTACGTCGACTGCCTTCTGCTCATAGTCTCTTCCGGCGTAGGGGGCCATATCTATGAAGAGGGGGATCACGTGGCTGCCTCTCTTCGTCATCAGCCATGATGCTACAGGGCTGTCGATGCCTCCGGAAAGCATTCCGACAAGTCTTCCTTGAGATCCATATGGTAGGCCACCGCATCCTGCGATGCGCTTGTCGCTCAGGTAAGCGTTGTTTCCTCTGACCTCGACGTGGATAATCTTCTTGGGATCGTCGAGGTCTACTGTGACGTTGTCCTTTCCGAGATGGGAGAGGATGGCGGCTCCTGCTTCTCTCTCAATGTCTTTGCTTGAGGCTGGATAGGAGCCCACGACGTGAGTCCTGACCGCAAAGCTATCGCCTTTCGAAATGCGAGTCTCAGCGTACTTGGTCACCGCCTCTGTGAGCGTAGCAGGGTTGCTTGGCAGCTTGACTGCGCTCATTGTGGCCGCTACTCCGAACACCTTGGAGCATGCTTCAGCCGCGCCGATGTCGTTCAGGCCGGAAACTACGATTCTTCCGGCGTCGATTGTTGTCTTGAAGCCTCCGAAACCTGAACGCCTCAATCTCCACCGCAGGTGTTCGAGAAGAGTTCTCTGCAGGGAGCCTCTCACGTAGGGGCTCTTCAGAATGATCTCAGATGTGGATATGAGGATGACAGGTTCTATACGGGTCTCCTCCTCGCAGAGTGCTTCGGGTTTCGGCTTTGAATTCAGTTTTCTTCTGCTAGCTTGGCCTCCCAGTATTCAATCCATTTCGGCGAGCCTAGGCGCTCGCTCATTCTCTTGCACTTCTTTAGCAAGGATATTCTCTTGGTCTTCGGTAGGTTCTTCACGTGGTCCTTCAGTTTCTGGAATTCTTTGTCTTTCTCGTGGATCGCCTTTCCTTCGGTCGCTATTATGAAGCAGAAAGGCCCGAGGAATGGGTTTCTATTCATCATCTTGACGAAGTCTCTTCTTGCACATGCGTACAGTTTGATCGGGCCTAGCTTGTAGGCTGACATCCTGAACTCTGAGGAAAACTGGACAAACTGTAGGAGAGTTGTCTTGTCTCCCATCAGTGCGAAGATGTCGTAGTCGCTGCCGAAGGAATAGTCGCCCCTTGCTCTCGAACCGTAGAGAACTATGGCTAGCACCTTGATCTTGTATTTGTTTCCGATAGTCAAGATTGTCTTCTTGATCTTTTCAAGAGCCGGCTCCATCGCTGGTCACACTGTGGGACGCAGATTTCATCTGAGGCGATTTCAAGGTTCCGTTGCTGTTATGCTAAGGACCCTGAAGCCTCGGACAGTAGGATTGTTGAATTCATTGATCCTGACCTTCCGGATTACGCCGGCGCTGTCCTCGGCATACCCTACGACGTCGTGTTCGCCCTGTTGAAGCGATCTTGCAGTGACCTGCCGTTCGCTGATATCGATTGTGCACAGCGCCGGAAGACCGAGGAGGATGGTTCGATGATGCTTCAGGGCCTCTGCGGATGCATATATGACCGAGCAAGCTCCCACCGTCAGCTCAGCCATCCTGACAGGAAGGCTTTCCTTTCCGATCGCCAGGACCTCCACTTTGAACTCCTGCTCGATCTCGGTAGCCAGTTTCCGCAATTCGGGCAGAACCGCCCTGATTCTCTCCTTTGCTCTTGAGGAGATCGGCATGTCCTGCAGATCAGACATTGTAAGTTGAGAGACGGACATTCCTCCTAGGCTCATGTCGAGGTGGACCGCGTCAGCTGACGCCTGTCGAAGCAGCTTTCTGCACATCTTGAGTTCTGTGACTATCAAATCGTGTCGATTCGCCGCTACCATTAGAAGGTCGGAGATTTGGGTGGACGCATTTCTGTAGGGGATCCCTGTGCAGATGGATGCGGCGGCCACGATTCTCTGGGGCGTGAAGCTTTCATCTAGTACTGCGGAGCCGGAGTCGGCTGCAATGATCCTCAACCTTCAAGAGCCCTCGTGAACAGGGCCGAATAGCCGCTGCCAGCTTAAAGCGTTCTGAAGGGGAAACGAGTGTCCAGCCTTGAAGTGCGAACTACTTCGAAGAAGTGGGCGGAGTCTGAGAGGTGGCGCCTAGACTTTCGCTTCTCAGCTCATGTAGAATTACTAGAGCCTCTCCGAGTGGTATCCCGATCTGTATGCTCAGGTCATTCGGCGTGATATTCGGCTTCTCGTTGAGTATCATGGTTGAGACGTAGCGCTTGTGGCTTCTATACATGACCAGGGCGTAAGCTGTATCGACTAGAAGAGGCCAGAGAGGCGACTTCACATATTCACCTAGTTCCGAAGACACTGTCTTAGACCCGTTGATCCAAGTAGGAGGGTGTCTGATTTTACCTTTCCTTACTTTGGTAGTGCCAGCCTAACTCTCAGGTTCTGGCTTGGGTTCTCTCGTAGATTCGCCTCAGGGTCCACCGAATCGCGTTCCGGAGCTCCTGAAGGCGCCTATCGTCTCCGTAGTTCTTGACTACTAGCCTTTTCATCAGGTTTCCGTCCTGCTCAATATTGTATGATAAGACATTGTCGGGGTTCATCTGGCCTGCTCTGGCTGCAGCGTCGTCTCTGCTGCGCATAGGCTCTAGGACACGGCCAACTAGGAACGCTCTGAAAGGCGGAGCGGAGACATCGAACTTCATGCCGGGCGCCGGAGTGATGATCAGCTCAGTCTCAGTCTCAGAGGCGTCTGCCAGATGCACTCCGTCAGGCGTCTTCAATGGTACAACTTGCCTCAAGCCTTCCACTTGCTGAACTATAGGAGGGCTGGGACCAAGCGGCGGGGGTGTAGGCTTGGGAACTTCCATCTTTCTGAAGCTCTTTTCCGCTAAGCTGGCGTCCACAACTTCTAGGAGTGACTTGAGCTTTGACGCCTCATCCTGTATCTCAAGCATGCGCTTCTCTAGGTAGGCTTTCACTTCGGCGAGCCTCCTGACCGAGTCTTCTTCACTCATCTTTCAGCTCCTCCCGCGCGCATATGGCGAAATCTGGGCAGTACAGTTCGCATAGGCCACAGAGGCTGCAGTTCTCAGCTCTTTTGGCTTCGGGCATGTGGAATCCTCTTTCATCCATGTCGGTTCCCATCTCAAGGACTTTTCGTGGGCAGAACTCTACGCATATTCCGCATCCCTTACATAACCTCTTGTCAATGAATATCTTCGCCAAGATCCTTGCCTCTATCCGTGCTTCCAATGTCAGACCGTACCCGTCTATGTTATCTTACCTCTATCTAAATCAACTTGACTTTCTACGCGTGCCATGATTGATGATGCGCCCCTTTACGTTCTTGCTGCGATTTTGCTACGTTCTCTCTACGTTACGGCCAAGCTTGAACCCAGATGATATGCAGGCCCGGAGGTATGCAGTTAATTAATTAAGTGAATCCTGCCACTTTCAGGCTACCTTGGGCTGCGAGACTTCCCTTCTTCCATGAGTAATGTGGTGATCCGAGGGGATTTGAACCTAGATAGGTGCAAATACCGCCTAAGGATCATCGGACAGCCCGAGCTTCGTCGGCGTTTTTGATAGAATAGTAGAATGCGTGAGAATGTGTCCGTTCCCTACATGACTCTAACTGTTTTGGCTTTTTTCTGCCAGTCCAAGAGTTGGTAGTCTATTCTCCTTATTGGCTTCATTGAGCACCTCCTCGCGGGATCTGCAACAATACGTATTTCATTGTCTCCAGTAACCACGTAGAGATAGTATTGATCGCGTAGACTCTCCGCAGCATCGCGTTGCGTCTCTGTAAGTGCGACTAGTGTCCTGGAAAAACTTCCGAAGCGCGTCTTTACCTCGATGTATATCGCATTTCCTTCCCCGTCCTTTGACACCATATCGTAACCAACTGCACGAGTGGAAGGGGTTGTATCAGGCGTTCGTTTCTCGCGCACCTCGTATTTTTTGACTATCTCCATTCCTTTTGCATCGCTCTCAGCGATCGCCTCGGTTGAGAGTATTCGCCCCAACCTTTTCTCACCTAAACCACCCTTAGCTGGGCTGTGCCTCTTTGGAAGCACTTGTCTCCTCTTCCAAGCACTCCAAAGAAGGTTCTGAACTTCCCAGTAGTATTCTAAGCCAAGCACTTCTTTCACTTCGGCAAGAACCTGTGATAGTTGTAGATACCTTATCGTTGCCTTCTCGTAGTTAGCAGGGTCTATTCGGTTATTAATGACTGCATCTTGTTCGAATGACTGAAGCTGCCGATTACTCAGACGGTTGAAGAGCGTCTCCTCCATGAATGGTCCACGATGGCTGCCAACAGCGACAAAGGCGTATGACTTTGGTTTCCACTTCGATAGTATCTGAGAGGCTGTCCAGATGCCCACTCCTCTCAGCCTGTGGAATCTTTCGAATCGATCAGGAAGCGGTTTGTCTTCATCAAGTAAGATATGCAGTTCGTTGCTTATTCGAGAAGACCTCTCTTCCCTGCATAGCACATACAGACCTCCTTGCCCGTATCGCGTGTATCCGAACAGTTCGTCAATCTCCTTCCTCGTTAGGACTCCTCTCACCAAGAACCGAGTACGCCTAATCAGTGTGAGCATTCTCCTATGGCCTCTCTCGTGTTCCAAACACCACTCTTTCCATTTAGTACGCCGTGAAATCGCCTCTCTTTTCCACTGTCTCAGAACGTTCACTTGTTCAGAGGTAAAACGCATCGTCGCACCCAACATCAAAGCAGCAATTCGTGGTATAAAGCCTGCCCAGCTATCTTCAACTAAGCAAATCTTTCACCTGTCTCTCAATGTTGGTCGGGTTTTCTCCTTCTTGAGGAGAGCCTTGAAAGCTCACTTCTGAGTAATCTTGCCTAGGGATTCGAACATCATCTACAGTCAATATGAATTTCTGAAGATAGCTTGAAGTCAGCACAACGATTTTCCTTTTGTATTGAAAGTGGTATTTTCCAAGCCAGGCGCCAACTCTATCCATGAAGATTCTCCTTGCACTGTCAGAATCAAACCTGTACGGGTCGAAATCGTAGTAGGCGACTGGGTATTCATTGCTATGGCTGTATGGTACAATGGTCATCGGTTCACTGACAACGAATAAATCTATTCGTTCCAAGTGTGGACGCAGCGCCTTCAAGTAGCCCTGCCTGTGGGTCAAAGAGGTGAAATATGGTTTATCCCTAGAACATGGGATAAACACTGCATTCTTTGTTTCTGGTTTCCAAGTCAAGGCCTTGTTCACAAAGAAGTCTTTAACGTCTTTGTGATCCCAGATCTTTACTCCTTGCTCCTGGCTCGTGACCTTCAAGTCTTCCTGAGGAGAAATCCTTTTGTATGCTCTCTTTCCGTCAAGGAACTCAAGGAGCATCTGTCTTGTAATCAAGCAGGTTCCCAAATCATTTTGCGTGGCGGCCGTGATATGAGTTTTGTGAATCGGAAGCCTGTCTTCTGGGATAGTAGCGACGTCATCGTGGAGATTCTCTCGAGGGCGTTCGAAAAAGCTGGCTGGAGAGTTGCAACCGCCAGTTCAAGAGCTGAGAAGAGATATCCGACAGGAGACGGCCAAACCATATTTCCTGACATGGTGGCGATCGATGAGCGATATTGCCTTTTTTCTGAGGTAAAGTCAAGGATGTTCTTGCTTCGGGGCCTAACCCGTGAACACATATCCTACCACTTTGCTCCAGAACCTCGCTGTCAAAACGCTTTTCGTTCTCTTAGGACAAAAGATCAGCGAGACACAGGTTCCTGTGAGATGCAGAGGCTCGTGAAAGCCAGCGCTGCCCATGCAGCCCTGTTGGACAAGCAAGGGCTCGCCTCTGCAATAATACCTCAATATGTCACGGGATGGAAGTTAGAAGAACTGACCGGTTGTATAGAAGAGTTGAATTCTTCCTCCCGGATACCGGTTGAGCTTTGGATTCTGAATAGGCGTGCGAGTGATATGAGCCTTGAAAAGAGAGTTGATCGACATACGGACCTTAAGTTGCCAGCAATTGCTGGTGAGATCGTCAAAGATGTCTTCAGCTATTTCGTAGTTAGAGAGTGACGATTTTTTGAAGCGCGCTTCTCGGTTTCTCCTAAATTTTATGTAGGATCGGCTGCGGGTTCTCTGGACATGCCACCTAACCGCGCCGGTGGTCCGTTGAGGCGCTCAATCTTGTCCTGTAGCTCCTTCAGGGCTTTGCGATGTGCAAATAAGATGGATAGGAACATGCCTTCCGTTTTTGATGGGAAGCATGCTGCGCCTGCTGCTGATGCGTGTCGTCGGCATTCATCCATCATATCTTCGAAGACTGCACGTTCATCAATCCGCAAGAAGTCTCGGAACCTTTCCCAGCGTTTCAGTTCTTCTTCCAGCATGATGCGGTACGAGGGGATTGTTCTACCCATCTTTGGCTCCTTCTAGGGCTAGTCTTAGGGCGATGTGGGCTTGGAGGAGCGGGAACATGGGCCCACATGATCCCTTATTACTTTGAACCAGATAGGGACGGCACCAAGATCAGATCAGGGTGCTGTGCTTGGCTTTAAGGGAGCTATAACTTGCAGTATCCCAATGGTCGCCCGGTTCAAAGTATCGGAGTCTGCTCTTCCTAGCCTTTCTGAGAGCTACTCCACGAGCTTGCCTGCCTCTTCTCCCGGTACTGCAACAAGAGTTTCAGTTGAAACATAGTCTGCGAATTTCAGCATGATCTTCATGTGCGTCTTCTCGTCTGGACATTCGGATATGACGACTCCATCGTATCTGCCAAGCGTCCAGTAGTAGCCTAGTATCTTGCCTCCCTCGACTGGCTCTTCAAAGAGCTTCTGCATCTCCGCGAGCATCTGCTTCGTGGGCTTCTTCCTAA
>Ga0315314_1002525_pt1 | contig 15043 bp, 15 predicted proteins | sample TDP9_MG_FD_203631 | JGI IMG/M metagenome (GOLD analysis project Ga0315314, IMG submission 203631) | Freshwater sediment microbial communities from Lake Towuti, South Sulawesi, Indonesia - TDP9 | ecosystem: Environmental > Aquatic > Freshwater > Lake > Sediment | place: Indonesia: South Sulawesi...
GCAAAAAGTATGTTTGTTTCTTTTAGTTCTTATGACTTGTGGGCTAGGTTTCTAGAATCAAGTTCTATTACGCAATCTACGCGCACTAAGTCAGAATATCCAAGAGTTTCTCTCCTTTTGGCGTGATTTTGTAGACTCCTCTGCTGACTCGTTCTACATAACCGTTCAGCAGCAGATAATGATAGAACTGTTTTCTGATCGTGTTTGATGTTGCGAAGCGTAGGCATGTTGCAACCGCTTTCTTCTCAATATCCGTATAGTGCACATGACCCTTCTAAACGAGTTCAAGAATGGTTCTGCAGAGAACATCTCTTTCCTGGTCTTTCATGTGAGGGGCGCACCTCGACTGATTTTTGTTTGCTGTAGTAGGAGTAAATATTTAATTTACACTCTATTATTTTAGCGATGGGAAAATCTGTGCAAACCACTTTCAGGATTAGACAATTTCAACCAGCCGATTTAGAGCGAGTAATCCACATAAATCGGACTTGTCTGCCAGAAAACTACTCCAATTTCTTCTTTACAGATTTGTACGAGAGGTTTCCAGCCACCTTCGTGGTTGCGGAAGAGAACGACCAAGTTGTGGGTTATGCCATGTGCCGTATTGAACGAGGGATAATAGGGCTTAAGAAAAAGGGTCATCTAATCTCTCTTGCGGTTCTTCCAGAATACCAAAGACGAGGAATCGGATACGCATTGATGCAGGAAGTGATGCAAGCCATGCTCTTGTATGAGGCGACAGAAATCTTTCTGGAGGTTCGAATGAGCAACACGCCGGCTATAAATCTATACAAGAAAATGGGTTTCAGAATCACAAAAACAGAAAGAAGTTACTACGCCAATGGAGAAGACGCCTATACAATGTCACGAGCGTTACCCTTTAAACCTGAGGAAAACGCCCGCTAAAACCGAGGCACAGAATATTTAAGGGCTAAGCGCATTACAAGGTTTTGGTGAAAAAACTTGACAGCATGGGTTTGCTTAAAGTGCGATTATAAATGGTCCACTGAAGGAAATAAAGACCCACGGTATTGTCCGTGGTGTGGTTGCCCCAACATAAACGTGGCACCATCTAAAAAATAGCTATACCGTCATGGGTGCCACTGGGAAATAACAGCTAAGCAATAGACTAGACCCTCTTCTTCTCAAGGGTAATGACTAAAAACGCGGAACCCTTAACACTATTTGGTGTGCTCAGTGGGGCAGTGCAAGATTTGCAGTGACAACTCGCCTTTAATCTCCAGTCGCTTAGGAGTTTGTCTCCGATGTATCCGAGAGAAACCAAAAGAGGCGTTGGCTACAACAGACAAAGTCCACGCCGAAAGTCGGGAAAGATTTGGTTTGCCCCCAGAGCCACCACGAGACCCAAACGGAATCTTGTGTGGCGTATGTGCCAACGACTGCAAAATCGGCGTGAACGGCAAAGGTTTTTGTGGCTTGGTCTTCAACGCTGGCGGTCGACTGATTCGAATGGGAGGAACCCCAGAGAAGGGCATTCTCCAATGGTATTATGACCCATTACCCACCAACTGCGTCGCTTGGTGGTTCTGTCCCGGATGCACTGGCGCGGGCTACCCAAAATACGCTTATAAACAAAGGGCAGAAACAGACCACGCCAACCTCGCTGTGTTCTATGGAAGTTGTAGCCTCGACTGCTTGTTTTGTCAGAACTGGCATTACAGAAACCTAGCCGCAAAACTTGGTCCTGTGATAAGTGCTGAAAGCTTGGCTGGTAAGGCTGATGACCACGTTTCATGTATATGCTATTTTGGCGGAGACCCATCAACACAGATGCCACACGCCCTCAGAACAAGCCAGATAGCACTAGAAAAAGCTGAAAAGGAACGGCGCATCTTGAGAATTTGCTGGGAAACAAACGGGTACTGGAAAAAGCAATCCGCATTGAGAGCCGCAGAATTATCCTTTGTTAGTGGAGGAAACATGAAGTTCGACTTGAAAACTTGGGATGAAAACCTGAACAAGGCTCTCTGCGGAGTATCAAACAAACCAACCCTTGAAAACTTCAAAATGATTGGTAAGAAATTTTTTAAAAGACGCTCTGATTTACCCATTCTAACTGCTAGTACCCTTCTAATACCAGGATACGTGGACGAAAAAGAAGTCGGCAATATAGCAGAGTTCATAGCGGAAATAGACCCAGAAATCCCCTACACTCTATTAGCCTTCTATCCGCAATACGTGCTCACAGATTTGCCCACGACGAGTCGAGAGCTTGCGCATGACTGCTGCAAAGTCGCTGAAAAACACTTAGAAAAGGTTCGCATAGGCAACGTACACCTCCTCACATAAGCCCACTGTAACCTCAACCAACCCTCCCCCCTCCATAGAGAGACTCTCACACACGCACACACGCCAATATAATCGTACATTTTATAACTCCATGAAAGCTCTTGGTTAATGCAAGGTTCGAACCCTTATGAATAAACTCGGCGGTTATCTACGTTTGATGCGTCCCGTAAACTGTTTGATGATGGGTTTTGCTGTGATAGTCGGCGCAGCACTTGCAGACCCGAACGTCTCAAATGTTTTTTGGTCAAAGCTCATCTATGGGTTCATCACTGGTTTTATGCTAACCGCCGCGTCCATGGCTATAAACGACTATTACGACAGAGAAATTGACGCCGTAAATGAGCCAAAACGCCCAATCCCGAGTGGCTTAATTAAACCAAAAGAAGCCTTAACTTTTGCCCTTATTCTCACAGCGATAGGCTTTGCAACCGCATATTTAACATGCATTTTCTGTTTTGTGATAGCCATAATCGCGTGGATAGTCTTTGTAACTTACACAACCGTTGGAAAACGCAGCGGGCTGCCTGGGAATTTCCTCGTCAGCACTTGTGTTGCGATACCCCTAATTTATGGTAGTTATGCGAGTGCCAACGAAATCAAACTGAACGTTCTAATTTTCGCTTCCATGGCTTTTCTCTCAAACACTGGCAGAGAAATAACAAAAGGAATAGCAGATGTCAAAGGCGACAAACTACAAAACGTGAAAACATTGGCTGTACGCTATGGAGAGAGAAAAGCAGCAATCGCAGCGACAATCTTCTATCTGCTTGCGGTTTTGTTAACTCCGATTCCTTGGCTTCTGAACCTCGTCTCTTTATGGTTCATCCCTTTAGTAGCTATAACTGATCTTGGACTTGCCGCGTCCTCACTTATGCTTCTTAAGGATTATTCAAGAGAAAACGCTAAGAAAGTCAAGAAAAGTGTTCTCTTGTGGTTCATTACTGGACTATTAGCATTCGTTGTTGGCGTCATAAGGTAAAACACTGTGTGAAGAGAGGTTTACGCAATGTTCTTCTGATGAGAGAAGGTTGTTCTAAAACGTGGTATTATAAAGGTGCATACTGCTTAGCAAGACAGGCGCAGACTAATGAAGTATGTGACAGAAGCTTTGCTTGCGTGTGGCTTGTTGCTCTCTGCGGCATCTGTGTTTCTGCCATGGCTTGAGAGCAGCATACTTGGAGGCGCTGTCATCACCTATTGGTCTTTTAAGGTGAGAATTTATCCATATCCTTATCCTCATTTCAGTCCCCCTTACGAAGAGATGTACTTTCACTCTCCATGGTTTGTATCCCAAATCTTGACCTTGCTCTTTGGTTTTCTCACTTTAACAGAAGCAGTAAAGGGGAAATATGGATTAGTGTTTTTAGGGCTGACTCTACTCTTCTCTGCGATACCTATCGGAACATGTGTCTTGACAGCACACACCGCAGAAACGCGAATAACGATGTTTTTGACTGGCTTCTGGATAGCCATCTTCGCCTTTCTACTCTTAATCACAAGCCTACTAATATCTCCAATAGAGAAAGCGTGGGCTAAAATCCACAGAGCGAGCCTATAACGAAACTTAAGAAACTTTCACCAACGATTTCTCTAGCCACCGTGTGCCACGGGAAGAAGGACCAACTCATCACCGTCGTCCAACATGGTTTGTAATCCCTGCAAAACGCCAATCTCCTTACCGTTTACAAGGATGAGTGCGTTTGGTCGTGGATCATTAAGCTCGGGATCAATCAAGGTTTCTGTGAATTTGGATGAGAAAGTCTTAGTCAGTTTCCAAACAACTTTCCTAACAGTGATTGCATCTTTGAACTCTATAGTAACCTGGTTTTTTCCAGAGAGCTCTCGAAAAACCCCCAAGAACTTTATTTTTACACGAATCATAACGCTCATCTCTTCAGTATGTGTAGTCTTCCTCAAAATGCCTCAAATCAATGACTGCTGCGAAACACGTGTCGAGTGGGCTTTTTGAAGCATCAATCCCAATTCCTCCCTTAGTCTCAAAACAACTACAATACTACAATAACTGCCACGTCACAAACATTAGTGCCCGTTGGTCCAGTGAAAATGAGATCACGCAATCTTGAGAAGAAAGAATAAGAATCATTTTCCGCTAGAAGCTTTTTTGGCTCTAGTCCCAATTCGTGACCCCGAAGCATAGTCTTTCCGTCGGCTATGGCCCCAGCGGCATCCGTTGGTCCGTCTATGCCGTCAGTGCTTATGGAAGCAACAACTACACCATCTGTATTTCCGATTTTTAGTGCAGCGCCCAAGGCGATTTCTTGGTTTCTTCCTCCTTTTCCCTTCCCCACAACAGTTACGGTAGTTTCTCCCCCAGCAACTATGCCCGCTGGTTTTGGAACGGGATTTTCAGAAACGATTACCTCTTTGGCTATGCAGGCAAACATTGTGCCTACATCTCTGGCTTGACCCTCGAGGCATGACGAGAGAAGCAAAGCGTTAAGCCCAGCCTCCTGAAAATTGTTGTAGGCTGCCATGCTTGCGGTGAAGTTGTTTCCAACAACTATATTATGAACTTTCGTGAATGCTTCGTCACCAGCCTTTGGAGTCTCAGGAATCAGCCCCTTTTCTCCATCTCGCAAGACTTTTGCCACTGACCTCGGAACCTTGCTCCATATCTTGTATCTCTTCAGAATCTCGACGGCGTCACGGAAAGTAGTTGGATCGGGAACTGTTGGACCAGATGCTATGGAATCCAACGGGTCGCCCACAACATCTGAGAGAATCAAATTCACAACTGTTGCGGGATAGGCCTTTTTTGCCAACCATCCGCCTTTAAGGTCTGAAATGTGTTTGCGCACGGTGTTGATTTCGTTGATGGTGGCTCCAGATTTGAGCAATGCATCTGTTACCATTCTCTTGTCTTCTAGAGATATGCCACTGCGTGGTTGGGGCATCAAACTCGATCCACCACCTGAGAGCAAGCAAATTACAAGATCATCGTCATTGGCTTGACTAACTAAATCCAACATTCGGCTTGCGCCCTTAACACCTGAAATATCGGGTATAGGGTGACTAGCATGTCGAAGTTTTATCTTCCGCGTTTGATATAGAGAACGAGTGTAAGGTATGTTTATGATTCCGTCCGTTATTCGGTCTCCTATGAGTTCCTCCAAAGCCTCAGCCATACACCCACCAGCCTTGCCTCCACCCACAACAAAGACGTTTTTGAAGTCATGTAAGTTGAACGAGAGATTTCCAACGTTAAGTGTGTCGCCTTTAATATTCACCTGAGAATGGATTATGACTTTGGGGTCTACTGCTTCCAAGGATAAGTTTAGAGCGTTAATGGCTATTTGGCGAGCTTTTCGGTCAAGGCTTGACCTTGCATTTCTTAACAGCTCATGAGCGTTCTTTATGTTAACCATATTTGTCTCACACACGAACGCGAATTTCTCATTGTGCCATTAATCATAAGCGCAATCGTAATAAGTTTGCGTGAGCATATCAAGAAACTCAAAAATTCATAGGTGATAAACTTGCCAAAACCAAGAGTTTACGTTACCCGCGAGATGCCTGAACGAGGACTACGCATTATTAAAGAAAGATTTGACACTGAGGTTTGGCCAGACTACACTCCTCCGCCCAAGAAGACAATAATCGAGAAGGCAGCTAACGTTGACGCCTTAGCAACACTCTTGTCAGACAAAATTGACGCAGAAGTTTTCGACGCCGCGCCCAAACTCAAAATTGTTGCTCAAATGGCAGTCGGATTTGACAACATCGACATCGGGGAAGCGACAAAAAGAGGAATCTATGTAACCAACACGCCCGGAGTACTGACTGAAACAACCGCTGATTTTGCTTGGGCACTCCTGATGGCTGTAGCAAGGAGAGTTGTTGAGGCCGACAGATACGTTCGTTCTGGACAGTGGAAAGTTGGATGGCACCCGATGATGATGCAGGGAAGAGACGTTTATGGAGCCACAATAGGTATAGTTGGTCTCGGAAGAATAGGCTGCGCAATAGCGAAGAGAGCGAAGGGCTTCGACATGAAAGTCCTCTATTATGATGTCATAAGAAGACCAGACTTCGAAAAGGAGTACGACATACAATTCACTGACATGGACTTGCTCTTCCAAAAAGCCGACTTTGTAACCATCAACGTGCCTCTAACCAAAGAAACGTATCATTTGGTTGATGAAAAGAAGCTAAGGATGATGAAGAAGACAACATATTTAATAAACAATGCGCGTGGTCCAATAGTTGATGAAAAAGCTCTATATAAGGCACTAAAAGAAGGCTGGATAGCCGGAGCTGCACTTGACGTTTTTGAACAAGAGCCAACACCGAAAGAGAACCCCTTGCTGAAACTTGACAATGTAGTTGTGGCACCTCACATCTCGAGTGCGAGCTACGAGACGCGTTCAAGAATGGCTGAAATGGTCGCCGAAAATCTGGTTGCATTCTTTGAAGGGCGAACTCCACCAAACCTAGTGAATCCCGAAGTTGCAAAGGCAAAGAAAAAGGGTTGATAAACATTAAAAGGTCAATCGCAAACTGCAAACGTTAAATATTTTGTCTAGCTTCTACACTCCTTTCTAGGTGGTTACTTTGACACGAATATTCGCCAAAAAAATGGACTCGTTAGGAACCGAAACAGCCTTTGAAGTGCTCGCAAGAGCCAAAGCGCTGGAGAAAGAAGGCCGAGAAATAATTCACCTCGAGATAGGCGAACCAGACTTTGATACGCCAAACAACATCAAAGAAGCAGCGGTTAAAGCCTTAAAGGACGGCTACACACATTATGTTCCGGCAGCTGGAATTCCAGAACTGAGGGTAGCAATAGCCGAATATCTCTCTGAAAGCAGAGGCATTGATGTCGACCCAGAAGAGGTTGTTGTGACCCCTGGTGCAAAACCAATCATCTTTTTCAGCATATTAGCATGTGTGGAGTCTGGAGACGAAGTTATGTATCCGAATCCTGGCTTCCCCATCTACGAGTCGATGATAAACTTTGTCGGAGCCAAACCCGTTCCTATGCCGCTGAAAGAAGAAAACGACTTCAGAACAGATGATGAGGACACGGTTAACAAGATGACTAAGAAGACGAAGATGATTATACTCAATTCACCCGAAAATCCGACTGGAGGAGTGCTGAACAAGGACAACTTAGAAGCGATAGCCGATCGAGTGAAGAACAGAGATGACCTCCTTGTTCTTTCAGATGAGGTTTACTGCAAAATCATCTATGAAGGAAAACATGAAAGCATAGCCTCATTACCAAGCATGAAAGAGCAAACCATACTTATGGACGGTTTCTCAAAGACTTACGCTATGACAGGCTGGCGACTGGGATACGCTGCAATGCGAAAGGATTTGGCCCAGAAGGTAACGCAGTTAATGATAAATTCCAACTCATGTACATGTGCCTTTATTCAAAGGGCTGGCATTGGAGCTCTTCGGGGCCCACAAGATGAAACCAAGAGGATGGTAGATGAATTTAAGAGGAGGAGAGAGGTCATAGTTTCAGGACTGAACAAAATCCAGGGCGTCAAGTGCAAAAAACCTCGTGGGGCCTTTTACGTTTTCCCAAACATAAAGGACCTTGGGATGGATTGTCGGAAACTGTCGGACTTTCTCTTAAACAAGGCTGGAGTGGCTGTGTTGTCAGGGACTGCATTTGGAAGATATGGAGAAGGCTATTTGCGATTATCGTTTGCGAACTCTGTGGAAAACATAGAAAAGGCTATGAAAAGAATTTCTGAGGCGGTTAAAGGACTCTAACTTAAGAACTGAAGGACTCTTAACATGACTTGATGATTGTAAGAGCAACATAGCGAATTTTTTTACTTCCTTCGCGGTTTTCTTCAACAGTGTCCGTATGACACTCGTTGAGCTCGTACTCAACAGAAGAGTTAATCGGCTTCTTTGCCGATGAAAAGTTCAACTATATCTGAAGCAATCTTGATTAACTCTTCCACACGCCCTATTACTGATTCTTGAGTTAGTTCAACGGTCTGCGCTAACTGTTGGGCGGTTCGCTCAATTTCAACAAGGCACCTTAAGACAGGGTCTTCGATGAACTGATTCTTGTGCATTGCCTCATGAACGATTGTTTCTACGAATGCGGGTTCTCCAAGGCTGTAGTAAATGGCTATTTGTGCTTTTCGCACTGCTTCTAAGATTAGACTCGAAGCCATGTATGGTGTCTTTTGTGCAGCTGTTAACTCTGCTTTGGCTTCTCTGAGGTAGCGTGAAGCCCATCCTTTTTGGTAGTCGCTTACTATTGACGTGTTTGGGATGCCTCCTCTTGCCCTTTTTGTGGATATGCAATAAATGAGATTGGATATAAAAGGCTACTCTGTTTCTTCTTCTGCTACTGTTGATTGGGGAGTTTGGGCAGCCTGTGTGGCTAGTAGTCGAGTTACGTATCCTGCCACTCTGTTTCTCAGTTTTGGTGAGGAGATGTTTGTGAGTGATTGGACGGCTTTCTTGTTGTTGTTGAAATTTGTCGTGAACTTGTCTGCGTATAGTTGCAGGAGTTCTCGTGCTATTCGTTTTACTTGTTCTGGTCGTACGTTGCCCAAACTTTCTGGTCTCCAGTGAACTTGTGTTGGTTCTTATTTTTTGTTGTGATATAGACCGCATTCTCTTATGTGTCTTTTATTGCTTACGCTCGCTTGACTTCTTTCAGTCTGATGGTTAAACTAAAGTGGTTCCAAAGAGTTGGTTGAAGTTTTTGATCAACTGTTCAGCCACCTCGTTTTCTTTCTTGTTTTTTATTTGGGCTATGGCGCTCACGACGGGAGGGATGAAGGAAGGTTTAGTCATTTTACCCTTAAATGGTCCTCTGAACTCAACTGGACCGTCTGTTTCTGTCAATAGGTTTGAGAAGGGTACGTGCCTGATGATTTCTCTGATTCCGCTTGAATACAGTGCGGATGGACCCTCTGTTATGAAGTAACCATGATCTACGATTTGAGAGAGCAGGTTTATGGGTCTGCTGAACCAGTGGAAGAGTACCTTCTTCAGATTGTAAGAGGATAGAATATTCATGATTTCGACGGCTGTTCCTCTAGAGTGAACGATCACTGGGAGGGATGTTTTTTCTGCGGCGGAGAGCATTTCTTCGAAGGTTTTCTTTTGTAGGTTTAGGAGTTCGTTGGTTTTTACGTATTGGAAGTCTAAGCCGACTTCTCCGACTGCCACTATATTTCCTTTGGTTTCTTTGTGTTTTAGGATTAGGTTGACTGTGTCTTCTGTTTCGTTGGGTTGTAGTTTCTTTATATTCCATGGATGTATTCCTACTGCGGCATAGACGAGGTTGGGATGCTTGTGGGCTAGTTGGAGGCTTATGCGACTTGTTTCGAGGTTCATTGAGTTGGATACTATGGCGATTATGTTTGATTGTTTTGCGTCTTCGATGAGGCTCTCTGTTTTTCCTTGGTATGCTGGATCGGAGAGGTGGATGTGGGCGTCAATGTATTTCATTTGTTTTCGTCTTATTTTGTGCTGGTGATTTTGTTTTATGCTTTGTGATGTTTTGGAGTGGTTGTTTTTGTGTGTCTGTGTCTGTCTAGGTCTAGTATAGAGGGGGGAGAGATAAAATTATTTTTTCTTCATCATCATCTTCATCACAGTCTTCTCTGTTTGATAACGCTGAGAAATTTTTGTGTTTTTTCATCAGTTGAGTGATGGAACTTTGGTCTTAGCCTTCTGATTTTGGAATGGGTGTTGCTTTTGGTTTTGTTAGTTTTCTTCGCTTTGATAATTTTTGAAAAACCGATGAAAACCTATTTTTCATTGTACGGTGGAGGTGACAAGAAAAACCGAGGATGTCTATCTAAATGGAAAAAGGGAGATGATGAAGTTTTAGTGTGACAAGAAAATCTTAAATAGTGGCTTAAATAGAAAAAGAGGCTAAGGAGGGGGTTGTATGGTAGACTTAGATTTGGCTGTTGCTCCGATGCACAGAATCTGCAAGAAAGCTGGAGCAGAAAGAGTTAGTGAAGCGGCAGCGGAAGAACTTGCCAAGGTTCTCGACGAAGTCGGTGTCAAGATCGCAAAAGAAGCCATAGACTACGCCCTGCACGCAGGAAGAAAAACTGTTAAGGCAGAAGACATTGAGATAGCAGCTAGAAAAGTGATAGGCAAGTAAACTATCCCACTTCCTCTATTTTTTAACGTTTCTGATGTAGCCGTAGACTTGTAGAAGATAAATTCATGCAACTTGACTCGCTGAATTATGCAAGGGTTTTCCTTTTCAATATAAAATGTGTCACACTTGATCTCATGGTGGTATATTCGCCAGCCAACTCACCCGAAAGCATTCTAGTCTCGCCTACCCTGTTCTTGAACACAGAGATTTCTGAGAGTCTCTGCGCTTTCTCCAAAAAATTTCTGATGGCTTCTGGAACTTGCTCAGCTCTTAAGGCGAAAAGACCTTCTTCGGCGCGTTCCTTAGCCAAGAGATCGGCATAGTTTCGAACTATTGAACGTGAAAAAGCTCTCCATGAGTTTGGATGATCAAAGATTTCAAGACCAAGCACGCCACGGGAATCAATTATCACAGTTCCCACTTGATTATCAAGGTCCGCTGGAACCTGAGAGAGCATCTCTTCAACTTTCTCATTGAACTTTGTCATTTCATCAAGGTTTGCAATGAGATTGTCTCTCGCAAACGAGCTCACTGGGGTATGAATGCTTGTGACTCTATCAGGATGGCTTCCCTGCGTAGGCGCAGTTACGGAGCCACATCGCATACAGACAAGTTCCGCCTCATAAGACTGAACTAGATTAGAAGAGCCACACTCTGGACATCGCGTTATTCTTGCACGAAAGCCTCTAACAGCAGCAGCCCTCCAAACCTCTGCCTGACTCTTAAATCGAACACCTGTCAGCACATTCTCAACCTTTCTTGGAACTAAATCAATCATCGTTGAAAAGCCAGAATGATTTGAAATTCCATGTGTGGCATGGACGCAGAAAACGTCGACCAAGTTCTCTTTCTTAGGTTCTAAAACCACATCCATGGCGCATGTTCTTGACTGTGTGCCTTGTCCTTTAAAGATAGTCCCAGCTCTCACAAAAACAGGCTTTTCCACACCTATCAACGTAATATTGACTTTGTTTATTCGCCCCGAGTCCACAACAGAAACTTTCTCTTTCGAAATCTCTTGAAGAACCAAATAATCTCTATCTTGACCGAATTTTCTGATGATGGGAACAACAGCGGAAAGACTTTGAGAAGTCAGTTGCCAAGGTTCGGCGATTTCATACGTTTCTCCATTGATCAATTCATTGAGTAAGTTTCTCAGTGGACTTGCTTCTTCTTCTGTCCGTTTTCCTTTTAATCTCGCCAAGAGATTGCTAATCATTTCTTTTAATTTCCTCCCTTCCCTCTATTTCCTGTTCGATCTTGCTGCGTGCGAGCATGTCTGCGACTCCATATTCTGATCGTTTAGGACTAATCCACACTTGCTGCACACGGTCTCGCCTCTACGGTAGTCATAAACAGGAGTTGCGTGTACACATCCTGCGGGCTCTTTCCTATATGCACTCCATTTTTCCATAAAATATCCCCTATTATAAAGAAAAATATAGTTGCTACAGCGGCTATAATGTTCGTCTACAGGCTAAAGTCTTTTTTCTTCCCTGTCTTCCAATAATAAGCAAGATCCCGAATGACATCATCGAAGGTCCTGTTCTTGCCATCTTTTGTCAATAGTTCTCCTTTTATTTGCATAAGCAGAAACTTTGTTTGAAGAGAAATCTGAATCGTCGTTTTCTCTATCATCAACATGGCACCTCTTTAATAACCAGTTGTACCTGAAGCAAGACTGAAAGAAATGTTAAGAAAACGATTTTCCTATTCATATTCTCACTTCTGTTCACTAAATATGCAATTCAAACATTTAAAACTTCAGAAAACTATTCTATTCAATATTTTTTCTACATATCAGAGTCAAGTATGGCTAAATGTGAAGACTGCAGGGAACCAGGAACTCAGCCAATTAGAAGACCTACTCCAGAAAGCCCAAGACAAAAGATAAAAGGACGAAAACGATGTGCATCCTTAGCCTATAGGTATAGGCTCAAGACCTATCCCCTCTACTTTTTCAACATAGTTCGCGTTATCCTCTTGACCCCCGCAACCAAACAGTTTCACCCGACCGTCTTCCAAGAAAATGCAAGCGAAAAATCAGGGTTAAATTGTAGAAAATAGGAGAAAATTTATATTAGTGTTGAAAATTGCTGTAGATAGCCAAACCGTTTTCCATGAAAAGGAGGATTATAAATGGCGTACTTAACCACACAAGCAGGACAACCCGTTATCATCCTAAAAGAAGGAACAGCCCGCAGAAGGGGCAGAGAAGCCCAAAGAAACAACGTCATGGCAGCACGTGTAATCGCTGAAGTATTAAGAACAACTCTAGGTCCACGGGGCATGGACAAGATGCTAATCGACAGCCTCGGCGACATAACCATAACAAACGACGGAGCAGCAATCCTCGACGAAGTCGAAGTCGAACACCCAGCCGCCAAAATGATGGTCGAAGTCGCCAAAACACAAGACGACATGGTCGGCGACGGAACCACAACTGCCGTAGTCTTAGCCGGCGAATTACTAAAAAAGGCGGAAGAATTACTAGACCAAAACATCCACCCAACAGTCCTCGTAAGCGGCTACAGAAAAGCATCCCAAAAAGCCATAGAAGTCCTCGAAAACATAGGAACCCCCGTAAACCTCGAGGACCGAGCCACCCTAAAAAAAGTTGCCGTAACCTCAATGGCTAGCAAAGCAGTTGGACCCGCAAGAGAACACTTCGCAGAAATCGCCATCGACGCAGTCAAACAAATCGTAGAGCAGAGAGGAGACAAAAAAGTAGCAGACATCGACAACATCCAAATCCTCAAAAAAGAGGGAAAAAGCCTCCACGACACCCAACTCGTAAACGGCGTCATAATCGACAAAGAAGTCATACACGCAGAAATGCCAAAACGAATCGAAAAAGCAAAAATCGCCCTACTCGACTGCCCACTAGAAGTCGAGAAGACAGAGTTCAACGCAGAAATCAGAATACGCGATCCCACTCAAATGAAGGCGTTCCTAGACAAAGAAACCCACATGCTCGAGGACATGGTCGAGAAAATCAAGGCTTCAGGCGCCAACGTAGTGCTCTGCCAAAAAGGCATCGACGACGTAGCCCAACACTTCCTAGCCAAAAACGGAATAATGGCTGGGAGAAGAGTCAAACAATCCGACATGGAGAAACTCAGCAGGGCTACTGGTGGAAAAATGATAACAAACCTCGACGACCTGAAACCCCAAGACCTAGGAAACGCAGGACTCGTAGAAGAACGAAAAGTCGGCGAAGACAAAATGATCTTCGTTGAAAAGTGCAAACACCCACGCTCCGTAGCCATTCTAATCCGTGCAGGCCTCGAAAGAATGGTCGACGAGGCGGAGAGAGCAATGAACGACGCATTATCAGTGGTCGCCGACGTAGTGGAATACAACAAAATCGTCGCCGGCGGAGGAGCAGTCGAAGCCGAGATAGCAAAAGAACTCCGTCAATACGCCACCAAAATCGGTGGAAGAGAACAACTAGCCATAGAAGCCTTCGCAGACTCCATCGAAATCGTGCCCAAAACACTGGCAGAAAACGCCGGCTTAGAACCTATAGACATACTCGTTGGACTAAGATCAGCCCACGAGAAAAAGGACGGCTATCTAATGGGCGTCGACGTTTTCAACGGCAAAATCATCGACATGCAAAAGAACGGAGTGATCGAACCCCTGCGCGTTAAAGAGCAAGCGGTCAAGTCAGCAACCGAAGCCGCATCCATGATCCTAAGAATCGACGACGTAATCGCTGCCACAAAACCAAAGGAAGAAGGGAAGGGTCCTCCGGGCGAGATGCCTGAAGGCGAAGAAGAATACTAACAAACTACTTCACTCTTTTTCTTTTTTCGTTTCTTAGGGTTTAGAAGGGACAGTAAAGACCCTTTCAGTTTTGAAAAAACAAAAGCGACAGAAATACAGAAACAACGCTTAAATCCAAAATGAAATGAAGATTCGGTTGAATGCTCCGGTAGTATAGTCCGGTCAAGTATGGTGGCCTCTCGAGCCACAGACCCGGGTTCAAATCCCGGCCGGAGCACCAAATAAAACTTCAAATCTCCGAACAAACAAAAGCATTTTCAATGTAGGTACGGGTGAAAAGAAGTGAGTGATGACGAAATCTACGGATACCAGCACAGATTGGAACTTGTCCTAACAGGTCAGCATGGAATCAGCGAGTCCAAGGACATTTTGGAAGCCAACAAAGAGGTGTTACTCGACTATCACACGTTCTTGAAGACTAGGCGTCTCTCGTTACCGCGTCAAGAAAAACTGATGAAGCCATTGAAACGGTTGGCTGAGTTGCTTGGAAGCAAGCAATTCAAGGATGTAACTAGAGAGGACATGGAGAAGCTCATTGGCAATTTGAGGCCCAAAAGAAAGGGGTCAAGCAGCAAAGAATTGGCAGATTCTACGCTTAGAGACTTTCAGATAATCGTGAGACAGTTTTACTCTTGGCTGTATCATTCGCCTAAGCGGCAATACCCAGACGTCGTCTCATGGATAGAGCCCAAAGAACCTAAACCAAAGCTGCAAGCCAGCGACCTCCTAACCCAAGAGGAAAAAGACCGACTAAAGGCGGCCACTCCAAACCTAAGGGATAAAGCCTTGATAAGCTGTTTCGATGAAGCCGGTCCAAGACCAGGA
>Ga0315314_1002526_pt1 | contig 15042 bp, 15 predicted proteins | sample TDP9_MG_FD_203631 | JGI IMG/M metagenome (GOLD analysis project Ga0315314, IMG submission 203631) | Freshwater sediment microbial communities from Lake Towuti, South Sulawesi, Indonesia - TDP9 | ecosystem: Environmental > Aquatic > Freshwater > Lake > Sediment | place: Indonesia: South Sulawesi...
TTTCGTTAGTCTTTTCTTCGCGATCCTTCAGGCTCGACGTAGGGTCCAATTCTCTACTCCTTTCTGGTAGTAGATGGAAGCGAGCATTTATATCGGTTTCTACTGACTCGTGTAGGTAGGTGCATTGCATGAAATTGAGAGAATCCGTATCGAAACTCTTCAAGAGACCTGCAAGCCGAGAAAGCCGACTTGATCGTTACTGGGAGCTTGAGGGGCTTTGCAGAACAGAGACGATCCCCCAAACGGTGATTTCAGGCCTATTCGGGGCCCCTGTGCTCGCATCTGCAAGGAGGGAATACTGTGTCAGAAGATAGGTCGCCGACGACATCTGACGAGGTGTCAATCCGTAAAGCAGTCAGAGATCGATATGGTCAACTTGCTCAGATGAGAAAGGTTCCCGCTTCTTGCTGCAATCCGGAGTCTGTTTCGTCAGATGCCGCTCCTTTGGAGGCTAGTCAGATCTATGCTGGATGCGGGTCGCCTGTGGAGATGGCCGCAATCAAAGAAGGTGAAGTTGTCGTCGATCTTGGAAGCGGAGGCGGCTTTGACGCATTCAAGGCATCTAGGCTTGTGGCGCCGTCTGGTCTCGTCATTGGAGTGGACGCCACTGCAGAAATGATTTGGCGCGCTAGGGAGACAACGAAGAAGCACGACCTGTCAAACGTGGAGTTCAGACTAGGCGAGATCGAACACGTCCCCGTCGACTCGAACTCAGTCGATGTTGTCATCAGTAACTGCGTCATCAATCTGGCTCCGAACAAAGGTGTTGTATTCAAGGAAGCTTACCGGATTCTGAAGCCTGGAGGACGACTCGTGGTCTCCGACATCATTGCCCAAGATGACTTCAAAGTTGACCGAAAAGACCTGAACGCATGGGTTGAATGCATAGCCGGGGCTCTGCCTGAAGCCGAGTATGTCGCCTTGATTAAGCAGGCGGGATTCGCAAATATTCGAGTCGAGCGAAGGTTGCCGATGTCGGGCGGTACCGAGGAATCCGCATGCTGTACCCAAGGAATAGCTAGCGTGACCATCACTGCTACTGTACCGAAAGAGGCGGAATCTAAGGGATCACGGATCCGCTAGTCGAGCTACTTATCTTGACTTTGAGTGGCAGCGGTGCTCCTGTTTGGCTTTGACCTGACTCACATAATCCTATTCACAGCACAAGCTTTCATTTGTTCAGGCAGTATGTGAACCAAGTTGACATTATGGCAGGACTAGTTTTTTTTTGACTCTCCGCCCTTGTGGGACAGTCCAAATAGAGTGAGAACGTATGGATGTCAATGCGAGTTTGATCGAACTTATTCAAGAGCAGGTCAAAATCGAAAGGGAGAGCGTAGCAAGGCTTGCTGAAACTGAAAAGAAGGTTGGTACTGGTGCAGCCAGACTGTTATTGACTGAGATGAGAATGGACTCGCAAAAGCACGCGGGCGTTCTAGAGACCGTACTCGAAATGCTGAAGGGTACCCCACCCAAATCCTCCTGGGAACGCGCCCTCAACGCATTCGTCGATCCAATCCTAGTGAAAAGGGAGCTTGAGTATCACAAGGGGTTGGGCAATTCGATGCAGACGCATATACTGCAGGAAATGAAGAAGACAGATGACGAAGCCATTCGAACTCTGCTTCAGCATCTTGCAGAAGACGAGAGAAGGCATCACGAAATCTTGGACACAATAATGGAAAGGTGCTATAAGGTAATTCAGTAATCGTAATGGCGCGGCCCTCGTTCACCCCTGTGAACATACATTCACGTCTAGGAGTCTTCGTAGGTTCAGTTCGGCATCGCGAATGCAGCCAAACGGGTCGGGCTAACAACGCTGTTTGGGCTCTGCCTTCGCACCATTACTTGGGCATGAGCCAGAAGGCGTTCCCATCAGGGTCCTTGAACATCGCATACCGCATGCTTGCATCCCATTCGGCCTTGCCCAGCTCCCTCGTGAACTCGACACCTCTTCTCTTCAGCTCGTCACATGTGCTTTCAATGTCAGGTGTGAGCAACAGGATTCCGGTGTTGCCGGGTTCAAGCGGTTCATCCGGACATAGATGGATTCCTGCTGACGATCCTTTCGGGGCAACGACTATCCAGTGCTCTTCATCGCTTTGAACCTCGAATCCGAGTTTGTCTCTGTACCACTCCTTAGCTTTCTTCTCGTCCTTTACCATCACGGCCACACTTCTGAATCGTTCGATCAATGGCTACCGCACCTCCGATCAGTCCCAGGTATGCGATCGATATTTAACGTGGACAGCTGTGCAAAACTACTGCAGTCTCTGGGGAACTCCGGTTTGAAGGTCGTTCTCTTTGACATTGATGGTACACTCATTTCGAAGCAGAGTACGGAAGCGAACGAGCGTGAGCGTTTCAGGCGCGGAGTTGCCGACGAGGTCGGACGTTCGCCGCCCACCGAGCCTTGGCTCTACGATGGCATGGTGGACCCTGAGATATGCAGACGTCTTCTGCTTGAGGCGGGTCTGAGCGCAGAGTCAATCCCCGGACTGCTTCAGAGGGTAATTCTCCGAGTGGAAACAGTTTATTTGGAGATGGAGAAACGACCGGTCCTGAATCATGGCGTCGATGAATTGCTTAAGATTCTCAACGCCTCATCAGATCACAGGCTAGGGGTACTAACTGGAAACCTACGTGCTGTTGCGGAGGAGAAACTTCGTTTAACTGGAATTCGAAGCTATTTTGCTGAAACGTTCTGCAGCAACGGGTACTTCAGCAGAGGTGATTTGGTGAGAGATGCTATACGAGACTGCGTAGGCAGGTATGGGCTGCGTGACAAGAACTCTGTGGTAATCGTTGGTGATACTCCTCGCGACATGGAGGCCGCCAGAAAGAATGAGGCGAAGGCGATAGGCGTCGCAACGGGGTTCTACACAATGGGTGAGCTTCGGAGAGCCGGAGCCGCCGTCGTTTTTCGGAGCTTGCAGCCATGCAATGAGTTGTTTGAGACCCTCGGCCTTGAGGCAAGCTAGCGTGTTCTTTCCATGCTTCCTTTCTTACCTCAACCCATCAATTATGAGTGTGTTCAGTTTCTGAGCTTCTGTTCCATTCGGGTCCTTGCGTGGGTTGAACACCATCACCGCGAAACCGCACAGCTTTCCTGCCTCTCGGACAACCTGCAAGGCGTTGGCGCATTCGGTCATTGTCAGGCCGCCAGGAACGCCCATGTGGACTGCTTTCATCTCGCTTGGTTCCAAGACATCTATGTCCACGTGGACGTAGATTCTCCCGCAGAATCGCGATAGTTTCTCGACTGCTTCTTCCATGGCACGCTCGACGCCGAGTTCTCGTACTCGGTCCATCGTGTAGAGGTGGACTTTGGATTCTTTCAGCATCTTTTGCTCAGGAGGGTCGAGGTCTCGAGCTCCGAAGATCACGATTTGCTCCTCTCGAAGTTGTGGCTTGTGGCCGAAAATGTTGGTCAGCAAATCTGGTCCTCTACCCGTGAGTATGGCTACGTCCATTCCTCCGATGAGGCCTGACGGTGTGGTTTCAGGAGTGTTGAAGTCGCCGTGGGCGTCGAGGTAAATCAGTCCAATCGTGTGGGCTAGCCCTTGTGTAAGCCCTTCGACGATACCCATGATGACGCTGTCCTCTGCGCCGAGTATGAGAGGGAAGTATCCTTGTCTGCACGCGTTTCCTACGCTGGGAGCAAGGGCCTTGCAGACCGCGATCACTTGACGAGGATTCAGCAGTCTCGGATTACTGTTGTCTAGTGGAGGCAGGTCAACTGTCACGTCTCCAAGATCTGCAACCGTCTCGGCGACTTGCACGAGTTGGTCGATCAGGCCCGCCCTGCGAAGCGCAGCGGGTCCTTCATCTATGCCTGTGCCTTCCCAGCCCACGGTGTAGGGGATGCCGATCACTCCGATCGACTTGAGCTTCGACATGGAATGAGCGCCGTGACGTTCATGGTTGAAACCGCCATATAGTATCTGGCATGGAACAGTAGCCTCACAGTGCACGTTGCGTGGCGTTCAGGTTCACGTCCGAGTCTCGGCCAAAGGATGAGTAGATTGGCAACCATCGGGGCTTTGGAAGGAATCGGTCGAGATGCCAGGCTGCTGCTTACATCATCCTTTCTGGGCGGAGTGTCGTATGCGTACTATTTCCTGATTTTGCCCTTCTACTTGCTCTCGGCCGGTTACGATGCAACTTGGATAGGTACCGTCAACGCCGTGTTCGGCGTGTCGATGACGCTCTTCATCATTCCAGCAGGCATCCTTGCAGATGCCTTCGGTCGTAGAAGGTTCAACCTGATCGGTTACATGATCATGAGCTTCGGAGTTTTCGTTATGGCTCTGAGTCCATCGGAGCTCGCGATCATCGGAGGAGCGGCCCTGTCGGGCTTCGGGGCATCACTGACGTTCGCGTCCTCGGGAGCGCTGCTCGCCGGATCAGTCTCCGGCGTGCGTCTGACCGCGGTCTTCAGCTACTCGTACTTCCTGAGCACACTAGCGGCATCGTTGGGGTCTGTGACAGGTTGGCTCCCTACCATTCTGAGCGACTTGCTGGATGTGAGCAGACTTGCTGCCCTGCAATTCACCATGGGAGTGGGGGGAGTCGTAACGCTCCTAGCGGGGGTTCCCTTGCTTCTTGTCCATGAAATCCGGCGAGAAGCCAAGACGAGAGCAAGATTCAGTCTCGAGTCTCGGGGAATTATCGCCAAGTTCATGCTCGTGAACATCTTCATCGGCTTCGGCGCAGGACTAACCATACCTCTGTTTCCGGTCTATTTTTGGAAAAAGTTCGGTGTCGACAGCGGGCCCATGGGGACCTTGCAGGCCGTATCGAACCTTATAGCTGCGATCGCCTTCCTTGTCGCCCCGAGGCTAGCTTCGCGAATAGGGACAGTTCGCGGAATAGTGATCACAACCGGAATCTCCGTGCCATTGCTGGCGTTGATCCCGTTGGCTCCAAGTTTTGCCGTCTCCACGCCATTTTTCGTGGCGCGTCAAGCAATGATCAACATGAATGCTCCGCTCATCGAAAGCCTCATCATGCGCTTGGTCAATGAGAAGGAACGCGCAACCGCTTCAGGCGTAGCTCAGTTGTTCTGGAACTTGCCGAACTCGTTTGGACAACCTGTTGGTGGATTCATGATCGACAAGGTCTCGATCGATGCTCCTCCTTACTCGACAGCGGTTTTCTACGCGGTCTACACGACCGCCTTCTGGCTAATGTTCAGAAACATCAGAGACCATGACCGTGCGTGAATCCGGCTACTGACTTCTCTTCGCGCTCTCTCTTTTCAGGGCCTTCTCAAGAAGTTCAAGCTCTCTTTGTGCGATTCGCTGTTGCCAGGTTTCGAAGGAGCCGATCTCCATCAGGCTCTTGATGAGTCGGATGCTATTGTTGAGATGCCCAACGATGTCTCCGGACTCGTAGGCAAGCCCATTGAAGAGTCTTGTTTGCCTGGCTGACCAATCGCCGGGTTGATCGGATCCTGGCACGAAACAAGGAGCATATTTCTCCAGGCTCATCCTGTCAATTGTGCTGCCGATCTTTCGTATTGTGTGCGTCTTCTGCCAGTGTGCTTCGTCAACTCCGTACAACGGCATGTCGTAGTTGTTGGTGGAGAGGGCGGTTAGGTTTCCCATCGCGAACGCATACATGGAGATGTCGTTCGACTTGGCGATGCGATAGAGTATTTCTAGGCCGTATTCAGAAATGAACCCGTAGAGGATCCACTTTTCGATCTTGGACCCGCATTCCTGACAGTATTTGAGTGCGGCGTCGATGCTGACCTCCCCGGACCGTCCGCTTGCAACGGTGTCTTGCATTATGAGCGCGATCTTCTTTCCCTTTGGAAACTCGGAGAATTGCTGATGGACTACTTCGATCTCTCTCTGGATTGTCCCGTCATGGTCACGGTATGATCTGTGCGTGTACCTAGGGCGAAGGTACACTAGCCTGTGCGAACTCCCCAGGACTCTAGGAGCAACATCTTGGAGTCTGTATCCTGGAGCGGCTCGCAGAATCTGCTCGAAAACGATCTCGACGTCCCGAGGTTTTCTTCCTATCCCGGACAGTTCCAGGATCACTGGTAGCGCCTGAGCTGCGGCCTCGCGGGATCTTTGGTCCAGCGATCTGCCAACCAAGTGAGGGTGGCAAGCGATCTCGCGAGCCATGGGCGTGTCAATGATGAACGTCGGAGGTGTCGCCTTCTCGAGTTCAAAGATTCGTGTGTTCTTCCGGAGCTTGACTCGCCTTGTCTTGATGAGTCTTGTTAAGTCGGTGTTGATCTTGTACTCTTGAACAAGTCGGTCAATGGTCTGACGGTTTGGCTCTTCTGGCTTTCGCATACGGGATCATACAGTGTTCGCAAAACTATAATATCAAACCATTGTAGGTCACGGGCCGATACCCACGAAGGCGCAATACGCATGAGCATGTCACAAGAGGAGATTGTCAAACGAGCCTTGGAGGAGCTACACCTAAGGGTTTCCGAGTCAGCCAAAGGCGAGCATATACCTCCTGTCAAGGCCCTTCTGAACGGAAACAATGTGGTCACCCTGAAATGCACACAAGGCTCCACGTCCTATGAGATCGAGGTAGAACTTACGAAGAAAGGAAAATTCGTCGACCTTCGGACGAAGTAGGAAGACCCTGCTCGATTCCGGTTCTGTGAGACGACCCTCTGCGAGAACGGTGAGTTCTCGGCGTTCCCGACAAGTTCTGTTAGATAACGAGTACGGACTGCACCCATAGAGGATATGCCAGACTGCTCAATCCTTGGAGAATCGCTTCAGGTGGCGTTTCTTACCTGCGAGGGAAAAAGCACGCGGCAAGATGGTTCGGCCTCATCTCTTCAAGCGCTGGTTCGCGTTCGGAACAGATCTTCTGGGCGAACGGACATCTGGGGTGGAATCTGCATCCGGTTGGCGGATTGATCGGACTGGGGATCTCACCCTTGGGGATCATGCGCTCCAACTTCGCCTTGGGATCCGGCACAGGAATTGATGAGAGAAGAGCCAACGTGTAAGGATGCAGCGGCCTTCCGAAGACTTCCTCTTTAGGTCCGGTCTCCATGATCTTGCCCAAGTACATGATGGCGATGGTTTGGCAGACGTAGTTGGCCATGGCAAGGTCGTGAGTAATGAACAGATAGGTCAGATCGAATTCCTTCTTCAGTTCGAGCATCAATTCAAGAATTTGCGCTCTAACTGAAACGTCAACCATTGCGATGGGCTCGTCGGCAACCACGAACTTGGGATTCAGAACCAGTGCTCTAGCAATGACCACGCGTTGTCTTTGTCCGCCACTCAGTTCATGCGGAAACCGATCGTAGAAGTTGCTCCACGGCGTCATTCCAACTCTCTCTAGCATTGCTCGCGTGCGCTCAACCTGTTCGCTACGCGTGCCCACTCTCTGAAATGACAGCGCATGCCGGATCGCGTCGCCGACTCTTATGCGGGGACTTAGCGAGGCAGTGGGATCTTGGAAGATGAGTTGCATATTCCTCCTGAATGTCCGAAGCTGCTCTCCTTGCAGTCTGGAAATGTCCACCCCATCGAAGACGATACTGCCCGAAGTAGGCTCAGCTAATCTGAGGCACAACTTGGCCGTGGTGCTCTTTCCGGAGCCGCTCTCACCGACGAGCCCAAGAATATCGCCCCGCTTCATTGAGAACGAGATGTCGTCGACCGCATGCACGTAGCTTTTCTTAGAAGTGAACAGTTTATCTAGGAAGCTCTTCTCGACTGGAAAGTACTTCTTCAAATTCGTAACGGCGAGTATGTTGTCCAACTTGTTCTACCTCTTGTCGTAGAGGTGGCAAGCAACCTCCGAGTCATTGTGTCTCAGCAGAAATGGCTCGTCTTTCCTGCACCGGTCGAAAGCGAAGGGACAGCGCGGATGGTAAAGACAGCCAGGAGGTGGCTCAGCCAGATCGGGAGGTGCCCCTGGTATCCAGGAAAGGACTTGGCCTTTCTTGGTAATGTCTGGAACAGACTTCATCAGCGCTTGCGTGTAGGGGTGCATTGGTTTCTCGAATAGTCCTTCGGTTCCACCTAGCTCAGCAATTCTTCCAGCATACATTACGGCAACTCGGTCAGCGGTTTCTGCCACGATACCGATGTTGTGCGTGATCAGAATCAATGTCAGTTTAAGACTCTCCTTGAGTTCTTTTAGCAGCTCAATGATCTGTGCCTCGACTATCACGTCAAGAGACGTCGTCGGCTCGTCTGCAATCAAGAGATCAGGATCGAGTGCAAGAGCGAGTCCGATCATTACTCTCTGTCTCATTCCACCGCTGAATTGATGCGGAAAGTCGTAGATTCGTTCAGGAAGTATGCCAAGACGCTCCAATACCTGCTTGGCTCGTTTCAGGGCGTCTTGCTCGTTCACTTCAGGCTCATGAGTGCGGATCATTTCTACGAAGTGAGCCCCGATCCTCTTCACAGGGTTGAGTGAAGTCATCGGATCCTGAAAGATGTAGCCAACACGTTTTCCTCTTACTTGGCGAATTTCATTCTCCGGACAATTAACTACGTCAATTCCGTCAAGTGCTATGTGACCGCCGGTGATCTTGCCGGGAGGAGGAACAAGACGCACAGTCGACAAGCCAAGAGTTGACTTTCCGGATCCCGACTCGCCGACCAGACCGAGGGTACGTCCTTTCTCCATCGACAAGGACACCCGGTCGACTGCCTTCACGTTTGCCTTGAGAGTATGATACTCCACGATCAGCGACTCGATGTCAAGCAGGGCCATTATCTTCAGCTCATCTTTGGAGGCGTGGGTTGAAGAGTTCGCTCAGTCCTTCGCCCATCAATGTGAAACCCAATGCAAGTAGAACGACCATTGCCCCTGGAAATGTGATAACCCACCATGCTCCGCTTGTGAGAAGTCTCCTACCGTATGTGAGGTCCCAGCCCCAGTCAGGCGTGGAGACGGGCAAACCCAGACCTACAAACGTCAAGGCCGCTGCTGTGAGAATTGCATCAGCGAAGTTTATTGTAGCCACGGCAACAATCGACGGGATAACGTTTGGGAGGATGTAGCTGAAGAGTGTGGCTCTTCCCTTCGCGCCCATCATGTGAGCGGCTTCAACGTAGGGAAGCTCCTTGATCGTTAGCACTTGACTGCGAATTATTCTGAAGTACGATGGCACGTAAACGACCGCGATCGAAAGGGCCATGTTTACCACTCCCGGCCCTAGCATTGCAGCGATCGCTATTGCAAGAACCAGTCCGGGGAAAGCGTAGATGCTATCCATCACCAAGGAAGCAACCTTGTCCGTGTAGCCACCTGTGTACGAGGCGAAGAGTCCGATCGGGACCCCGATGGCTAAGCAAACGATCACGGATAGAACCGCGACTTGGAACATGATAGCGCCGCCGGAGTAGACTCTGCTAAGCATGTCTTGGCCGAGGTGGTTTGTGCCGAGCGGAAACTGAGATGACGGAGGAGAAAGTAGAGGCCCGACGTTTATGGCGATTGGGTCATAGGGAGAAATCCACGGAGAGGCTACCGTCATGATGGCTATGATGGTGACAATCGCGGCACCTGCCAAGATTACCCAGCCTGCGAGGCCCCTTTTCCTGAGACTACTCAATAGCGGAATGAACTGAACGACAATCCTACCTTGCTGTCTGTCTTTGTTCATGCGAACTTCTCCTAGAATCTGATTCTCGGGTCGAGATACGCGTAGATGATGTCGACGACGAGGCTGACCATTGCAACCACCAGTCCGAAGAAGACAACTACTCCTTGGATTGCCGTGTAGTCTCGGAAAGTAATCCTGTCAACCAGATATCGACCCAGCCCGGGCCAAGAGAATGTTGTTTCGGTAAGTACAGCTCCAGCCAGTAGCGCAGCCAATTGCAGGCCCATCATCGTAAGTATCGGAAGGAATGCGTTTCGAAGACCATAGCTGTAGACTACCGTCCGCTCCTTTAGTCCTCGAGCTCGCGCGGCCGTGACAAAGTCCAGCTGAAGCGTCTCCAACATGTTCCCTCGCGTCAACCTGATGAATATTCCACAGAGCGCTGTGCCCAGTGTCAGTGAGGGCAGAAACAGATAGCGAAGAGACATCGCTAATTTCTCCGGGCTGCCCTCAAGAATGCTGTCTATGACGAAGAGTCCAGTCTTCAGCTGCAGGTCACCGAGAACCAATCCCGTGGGAGTCATTCCTGCATAGATGCGGTCTCCCGCAGGGAGAATGCGGAGATAGATGGCGAAAATCATGATCATGACCTCCCCAAGGAAGAACACCGGAACTGCGTACGAGGTTGTGCCGAAGACTCGAATTGAATGATCAGACAACGAATTGTAGGAACGTGAAGCCTGCACACCAAGCACAACCCCGACTAGGATCATGATGATCGTTGCACAGATGGCAAGCTCAAGAGTCGCGGGAAATGCTGAGAAGATCTGCTGTGACACGGGAGAGAAATCCTGCATCGACTTTCCGAAGTCTCCCTTCAATAAGCCCATGAGATAGTCGACGTATTGAACTTCGATGGGTTTGTCAAGGCCAAGCTGTTGCTTGAACTTGAGCAGCGTTTGAGGGTCCACCTGCTTTTCGAAATGAAGCATCGCAGGGTCCCCTGGCAGGACTCTTGCAACAAGAAATACGAAGGTCAAGAGTAACATAATCATCGGAATCGTCAGTAGAATTCTTGCGATAATGTACGAGCGAAGCGACATGAAAAAGGGGGAGGTGAGGCTACGTAGTTAAGAGTTGCTGGTACTTGCTCCTAACCGTAGCCCAGTTCTTGCAGTAGGCTCACAGTCAGTGTGATATTTGCGTCGCCTAGGGTCTTGAAGGCGTCTTGGTGGAAGGCCATGCCGTTAGGTATCATGCTGTAGAGCGGTACTCCTTGACCTAGGAATACGGTGTCCACTATCTCCTGTCTGTCTAGAGCCGCCGCAATGGCCTGCCTAGCTCTGGGGTCGTCGAAGGGCGGAATCCGTTCCTGGAAGCAGATGTACTGAATGAATGCACCTGTTCCTTCCCAAACCTTGAGGGTCGGGTCCGTCTGCATGCTCTTGATATCTGTAGCGGTCAGCTGTCTGAAAGCCATGTCAATGTCTCCAGACTTCATTGCAAGCGCAAGCGCAGTTGCATCGCTGTAGAATTTCATGATGATATGCTTGGCTTTCGGATACCCGTCCGCCGCGCCGAAGTAGTTGGGGTTTGCGTCAAGCATCATCTCGTAGTCTTTTCCGCCTTTGCGACTCCATTCTTTCAATATGTACGGTCCCAGGTCGTTGGGGTTGCTTGCCTTTGCATCTCCTTCAACGTACTGAACCGCTTGGCCGGGCGTCTTGGGTGCCTTATTGGGGTTAACCATGAAGGATCCCGAGAAAGCCATGAGCGCTAGGAATGGCGAAAATGCATGTTTCAATGTGATGACGACTTGATACTTTGAAGGTGTTTCGACGCCAGCAATTATGTCGCTGTAGCCTAAGCCAAGTTGAGGGCCGTCGGGCATTTCCAGTCCAATGTTTCTCTCGAAACTGTATTTGACTGCGTCCGAAGTGAACTCTTTCCCGTCTGAGAACTTCACGCCTTGTCTCAGGTCAAAGGTCCAAGTTAAACCGTCCGAGCTTGAGGACCAACTTGTCGCCAGCGCAGGAACGAAATCATTGGGGCCTGCCGAAGATCCAGGCCTAATGTACACCAGCGGCGCGCCGAAATTGTATATCATGGAGGCGCCGAAGAAATCCCATACTTCTGCTGGGTCTAGACTCGTTTCGACAGAGTCAGTCGTGCCGACGATCAACGTATCCTTTCCCTGAGGTGGAGTGATGAGCCAATAGTACATGTTCTGTGTGATGTCCAAATTCACTCCGGTAACATCCGGTTTTGTGACTGCCCACGCCTTACCTTGGTAAACCGGAACAATAGGAACATCCTTCACCATGATTTCCTGAATCTTGGCGTAAAGTTGCTCCCTTTGTGCTGGGTCGGAGATTGACCGTGCTTGCGCTATGAGGTTATCCATTTCGGGGTTGTTATATCCAGTGCCGAGCCATCCGGCTCCTACAGAGTCGAAGAATGGTTGAACATAGTTGTCTGGGTCGACGTAGTCGGGATACCATCCGTACACGTACACTTGCATACTGTACGCGTTTCTGTTCTTCTTGTAGCTCGGCCAATCAGCTGCATGCAAATTGACAGTAATCACTCCGGTTCTTTCCAGCTGGGCTTTGAATACAGCCGCTAAGTCTGCGCTCTGCGGATAGTGTCCTGACGATTCGTACCACCAATCAAGCACGAGCTTCTGAGCGGTTTTCGTGGTGGTAGGCCCTGGACCTGGCGCTGGAAGTGTGGCGTAGTAGCCGACGGCAGCAATTACGACAAGGATCACTATGATTAAGATACCCTGCATTCGTGTTATTGCTTTCTTGTTCAATCGAAATGTCATCATATTTTCCCTTGAGAAGAAAGGTATTGGTTCCAGTGCGAATATAAACCTACGCAGCCCAGCCTGCCCCACAAGTCGCCGAACGTACATAGGGACTGAGGGTTTGAGAATGCTGACTCTGGCTACTCGAAGCCTTTCAAGAAGCTCACAATCGAGTTTCCTAGCGTGTTGTGGTTGTACCCGCCCTCCAGGACGGCGAATCTTCTTCCATGAGATTTCTCTTCCGAGAATCGTTTCAACAACCTTCCAATCTGTTGATAGTCTTCATCGCTTAGTGTTCCACCCCAATCTGCGATGCCTCTGTCAAAACCCGCTGAAACTCCCAGCATGTCGAAGTCTCCGGTGCTTGAAAGGAAGCTTCGAAGTTCTCTCTGGCTTGGGCCCATGTGATGGTAGAGAACGGTCGCATCTCCCGCAAACGTGTTGCTCGTTCCATCTCCGAAGTGAAGGTCGAAGTCGACGATCAGTGCTCTCCTGATCTCGCCACGGTGAATCAACCTCCTGATCGCAATCGCCATGTTGTTGAAGTAGCAGAATCCCCAACAGGAATTTGGGCTTGCGTGATGTCCCGGTGGTCTGATCAGTCCGAATGCTGGTTCGCCAGCGAATGCCACCTCAGACGAGCGAACTGCCCCTCCTGCAGCGAGACATGCTGCTTCGAACAAACCGCCGTCTTGTTTGATGTGCTGGACATGTGCTTGGCTGTGCACGAGCAGGAGATCGTTCTCATCTGCCCGTTCCGGTGTCACGAATTTGAATCTGTCTTTCAAGGCTTTGTAGGCGTAGTCCAGTCTTCCCTCCGTTGAGGCTGGGTCCCCGCTGTAGACATCGAAATGTCTTTCATGAAAAACGATCTTCAAACTAGCTCATCGTCCCGTGAGTAAGGAGTCCGTTCTGCTCTGTGGCTCGTTGCTGCCTATTGTGTATCTGGCTAATATTGGCACCCAAGCGGATTTATGGTCACGAGATCATTCCTCGGGGCACGCGATTTGGTTCCCAGATGTTGAGAAAAAGGTCGACGTTGCTCACCATGCGTGATGAGAATTTCGGTCTTGTCATGCGTTGCGTTTCATCTCAACAAGAGAAAACGATAGAAGTAACAATACAGGTGTGAATGCAACACGCTCTTGAGATGGGGCCATCTTGATTAAGCTCTTCAACACTCTCACAATGCGCAAAGAAGAGCTTCCGGAAGTAAGTGGTCAAGAGATCCGGATATTTGTCTGCGGGCCCACTGTATACGACTACGCACACCTCGGCCACGCGAGAACCTACCTTGCCGTCGATACGATGATCAGATATCTTCGATTCCGAGGATATCGACCCTATGTTCTCATGAACATCACAGATATCGATGAGCGTGTAATCAAGAAATCCGAAGAGACAGGCAGGAGCGCTCAGGAGATATCAAGCGAATTCGAGAAATTGTTCTTGGAGGACGTGAAGGCACTCGGGATTGACACGATCAATCAACTAGAGCGGGCCACTGATCATGTTCCCGACATCATCAGGCAGATTGAGCAGCTGATTTCCACCGGCTACGCATATGAAACCGAGACAGGTGTCTATTTCGATGTGTCAAGGGCAGCGTCGTATGGACAACTTTCCAATCAAACCAAAGCTGAACTGAAACTTCGACGCCTCGAGCTATGTTCGACAAAACATCATCCGGAGGATTTCTCGCTGTGGAAGAAATTCGACGAAGGGCCCGTTTGGGATTCCCCTTGGGGCAGGGGTCGACCGGGCTGGCACATAGAGGACACCGCGATCTCTATGAACCGTTTTGGTTCATCTTACGATATCCATGCTGGCGGAGCCGAACTCGTCTTTCCGCACCATGAGGCTGAGATCGCACAGGGGGAAGCGTTGAGTGACAAGAGGCCTTTCGTCAAGTACTGGGTACACACAGGCATGCTTGACGTCGGTGGAGTGAAGATGAGCAAGTCGCTTGGCAACGTCGTAAGAATCAGGGACGCGCTGTCTACCTACACTCAGGAGGAGTTGAGGTATTTCTTTGCGAAGACTCACTATCGGCGAACTGCAAACTTTTCCAAGAACGCGCTTCTGCAGTCGAGAAAGGAACTGGAATCCATGCGAGAGGCCGTTGAGCAGCTGCGGGCCCATTTATCCGGAAGCGCCGCTGGCAAATCAGACATGAGATTGCTGAGAGGCCTTTCACGGTTTGAGTCGGCTTTCAGAGCAGCTATGGACGATGATCTTGATACGGCAAGAGCCCTGACGCTTCTGTCAAGGTTCCTCCGTATAGTGAGGAGCGAGATCAAGTCCGGGACAGGATTTGCCTCCAGCACTTGTGACGCTGCGGTAAAGAGGATACGGGCCGCGTCTGCTGTTGTCGGGGTACTTGCTCCCTAGTAGAGCCAGGCTCGCAGTGGTTTCCGAATGAGCGGCCTTAGGAATTTCCAAAGGCCTGAAGTCTTTTCGAAGTAGAACCATCTGTCGTTGGATCCGACTGTGTACTTCTGGGACTGCTTGTCTCGGATGCGATCGCAGAGGTTCACGCAGTAGCTCCCCCTGTAGAATCCAACGAAAATGTATCCGCCGTTTTCCAAGTCGGGCAGGTTTCCTTCTATTCGTATCCCCTCGTCTTCATCGAGCGCTTGCATGAACCTTCTCAAGAGTCCTAGGTTCGGGATTC
>Ga0315314_1002527_pt1 | contig 15042 bp, 11 predicted proteins | sample TDP9_MG_FD_203631 | JGI IMG/M metagenome (GOLD analysis project Ga0315314, IMG submission 203631) | Freshwater sediment microbial communities from Lake Towuti, South Sulawesi, Indonesia - TDP9 | ecosystem: Environmental > Aquatic > Freshwater > Lake > Sediment | place: Indonesia: South Sulawesi...
GGCGAGGCGAAGAAGTTCTCGAAATAGAAGGCCATGTGGACGAACGTGGCGGGCAGGCCGAGGCTGCGCGCGTACTCCTCCAGCCGCGCCTTGATGTCGAAGTGCGGCACCTCGAGTTCGCCGTTGCTGATTTTCTTGACCGGCGGCAGGCTGCTGAAGACGAAGTGCGCGATGCCCGACGCCGAGACGGCGTCGATGAGGTTCTTCCCCAGCGGATATTCGCGTTCGAAGTGCTCCCAGAAGTTGGTCACGCCGAAAGCAGCGTCGCAACCGTCGAGAGCGGCCCGCAGGCGGGCCGGGTCCTCAAGGTCCCCCTTGACCACTTCCGCTCCGGCGCGCTGCAATGCGTGGGCTTTCTGCGAGTCCGGATTTCGAGTGAGGCACCGGACGGCGACCTCGCCGCGCTCAAGCAGGTGGCGGGCGACGCTGCCGCCCTGGGCGCCGGTGGCGCCAACGACAAGAATCGTCCTTCGCTCTGCCATGCCAGGATTCCTCCCCTGAGTTGACTTGGCCGACGCACTGCCCGTGGCCGGCACTGCAACCATGATATACGGTAACGGGCCCGGGGCGGGACAGCCCCCAGCGGATGGCCACGCGCCGGGTGGAGTTTGAGGCTGTCACGGCCTATTGGAGCATTCCACGTTGCTTGAGGAAAGGCGGGGTCTCCAGGTCGTCGAGGTCGCCCTCCGGGTCCGCTGCGGGGTCCGCGCTGGCGGCGGGGAACTCCGGCGGCGGAGGCGGGGGCGCCGGGACGGTGAAGGCGGGCGAGCCCCAGGCCTCCTGTTTGACAGCGGCCTGGCCGTCAGCCGGGGCGGGCTTCTGGTTGAAGCCGGTGGCGATGACGGTGATCTTGACGGCATCGGCCATGGATTCGTTGAGCACGACGCCGAAATTGACCTGCACGTCGTCGCACTGGGAAGCGTCGCGGATCAGCGTGCAGGCCTCGTTCAGCTCGTGGAGGCCGAGGCGGCTCGAGCCAGTGACGTGAATGAGGATGTTGCGCGCGCCGGTCATGGTGGCGTCCTCGACCAGCGGGCAACTGATGGCCTGGCGGGCCGCCTCAATGGCGGCGTTCTCGCCGCGAGCCTGGGCGGCGCCCATCATTGCGTAGCCCATGCCGTGCATGGTGGAGCGGATGTCGGCGAAGTCGCGGTTGATCAGCCCGGGCGAGGTGACGATCTCGACGATATCCTGGACGGCCTGGCGAAGAATATCGTTCGCCATGCGGAAGGCTTCGAGCAAGCTGGTGCCGCGGGGCGCGAGCGTGAGCAGGCGGTCGTTGGGCACGGCGACGACGCTATCGACCGAGCCGGCCAGCTCGGCCAGACCGCGCTCGGCCTGGCGCATGCGCACGACGCCCTCGAAGGTGAACGGCTTGGTGACGATGGCCATGGTCAGCGCGTTGAGTTCCCTGGCGAGCGAAGCGACCACAGGGGCGGCGCCCGTGCCGGTGCCGCTGCCGAGCCCGGCGGTGACGAAGACCATGTCGGCGCCCTCCAGGATTTCGACGATCCGCTCGGTATCTTCAAGGGCGGCCTGACGGCCGATGGCGGGGTCGGCGCCCGCGCCCTGCCCGTTGGTGATCTTGACGCCGATGGCGAGCTTATTGGGGACGGGCGAAGCCTTCAATGCCTGCATGTCGGTGTTGATGACATAGAACTCGACGCCCTCGAGCCCGCAATCCATCATGTGAGCGACGGCGTTGGAGCCGCCACCGCCGACGCCGATCACCTTGATTCTCGGCCCCTGCCGGCCCTCTTCCTCGAGTTCGTATTTCAAACCGTCTGTTTTCGGATCGAGCACCATGGTTGTCTCCGCAGTTCCATGCGACTTACCCCAGAACTTTGCTCAGCAGCCCGCGGGGCCGTCGTTCCTGATCCCGTTGCTTGAGCCGGGCCGAATACATGGCCAGGCCGGCGGCGGTGGTCCAGGCCGGGTCCTGGATGGCCGGCGGCCAATCCCGGATGCCGACCGGGAGGGCCCAGCTCGCCTGGCAGTTCAGCACGAGTTCGGCGACGTCGCACATTCCGGCGAGGCGGGACATGCCGCCGCAGAGCATGGCGCCACCCATCAACCCATCCTCCAGTTGCACGCGGGCGAGTTCGCGCTGGACGTACCTGAAGAGCTGCCGGGCGCGCGCTTCGAGGATGAAGTTCAGCTCGCGCCTGGGCATTTCGCGCGGCGGGCGGCCGGCCGGCGACGGCACTTCGACCAGCGAGGTGTCGCCGGTGAGCCCGCGCAGCGCGCAGCCGTGCTGCACCTTGACGCGTTCGGCGTCCTCGTAGCTGATGCCGAGGCCGCGGGCGACGTCCTTGGAGAAATGGTCCCCGCAGATGCGCAGGCTGGAAGCGAGCAGGAGGGCGTCGCCGTGGTAGACCACCATCTCGGTGGACTCCCTGCCGATATCGAGGACGGCGAGACCTTCGCGGCGCTGCTCGGGCCCGGCGGCGGCGTAGGCGGCGGCCAGCGGCTCAAAGACCGTCTCCTCGACGGCGAGGTGAGCCTGGTGGGCGGCGCCGACGAGCAGATGGTGCTCCTGAACGGAGAAGGTCACCAGGTTGACATAGGCCACCAGGTGCGAGCCGATGGCGCCGCGGGGGTTGCGATGGCCGGGCTGGCCGTCCACGCTGAAGTCCCGGACGCACAGATGCAGGAGCATCTGGTCTTCCGGGAACTCCACGCGAGAAGCGCGCTCGACCACGCGGCTGAGGTCCTGCTGGAGGAACTCGCGGGGGTAGCCAGCCTCGTAGCCGCCGCGCATGGCGCCGCAGCCGATGGTCGAGCCGCCCGTGCCGAGGACGGCGGAGTCCACCGGGACCTGGGCGCGGCGCCCGGCTTCCCGGGTCGCCTGGAGGATGGAATCGGCGACGGCGTTCTGGTCGGCGATGCGGCTCTTGATCCAGCCCTGTGAGGCGGCCTGGCCATATCCCAACAGCCGGATCTCGCCGTTCTCCAGGAGGCAAATCGCGACGCGGGTCGAGCCGCTGCCCGCGTCCACTCCCACCGCCAGGGCGGGCCTAACGCGCATTGGGGGTCACCTCCAGAGCGGTAATCCGGTCATCCAGGCGCAGGTCAAACGTGGCGGCCTCGGGCAGCCGCCGGGAGATTTCCGGATAGTGATGCAGAAAATTCGTGAGCCGCGGCAGGAAACGATGGCTGCCGAGCAGCAACCGGACAATCCGGCCTTCGATGGTGAAGGTGATCTTCAAGTCCTCCGGATGGCTGACGTCGATCTCCGAGATCTGGCCGGCGCAGAAGTCGAGTTCGTCGAGGAGCTGGAGCGCCAGGTCCACGCGCTCGCGGCGGGTGGTACGCGACTGCTCGCGGGCGACGCCGAGCAGCACCGGCAGGGTGAAGTTGCCGCGCGCGGGCGGCTTGAGGATGGCGCCGTCAGAATCGATCAGCGCCATTTCGTAAGGGCCCTGGACGGCGGGCGCGAGCGCGAGGAAGGCGACGGGCGTCCGCTCGACAATGCGGACGGCCAGGCGGTTCGGCCAGCGGCGGGAAACCGAGGCGTCGCGGACCCAGTCCACGGCGAGCAGCGCACGGCGGCGCTCGGCGAGCGGGATGAGGTAGACGCTGCGGCCGAAATCCTCGGCGAAGACGCGGTTGACCTCGGCGCGGGAGGCGTGCAGGACGCCCTCGACGCGGAACGCCGGGTTATCCTCGGGATCCAGCGCGCTCCCCGGGAGCGCGAAGCGCGGGTCGGAGGCCAGGAACAGGTCGAGCTGGTAGAGGCCGAGGGCAGCCAGGAGGGCGCCAATCAGCAGGGCGGCGAGAATGAGCGCGATCCGGATGCGGGCGCGCCAGTCGCGCGGCTGGGCTCCGGGGCGGGCGCGGCGGGGCGGGGACGGGGCCGTCACGGGCTCCGGCTCGTGCACCTGCCCGGCGAGGTTCTCCAGCTCGAACTGGACCGCCTGGTTACGCGCCACGGCCGCCCTCCCGCAAGGCTTCGAGCAGGCGGTCGCCGGCCTGCCAGACGTTGCCCGCCCCGAGCGTCAGCACCAGGTCACCCGGCCGGGCGGTCGCCAGAACCATTTCGACCGCGCGCTCGATGGCGCCGGCATACTCGGCCGAGCGGTGGCCGAACGCACGGATCCGCTCCGCCAGCGCCGCGCCGGTGACGCCCTCGATCGGGGCTTCCGAAGCCGCGTAGATATCGAGCACGAAGACGGCGTCCGCCTGATAGAAGCACCGGCCGAAGTCGTCCAGGAGGTAAAAGGTGCGGGTGTAGCGGTGAGGCTGAAAGACGACCAGCACGCGGTTGTAGCGGCACTGCCGGGCGGCCAGCAGGGTGGCGCGGATCTCGGTGGGGTGGTGGCCGTAGTCGTCGATGACGGTAATGTCGCGTTCCTGGCCGCGGATCTGGAAGCGGCGGTCAACGCCGGTGAACCCGGCGAGCGCTTCGCGCATGAGGTCGGGCGTGACATCGAGCTCGAGCGCCACGGCAGCGGTGGCGGTGGCGTTGAGCACGTTGTGGCTCCCCGGGACCCGGAGATGGAAGCGGCCAAGATCCTGGCCGCGGTGGCGGACGCGGAAATCGCTCGAGAAATGCGAACAGACGACCTCGGTGACGTGGAGGTCGGCCTGGGCGCGCGTCCCGTAGGTGAGGGTGCGGCGCTTCACCGACGGCAGCATCCGCTGGACGTTCTCGTCATCCAGGCAAAGCACCGCGGCCCCGTAGAACGGCACCTTGTTCACGAACTCAATGAAGGCGGCGAGGATCTCCTCGAGCGACGCGTAGTGATCCAGGTGCTCGCGATCGATGTTGGTGACGACGGCCAGGATGGGGGCAAGCTTGAGGAACGACCCGTCGCTTTCATCAGATTCGACCACCAGGAACTCGCTGTGCCCGATGCGCGCGTTCGTCCCGCCCATCGAGTTGAGCCGGCCGCCGACAACGACGGTGGGATCCTTGCCGGCGTGACTGAGGACGGTGGCCAGCATCGAGGCGGTGGTGGTCTTGCCGTGGCTGCCGGCGACGGCGATGCCGTACTTCAGCCGCATCAGCTCGGCCAGCAGCTCGCCGCGCGGGATGACGGGGATCTGGAGCCGCCGCGCTTCCTGCACCTCGGGGTTGTCTTCGCCGACGGCCGAACTGACCACCAGCGCCCTGGCGTCGGCGAGGTTGGCGGCGGAGTGGCCTTCGAAAATGGCGGCGCCGAGCCGGGCGAGCCGGTCGGTGATCGGGGAGAGCTTGAGGTCGGACCCGCTGATGGTGAAGCCCAGGTTCAGCAGGATCTCGGCGATGCCGCTCATGCCGATGCCGCCAATGCCGGTGAAATGCAGATGCTGCGGCTTCAGGAACATAGGCTGGTCATCCCTGGCCCTGGACAAAACATTTCGATAGCCTATTGTTTCTACTTCGGGCCGCCTGTGTCAACGAAAATCCCGCTGTTTTGCGATTTCTTCGAGCACCTCCACGGCGCGTTCGGCGGCCCGGGACCGGGCAAGGCGGCGGGCCGCCTCGCCCATGCGTTCCAGCAGGCCGTCCGCGGAGGCCAGCGTGGTGACTTCCTCAAACAGCCGCCGGCCGGTCATTTCGCGATCGGGCACCAGCCGGGCGGCGCCGGCCCGCACCAGCGCCTCGGCATTCCGCAACTGGTGCTGGTCCGCCGCAAAAGGGAACGGCACCAGGATGGACGGCTTGCCCGAGGCGGCCAGTTCGGCAACGGCGCCCGCGCCGGAGCGGCAGACGACGAGGTCCGCCGCGGCGAAGGCCGCGGGCATATCCTCGATGAACGGCACTACCTCTCCTTCCAGGCCGGCCGGCGCGAAATGCCGGTGGAACTCCTCATGGGCGGCCGGTCCGGTCTGCAAGACCATTCGCAGCGGGAAGGCCGCCTGGCGGAACAGCGGCCAGCTCTCGCGCGCCGCGCGGTTGAGCGTGCGCGAGCCCTGGCTGCCTCCGGTGATAAGGACGTTGAATGTCGCGGTCCGCGGCTTCTGGCGCAGCGCGAAGAACTCGGCCCGCACCGGCATGCCAGTGCACTCGGTCCGGCTCGGGGGAAAGTAGCGGGCGGACTCCTCGAAATTGGTCAACGCCCGGGCCGCCACGCGCCCCATCCAGCGGTTGGTCATTCCCGGCAGGGCGTTCGGCTCCATGATCACGATGGGGATGCGGCGCAGCCAGGCCGCCAGCATGGCCGGACCGGCGACATAGCCGCCCAGGCTGAAGACCGCGACGGGACGCCGCACGTCCAGCAGCCGCCAGAGGCGCAAGGTGCTGACCGGCAGTTGCCAGAGGGTGCGGAGGGTGCGCGCCAGGCCCACCCGCTTGAGCCCGCCGATCTCGATCCAGTCGATCGGGAAGCCGCTGGCGGGGACGAGCCGGGCCTCCAGGCCGCCGGGGGTCCCGATGAAAAACGGCTGGTGGCCGCGGCGCCGCAGCTCGCGGGCGACGGCCAGCGCCGGGATGACATGCCCGCCGGTCCCGCCGCCCGCCACAAGAAATCTCATCGGCAACACCCCCGGGAAGGCGGTCACGCGCTCCGGTCGCTCACGCTGAGCATCATGCCGAGGCAGACCAGCGTGCTCAGCAGGGAGCTGCCACCGTAGCTGATCATGGGCAATGGGATGCCCTTGGTGGGCATCAGCCCGAGAACCACGCTCATGTTGATGAAGGCCTGGACAACCACCATGGTGGTGACCCCGAGGGCCAGATAGCGGCCGAAATCATCCAGCGCGTTCCTGGCCAGCCGCACTCCCCGCCACAAGATGATCAGGAAAACCAGGACCAGGAGGGTGCAGCCGACCAGGCCCAACTCCTCGCCGACGACCGCGTAGATGAAATCGTTGTGGGCCTCAGGCAGATAGAACAGCTTCTGTTTTCCGTTCATCAGTCCTTGTCCGAGGACGCCGCCGCTGCCCACGGCGATCAGGGACTGCCGGAGCTGATAGCCGGGGTCGCGCGTGTGCATCGAGCCGTGCAGGTAATCCTTGACCCTGGTGCTCACGCCGAACCGGTCGAGCACTTTGTGCTCCGGGTCGAAGAACGAGATGACGCGGCCCAGCCGATAGGGCTCCATCGCGACGGCAAAGAGGAGGAAGAGCGCGGCGACTGCGCCGGCCATCTTGAAGTAGCGAGACTCCAGGCCGGCAACCGAGAACACGACCGCGGCCGTCACCACCAGGACGACAGCGGTTCCGAGGTCGGCGATGGTGACGGCGCCGGCCACCAGGCCGACGGTCATGGCGGCCGGGGCCAGCGTGTGGCGGTCGTTGATCTCGCGCGCGCGGAGCGAGACAAAATACGCCAGGAAGAGGATGAGGGTCGGCTTGGCGAGCTCGGAGGGCTGAAGGCCGAGCGGGCCGAGGCGGAGGAAGCGGTGGGTGCGGCCATCGAGGAAATACACGGCCACCAGCAGCATGAGCGCGACACCGATGGAGCCGAACGCCCAGGCGGCGCTGTTCAGCTTGCGGTAGTCCATTCGCTTGAACAGCATCATCAGCATGACGGCGATGGCGGCCCAGGCGGCCTGGCGCGCGATGAAGTGGGTGCTCGTGTGGTACTTGACCTCGGCCATGTAAGCCGAGGCGCTCCAGAGCATCACCAGGCCGAGGGAGACCAGGGCCAGGATGCTCCCGAACAGCCACCAATCCAACCGTGCGGGCGCGAGGCTCCTCACTTCTCCAACCTCCATACGACCTCCTTGAACACCTGCCCGCGGTGCTCGTAATTGCGGAACTGGTCGAAGCTGGCGCAGGCCGGGGCCAGCAGCACGGTCTCGCCCGGGGCAGCCTGGCGGAACGCCGTGCGCACGGCTTCCTCGAGCGTTCCGCTGTGGATGAGCGGCAGAGCGCCTTTCAAATGCGACTCGATCTTCCGGGCCGCCGCTCCGATCAGCAGCGCCGCCCGGGCCTTACGGGCCAGCAGGTCGCGGAGCACGGTGTAGTCGCTGCCCTTGTCCTTGCCACCCAGGATCACCCACAGGGGCGAGTCGAAGGCCTCCAGCGCCTTGATGGTGGCGTCCACGTTGGTGGCCTTGGAATCGTTGTAGAAATCTACTTCACGAATGCGTCCGACGAACTCCAGGCGGTGTTCCACGCCCGGGAAGGTGCGGACGGCGGCGGCGATGGCCGCGGGGGTCGCGCCGGCCAGCCGGGCAGCCACGGCGGCGGCCAGCGTGTTCTCGACGTTGTGCAGCCCGCGAAGGGGGACCTCGCGTGCTTCCAGGAAGGCCTCACCGTCAAGGAACAGCTTTCCCTGGGAGAGCCAGCCTCCGGGCGCAACCGTCCGCCGGGTGCTGAACCAGAACTTTCTTCCACGGCTGCGGGCGCCGTAGTCCGCGCAAGTGGAGTCATCGGCGTTGAGGACGGCGAGATCGCCGTCCACCTGCGTTTCGAACAGGCGGGCCTTGGCCCGTGCGTAGTTCTCAAAGTCGTGGTGGCGGTCGAGGTGATCCGGGGTCACGTTGATGGCCACCGCGACGCGGGCGCGGAAGCGCTCGATCGTCTCCAGTTGGAAGCTGGAAAGCTCGAGCACGTTCCACTGGCCGGGGCGCGAGGAGGCGACCAGGGCGGTGGGCGCGGTGCCGATATTGCCGCCCATCTGAACGGGAATGCCGGACTCGCGCAGAATATGGTCCACCAGAGCGGTGGTGGTGGTCTTGCCGTTCGATCCGGTGATGCCGATCGTGTCGCCCTGAAGGAAGTAGCCGGCCAGCTCGACTTCGCCGATCACGCGAACGCCGCGGCCGCGGGCGGCTTCCAGCGGCTCGAGGCCGGCGGGAACGCCTGGCGAAAGCACGATCCACTCAGCCCGCTCGAAGACCTCCGGGGATTGCAGCCGGAACCCGACGCCCCACCGGGCGAGTCTGGCGGCCGTTTCCGGGTCGGGCGGATTGAGGTCGGTGGCGCGCAGGGCCGCCCCTTTTTCCCGCAGCAGCTCGAGGGCGGCGAGCCCGGACCGGGCTACCCCCACGACCAACACGCTGGCGCCTCGAAAATCCACTGTGCCCTACCTCAACTTCAGAGTTGTCAGCGCGAAGAGCGCCATCACCAGGCCGGCGATCCAGAAACGGACAATGATCTTGGATTCCTGCCAGCCGAGCGCCTCGAAATGGTGGTGCAGCGGGGCCATCTTGAAGATGCGCCGGCCGCGAAGCTTGTAGCTGCCCACCTGGAGAATCACCGAAAGGGCCTCGACGACGAAGGTTCCGCCGACAAACAGCAGCAGGATCTCCTGCTTGACCAACACGGCAACCACGCCCATGCTTCCGCCGAGAGCCAGCGAGCCGACGTCGCCCATAAAGATCTCGGCGGGATGCGCGTTGTACCAGAGGAAGCCGAGAGAGGCGCCGGTGAGCGCCCCGCAGAAGATGGTGAGCTCGGCGGCCCCGGGCAGCCGCACCAGGTCCAGGTAGCGGGCGAACTCGGCGTGTCCGCTGGTGTAGGTGAGCACGGTCATGGCGCCGGCGGCGATCACCATCAGCCCGATGGCCAGCCCGTCCAGGCCGTCGGTGAGGTTAACAGCGTTCGAGGAGCCGACGATCACCACGATCAGGAAGAGAAAGAAGAACGCGAAGGCGAACGGATACGTCCACGGGCCGGCCAGCCACGCCTCGATCAGCATGCTCGGCTTGAACTGCTTGAAGAACGGCACGTTCATGGTGGTCGAGTAGGCGCCGAACGAGCGCAGGATCAGCAGGGCCAGGCCGATGAGGACGGCGACCAGGCACTGGAGCAAGAACTTCTTGCGCCCGGTCAGCCCAAGATTCTTGCCGCGGCGCACCTTGAGGTAGTCATCCCAGAAGCCGATCGCGCCGAAGCTGAGCATGCCGAACAAGGCCGTCCAGATATAGGGATTGACCAGGTTGCTCCACAGGAGCGTGGGAACGAGCACGGCGATGACGATCAGTACGCCGCCCATGGTCGGGGTGCCCGCTTTCTTCTGATGAGAGTGGGGGCCCTCTTCGCGGATGTGCTGGCCGATCTGGAACTGGCGCAGCCTGGCGATGAGCCAGGGGCCGACGACCAGGCAGAGGAAGAGCGCCGTCAGGCTGGCGAACGCGGTGCGAAAGGTGACGTAGCGGAACACCCGAAACGGGCTGAAGTGAGGATACAACTGCTCGTAAAGAAGCCAGTAAAACATCTCGAGTTGAGCACTCCTAGCCGGTCCGACCCACAGGCGTTTGCAGGAATCTCTCCAGGGCCTTCTCGACCTGCGCGGCGCGCGAGCCCTTGAACAGCACGGCGTCGCCTTCTGCGGGCAGGCCGCGCAGGAATTCGCCCGCCTCAGCCGGTTCTTCGAAAAAGTACGCGGCGCCGGCCCGCAATCCGGTCTGGAGCGCCTGCTCGACCATGAATCTGGCCGCGCCGCGTATCCCAACGAGCACATCAACTCCGCACTCGGCGACGTAGCGGCCTACGTCGCGATGCAGAGACTCGGACCAACGGCCGAGTTCGAGCATCTCCCCCAGCACGGCAAAGCGCCGCCGCGCTGGCGTAGCCCGGAGCAGGTCCAGCATGGCGCGGACCGCCTCCGGGTTGGAGTTATAGCAATCGTCTAAGATCGTAACACCGTTGCAGGTGAAGCGCTCCCCCCGCATCCTGCCAGGGGCAAGCTCGCGGACCGCGTCGCGCAGCCGTTCCAGGGCGATCCCGAAAACGCGGGCCACGGCCAGACCGGCGAGGACATTGAGGACGCCGTGCCGTCCGGCCAGCCGGCTCTCGAACGGCGTGGCGCCGACGCGGAAACGGGCGCCTTCCGGGCCCAGTTCGGCATCCTCGGCCCGCACGCCGGCGCCGGTCCCGAAGCCGAACGTCACGACGCGGCCGGGGTGGATTTCGGCGAAGCGGGAGACGCGGGGGTCGTCGGCGTTCAACACGGCGGAGCCGTCCGGGGGCAGGGCCTCGATCAGCTCCCGCTTGGCCAGCGCCAGTTCGTCGATCGAGGCGAAGAACTCAGCGTGGGCGTGGCCGACGTTGGTGACCACTCCGACGGCCGGCCGCGCGATGCCCGCCAGATGACGAATCTCGCCGGCGTGATTCATGGCGATCTCCAGCACGGCCACGCAAACCTGCTCGGGCAGGCGCAGGATCGAGAGCGGGACGCCCACGTGGTTGTTCAGATTGCCGATGGTCTTGCCCACCGGCATCTCGGCGGCGAGCAGATGGGCGATCACGTCCTTGGTGGTCGTCTTGCCGGCGCTTCCGGTGACGGCGACCACCTCGCCTTTCCACCGGGTGCGGGCCCAGGCGGCCAGTTCTTCCAGCGCTCTCAGGCCGTCGGGGACGAGCAGGGTGGGTCCGGGCAGGCCGTTCATTGGCCGCTCGACGACGGCGGCCGCTGCTCGTTTGGCGAAAACGTCGGGGACGAAATCGTGGCCGTCGTGATGGGGGCCGCGCAGGGCGAAAAACAGCTCGCCAGGCTGGATGGTCCGCGAGTCCACGCTCCAGCCGGAGACCGGAACCGATTGCGGGGACGAGCACCGGGCGCCGATCGCCCGCGCCACCTCGGTGAGGCTGAAGGTCATCAGCCGCACCCCCGGTAGCCGAGTTCCCGCAGGATGCGCCGGGCCACCTCGCGATCGTCGAAAGGAATGGTTCTGTCCCGCAACACCTGGTAGGTCTCGTGGCCCTTTCCGGCGAGGATGACGATATCGCCAGGCCGGGCCTCGGCTACCGCGAAGCGAATGGCCTTCTCCCGGTCGGGTTCGACGAGGTGGGGCACTTCGCGGCCCTCGAAGCCGGCCAGCGCATCGGTGATGATGGCAAGCGGATCTTCCGACCGCGGGTTGTCCGAGGTGAACACGACGAAATCACTCAATTCGGCGGCGGTTTCGCCCATCAGCGGGCGCTTGGTGCGGTCGCGGTCGCCGCCGCAGCCGAACAGGGTGATGACACGTCTGGGGGAGAGATCCCGCGCCACCGAGATGACGTTACGAAGGGCGTCGTGGGTGTGCGCGTAATCCACTACGACCAGAAAAGGCTGGCCCTCCTCGACCTTCTCAAACCGACCCGGCACGACCCGGCAGGCGGCGATGCCGCGCGCAATGGTCTCGGGCGGGAGGCCATAGCTCCAGGCTGCGCAGCAGGCAGCGAGGATGTTGTAGACGTTCATCTTGCCGGGCAGCGGCGAGCGCACGAGGAACTTCCGGTCGCCGAACAGCACCTCCATTTCGAGCCCTTCAAAGCCGGCCTCGACGTTGACGGCGCGAACCGGGGCGCCCGGTTCCAGCCCATACCAGAAAGCCTCGGTCCCGGGGCGCAGCCCGATCCGCCGGCCGTACGGGTCGTCGTAATTGACAGCCGCGAATCGCGGGGGTGGCGCGCCGGCGCCCTCGAACAGCAGGCGCTTGGCCGCGAAGTACTCATCCATGGTCCCGTGGAAGTCCAGGTGGTCGCGCGTCAGATTCGTGAAGACAGCGGTGTGGAACTCCAGACCGTACACCCTCGCCAGGGCAAGCCCGTGGGAGGAGACCTCCATTGTGGCATGAGTTCCGGCTCGTTGCGCGAGCTCGGCGAGCAGCCGGACGGCGTCGAGCGATTCCGGAGTGGTGTTGACGGCGGGCCGGACCTCGCCGGCGAGGCGGTATTCGATGGTGCCGAGCAGGGCGGTGGTCTTGCCGGCCTCCCGCAGGATCGAGTCCATCAGGTAGGCCGTGGTGGTCTTGCCGTTGGTGCCGGTGATGCCGGTGAGCGCGAGGCGCTGGTCAGGCCGGCGGTAGAAATTGCGGGCGGCCAGCGCGAGCGCCTGCCGTCCGTGCTCCACCCGGACCCAGGAGCCGGGAAAATCCCCGGGCGGCGCCGATTCGCTGACCACCGCCAGGGCGCCGCGCCGGAGCGCATCGCGGGCAAAGCTGCGGCCATCGACCCGCTGGCCCGGGAAAGCGAAGAACAGGAAATTGCCGCCGACCTTGCGGGAGTCGTACTCGAGGCCTTCCACGGGCCGCTGCGCCAGACGGGCGGGGACCGGATTCTTGATCGGGACGCCGGCCAGGACAGCTTCGAGGGGCATGGGCGGAGGCTCTTTCATGGGGCGAACTGCACCCGGATCTTCTGGCCGGCCGGGAGCAGGCTTCCCGGCGGGGGCGCCTGGCCGCGCGCGACGCCGGTGCCGATGATCTCGACCGGCAGCCCCAACGCCAGGGCCTCCTCGAACACAGCCCGCATCGTCTTTCCCTGGAAACCGGGCACCGTAGGGCCGAACGCGGCCACCGCATTGGAAGGCTGCGCAGGCGTTGCCACCGGGAGGACGGGGACCGGCGGCAGAGGAGGCGGCGCGGGAGATCCCAGGTCGGCGATGGCCAGATCGTTCTCCTCCACCGGCTCCTTGTCCGCCTCGAAAAGCCCTTCGGGAAGGTCCTTGGGCACGTCAAGCAGGCGCAGGGTCTCCAGCGCGATGTGGCGAAAGACCGGCGCGGCGACCACGCCGCCGTATTTTCTGGCGCCGTTCAATGTGACGGCCACCACAATGGCGGGGCTGGTGACAGGGGCGAACCCGACGAACGAAGCGTTGTAGAAGTGCGTGTATTTTCCGCTGGCCCGGTCGAAGATCTGCGCGGTGCCCGTCTTGCCGCCGGCGGTATAGCCGTTCAGGCGCGCCTTCTTGCCGGTGCCGCGCAGGACAACGCCTTCCATCAACTGGCGCATCGTGATGGCGGTCTCCGGCTTCAACACGCGGACGGGCGGGTCGGATCTCGCTTTCTCCGCCGGCCCGCCGGGCCTTTGCCGCCACAGGATCAGCCTGGGTTTGACGAGCAGGCCGCCGCTGGCAATGACCGAGGCGGCCTGCGCCAGTTGCAGGGTGGTGGCGCTGACCTCGTGCCCCATCGCCACCGAGCCGATCGAGCTTTTGCTCCAGAGCTTCAGCTCCCGCACCGTGCCGGCCGATTCGGCGGGCAGCGGAATCCCCGTTGGCTTGCCGAAACCGAAGCGCCGAATGCACTCGAGCATGTTTCGGTCACCGGCTTTCAGGGCGATCTGGATGGCGCCGATGTTGCTGGATTTGGCCAGCACGTCGGCCAGGGTGAGCGCGCCGTAGGGATCGTGATCGTGGATCACGCGACCGAACAGGTTGATGCGGCCGCCGCCGCACGGGATGATCGTCCCGGGCTGGAGCCGGGTGGTTTCCAGGGCGGCCGACACGGTGATCACCTTGAACACCGAGCCGGGCTCGAATGGCACCGAGACGGCCTGGTTGAAGCGCACCGAAGGATCCTCGCCGGGCTGCGGCGGCCGGTTGGGGTCGAAGCCGGGATGGTTGGCCATGGCCAGGATCTCGCCGTTGTGCGGGTCCATGACGACCACGCTCCCGGCCTTGCAACGGTTGGCCTCGGCGGCCGCTTTGAGCTCGCGCTCGGCGATGAACTGGATGCGCTCGTCGATGGTCAGGGCGATATTCCTGCCGGGTTCCGGTTCGGCGAAGACCTGCGATTCGATGCCCCGCTGCTTGACGTCGGTGAGCACCCTGGCGAGACCGTCGCGGCCGCGCAGCTCGCCGTCAAGGCTGTATTCCAGCCCGAGGTTGCCCTTCTCCTCAAAATCGACCGCTCCGATCAGGTGCGCGCCCAGCGCGCCCTTCGGGTAGAAGCGGTGGCTCTCGGTGCGAAAACTGATCCAGTCCAGGCCGAGACTTTTCAGTCTGGTCGATTCCGAGGGAGTCAGCTTGCGTTTCACCCAGAGAAAACCGCGGCGGTGTTCGAAAGCCCATTGTATCTTGTCGAAGAGCGCGTTGCGATCCAGGCCGAGGATGCGGGCGAGGATCTCGGCGGCGACGGTGCGGTCCGGCACCAGCCTGGGGTTGATGCAGACGGAATCGGCCTGGAGGCTCATGGCCAGGGGCCGGCCCGACCGATCGACAATGACGCCGCGCGGGGCTGGCAGCTCAAGGCGCTTCAGTTGCTGGTTTTCGGCCTGCTCGCGGTAGGAACGATGGCAGACGACCTGGAGATAGAACAACCGGCAGAGGATCAAGGCCGCCCAGAGCAGGGCGACGCCGGCCAAGAGGAACAACCGAGTTGTGGCCGGAACTCCCGCCCGTGAATCCACGCCTGCCTCCGGTGTACTGTCTGAGCGCTCACGAGCCGCGAAAAAATC
>Ga0315314_1002528_pt1 | contig 15040 bp, 20 predicted proteins | sample TDP9_MG_FD_203631 | JGI IMG/M metagenome (GOLD analysis project Ga0315314, IMG submission 203631) | Freshwater sediment microbial communities from Lake Towuti, South Sulawesi, Indonesia - TDP9 | ecosystem: Environmental > Aquatic > Freshwater > Lake > Sediment | place: Indonesia: South Sulawesi...
ACGCTTAGCCCATGTAATCTCTTGAAAAACATAGTGGCCAGCAAACTGTTCTCCAAAACGGTTGTCCAAGTCAACTTCTTCTTTTCGCATTTTGAATCATCTCCATAGTTGCAAGTCGATTCCGAATTGCTGTGTTAATGTCCTCAAGCACAATGTTTTGCATCCACTTCGGCAACTTCAAAACACGTTCACCTAGCTTTTCCCACATCTGCATCCATTTCCTGCGCAGTTCAGCTTCTCGACCAAAATTCTCCAAACTTTTGACTTCAGCCATTTTAACCACCTAGCTAATGTAGACATCTCTTGCAACAAATGGCGCCTTCAGAGAAACTAGGTCCTCGATTTTGGTCGGCGTGCCGGCTTTTTCCCACTTACAATACTTGAATAGGGCACTGTTAGATCCGCCTAAGCCAAACTTGAGGCTGAACTCGCTGTCATTGATTATGTCGTCATATTCTTGTTTGCTCTCAAACTCGAAAGTCACTTCACCTGATAAGACTCGGTGGCGTTCTTGCAGATACTTTAGTAAGTGTCCGCTTGTGCTTCTGATTACTGGCACACGTTTCAAGCTGTTTTCTATTGTGAACTTCCACTCAGTTGCTCTTTCGACGGCAGTTAAGCCTGAGCCGTCACCTGCACCTCGTTGCACAAAGCTTTCATTGAAAGGAACGGCACCAGAGTAATCAGCATAGGTAGCTCCCGATATTTTGGCAGTTCCAACGGTTACGTCTTGACCGATTAGCTCAGCAGTCGCTTTGACGATGTCTTCGATTGAGCATTCCACGGTCACCTTATCCATTCTGCAACCTTTATGAAGCAAATCAACAATTCCGCTTGTTTTTTCGTAGAATACTTCAATGCTTAGTGACTTCAGGGTCTGAATGTGCTGTAGAAAGTTTATTGGAGAGTCACTTGGAAGGGCATAAACAACTTTTAGTCCTACATCAAGCCTTTCTTAATGACTTTGAGGTCTCTTGAACCAATGCCTCTAATCTTAAGTAATCCAGGATCTAAAGCAGGCTCAACATTTTCTGCGGTTGCTATGCCTAACATGCTCGGATTTGTTGGAGTAACCCCATATGTTGTTTCTTCGACATAGAAGATTTTTGCTTCATGCGCTCCATAGACACTCATTCTTCTTTTTCATCCTCCTATGTTGTTGGAACAGTTTCAAACAACCATGACTTTATGACAAATTCAGTCCGCCAGATGAACGGCTTAACACGGACTTCGTCAGCATCACGAAAACTAAAAATGTCAGCATACGTTATGCCATAAACCGTAAACACGACCTGAGCATAATCGCAATACAGAACTGCTGGTGTAACGCCGTCACTTGGATTAGTTGTTTTGGCAAGCAAGTACAGGTAGCCATTCGCATCAATGTAATTTGGCAAATTTGCAGACAATGCGATAATTAATGTTTCATCACTTCCTCCAGTGCCAGAAACAGCATTTTGCCATTCACCAGCAGAATAATTCCAAACTTTAATTGTAGAACCATTTCCACTCGGTGCGATGCCATAACCTTCAAACGACAAAACAATCTGCTTAACAACATTCTCGTTTGCATCGACTTTAAATCTGAAAAGCATGAGAGCGTATTTTCCGTTTTCTGAAGTTGACTTGCTGAAGCGGTTATCATCACTATACCAAATCTTTTGATACTCCAAGTCTGTTAGCTCTGTCCAGCCAGAATCAGTTGGTGAGAGCTCTGTTGCTGAGGCTGCATGATGGGCTTTGTGTGTTCCTGTTGACCGTCCGACTCCGCCAAAGTAGTAGTCTACTTGGTTGGGCTTGTTACGTTTCTCTCGAATAACACGGTTCACATCAGCGCAAATTCTATCTCGTAGAGTTCTTCCAACAATGCCTTGATCTGGCTTGTCCATAACCCAAACGTTAACTCGGAGAAAGCCTGTTCTGCGCCTAAGATTTCCAGTAAGACTGAGTTTCTGGTCTTCGCTTCTGTCTAATCCAACACTTATTTGTCCATCATAGTTTTTGAAGAGTTCTCGGTCATACCATTCCTGGCTGACCTGTATGCTCGCTAATGAACCGTCATCCTTTACAACCCACAGATACCGCTTGAGCAATCGAATGAGCGTGAGAACTGGCTTCTCAACTTCAGGCACCTAAAAGCCTCCTGCAGAAAGCCTTTCGATAGGCTGTTTCTCCTTGAAAGTCAAATTCTTGGATACCCAGAATTTCGTAGTCGACGCCTTTGCGCCGTATCTTGTCATGATGTCTTATGGGAGCGAAAACATGGACGGTGACGTAGTCGTTGATTGTGTAGCCAGGTTCGATGAGAACTTCTTCAACTCTTGCGGGAGAAACAATGGCTTGGATATCTATGCCTTCGCCATATGAAACTTGGTCAGATGCTTCTCGCACTGGAAATAGGATTATGTTTTCGCCTTTAGACTTTAGAATTTGTGTGAAGCGAGTTAGTGGGTCCTCATAGTTTAGATAGAGAAGTGACAGCCAACAGACTGTTGCAGTAGCCTTCTTGTTTTCCACATAGCCATAATCGGTGTGTTTGACACCCCAAAACATGAACTTGTCTTGATGTTTGTCGATGATTTTAATGCTGAACTGAAGGCTTGATTTATCGTGGTGTTTGCGTATTTTCCATATGATACCGCTTGTGACGGCATCGTAGTAGTCGCATGCTGGAAAACGGTTGACAACGTCTATGTAGCCTGCCCAGCAGATAGCTGGATTGTAGGCTGGATACTGAGCGCTTGCTCTGATACTATTGATGAAATTGTAGACCTTTTGGATTGTTAGGTTCCAGCCTTCGTAATCATAGAGACCAACAAGCGCATAGGCGAGCGGGTCATCATAAATCTCATTTTCCGTTAAGCCGACACGACGCCAACTAGAGCTTGAAGGGTCGTAGTATAGCCAAAGATTCTCAAAACCTTCACGAAGAAAACCAACAACCTTAGACATCATCGATTCATAGAGGCTTGCGTTTACAATATCATACTTTTCAGCAAGCATTTTCAAACCAAGAAGACCGTAAAGACATTCGACGTCCATTTGTAGAAGCCAAGCATCATCAATAGTGACAGCTCGAGCAAAACCACCATAAATCTGCTTATCTTGCATAGTCTTCAGAAATGTAACGCCAGCAAGTTTGGCGGCATCCAGGTATTCGACCGTGCCAGTTAACTCATAAGCCCTTAAAAGTGAAGGAATTACTCGGCATGCGTCAATGCTATAATAGTATGTACTTGTTTCGTTGCTCTTGAATCCGCCGTAGGCCTTCTTTGCTGGATCAGTGCATTGTTGGGATAGAAGCCAGTCTGCAAGGCTCACAACCTTATTGTAAATGTCTGTTTGCTTGCTCTCAAATTGTGAGTCGTAATAGGCTTCGTATAGAAAATCTATGGCAAAAGCTGCTGCAAAGGCTGCTCTGCCCCATGTTGGGTCTGGTCCTGAGCCTGGAATAACGTAAACGTAAGGCGCATAATCGATGATGAATTGGTAATAGGTGCTAGGAACTGTTCCCATTGTTTAGGGTCCCTCCAGCAAGGTTACACCAAATCGTTTCTGGTTGGCTATGAAGCGCTCAACCTGCGCCAGCAAAAAATCAAGCTGTTTTCCAGCGTTTGGAGAAACACGCAGGTCTCCAACTGAAAAATCTAAGCCGATTGCAGACCCGCCAGTAACCTTACAATAACAATAGATTGCTGCTAGATTGCGGATAGCGTTTGCTTCTGCTTCTGTGCAGTTTTCAGTGTTGAGAGTTTTGCCAATTTCTTCGCTTAGGAAAGCTGTAGCCTCATCTCTTAAGGCTAAGACATCTTCATCGCTGATGTCTGCTTCTGTTAAGCCTAAACGCTTTCGTATCTGGTCTGCAGTAATTGAAACCATTGATTATCCAAGAGAAAGAAGGCTAAGATGAGGCTAAAAAACAAATCTGAAACTGCAGATTAATTAATTTCTATTTTAATTGATGGAAATGTTCAGATTTTCTTAAAAAGCTCTGTTTCTGCTTATTCTCTTGGTTGTGTATGGTTTGAGTCAGAAAGTACTTAGGCAACTCAAGGATTTGCAGTTAGGCGACTTAGTTCATGTGTTGTGGTTAGACGCTTCTCGAGGTAAACTAGAAACTGTAGAGCAGATGCGTGAAGGTGGTGCATCTGGGGCTGAAATTGATTTGCCAGTTTCAAGCTGGGGCATATACATCGGAACTTTCGGGAAAATCGCTAAACACGTAGTTTTGGTGGCAAGTCAATGGCTTTATTGTGAGCAGTATGGACAAATTGATTGCACTGTTATTCCTCTGGGCACGGTGGAAAGCATCACGGTTATCAAGCCTAAGGCTATGACTGTGGAAAATGTGCAGGTTTGTCAGCAAGCATTCATTCACGGCAGAGCAAGACGGCTGATGCGAAGAATAGCCTTTTTCGGGAATGAATTCTGGGGTTCAGAGAGGTAGATAGGTAGGTACGGTCTGGAGAGGTAGAAAGAATGAAAAACCCAATTCGAGAGGCTTTAACGAAAACTATTCAAGTTAGGAAGGGGCGACAAGAAGTTGAAGTTCCTCCTAGCCAGCGGTTGCTTTACACCGTATATTTTAGCCTTGGCATGGTTGCATGTCTTAGCGCATTAGAGGCTGTCCACTTAGTTGTTCTAGGTAGATGGAATAATGAAATTTTTACGGTCATTGCGGGTCTCGTGGGCAACATTACGGGCATATTCCTAACACAGAAGGCGTAGTAAATGGCAAGAGGGAAACCTTGGACTGAAGAGGAAACTAAGCTTCTATTGGAGTTGGCTGAACAGGGATTAAGCCCTCAAGAGATTTATGATAGTGGCAAACTGCCTAACAGAACATTTCAATCTATCAAGAAGCAAATGAATACTTTCAGCTCTATAGTCACGACTAAACCCACGAGAATAGTCACGACTATACTACCAGCGAAACATGAATTGAGCATGGATGAGGTTGTGAAGCGTTTTACCACCGCCTTCAAACAGATATGTGAAACCAAAGAAGTCGACAAACTCACGCTTGAGCGGTTTCGCATAATTTTCCAAGCAGCCAAAGACTATGGACCCTTGTTGAAGTTTTATGAGAATTGGGAGGTTATGGAGCAACGTGTTGCAAAGATTGAGGAGCTTTTGGCGGAGTTACAGGCTCGGAAAACTGGACAAAAAAGTTGAGGAAGCTGACTGGAAGGCTCGACAATTACTTAGGCAAGAAGAGTTTGAAGTAAAGGGACCTGTGGATTTTGCTGAAAAAGTCCTTGACATTAAGCCTTTTCCCTATCAAGCCAAACTACTCGAAGACACTAACAAGCGCATTGTCGCATGTATGGGAAGACAGACAGGTAAAACCACAACAATAGCTATGAAAGCTATTCATTTTGCGGATACCAACCCAAATGTGACTGTGCTGATTACGGCTCCAAGCCTGAGGCAGAGTATGATAATGTTTGACCGCATAGCAGCATTCGTTTATTCCTCTGCGCATTTGAGAAATGAAATAGTTCGAGCCACAAGAACCCTAATTCATTTCGAGAATGGAAGTAAGATAATCGCCTTACCATGCAGCGAAAATCTACTACGAGGCTATACGGCACATATGGTGATTCTAGATGAAGCAAGTTGGATTCCCGAGGAAGTCATTACTCAGGTTCTTTTCCCAATGCTTACTACAACGCAGGGTTATGCAATTTTCTTAAGCACTCCGTGGGACAAAAACCACTTCTTCTATAGAGCCTTTGTTAACCCAAACTATAGTGTGCATAAGGTGAAGTCTCAAGAATGTCCACTTGTGACTGCTGAGTTTTTGGAAGAGATGCGCCAGAACATGACGCGTGAAGCCTACTTGATGGAGTATGAAGCCGAGTTTGTTGAAGCCTTAAACAGCTATTTTACGCAGGAGTTGATTCGCAAATGTGTGGAACTTGCCCAAAAACTAGGTAGCGAACTATACACAAGCCTTGAAACAGCCTTCTCAAGCGGAGATTACTATGCCGGGGTGGATTTTGGCAAACTCGCCGACTATTCTGTGCTTGTGGTTTTGAAGCGTGAGGCTGACATTGTTAAGCTTGTTTACATGTATCAGTTTCCGCTTGAAACTCCATACAGCCAAGTAATAGGGCATCTCGTGAGGGCTAATCAAAAATTTGCTTTCAGAAAAATGCTTGTAGACCAGACAGGCGTAGGCGAACCAGTAACAGAAGAGATATGCAATCAAGGCATAAGAAACGTAGAAGGAATAAAATTCACAGTTCAGACAAAGGAAGAGCTGCTTTCAAGCCAGAAAATTGCCATGGAGCAAAACCGTTTGGCAATACCTTATCATAGGCAACTATGCGAGCAGATAAACGAGCAGCAATATAGCTACAGCAAGAGTGGGCACTTACAGTTCAGTCATCCAGATAATAGTCATGACGATATGCTGTGGGCTTTAGCCTTAGCCGTTTATGCAGCAAGAGAACCACAGCGAAAAGAACCAGCCTTCACGTTTGGATAGCCCGCGCTTGCAAATGAGAATGGAATCCGTTTTATACGTCTTTCTGATACAAGGTCAAATATGAATCTTAAGCTTCACCTATCATCAAGAGAGTCCACAATTATTCTTACCGGTGCGGAATTCTCCAAAAGCGTTGGGCTTCCATTACAGAGGGAACTTCTTGAAGCCGTCGTGCCTCCTAACATTATAAAAATTCACAACTATTTTATGGGGAGAAATCCAGAAAATCCTGCTGACATAGAGGAGTTTTTGTCAAGTATCGACTTCGATGATATGCTTGCATCGAAGCAGCGGTCACCAGAGCGATTGAGCAGTCAGATATATCTTTCAGGTTTTGCTTCTTTTGTTGCTGACTCTATGCGCAACATAGCCAAGCTTCCAAAGAGTACAAAAGAAGAGTTTTGGGGAAAGTTAGCGATGTTGACTGAAGTATCGGACACTTTCATTACACTTAACTGGGACACCCTTGTTGAAATTCAGCTTAGAGCTTTAGGGGAAAGAATTAGATTTAAAGGGAGAGACAAGAGATCTAAGTATATTCTAAAACTCCACGGTTCTTTTGATTGGTACAAACTAAGTCCAGAACTGCATGAAGTATTTGACTCTGGTCCATTTGAGAAGGTCTTTCGGGGTTATGTTCGATACAAACCCTTTTCAGAAGAACACAATTTCTTTTCAGTTCCAAAGGTGATTGCCGATCTTTTCAACAAGTTACCCCCTGCTATTATTGCCCCAACACACCTAAAGGCTCTTCCAAGCATGCATTCAGAGAGATTTGGGCTTCGGCAAGTCATGCTCTCCATTTCGCAAAGCATGTAATCATAATTGGGTACTCTCTACCACCATCTGATATTCTAATGCAGCTTCTATTGCGAAACTCGCTTCGTTATCGATTGCGAACTAATTCTGATCATCAACTAAGAGTTACAGTTGTTGACCCTGATCCGACTGGAGTTGCCAAGTCGCGTTATTACGAGTTGCTTGGAGATTGTTTTGATTTCCTACAATGTCCGTTCCTTGAGGTTGACTTGGAAGTTCATGACTGAAATGCACGAAGTGCGCACGTTAAGACGATGGAAGAAGTTAGAGCTATCTCTTAGATGATCCAGATAATGCTCCGGCAATGCCACTAATTACTGCTATGAATCCTACCACCGCTAATCCACCAACAATAAGCTTCCCTAATGATTCGTTAAATGCCTGCCTTCTTTTGGTTTCAATCCATTCTCTAAAACTGGGCATGATACTAGAAAGACCATTTTTAAGTTCATCCAAGTTATAGGGGTCAAATTCTATGGCTGGTATTTGTTTTAGATTCGTGAGATAAGACGGCAAACCACCCAGAGAAACTCTCTTATCTTTCAATATTAAGAGTGGCTTGTCAACCCCATAGGCTATTCCAACTTCATTATGAAGCCACTCTAAAGTTCTCCATGTCCCCGTTAAAGCATCCATGAACCTTGGAGTAGCAATGGCAATAACTCCCTCTGACCGCATTATCTCCTCTCTTGCTCTTGTAGCTACTTGTTCTTCCGGGACCACTACTTCAATACCTACAGTGACTGTTTCGAATCCCCACTCTCTTATTATTTCCGCGATTGGATCTCCCTATCGCCTTATCTTCAATTGATAAGCCTCTAGGCACGAATACTCTATAAAATGGCGTTGGATATATACTTATGAAATATTGCTTCTCTGATGAGTATGAACCTAAATTGACCCAAGTGTTGTTGATAAATTCGCTTATACTATACTTCAATGCGAAAAACTTTCTACCGACCATATTCCTGGGCAGTGAAAGCCACATAGTTCCTAAGAATTTATTTTCTCTTGGGGCAACCATGCCACTAATGGGCTTGAAATCGTATGCACCGAAGTCAAACTCTAGTTTAAGGTCCGAAAGATAAAGCGGATTCTCACCAGTGTTTTCCATCCAATAGCTTGTTAGAGCTTGTTCCCCCGGTGAGTAACTGGGTTTGTTGAAATTCCAGTTTATGCTCCAATTTCCCACTAGAGTTCTCCTCATTGGAGCGATAGGCGACCTTTTGTATTTAAATCTTCAGCTCTGAGTTCTCATCTATGAAAGTATAAGCGCTTGCACACGCATTTACTTTCGGATGAGATTTGTTGATATTTTCTTCACTTGTAGAATGTGTTCTGCCATTTCTCGTCCTGCTGGCGAAAGTCTACTGAGTCGCCTAGGGGCATGAAACTCACTCGTTATCAACCCTTCTTCAGCTAGAAACCGTATTACCCTGCAGCAATGCTCTTGCGTAATGCCAACCCGTCTAGCAATTTGATTGTTCTGCAAAGGCTCCTGCTCAAGCAGTGTCATCAGAATCTTCTGCTCAACAGTGAGAAACATGCTTCATCAGTATAGAAAAGCCCATTCTTAAACTTATAAACAATATTTGAACTCCATTTCAAAAAGAAAGAGAGAATTGAGGCTTTTTAAGGCAATTTTCAACATCAAAGCATAAAAGCAACTACTGGAGAGATAGAAGAGCAACACCCACATACATCATTATGGATGCGTGCAATTTATGGTTCGAGTTTATTTAGAGCTCTCTACACTAATCGCCTTAGCCAGCTCCCTTGATTTATTCCATGACGAAACAAAAGAGTTCTTAGACGAAATCAAACGTCTCAGCTTTGAACCAATATCATGTAAGCAAGCTGTAGAAATGGACTTAGCCATAGGTGTAGCCAAGAGACCATTAAGAGTGACCGACGCACTCAGAATAATGGAGGCAATCGACACATGCGGAATCAAGCTTCTAAACACGGAGTCAAGAACCCTACTTATGCTTGTAAAGGAGTATCTGAGAGAATCCTGCTTAAATATTGGCGACTTGTTGCACTACGCTGGAGCAACCCTACTGAACGCAGAATATCTTGCCTCATGGAACACCGACGACTTTAACCCACGCTTCGAGAAAACCATAAACAAAGTCAACAAGAGAAAAAACCTTAAAACTATAAAAGTAGGCACGCCAACTATCATTTTAGAGTGGTTACCATGAGCAGCGTCGATGTAGCAAAACAGATACATAAAGATGTAGACCAAATGCTCAAGGGCTTAAGCATAGAGGATCAAGAAATAGTGCTCAAAGAAGCCCACAATATAGTTGAGAGCCTGAAAAGAATAGAGCAAATAACAAGCAGAGTTAAAGCCCAAGCCTAAACCGTCTATAACCAAAAAAATAAACGGAAAATGATATCTCTTACTTTTTCTTTAGTTTTATTTTGAGGACTCCGTTTGTGTATATTTTTTGTTGAGGAGATGCTTCTACATTTGTTGGAAGGGTTGTTTCTCCTTGGTATTTGCGGTTTTTGTCGGCGGCGGATATTGCGATTCTGTTTTCACTTATGTTGACTTGAATATTTTTTTCTTCTACGCCGGGTAGCTCTACTAGAACCTCTAAGTGCTCATTTTCATCAAATACTTCAATGAATGGTTCTCGTATTTCTTCTTCGCTTGGCACTTCGAATTTTTTGACTGGAAGTGCTCGGCGTGCTCTCTCCTTTGCAAGCTGATCTAAGCGGTTAAAGAACTCGCCTCCTCCGATCCTGAGGTCTTGAGGTCGGCCAAGTAGGCTTCCGATGCGTATGTCATAGTCAATTCTAATAGCATCGCCATATTTTTCTCTTAGTTGTCTTTGAGTTTCTTGAAGTTTTGACCTTTGTTCTTCTATTCTTGCTCGTAGTCTCTCTATTTCCTCAGGTTTTTCAATGAGGGTTTTGATGTCGATGTCTCCAACCCAGTTTTTGATTAACTCCTGGAGGTCTGTGCCAAATATTCTCAGGTTTAGTATGTCAGAAATGTCCCTATACTTATCCTCTTTTTTCCGTTCTTCTTTCTTTCCCAAGCAGCGGTTCTCAACCATAAACTCGACTAAAGCGTTGAAGGCGTCTGATTTAAAAATGCATCGGAATGCATCTGAAAAATTAAAGTGTATTAATGATCAACTATCTGGTTTCATATTCGTTTTCTTTAACTGCATTTGTAGTATTACGAAGGTCACAGTGTGTCCATGGGCAAGATGTTCTCTGAAGTGACTTCCACGATTGAGAAATGCTGTAAGCTTGGTGTGGTGCTAAGCTCGTCGCTAAAGGAAATCTTATCATTAACCATGTCAAGGACGATATATTTCTTTTCCACTTTTTCCTTCACTTTGACAAAGTATATGACTGATTTCCCTAGCGCCAAGGATGCTGGAAGAAAGTAGATGTGTCCGTTTCTGACTTCCTTATGGTGCAGCGGTGGAGCCCTCACTGACGTAGACATCATTCTGATGATGTCTTCTAATTTCTCAAGTTGGATGAAATGTACTTTTTCATTCAACAGTTTCACTTCCATTCACTTTGTCTACGCGTCTTTCTTCATCTTCCTCAATGTAACTTCTAGAATGCCGTTTCTATAGATGGATTCAACGTCATCCTTTTTCACCGGATTTGGAAGCTCCACTTTTTTGTAGTATTTTCTCGTTGGAGTGTCGATGTTTATTGTTAGAGTGTCATTCTCTATGTCTAACTTTATTTCGTTCTCTTCGATGCCCGTTAGCTCAGCCATCACTTTTATGTGATCTCTTTCTTCGAAGATGTCAACGATTGGCTCCCTTTCCTTTATTGAACTAGTTGTCGGAGGCATTGATGTATGTATAGGTGAAATTTCTTTCTTAGGCTTACTTATCTTCAGGCTGCCCGTTGGCTTTGTCGCGTAGGATCCTCTTATCGGACGAGAGCTCACACGGAAGTCGATTACTCCCCCTTTCCCGAGGTTAATTCTCTTCTGGTATGTCTCAGACTTTTCTGCCAGCTTGGCCAAGTCGTTGATTAGTCCAATTAATCCTTTGCCTTTCGATTTTTCACCTTGGATCTTGCCTGATGTGCCGAATATGGTGAAACCGACATCGAGCAGCTCTGAAACGTCGTCGAATATTTTGCCTAGCTCTGCTGCTTCTCCAGTTTTCTGTTTTCCTTGAATTTGTGTTCTCATCTCTTCTACCGTTTTCTTCAGTTGTTCAATTTCTTTTCCTTTTTGTGCGATCTCTTTTTTAAGCTGTCCAAGGTCTTTTTCTGCCCTGAGTTTTCGCCCCTTTTCTCTTTTCACCATTTTTTCACCTCCTTTGTTCGTCGAACGTTTTCAACTTTTCTAACTCAGTTAGATATACTTGTGAATTGGCAAAATATTGGGCTTTAAGGGGCGGGCATTTTTCTAGAGCAAGCTTTGCCCCTTTAATTCCATATCTTTCCACAACAGCCTTGGCAAGTGGATAGCCTAAGTAGTATGAAAGCCCTTTGATTATCTGAGAAATTTTGAGAATTTCTTTAACAAGTTTCTTCTCATCCACTGATTGTGTTCTTTGTCTTTTTTCACCCACTTGGGTTTGGTTTTTCCCTACATTTTCTACATTCTTTCTTGTGTTATCTAGGTCAAAGAGCAGGTCTATACATTTTGAATGCCCTGTTTGTAACTCCTTTTCTAGAGATGCTGCTTTCATTTCAGAGTCTACGTGACGCAGGGTTTGAAGCGCTATTGCTTCACAGAATCCCTCTTTGAAAACGCTCTTGAAAATGATGTTTGTATGTGTGTTCAAAAGTTCATAGAGCTTTCTTGTGTTGTTAGTCTTTTTGGCTTCGATGTATGCTTCGACCAGAGCGCGAATAGGTGTTTTTAGCGGTGAGGGAAGATAAGTGGAAAGGAGTTTTTCTGAGAGCTCGTGAGTGCATACAAGGATTATTTTTTCTGGATAATTTGTTATCATTTTTTCGTTCATATACAAAACATCATCCTTTGGATTGTAAAAGACAAAGTTTTCGAAAAACCCTGTGACTTGATTTTTTGAAAGACTTTCACAGATTTGTTTCCACTGGATATCGCTGTATAGCACGCCATTTTCTTTGAGGTCGTTCTCTATGCGTTGGGTTAGTTGTTTAAGAATGTCCGATTGTTTAATTATTTTGATGTCACTAAAGTATGTGAAATCAACGCCAAATAACTCGACCATTTTTCTGTGAATTCTCTTGAGTGTTATGTTGATCCATTCTTTGGTTTCTTCTGGGTTGCTTGAGACTTCCGTTTTTTTGGCAGTTGGCTTTTTCAATGGGATGATCTTCCAGGTTGTTCTTGGCTTTCTTTCTGTTTGTTGATTTTCTTGATGGCTTGTTGGAAATCCGACATAGTTACCTTAAGTTGGGAGAGTTTTCCTTCCGTATGAGTGTTTAGAAAGTTTCTTATGGCTAGCATTGTGGCCTCTCTGCATATTGCCTCTATATCTGATCCCATGCATCCCTCGGTTTCTGTAACAAGCTTCTGCAAGGAAACATCTTTAGCAAGAGGGTTTTTCCCCGTGTGTATTTTGAAGATTTCTAATCTCGCCTCTTCATCTGGGGGTGGGACGTAGAGAATCTGGTCGAATCTTCCGGCTCTCAGCAAAGCGGGATCAATCAAGTCCATTCGGTTTGTTGCTGCTAGAACGATAACTCCGTGGAGTTCCTCGAGGCCGTCCATTTCCGTGAGAAGCTGGCTTATAACTCTTTCAGAAACGTGGGAGTCTGTGATTCCGCTTCCCCGTCTTGGTGCTAGGGCATCGATTTCGTCGAAAAAAATGATGCAAGGCGCGGTTTGTTTTGCCCTCTTAAAGGTTTCTCTTACTCCTTTCTCTGATTCGCCTACGAACTTGCTCATAAGTTCTGGACCCTTAACGTTGATAAAGTTTACCTCGCTTTCACGCGCCACAGCTTTGGCCAGAAGGGTTTTCCCTGAACCTGGGGGTCCATGTAGCAGTATGCCTTTTGGAGGCTTTGCTCCAGCCTCGTTGAAAATTTCAGGATATTTTAAGGGCCATTCAATAGCTTCCCTCAATGCCTGTTTCATTTCTTTAAGGCCTCCAACGTCGTTCCATGTGACGTTGGGTGTTTCAATGAGCACTTCCCTCATGGCAGAAGGCTCTACAAACCTTAAGGCGTCGAGGAAATCTTCCATGGCTATCACGAGCTTGTTGAGCACCTCTACTGGAATGTAGTCGGCTTCGAAGTCTATTTCAGGCAGAACTCTTCGTAACGCCTTCATGGCTGCTTCTTTGCAGAGCTCTGAGACGTCTGCACCCGTGAAGCCGTGGGTTAGATCGGCTAGTTTTTGCAGGTCTACATCTTCGGTAAGTGGCATACCTCGGGTGTGGATTTGAAGGATTTCGAATCGTCCTTCTCTGTTGGGTATTCCTATCTCTATTTCACGATCGAATCTTCCTCCTCTTCTAAGCGCTGGGTCGAGGGCATTAGGTCGATTTGTCGCTCCGATAACGACTATCTGTCCTCTTGGTTCTAGTCCATCCATCAATGCTAGCAGTTGGGAGACTACCCTTTTTTCGACTTCTCCGTGTACCTCTTCTCTTTTTGGTGCTATGGCGTCGATTTCGTCGATGAAGATGATGCATGGTTTGTTTTGTTCCGCCTCGTTGAAGATTTCTCTCACGCGTGCTTCGGATTCTCCGTAGTATTTGCCGTGAATCTCTGCGCCGCTAAGGCTTATGAAGGTGGCGAAGGTTTCGTTTGCCACAGCTTTCGCGATAAGTGTTTTTCCTGTGCCTGGTGGACCGTGTAACAATACGCCTTTCGGTGGCTCTATGCCCAGACGATCAAACACTTCTGGATGTCGTAGCGGAAGCTCGATCATCTCCCTTATTCTCTGAATTTGTTCGCCGAGCCCACCCACATCTTCGTACGTGACACCGATTCTTCTTCCTGTTTCTATTGCCTTTTCCTGTATCGTTATTTCTGTTGTGGGGTGCACTATGACAGCGGTGCTCTTTGGCTTCAGGCGGGCTACGACAAAGGAAACGCTTGTCCCTAGAAGGCTTAGCCTCACCTGATCTCCTTCAACCAGCGGTAAGCCTTCCAAAAGCTTCCTCGCATGTTCCCCATACTTCTCCCCTCTAAGCCATGGTTGATCTTGCTTCAGAGGAGCTAAGACAACATTCTTGGCTTTTTCAACGTCGATCTTCTCAATGCGCACGTTGTCGTCGATTCCAATGAAAGCGTTGTTTCTTATTATTCCGTCGATTTGGATGAGACCTTTGCCTCGATCTTCTGGGTAAGCTGGCATGACCTTGGCTGCTGTCCTTTTCTTTCCGGTTACTTGGATAATGTCACCAGTCTCCACGCCAATTTTGTTCATGTCTTCGGGGTCGATTCGGGCTATGCCTCGACCAAAATCTCTCTGGGAGGCCTCAGAGACCCGAAACGTTAAGACCTTTGCTTTTTGTTTGTGTTCCGACATGGGAGGGATTCCTTAGCCAGTTACTAACTTTAAGTTTATAACAAAAGGTATATAAACCTTTTTGTAGTAACTGTATATGCGAAGTGCAAATATATGAAAGCAATGGATGAAGTCCTCCAAATCGTTGGGAACGAAACCAGAAGAAAGATACTCACTCTTCTCTCAGAGGAGCCTCACTACATTTCTCAAATATCCAAGAAGTTGGACGTGACACAACCAGCAATCCTAAAACACCTCAGTCTTCTACAGAAGGCTGGTCTAATAGA
>Ga0315314_1002529_pt1 | contig 15040 bp, 11 predicted proteins | sample TDP9_MG_FD_203631 | JGI IMG/M metagenome (GOLD analysis project Ga0315314, IMG submission 203631) | Freshwater sediment microbial communities from Lake Towuti, South Sulawesi, Indonesia - TDP9 | ecosystem: Environmental > Aquatic > Freshwater > Lake > Sediment | place: Indonesia: South Sulawesi...
GCCGGCGTTGAAGTCGCCCGCGGAGGCGTAGAGGACGTCGAAGCGAAATCCCAGATAGCTGAGCGCGACGAGGATGAGCAGCGCCAGCACCACTACGCGAGGCGTGACGCCGTTGTTGCCCAGCAGCTTCCGCGGCTCCTCTTGCGTCATCTCAGCAGGCTTCCCAGGGCAGGGATTCATCTCCTGTCCGCAGGAGTGCGGGGCGCGCCACCTACCTGCTCAGCGCCCTCCACGCGTCGATGAACAGGCCGACGTTCCTCCAACCTCGCTCTGTGTCCGCCCGGATGTTGTCTACCGGCGAGAGGATGAACCGCCCGGTAGGGCCCAGCACAGACATCGCCTCCTCCACCGCTGCCCGCACCTGGGCCTCTGTCCCCTCCTCGACCACCAGCGGGCCGCTCACCCCGCCCCACAACCCCACCTTGCCGCCCAGCGCGCCCCGCACCTCCGGCAGGCTGGTGCCCTTTCCTTGGCCGGGGTCAATGCCGACGATGACATCCACGCCCGACTCCAGGATCAGGTCGGCCAGCGGCGCCATTCCGCTGGTGATGATGTACGCGTACCGCGCGCCAGCCTGGTGCGCGAGCGCCACATCTCGCTTGACGGTGGGGAGGATGAACTCGCGGTAGAGCGAGGGAGACCAGAAGTCAGTGCTCTCGTACCAGGCGCGGCGGAACACCAGGTCAACTCCCACTGCGAGGTGGGTGGCCAGGCGTTGCCGGTTCCACTCCTCCAACAGCCGGATCAGCTCTCCCAGGAAGCCCGGCGCGTCGTAGGCCCACAGCACTGGCGCCGTGGGACCGCACAGCCACATCAACGTATCCACGACCGACACCGTGCCGAACTCCCGGCCTACCAGGCCGACATCCTCGTCTGGCGCTTGCCGCTCTCCCCGCCAACCGCCGGCAAGCAGGAACCCGTTGCCCTCCGCGAAGCGCTTGCGCTTCTCCCCCTCGCACAGGAATCCCCTGATGTCACTATCGGCCGGGGGGATGAGCAGATACCGGAGTGGTTCGAGGTCCCTCGCCTCGGCCACCGGATGCTTCACCGCGCGGGGGACGATGTAGTCGCTAAAGAGAGGAAGGCGGTTCCCGAAGGGCCAACCTTCCGCTTTCCTGATCCTGGCGGTCAGGTTCCCGGCGGGCGTTTCGTAGATGCGCGTGATGATCGGCGGCCCGCCAGCGTCGCCAGCCTCCACTGATTCGCGAATGGCCACCTCCGGCGCGAACCGCATCGGCAGGTCGTCCAGGCGCATGCGCGCGTCTAGGCCCATCTCGGCCTGCCGTAGCGCGAAGTCGTACTCGTCGCGGCAGCGATCCCGGAGGGCCCGGAAGATCATGAACGAGCAGGGCGTGGGCGCACCCGGCGCTCCGTCAACGGCAGCCAGCAATCGTTCCCGGGCAGTCATCATGGGTCTCAGCCAGGGGTCTGACGGAGGATGGCAGGCTACGTGTAATGCAGCCCGTGTGCCTCCAGCATCTCCGGCAGCAGGCGCTCAACCACGTCTATGTCACCGACCAGGGGATGGTTGAGCAGCGCCTGCATGGCCAGCCTCTTGTCGCGGCGCACGGCCGCCTCCACCGTCAGCGTCTCGTATGCCTTCAAGGCCTGCACCATTCCCCGGAAGGCGAGGGGGATCGGCCCCACCGGCAGCGGATGCGCTCCCTCCTTGTCTACCCGGCACACCACCTCCACCACCGCATCATCGTCAATGCCGGCTACCGCGCCCCGGTTGGGGACATTGCAGGTGATCTCCTCGCCGGTGTCGTTGATCATTGCCTTCATCACCGCGAAAGTGATCGCGGCATAGCCTCCTCCGCCCCGCTCCACAAGCTTCTTCGGCTTGCCGATCGTCTCGTCTCGCGAGGCCTCCGCGAGGATCGCGCGCTCGATCTGCTCTACCTCCTGCGCTCGGGTCTGCGGCCTGGCCTTCGCCTTCTCCACCACCTCTGCCCGGTGGTAGAAGTAGTTGACATAGCTGATGGGGATGGCGCCGAGAACCTGGCTCAGGGCCTCGGCCTCGGAGGGTGTGCCGCCTGTTCGATCCCTCGCCAACGCATCAATCACCTCGCGTGTGATGTCCCTGCCCTGCGAGATCACGCGGTACACGAATCCGAAGTGATTCAGGCCCAGCGTGTAGGACTTCAGGCCGGGATGGCGGTCGGCAAACTGTAGCTTCAGGTCCGCCTGAATGCTAGGGATACCGGAGCAGAGCCCGATGATGCGCGCTTTCGTGTACCTGGTAACCGCCTCGGCGACAATGCCGCTGGGGTTCGTGTAGTTCAGAATCGTAGCGCCAGGCGATGCGGACTCCAGGGCGCGGGCGATCTCGATCATGTGGGGGATGGTGCGAAGCGCCTTGAGCATCCCCCCCGGGCCCGTGGTCTCCTGGCCGATGATCCCGTACTTGAGTGGGATGCTCTCATCGAGGTGGCGGGCCTTCATGCCGCCGACGCGAATCTGCGTGACCACGAAGTCCGCGCCCTCCAGCATGGGCGCCAGCCTGGTGTCGCTGCGAACCGTGATCTCGCGCCCAGCCGCGCGCACCATGCGCTCGGACAGGCCGACCATGATGCCGAGGCGTTCGCCACTGATGTCTGTCAGGCGCACCTCGGCCACAGGCAGTCGGCCCGGCGACTCGGCGAGGATCCCGGCCACCAGCTCAGGAGTGTATGAACTCCCCGCGCCCACCACGCAGACGACGACACCGCGAGCCATCGCGCGCTCCTCTGCCCGGCAAGTGCACACAGCCCATCTGTGCAAGCCGGGCCTCCCGGCGACGCGCGGGCTGCGCGCCGCAGGGAACAGCCATCAGCGAGCTAGCCGGTTCGCCCAAGCGAAGCGCGCACCTTCCCGAAGAGCGCCTCCGGCTCCACGCCGACGCGATGGCCAGCCATCACCGCCGCGCCGAACTCGGGCTCCATCTCCGGCCGCTTGGCGGCGATGCCAGGGTGGGTCTCCTGGAGGCGCTCTGTGAGCGAGTGCCAGAACACCGGAGGCGCGCAGTTTATCACCCCGCCCCCGAAGATCGCCTCGGGCGAGTCCGCGCCAGTCTTTCTGACCATCGCCCTGGTCGCCTGCGCGTAGTCCGCGATCGCCGCCTCAACCAGAGTTGCGGCTGCCGCGTCCCCCCCTACCCACGAGCTGTAGATCAGAGGCAAACTGCCCATCCGGAGCTCACGCGGCACCGTGTGGCGGAAGACAGCTTCGGCGTACCTGTCCTCCGCGATCCCGAGGAATGCGAGGGCCTTCTCCTTCAGGGGAGTGGCCTCCATTTGCCCGGTGATCATCCGCGCCAGCAGCACCATCAGGCCCTCCCTCATGTCGAACACACGGGTGACGCCCAGGTGATCGAAGCACTGCTCGGCTCCGATCCGGGAGCGGTAGGCCGCGGTGAAGCCTGACCCGTGCTGGAGCATGGTGGCGGCGGGGGCAGCCGTGGCTGCCCACAAGGCCACGATGCCGTCGTTGACCAGCGTGATCCGCTCCGGGGGAAGGCCCAGGGCCTGCGAGATGTCCGCGTGCTGCTCCGCGAACTCGTCCTCGAAGTCCACGCCGTTCAGCCCCAGGCCGCAGTGCCACACCTGGCCATGGGTGATGCCGCTGTCAGTGCAGAGAGCATCCATCAGGGAGGCGAGCACCGCGCAGCACCGCGGGTTGGGCTTGCCCACGACCGCTGACCCACCCAGCCTGGCCCGTGCAAGGACGCGCCCTTCGGGGTCAATCAGGACCCCTGTCGTCTTGCTGGCCCCGCCGTCAATGCCCAGTAAGAGCATTCGTCGCCCGTCTCCTGTCGTCGTCAACGCGCTCCGCTGCCCCACTCGCTAGCAGGGATCGGGCTGCGCCTCCAACACCACACCGGCCTCCGCGAGCGCGTGTCGCAAGGCCTCCACGTCCCCGTCCGCTGGCGCCACCCCGCGCCTGGCCGCCATCGCCGCGGCCGTCCCGGCCGCCTGTCCGCAGATCAAGCAGCACACCGTATTGCGCGTGCTGTTGTGCGCGACCAGGTCCACCGTCATCATCCGGCCGGCGATCAGCACGTTTCTGAGCCCGCGGGGCACCAGCGCCCGGTACGGTATCCCGTAGGCCCCGGCGTCCTTCACGAAGTACCGGCTGTTGTCTATGAAGCCAAAACAGCCGATCTGGTCCGCGAACTGCACTCCCTCCGTGCAGTCCTTCTGGGTCAGCTCGTAGAGGCATCGGATGGCGCGGGCCCGCCGCTGCCCAGCAGTGGGCGCGGGTCCGGCCGGATAGCAGCTTTCACATCCCCTGATGTGCCGGCGGAACAGATTCGCGACCTGTAGCACCTGGGCCCGCAGCTCCGTCTCCGCGGCGGCGAGCGCGTCCGGGTCGAGCCCGTCGTTGGGGCCGTAGTTGATGCAGTTGCAGTACGTCAACTCGCGCGGGCGGATCGAGCACCCCAGGAAGTAGCCCGGCGTCCACTCTCCCGTCTGCGCGCGCAGCTTGGGCATGTCAATGCCCACCCGGATCAGGTCGCGCCTGTTCGTTCCCGGCTTCACCGCGTGAGCAACCTGGTAGAGGAGACCGCGCGCCTCCAGGTCCTGCTCGAAGCGGTCGAGATCAACATTGCAGAGCCGGAAGGTGAACCCCGCGGAGTAGGCTCCAGGGTCCCCGGCGGCAAAGCGCGCGAACTCCGCGCCGGCATATGCTGCGAGATCGCCATCGCCGGTGCAGTCCACGTACTGCTTGGCGTGGATCAGGCTGCGCCCGGCCTTGTTCCACACCACGGCACCCTCCACCGCGCCGTCCTGCGCGCATACCTCGTCGAGCACGGTGTGGAGGAGCAGCTTCACGCCGCTCTCCATGCACAGCCGCGCCGCGGCGACCTTGAACACCTCCGGCTCGACTGTGGTGAGCATGCTCACGAAGTCGCCACCTCGCTCCATGCGCACATGCCCCATGCCCCCACCCATCTCCGTGACCCGGTCCACCAGCTCCTGCGCGATCCCGCCGGCCACCCGCGTCCTCGCCGCGCCCGGGCTGGCGTCGAAGACGTTGAAGAAGGTGTGCAGGCCGGTGGCCCCGGTGATCCCCATGCCGCCGAGCCAACCGTTGCGCTCCACGAGCATGGTGGCCGCCCCAGCTCGCGCCGCGGCGATCGCCGCCGCGATCCCCGCCATCCCTCCGCCAGCCACCAGCACGTCGCACTCAGGGTATCTCGTCTTGTCCACTTGCGGGCAGCCCATCTCGGTTCTCGCTCCTATCGGGGAGGGGACCCCGCGGGTCTACCCGGTCCTGAACTGCGGCAGATGCTGCGCGTGTGCCGCGAGCAGCTCGTCGGCGAGCTGCTCGGCCATCTCCACGCTCTTCACCCACCCGTCCAAGATGAGCGCCTGGACGAACTTGCGTCGGCTTCCCTCCAGGGCCGCCTCCACCACCGTCTCGACCCACGCGAGCCGGGTCGCCAGCGTCCCCACTACACCGGAGGGAAGAGGCGGTTGTGCGATCGGCTTCAGACCGGCGCCGGTGGCCATGGTGGGAGCCTCGACAATCGCCTCGACGGGCAGGTTGGGCGCTTGCCCCGAGTTCGGCATATTGGTGGAGAAGACTCGCCCCCCATCAGTGCGCACGCTCTCCACGATCCCGGTCACCTCCTGAGACTCGCCCTCCCCGCCGGCGTGCTCGAAGTAGTCGGCCGGCAGCGGGTCCTTCGAGAAGGCCCACTCCCGCATCTGCTCGTAGATGCGGTCGCCGCTGGCGATGATGTCCTCGTAGGGGTGCCACTCCACGCCGATCTTCTGTCCCCCGTAGGTCCCCTCCGGGAACAGACTCGGGAAGAACTCCAGCACGTGCCCGTCGCCCACCGCGGGGAACGCGCCGAACACCTTCAGCAAGCGCCAGCACAGCCCGCTCGTCTGCGACCCCTGAGACAGCACCTCGTCCGCGATCTGGTGCAGCCGCGGCATGACATCCGCGCCCTTCACCCGCGCCTCCACAAACCAGGTGAGATGATTGAGACCGACGGCCGTGTACCGGAAGTCGCGGTACTCCACCCCCAGTCGCTTGGCGAGGTCGGTCGCAATCCCCCATACCCCGCTGCACAGGCCCACCATGTTCGCGCCAGTGGCCTTGCGCACCGCCCGGCAGACCGCGGTCATGGGGTTCGCGTAGTTGAAGAAGAGCGCCTCCGGCGCCAGCTCGCGCACGTCCTCGGCGATCGCCACCATGGGCGGGATCATGCGCAGACACCGGGAGGTGCCACCCGGCATCACCGAGTCCCCGACCGGCTGGTAGATGCCATACCTGCGCGGTATGAACACATCTTCCTCCCACGCGCGCCGGCCCCCCACCGCGATGGTGGTCACCACCACCGTCGCCTCCTTCAGCACATCGCGCCGGTCCGCGGAAGCTGACAGCTTCACCGCCGCTCTGCGGGATGCGATCACCTTCTTCGCCAGGCCCTCCGCGATGGCCAGCGCCTCCGGGTTGATGTCCACCAGCCCCAGCTCGCACTCCCACCCCTGCCTCACCACCGCCGTCACCAGCGCGCCTGTGAACATCGCGCTGCCGGCTCCGATAAGCACCACCTTCTCCTTCATCGCCTGGCTCCTCGCAGCATCTCCCCCGCCGGGTTGCCATGTTCTTCGAGCTTCCCTGCTCACGACCTGCCCGGCCGCTCACGGCGCGAGGGCGATGGGGACGCACAGCAGTGCGCGCCCACAGGGATTCCACGGCTTCTCTGGCGAAATGGCGAGTGGCGCAGGCTCTCAACCTGCGACCCTCTTGGGTGGGCCTCTGCCCGGAACGCGCTCCAGTGCAGAACCACGAAGGACGGCCGCCAGCCGGCACGCTCCGCTCGACAGCACTCAGATTCGTCGTGCTGCTGGGGATCGTCAGCCTACTGGCCGACGTGACATATGAGGGAGCAAGGAGCATCACCGGCCCCTACCTGGCGGTGCTGGGCGCCAGCGCCACGGCGGTGGGCATGGTGGCCGGGTGCGGCGAGCTGGTCGGCTACACGCTGCGTTTCTTGTCCGGCTATATCAGCGATCGCACTGGCAAGTACTGGGCGATCACCATCTTCGGCTACGCGGTCAACCTGCTCGCGGTCCCTCTGCTGGCGCTGGCCGGTCACTGGCCCGTCGCCGCTACACTCATCATCCTGGAACGGCTTGGCAAGGCCATCCGTGCCCCGGCCCGAGACGCGATGCTCTCTCATGCCACCCACCAGGTCGGCCACGGCTGGGGCTTCGGGCTGCACGAGGCCCTGGACCAGATCGGCGCCGTCCTGGGGCCGCTGGTGATCGCGGGCGTCCTCTACCTCAAGGCCCCCTACAGCACCGGCTTCGCGATCCTCCTCGTCCCCGCGCTCCTGGCGCTGACCGTCCTGATCGTCGCTCGCCTCCTCTACCCCGATCCCAGCCGGCTTGAGGTGCCGACCCCTCACCTCGCGATCAGTGGCTTCCGGCCCGCCTTCTGGTGGTATCTCGCCGCGGTGGCCTTGATCGCCGCGGGGTATGCTGACTTCCCTCTCATCGCCTACCACTTCCAGCAGGGAGCGGCGATGCGGTGCGACTGCATCGCCGCCCTCTACGCCGTCGCGATGGCCGTGGACGCGGTCTCCGCTCTCCTCTGCGGCCGGTGGTTCGACCGCACCGGTCTCTCCGTCCTCGCCATCGCCGCCGGCCTGTCGGCGCTGTTCGCTCCTCTGGTCTTCCTGGGCGGCACGTGGCTGGCCCTTCTCGGTGTGGTGCTGTGGGGGATCGGCATGGGAGCGCAGGAGTCGGTGATGCGCGCGGCCCTCGCCCAATTGGTGCCCCCGGACAGGCGGGGCGTCGGCTACGGGGCCCTCAACACAGGGTACGGCGTGCTCTGGTTCCTGGGCAGCGCGTTGATGGGTCTCCTCTACGACGTCGCCATCCCCGCCCTGGTGGGGTTCTCGGTAGCGGTCCAGCTTGGGGCCGTTCTTCTGCTGCTCGCGACCAGGCCGCGGACGAGGACTCCCGGTTGACCAACGGCGAACTCGGGCCGGCCACACCGGAGGATCGCCGCGCAGGCGGGTTGACTTGCGGGATGACGGTCGCTAGATTCTCCTCCGTGACCATGAGACGATGGCTTCCGGCTGGGATCCTGCTCCTGGCGGCGCTCTCGCTCCCCGGCTGTGGCGCGCGCGTCCGCGGGGAGCGCGCGAGGTGGCTGGCCGATTGGCTGGAGGCGCAGGCCTACTCGAGCTGGTCCAGTTTCAGACGTTCCGGCCGCGCGCCGCATCAACCCAAGAGCCCCGACGGGCTCACTCTGGGCAGCCCTCAGGTGTTCGGGGCCATCGGCTGCGACCCAGAGGACCTCTCGTCCCTTGACCTGCTGTGGGCCGATGAAAAGACCACCCGCGTGATTGCGCGGCCAGCGGCAGTTTCCGCAGGAGCCGGCAGGGCCATGCAGCGCCTGGGCATCTTCCCTGAACAGACCCTGCGCCGGGTCAGGCATACCAGCATCGCCGTCTCCCGCAGCGAAGGCTTCGGCTTATCTGTGACCTCTGTTGACTTCGCGCCGATGGGGCCCCAGGACAGCTTTCTCGCCCGCTGGTTCCTGGTCCGGAATGTGGGCGATCGCTCCCGTCGGGTCGAGCTGGCCTTCACCGTGACCGGCCCCAGCGAGTGGGCAAGGAGGAGCGCCCGCGCCTGGCAGCTTGGGGACAAGCTCGCCCTGGTCTCTGATGCCAACCTCGCGCAGCAAGGGGACACGGTTCGCGTGTCCCTGGGCCGGCTCCGGCCGGGATCGCGGGGGACAGCGGCCGTGCTGTTCGTGGGTGCCAGAGACGGCAAGCGGCTGGCCGACTACACCGTCGTCGCCGAGGCCACTCTGAGCCGGCTGCCCGAGGTCCTCAACGAGACCAAGAGCAACTGGGAGCAGTGGTGCGCGCGCGTCTCCCTGGAGACAGGCGATGATCGCACCGACGACCTGCTGGACTCCCTGCTCTGCCTGGTGCGCAGCCACATCGGCAAGCAGGCCATCCACACCGGCTCCCTGGAGTACCCGCACAACCGCGCCTGGACCCGCGACAGCTACTGGGTCGAGCGCACGCTGCTGGAGTTGGGCTACCGCGACGAGGCCCAGCTCAACCTCGACTTCTTCCACCGCGCCTGGCGGAAGTCGAAGATCGCCTCCTACTATGGGATCCCGGAGGGCCTGGGCGTCGAGTACGGCTATGATCGCGTGGAGCTGCCCCACTACCTCGTGCTGATGGTGCGGGATGCCGAGCAGCTCGCCGGCGTTGACGGGGCCAAGTACTGGGACATGGTGAAGGGCTGCCTGGACGAGGCCGCGGTCGGCCCGGACCACCTGCAGCCCATGAACGGAGACGAGACTTGGCTGCTGGCGGCCCCGGTGAGGGAGCTTGACGGCCTGCTCGACAACCAGTGGCTGCTGATCGCCTCCGCCGAGTATGCCGCGCGCCTCGCCCAGCACGTGAACGACCCCCAGCGCGCCGCTAGGTACGGCTCAGTCGCCTACCGCGCGCGCCTCGCCCTCGCCAGCTTCCAGCCCAAGGCAGGCGGCAACTACTGGTACGCCACAGGGCTGGGCGGCGATGGGTCGCTTGATCTTTCGCTCTCCCCCGGCGTGCTCGCCCGCGGCGCGCTGCTGGGGGTGCTGCCGGCCACCGACCCGTTCCTGGAAAGAGGCATGATGGCAAGCTGGGAGCGCCTTGCCTTCGACCGCGGCATCCGCGCCCATGCGCGCAGTTGCACCATTGATGGAGGGACGCCTGGCTACCTTCTCTACGCCGCCGCTGACAGCACGCCGTGCGACTACCTCTTCAACCGCCAGCTGGCGAGACGAGTCGCGGAGTTCGCCTCCGCGGCTGGCTGCGTGTGGGAGTACCACGACCTCCACGATCCGGCCTGGGGGGGAGAGAAGCGCCGGCTGTGGGACTCGGCCGTGCTCCTGCTGGGGCTGGTGCACGCGCTCTTTGACGCGGACCGCGTGAATGGCGTCGTCAGCTTCGTGGCCAAGGGCAGTCCCTCCGCGGTGGAGATCGAGGCCGAGCCGCCGCCCTTGTTCGACGCGACGGCGGCCGAGGAGCTCGCGAATCCCGACTCCCAGGCGGTGATCCTCGATGACGGCTCTCCCGAGCATGCCGCCCGCATCGCCCGCGAGCTGCTCCGTCACACCAACCGTGTGTGGACAGTGGAGCCGTGGGCCGGTCCGCCGCCGGAGGATCGCCCGGCGATCATTGTCTCCCTCTCCACCCCGGAGGTCACCTGGATACAGAGCCCGGCCGGCTACTGGGTTCGCCAGTGGGATGGGCCGCCTCAGCTCTGGGTGCAGAATGCCGGCGACGTCTGGCTGGATACCGATCCTTTGCTTGTGGATCTGCTCTCATACATGACGCCGCAGCGGCAGACCCCCATGCGCTTCCCCGATGCCGACCTCGACCTGGCCGGCCGCTATGGTGAGGAGCCAACAGGGAGCGCGCTGGTGGTCGCCAGCTACGGCGACGTGGTGTCCATTGCCTCGCTCGACCTCACCGGCGAGAGCACCACCCTGAGGGCCGGGCGGGATCAGATCAAGGCGGGGCTGGCGTTCGACAGGCGGCAGCGAATCCTGCAGCTCAACGTCAGCGCCCCCCCTCCCCGCCCCCACCCGGCCCAACTGAGCGTCACCCTCCCTCCGGGCTGGTGGCTGGTGCGAGCCAGGGACATGACCGGGCGTTGGGAGCGGGTCGCCGATCCGGTGCGGGAGCTTCGCCTCCCGGACGGTAGCACACGGCTCCAGTATCTCTTCCGCCAGGGCGCCGACGGCGTCTACCTGACGTTCGAGCTGGCGAGGCTGCCGGTGAACACGTCGCCGTAGGGGTGCATCGCCGTGCGCCCCTACTCGTACACCCCGTACTGCCTTGCCAGCTCCACCACCCTCGCGTACCGCCGGAAGCTCACCTGTGTCGGGATGGAGTGGTCGGAATGGAAGATGTATCCGCCTGGGCTGGCCATCCCGATGGCGAGCTTGCGCCTGATCTCCTGCTCCATCTCGGACTCGTCCTCGGCCCAGAAGGTGCGCACGTCCACATTGCCCACGAAGCAGAGATGCCGCCCATACTCCTTCACCAGGAAGCCCAGGTCCACCCCGGCCTTCACCTCCAGCGCTTGCAGGCAGTCGAACCCGGCCTCGATGAGGAAGGGAACCAGGCTGGTGATGTTCCCGCACGAGTGCAGGATCACGGGCCAACCCTGGGCGTGGCAGAAGTCCGCCACCTGCTTGTGGTAGGGGAGGAGTTGCTCCTTGTAGGCGCGGGGCGAGAACAGGGGCCCGTTCTTGTACGCGAGATCGTCCCACAGCCACGCGCCGTCGAACTCGATGCCGCGCTCCAGGTACAGCTTCACCATCCCGATGATCATGTTGGCGTCGTACTCGTACATCTCCATCACCCATTCGGGGTCCTCGGCGATGGCGGTGAGCACCCCCTCGACCCCGATCTTCCGCCAGGTCGCTTCATAGCCGGGAATGGCGCCGATGCAGATGAACTTCCCGCTCTCCCGCCACCTAGCGTGCTGAGCCTTCACTCCCTGCCAGTCCACCCGCTCCGGGTCCGGGACCAGGCGCTTCTTTGCCTTGTCCCACTGCGCGCGGGTCTTGATGGAGAAGTCCAGCAGCTCAGGCGTGGAGCGATGGTCCAACCAGTTCCTGGTAAGGTCGCCCCACGAGTTGCGCTCGATGATGTACTCGTCAGTGCGCTCAACCACCTGGTGCGGATAGCCGAAGGAGTTGTCAACCGATGCGAGGCTGAACTCCAGGCCGAAGTAGTCCTCCGCGGAGACATCGGCCGGCAGCCCCTCCGTCCGCCAGCGGTTGACGGTCGCCTCCCAGAAGGACTCGTGGATCGGCACCCGATCCGGCCGCTGGTGGCGGAGGCAGAGCCCGATTCGCTCGCGTGAGGTCATCGGAGGCAACTCCAAGCAAGACAGGTTCATCGCGACCTTCCACAGGCGCGAGATGAACCCTCCTCAGCAGCTATGAAGACGGGGCGCCCGCTGTTGCGCGCGCCCCAGGGGGCCCCCTCTCTCTGCGCTCTCCGGGGCTGATCCCGGCCCGCCGGCCCCGGCCGGCTACTCATCCGCCGAGAGCTTGAGCCGCGCCCGATACCACGTGTGCCTAACCCTGGCGCCTCGCTCGGTCGTGTGTGTGAAGACCAGAGTGTCCGGCCCGTCCCACCGTATGGGCATGCAGTCCAGCAGGCCCGTCTCATCGTAGACGGCTTTCTGGCACCGCCCCGTGGCCGTGTCGAGCAGCCACAGACCGTACTCCAGGTGGGACCGGAGCGGGGCGCGAGCAAAAGCCAGGCGCCGGCCGTCCGAGGAGAGCACGATGTGCCCGATGGGCGCCCGGCCGGCAACCGAGGCATCTTCCTGGTACAGGATCTTCAGCGCACCACTCTCGGGCGACAGCTCTACGATGCTGCTCTTCGGGTCGGCCCCCAGAGAGACGCTGAGAATGACCCGGTCTCCCCGCCAGGCGAGATCAGCACCTCCTTCAAGCCGAAGCTTGGGTCTGAACGTGAGCTCAGGCAGTCTGATGAAGCCGAGTTGGGCGACTGATGCTCCGCCCTCCAGGGTGGCGATGACACCCCAGTACACCCCGTCCGGGTGAGGACGCAGTTCCAAGACGTAGTTGTGGTAGGGTCCCTCGCTTCCCTGGGGCAGACCGGTTACCTCGCCCAGCATCTGCCAGTCCTTGTCACAGAACCACAGGTTCGGCGGCACCACATCGTGCGTCGCCAGACGCCCGATCACCGCGTGCACCTCGCCCGCCGACTTCACTGAGCAAACGACATATCCCTTCGGCAGAACTCCCGCGGCAGCCGCCAGGTCCTCTGCGGGAGCTACCGCCTCACGGTGCTCGCGGACCCGCTCGGTCTGCACTTCCTCAGGCGTCAGCGGCCAGATGTTCTCGACCGGAGGCAAGTAGATCACCGGCGGGATGCGGCTGTCAATGATGGCTTTCGCTCCCCGCGGCGGGATCAGACAGCCAGCCACCACGAGCAGAGCCGCAGCCACCGCGCACGTCGTCTTTCCCCGCATCTGCATCCCCCTTCCCGTCTCGCCGGGTGAACGCGGATTCCGGCCTGCCGCGAGCCCGGTGGCCGTGGGCCCATCCCCATGCCCTCGGGCGGCCCGGGCAAGCCGTTGGACGCAGCCGAGGCCTGCTTTGTTCCGACCCGCGCCGCTACTTGATCCCCAGCCACCGCTCGGCGTTCTTCGTGAAGACGCGCTCCATGGTCTCCTTGGAGCAGCCGCACTCCCGCAGGATGTCCCGGTCCTCCTCCAGGTTGCGCCGCAGGGCCTCCGGGCTTTCCGGCTGGAAGCAGTCGCTGCCATAGACGAACTGCGTGTCGCCCATATAGGCCAGCCCTTTGCGCATGGCGTCCACCTTCCAGATGCGCGGCGCCCCGGAGGTGATGTCGGCATATACGCGCCAGTTCTCCACCTTGTAGCCGCCGGCCGCGCGGAACTTCCCACACACCGCGAAGCATTCATCCGTCCAGGGCCAGCTCATGTGCGCCATGGCGAACCGGATGTTCGGATAGTGGAGCATGATCTCGAAGAAGGCCGGTCGGCAGTGCTGCGAGGTGTCGCTGGTGCCCCACAGGATGCCCGTGTGGAACAGCATCGGCTTCTTGTACCGGTTGATCTTGGCATAGCAGGCCTGCGCGCGCTCGTCGGCCGGATACCAGTGGTTGGGGATCATCTTCACCCCGCACAGACCCTTCTCGGCGAACGCGTAGTCCACCGCCTCCGCCGCGTCCGGCAGCGTCGGCTCAATCCAGGCAAACCCGATCAGCCGATCCGGGTCTGTCTTCACCAGCTTGGCCATCTGGTCGAGCACCTTCTTGTGCGGGTGCTTCGTTCCCTTCGCGCCATCCGCCCGGTGCGGCGGCACCGCAAACAGCACCACCCGCTCCAGCCCCACCTGGTCCATCGCCTTCAGGATCTTGCTCCCGGTCTCCGTCCCCCTGGTGTGGATGTGCACGTCAATCGCCATCTGCTACCTCCCTGTGTTCCTCACTGGTCCTCATATGTCTCGCCTGCGGCCACGGCCTCATAGCTCGGCCAGCGCATCCGCAGATGGATCCCATGCACCAGACACAGCAGATACAGCAGCCCGCCCCAGCCCTTGGCGCCGAGCAGACTGATCACCAGGCCGAAGATCGCCAGGGATTCGCCGAAGGCCGCAGTCACCACCGCCGCACTCATCACCTTCACGGGCCTTCGGGTCGCAAGCCCCCTGCGTCCGGCTGTCAGCAGGACACGCTCCACCACCAGAGAGGCCACGTAGACTGCCACCCCGGCCCCGAGCATCGCCGGCCCCAGCAGGGCCAGCGTCTCCGCCGACACCCCCGCCTTCACCTTCGCCAGCAGACCCACCAGCGGGTACACAACAAGGCCCACCAGGTAGACCGCGATGGCGATCAGTCGCGCTGTCGCCAGAGACCTGCCGCTGTCAGTCTCCATGCGCTCTGCTCCCCCTTCGCTGGTCATCGCCACCCAGCCGTGTGTTCTTCCCCAGCTCCGCGAGCAGCCCCTCCACCAGCACGAACCGGCCCAGTGGCTTCACCTCCACACCTGCCGGGAAGCTCCTCATGAACAACCGGTTCTCGCACATCCCCCCGGACAGGTGGAAACTCGCCGGCTCACCGATGAAGCGATGGGCGTTCATGGCGATGCCACGGGCGAAGCGGGCCACCGCCGCCTCCTCCGGGACTCCTTGCGACACCAGCTCGAAGAGCTGCTCCATGCCCAGCACGCCGCAGGTGACCGGCACCGACCTGTGGGACGGCTCGATGCGGTCGTAGTCCAGGTCATAATACCGGCCGAGCAACTCCAGCGTGAATCCGGTGAGCGACCCGCAGGTGGCGGTCCAGTCCATGCCCACCGGCCTCTCGCCCTGCATGTGAACGTACTTCACATCGCGCGACCCCACATCCAGGAGGAGGAACTCATCTTCCTCAATCAAACGCTGCCCGCCCTGGGCGAGAGCGATCAGCTCGTTGACATGCCGGGGCGCCCGGCGTCGCGCGTTGTGGCCG
>Ga0315314_1002530_pt1 | contig 15039 bp, 15 predicted proteins | sample TDP9_MG_FD_203631 | JGI IMG/M metagenome (GOLD analysis project Ga0315314, IMG submission 203631) | Freshwater sediment microbial communities from Lake Towuti, South Sulawesi, Indonesia - TDP9 | ecosystem: Environmental > Aquatic > Freshwater > Lake > Sediment | place: Indonesia: South Sulawesi...
CAGAGTCTATGAGTTCAAACCCCTTCAATTCTTGCTCTGTCTTTCCCAAGTCAATGCCCCTCTCCTTTGCAAGTAAAGCAGTTTCAATCGATGCCAAAACTTTAGTATCATTCCTTTGAGGATGCGCGTGATCGACATGGGCATGAGACACAAAAACAAAATCTGCATCTGATACCTTATACGGATCCAACGCTATCTTCATATTGCCGTATTTGATCGAGATACCGTTCTCATTAATTATAGAGATTCTCATGCCAAACCTTAGTATTATAATGCAAAGGGACATATTTTTAAGCTATCTTTGATAAAGATTCAATGATAATGACATGACCATAAAGATTGGTTTAATTGGAAAGACGAATACTGGTAAGACAACCTTCTTTAACTCGGCTACACTTCAATCAGCTGAGATATCTACTTATCCCTTTACGACAAAAGTTCCCAATGCAGGTATAGGAAATGCTGTAACATTATGTGTTTGCAGAGAGTTCAAAATCAACGATAATCCTAAAAACTCTAGATGTATTGATGGTTGGCGTTTCATACCTATAGAGTTGATAGACCTTCCAGGATTGATAAAGGGGGCTTGGGCAGGAAAGGGGTTGGGAAATCAATTTTTGTCAGTAGCAGCCCAGTCAGACGCCTTACTACACATAGTAGATGCATCAGGTAGCGTGGATGCTGAAGGCAGAATAACTGAGCCAGGAGCTGGCGATCCATTGGCTGACATAGGAGATATAGAAGAAGAGCTTGTGATGTGGTATTTGAAGCTCATCGAAGGGAATAGACCCAGAATCTCCAAGCTGATGAAGTCTGGGTTTGAATTGTCCGCAGCATTTGTGGATGTGCTAAGAGGGATAGGTGTTAAGGAGAATCATGTAAAGATGGCTTTGGAAGAAACAAAGCTAGAGGCTAAGAACTTTGAAAATTGGTCTGAAAATGATACCAAGAGTTTTGCATGGGTATTAAGAGATATATCTAAACCAACGCTAATAGTTGCCAATAAGATGGACTTGCCAACTTCTGCTGAGAATTTTAAGAGAATTCAAGACGAGTATTCAGACATGATAGTGGTTCCATCTAGTGCTGAGGCTGAATTAACATTAAGAAGGGCTGAGCAGAAGGGCTTCATCAAATACATTCCAGGGGAGGAAAGGTTTGAGATTTTGAATCGAGTAGCTCTTACAGATAGGCAGAAATGGGCTCTAAATTACATTAGAAAGGCAGTTTTAGGAGAGTACATGAGGACTGGAGTGCAATTCGCCATAAACGTTGCAGTATTCAAATTGCTCAGAATGAACAGCGTCTACCCAGTATATGATTCTCAAAAACTATCTGATAAGCAGGGTAACGTGCTTCCTGATGTTTACGTATTGCCATCTGGTTCTTCTGTATTAGATCTTGCGAGGGAGGTTCACACAGACCTTGCAAAAGGTCTTTTATACGCTGTGGATGCTAGGAGCGGTTTAAGATTGCCATCAGAATACACTATAAAGGATAGAGACGTTCTCTCCATCGTCTCTACTTCTAAGAAGAAAAAATCCTGATAAATTGAAAAAATTACTTTGGCGGGGCAATGACCTTGGCTCGGCTGACGTTAATCTCATCCACACTCCTTATAGTGGTGCCATGCTCATTCATAACTTTTGCGAGCTCTTCGTAAGCTATATCGGAGCCTCTTACGACAAGTTTTATCGTCTCGGTTTTAACATCGACTTCGGTGACAGTTATATCGACTTCATCAACCCCCTTGACTTCACATAGAGCCTTGGATAAATCAAGAATTGTAGTCTCACGTGGCTTAAGCGAGTCTATAATAATTCTTTTTATATGAACTGGCATAGCATTATATCCTATAATGTAGTTACATATAAATTGGAGCCCGTTTATTGAATAAAGTGGAGGCATAGAGCTCTAAAATTCAATTAGGAGGCATGGTAAGTATTCAAAACCAGACTCTCTCAAAGTTAAGAAAGTATCTTAGGATAGCGAAAGCGAGTGAGATCGCAGAGAGATACCTTATAATGAATGGATTCGATGGTGCCTTGGCTATATTAGGAGTGGTCATAGGCTCTTATATTGCAGGAGTGAGAGATGCAAAAATCATACTAAGTGCAGGCATTGGGGTAAGCTTTGCCATGGGAATTTCTGGAGCTTGGGGAGCTTTTATGGCAGAGAGGGCTCAAAGAGTTAAGAGCATTAAGGAACTTGAGCAAGCTATGTTTACAGAGTTAAAAGACTCAATAATAGGTCGAGCATCTGTAGTGGCTGTTTTATGGGTAGCCTTAGTCAATGCCTTATCTCCTATCATAACTGTCTTCATTGCATTATCACCCTTCCTTCTCTCTTTTTATGGTTTGGTGCCTTTAGGGAATGCTCTGATAGCATCGATAATCTTGAACCTAACTGTTCTCTTCATCTTGGGCCTCTTCTTAGGGAGGATATCGAAATCAAGCATGATTAAACAAGGTGCTCTGATGGTTTTGGCTGGCATCTTTACCTTGCTCTTCTTGTTAGCCTTAGAATTGGCATTTTGATTAATATTAAAAGTCTGACTGGTCTAAATTTTTTAATTTTTTAAGTAAACAGATAAAAGTTACGCTTAATTAAACAGGTATGCGTTGTATATTAATTTGGCTTGAAGATAATCCGTAGATCTAAGCTTGAGAGGCTTATAGACATTTTAAGAGTTGTAGCAAATATTGGTCCTATAAAACAGACTCATATAATGTACAAAGCAAATCTAACTTGGGATGAGTTGAAAAAGGATCTTCAATGGTTAATAGATTTAAGGCTTGTTGAGAGAATGGTTATAAGAGAAGGTATATTTTATAGAATAACTAATCTTGGTTCAGATGCACTTTCTCATTTTGAAGAGACCGAGTTGATACTCAAATTGAATCATGAAGAGAAAATTTATGATGAAAAAAGGCTTAATTAATTGATCAAGCAATCTGTGACGATAATCTATGAAAAAAAGTCTCGCCTTTGTATTCATGGTTCTGACTACATCTATGATCAGCATTCTTCTTGGACTGAGCACAAGGGAAGTTATAGCACTGACAGTCTTCTTAGGCTTCATATATGGCACTCTTCTATTCTGGAGATTTCGCTTAGCCTTTGCTCTATTAGGCATTACCATACTTTTGGCTCTAGGCTTGATCAACATTCCTACCTTGATAGAATTTGCAGGAATCGATATAATTCTTTTTTTGATGGGAATGATGATCATAATAGGCTTCTTGGAGGAGAGGCATTTCTTTGAATATATAATAGACAAGATCGTGGAGATGATAGGGCCTAGGGGCTACATGCTTGTAACAGTAATGATGATCTTGTCAGCCTTATTTGCTGCTCTAGTAGATGAAGTAACCTCAATCCTTTTTATAGCTGCCACTATGATACACCTTACAGTAAGACTCAAGCTTAATCCTATACCTTTTGTCATCATGCTCATCTTTGCGACCAATATAGGTAGTAGTGCAACAGTGGTTGGGAATCCTGTTGGAGTTATGATTGCCTTAAGAGGCGGGCTTACCTTCATGGATTTCTTAAGATGGGCTACACCTATTTCCATTCTGGCTCTAGCTATTGTTATACCCCTATCTATCTACTACTTTTCAGGCGATATTAGAAGGTTAGACGAGCGCCTCAAGCTGGAGGTAAAAGAAGGAGAGGAAGGGACAAGAGAAAGAGGAGTCGTATCAGGAAAAGGGCTATTGATATCTTCTATATTGTTTCTAGGGACTATAACCTTCCTTATCCTTCATGGATTTATAGAAGAGGTTCTACATCTTGCAAAGAACTCTATGCTGCTTGGTACAGCCCTAGGTGCAGCATCGATAGCTCTTCTCATAGAACATGAGAAAGCTAAGGAGCTTGTAGAAAGGCGTGTCGATTGGTGGACTCTTGCCTTTTTCATGATGCTCTTTGCCTCCGTGGGAACATTAAGCTATGTAGGAGTGACTGGGCGAATAGCTGGTGCTATGCTCTCTTTAAATACTGGTGGAGAGTTTGGGCTCTTGACGATCTTCACTTGGGTTACAGGTGTCTTAAGCGCTTTCATGGACAACGTGTTGGCCGTTGCAACATTGATCCCAGTGGTTATCGATTTAGGTAATTTAGGCGTCCACACCTTTCCTTTTTGGTGGGCTGCACTCTTCTCTTCAACTTTCTTTGGCAACCTTACCATGATAGGCAGTACGGCAAACATAGTAGCCATCGGTATGATCGAGAGTAGAAAGCTTGGCAACATAACTATGAGTCAATGGATAAAGCCTGGTTTATTGGTCTCGGTGTCGTCTTTGTTGCTTGCTTTTCTGCTCCTCTACCTACAGTATCCCTTGATGCCTAGGTGATAATGTAGCCCATTAAAGCTCAAACTGATGGAGGCTTGCATCTTATCACGTTCTGTCCATCCTTTCTAGTTATCCAGACTTCAAAAGAAGCGTCTAACAGTGCATTTAGAGTTGGATTCCAAGGAAAGTTATGTGGGTCTGTTACGGTTACCTCATACCCGCCATATTGCAAGCTTACCTTCCCATAGTCGCCTACTATATCTTTGAGCCTACTCACGATATCACGTAAAGGTGATTGTAAGTCCTTTATGGTGCGTTTTGCAGCCTCAAGCTCTTCTTCATACTTTTTCAGATAGGATTCTAGCTCTGAAATCTTCTTCTTTAATTCCTCAGCCTCTTTCTTAGGTACGGATTCGCTAAGTTTTTCTTCTAATTCCTTCAATCTACGTTCAAGGTCTTGAACTGAATATTTATCATCTTTGGACAAGTTCGCCATAACTAAAAAACTAATTCACATGCTTATAAATTTAACATCCTCTGGTCTTTGATTTACGTGCTGATAAATCTCTCTCAGCCTCTTCTATATCTTTTTGAACATCTATGGCTCTCCAGAAACAAGTGGCATACTTTACAGCTCCTAGCTTCTTCTCCTCAGCTAGTTTAGGAAAGGCTGTAGTCTCTATATCGCCCTTCTCAGGAAGGTACTTGAAGATATCATGGTTAAAGTAATAAACGCCCGCGTTTATCCAGAAGCCCTTAAGAATGGGCTTCTCTTTGAACTCTACTATCTCATCTTTATCATCTATCATAATAACTCCATAGGGCGACCTGAGAGGCACCAAAGCTAGAGCTCCTAAAGATTTGCTAGGATAGTTTATCAATTTTGATAGATCAAGATCTGTAATAACATCGCCATTGAGGACTACGAACCTATCCTCCCCCTTTAGTAGATGCTCGCTATTGAGCAATGCTCCGCCTGTACCAAGGGGCTCTTCTTCTACTGCATATCCTACCTTTATACCAAACCTTCTACCATTGCCTACGTACTCTATGATCTTCTCCTTCAGAAATCCTACGCACAAAATTACTTCAGATATACCATAATTCTTGAGCCATTCAAACTGTATAGTTAGTATGGGCTTTTTGGCTATATCTATAAGGGGCTTTGGCTTCTCTGTAGTTATTGGTCTTAACCTCTTGCCATAGCCTCCGGCTAGGATTACAGCTTTCATAGAATGCTCCTATATATCATGGGACCATGAGGGCTATAAGTCTTATGAAGAATTGTTCTGGCATGTGATGAACCTAACAGCAGGTTTTGGTAGCATAAACCTTTTTAAATATTTATAATACAATCTAAACTAGGCAGATCGAGATCGGTGATCATATTGGCCATCGACTTTGAGAGTATATTCATCTACGCAGTCCTTGCCTCTTCGTTGGCTGGACTGGCTTACGCTCTACTCTTGATATTTCAGATCAACAAGTATGGAGAGGGAACCGAGAAGATGATAAGCATAAACAGGGCGATAAAGGAGGGTGCCAACGCCTATCTAAAGACTCAGTTCAAGAGCATGGTCATACCAGTTTTGTTCCTCATAATATTCCTCTACTATACAGGATCAGCAAGAGGCATAGATATAGCATTGGGCAGGGCTGGTGCATTTTTGATGGGAGCGGTCTTCTCCGGGTCTGTTGGGTTCATAGGAATGTCTATGGCAGTAAAGGGTAACGTTAGAGTTGCAAATGCAGCAGGTAAGAGTTTTAACGAAGCTCTGAAGATAGCCTATAGGAGTGGCACCATCACGGGCATGCTGACGGATGGTTTGGGGCTACTAGGTGGAGTCATCATACTTTTGATATTTGGGCCCTCAAGGGCCTATGAAGTCTTGTTGGGATACGCTTTTGGTGGCTCGCTCATAGCTCTGTTCATGCGAGTTGGTGGTGGAATATATACGAAGTCTGCAGATGTAGGTGCTGATATAGTAGGAAAGTTGGAGAAGGGGATACCTGAGGACGACCCTAGAAACCCGGCCGTTGTAGCTGACTTAGTAGGCGACAACGTTGGAGATTGTGCAGGCATGGCTGCTGACATCTTTGAGTCTTATGAAGTTTCTATAGTTGCTGCCATGATACTTGGCTTAGCAGCCTTTCCGGGGAGCATAGTAGGAGTGGTTTATCCACTTGTGGTTAGGGCCATAGGTATCTTCAGCTCCATAATAAGCACATACTTTGTCAGCATAAGCGGAGGAGTGGGAGATGCCATGAAAGCCATTAGGAGGGGGTATAATCTCGCTGCTATGATTTCCATCACCGGATTTGTGATACTTGCTTACTACTATATGGGCGGCTATTTAGGCGATCATATCTATGGTTTGAGGTTCGCTGCGGCAACCTTTTCAGGCATAGTATTGGCGGTTTTGATAAATTACATTACCGATTATTACACATCGAAGAGGCATGGACCTGTCAAGGAGATCGTTGATTCTACTCAGACAGGGGCCGCAACAACCATACTGTCAGGTTTAGCGGTCGGTTATGAATCGACAGTTACAGCAATAGTTGCGATAGCAGGCACCATAATCTCATCAGCGATTCTTTTCCTTCCGAACTATACCATGGTGGCATATGGCATATCTTTGGCTGGAATAGGCTTCCTTACTTTGACGGGTAATAACGTCTCTATGGACACCTTTGGGCCCATAGTCGATAACGCTCAGGGTCTGTCTGAGATGGCTGATCTTGAACCTAAAACTAGAGGAATACTTGAGCAGATGGATGCAGTTGGCAATACTACGAAGGCTATAACAAAAGGTATAGCTATAGGTTCAGCAGTCCTTGCAGCCATCTCACTTTTTAACGACTACTTCCAAGTTGCTAAGATAGAGACACTGCCCCTTCATGACCCACAGGTGTTTGTCGGGCTGCTGATAGGCGGTGGAATACCCTTCCTGTTTAGCGCTGTAGCAATTAGAGCTGTCAGTAGGGGGGCTTTTGGAATGATCAAGGAGGTGCGTAGGCAGTTCAGCGAGAACCCATTGATAATGGAGGGCAAGGCAAAACCCGACTATGGTAGATGCGTGTCCATCAGCACCCTGGCTGCCCAGAAGGAGTTACTGACTCTTGGTGCAATAGCCTTACTGATACCTATAGTTATAGGATTCCTCCTTCATGAGTACGCCTTGGGCGGCTATCTGGCAGGCGCCATACTTTCTGGACAGTTACTTGCTGTGTATATGGCCAACACTGGCGGGGCATGGGACAACGCCAAGAAGTCCATAGAAGATGGGCTCCTTGGTGGCAAGGGCTCGGATGCACACAAAGCTAGTGTAGTAGGCGATACAGTGGGTGATCCATTGAAGGATACGGCTGGACCAGCCTTGAACCCAATGTTGAAGGTCATTAACCTAATAACATTGCTACTAGTGCCTTTGGTATTGGTGTACAAAGAGAACTGGGTTGTTAACTTTAGCATAGCCATTCCTGCTCTAGCGGTGATATTCATAGCCTTGTGGTACAGCAAAAGGCCTCCCAAGATGTAGATTTGGAGCGACTCTCATACTCATGATCGCTCTTGCCATTATTATGCTATGGGTTATAGCCTTTTGGTGACGGTTTTGAGACAGACAAGAAAAAAACTTTCTTGAACAAAAAGATAACTAATATCAAAACGATTAACCATCTATCTGCAAATCTATTCATACTAGTACTCATAGAATCGTTAAAATACATAGCAATTCGTAACTTGTAGGCGATGGTTTTGAACCAGATAAAAGCTGTCATACTCACAGGATTGGTACTGGGCATAGAAGACAGGGTAATTAGAGAGATAAAAAAGTTCGAAGGTGTAAAAGATGGTTTTATGGTCTATGGAGAATATGACGGGGTCTTCATAGTAGAAGTTCCAAGCCAAGAGAAGCTCAATGCCTTGATTTCTAGGATACGCCGAACAGAAGGCGTGACTAGGACTATAACTCTCGTTGCGATTTAGGCTTCAACCTTCTCTATAAGGGCCGCTATCATAAAGGGGAGTAAGGCTGTTGCTTCGCCATGAATTGTAACCTGTTTAGCTTTGGTTTTTACCTTCCCCCATGAAATAGCTTCCTTTATCAATGCTCCACTAAGGCTACCATCATACTCAACACCAGTGGTAATGTAAACTGCATAGTCCAATCCTCCTCTAAATTGATTCCACCATAAAACATGATGCTTCGATATGCCTCCTCCTATCATCAAAGCTCCTGTTGACTTTGCATCAAATACTATATCAGAAAGCAATTGTTCATCTTTAAGCAGGTCTATCTTGAAGTCTTTATAAGTTTGTGAGAATAACCATATTTGACTCCCGATAGCACCATCTGTCAATCCTGGTATGATCATAGGTATGCTATTCTTATATGCCCAATAAAGAATGGAGTGCTCATTATTCACAAACTCTCCAAGCCTTCTACATAGCTCCATCGATGATGACTCTCTTATGTTCTCATCATACAATTTCTTAAAGAAAGGTTGAAGCTTATTTTCTAACATAGGACCATAGACTTCACGTGGTATGATCACATTACCAAGCCTATGAAAACTCTCTCTGAATAGCTTTTTATCATCTAACTCAAAGCTTCCTTCATAATAATCCCCCCATGAACGAGCTAAATCATGATCCAAAGTTCCACAAGTGGTTACTATTACGTTGAACAGTTTAAGCCTTATAACCTCTTTTAATATGCCTCTCAATCCTGTAGCAACAGGAGCTGCCGGAAAGCTCAAGAACTTTACACATGATTTATCTTTCACCATATCTGCGAGAATATCAACCCCTTCTGCAAGATGCCTTCCTACAAAGCCTCCTGAATCTCTCATTTCATCTAATATTGACCTTACAGAGAAAGGCTTCTTGAGTTCTATATCTTGAATAGGTCTCAAGCTTGATAGTTTCATATTATCACTATAGTTTAGATTCTATATTACCGTATTTTTGTCTTATGCATCCCTATTTCTTTAAGCAGTAGTGACGTTTTCTCTTAAAAATTCTTCAATAACCTGCTTCGGAATCCCCTTCTTCTCTATCTCATCTTTAGCCTCAGAAATTTTCAAGCCTTTTTCTTTCAGTTTTTTAAAAAGGTTTGTTAGAGTTTCCTTCACCTCCCATGGGTAAATTATCCATGCTTCTGTCTCCTCAACGAAATATTCAGGCTTAACTACAGACCATGGCTTATAATGAAGAGTACAAAGCCTAACCTCTTTAACACCTCTCTCTTGGACATATTTTTTTACCAATTGTAGACTATGACCTATGTCTGCAACATCATCTATAACCAGAACCTTTTTCCCACTCAGGTTAGATAAAATTGGTTGAGTAATTTCTGGTTTCTCTTTTGTTTCTTTAACTCCGCAATAATATTTCACTCCTACTATCTCGCTTTCTACACCAAGCTTATCCGATAAAATAGCTAATGGTATGAGACCTCCTCTCGATACGCCTATGAGAATGTCTGGCTTAAATCCGCTCCTCTTTATCATCTTAGCAAGCTTAGATAGCATCTTATCTATATCGTTCAAGCTTGGCATTATGAACTCAGCTTTGCCCACTCAGATTACCCATAATATTGTTTATGACCTTGAAATTTAAGTATTAAATCGATAGAACAGGAATCAAGAATTTTAAAGAATAATGAATTCCCTATATTACTTATCTTTCCTTATTTCCAAGCGTGGATAAAAGCAAGTTTTCATGTTTACTTGGTGTTTTCATGCTCAAATGAAAATATGTCAAAATCACAAAAAGGTCTAAAACCAACAAATGACTGCATTACCTTAAGCGATAATATTATTTAGGCAGAAATAAGTAAGTTCTTAACGTGAATATAATGAAGTCTCAGGCTGATACAATCCTGCATGGAAACTTGGTCAATGTCTATACAGGCGTGATATCTGAATCATACATAGGCATAAAGAATAAGATGATTGCATATGCAGGTAAAAATCCTATACCATCAGAAAAGCGGATCGAGCTAGGATCAAAGTACATTCTGCCAGGCTATATAGATGCTCATATACACATAGAAAGCTCCATGATGATTCCTAGCCAGTATGCAAGAGTCGTTGTTCCTAGAGGGACTACTTGTGTTATAGCAGATCCTCATGAGATAGCAAACGTAAAAGGTATTGAAGGTATAAAATTCATGATAAAAGATTCGAAAAGAGCACCATTAAAAGTCCATATCATGATACCATCTTGTGTCCCAGCAACTCATCTTGAAACTTCAGGAGCTATCATAGGTGTTGATGAAATCAAGAAGCTTAGAAGGCTTGATAATGTAATTGGTCTAGGAGAAGTAATGAACTTCCCTGGTGTAATATCTCGTAACAAAGATGTGATGGATAAGATTCATGTCTGTAAAAATATGCCCGTTGATGGTCATGCACCTGGGCTTAGAGGCTTGGAGCTTTGCAACTACATTTCAGCAGGTATTCTTTCTGATCATGAATCAACGAAAAAAGAGGAGGCTTTTGAAAAAATCTCTCTTGGAATGTGGGTGATGATAAGAGAAGGCTCTGCATCAAAAAATCTTTCAGACCTAATAGGGATAGTATCAAAGGAGAATTCAAGACGTTTTATGTTAGTGATAGACGATAAGCACGTTGAAGACTTAATAGCTGATGGAGATTTAGATCATAACTTGAGAAAGGCTGTTAATGAAGGATTAGACCCCATAGACGCTATAAGAATGGTAACATTGAACCCTGCTGAATATTATGGTCTTAAGCATTTAGGAGGAGTTTCTCCGGGCAAGTGTGCAGACTTAGTCGTAGTGAATAACCTTAAAGATTTTAATGCAGATTTGGTCATTATAGATGGCAAGATAGTTGCAAAGGATGGGCAATATCTGCTAAAATTAGAAGAGAAACTATCGGAGAAATCTATAATGAAGACCATGAATTTAAGAGAAGTTCATCCTGAAGATTTAACTATAAAGTATCCTCAAAAAAAGGATTTTGTTACCATCCGAGTTATCGGTATCGTGGAGAATCAGATATACACTAAAGAATTGAGGCATGATTTAGAAGTGAAAGATGGAAAGCTTGTATCAGACCTTGAACATGACATAGTGAAGATTTGTGTTTTTGAGAGACATAAGAATAGTGGAAGGGTAGGGAAGGGTTTTGTGAAGGGTTTTGGTCTCAAAAAGGGTGCCATTGCTTCAAGCATAGCCCATGATTCTCATAACATAATTGTAGTTGGAGTTAATGATAAAGACATGTGCTTAGCAGTTAATAGGCTAAGAGGGATAGGAGGAGGCGTTATTGCCATTGATGAAAAAATTCTTGGAGAGCTACCACTTCCTGTAGCTGGTCTTATGTCTACATGGAAGGCTGAAAACATAGTTGTAAACTTAAAGAAACTGTATAGAGAAGTATCTAAACTTGGCTGTAGACTTATTGCACCCTTCATGACCTTATCCTTTCTAGCACTCCCTGTAATACCAGAGCTAAAGATTACAGATTTTGGACTTGTGGATGTAGGTAAATTTGATTTTGTGAATCTGATAGTAAGCTAAGTAACATTTTTAAAACATAATAGATTAGTTTCTATTCATCGGTGGCAAAAATGAGTAACACGCTTAATCTTTTGGACATGACTATTACAGCCTTTATCTTAATTGGTGCCATAAAGATAGCCATAGCTATAATCATACTCGCAAACAGGTATATAACAAAGATAGCTGGCAAGACTAGGACGAGAATAGACGACTATGCTGTAATGATAGTTAAGGGTCCTTTGACGGTCTTCATAGTACTATTTGGAATTATAATTGCATTAAGGTACTGGGATGCTAAGTATCCTGGAACCCTTCCCAGTTGGATCATATTAAATATGGACGTTATTACTTCTATCGTAAGTGTACTGATCGCCATATCTGTGATAAGCTTTATTCTCAATAACTACATGGGTCGTCGCATCCAAACAATAATACGTGAAAATCCTGACAGGGAAACCACATTCAGATCGATTCACCGCCTTATAATATACTCCATATATCTAATTGGAGCAGCCATCGTTCTTACCATAGTCTTTCCAGGCTTGGTAGGTATCATCTGGTCTCTTGCAATAGGTGCGGGCTTTCTTGCCATAGTTGTAGGACTTGGGGCTCAAAAGATGATCGGAAACTTACTCGCAGGAATAAATGTCACAATTACACGCCCTATTCGCTTAGGAGACGCTGTGATGATAAGAGAAGAGTTTGGATTCGTTGAAGACATAACATTGCGCCACACAGTCATAAGGACCTGGGATAATAGAAGGATGATAATACCCAATTCTGTCTTAGATGATGAAGTAATAATAAATTACTCACTCAAGGATCCCACTATGCTCGTACCTATATTCGTCCAGATAAGCTACGAATCCGATATAGATAAGGCGATGAAGATCATGGTAGACGTTGCTAAAAAGCACCCTGATTGCTTACCCATAGGGGATCTACCTAACGTAGTTTTAATGAAGTTTATGGATTCAGGAATTTCACTTAGGTTGTTAAGCAGAGCCAAGGATCAACCAACCGCTTTTACGATGGCTCGTGACCTACTATATCAAATCAAGAAAGAATTCGATGCCAATGGGATAGAGATACCGTATCCAAGAAGGTACTTAGTAATGGATAGGAAAATCGAGGAACGGATATCAAAAATTGAGAATATGTTAGACCAATTCGTAGGAAAGAATCAGAGTACGAATTCATAATACTTTATACTTGAATCAAGTGAGCCTTTGACCACACTCAGGGCAGAACTTTGCATCTGCTGAAATTTGTTTTCCACAATTCGGGCAGTTTTTCTGAGCTGACGGTTTCGCAGCCATAGCGACTCCACAATTCGGGCAGAATTTTGATGTTGTAGGGATTTGAGTATTACAATTTGGACAGACTAATAATGCTACCGTTGGCATTGCTGGGGCTGCTGTTGGTTGAGTCATTTGAGGTATCAAAACCATCCCTGTACCAATGGCTGCTCCAGGTGCTTTAGCCATCTCTTTTCCAACCTCTTTCAAAGTCTCCATTCTCAAAACCTCCGATGTTGGTGTTGCCGTCTTAAGCCAGAAAAGTCTATCCCTGAACTCTGGAGTCGTATCGATGCCCTCAAACTTCAGATCAACAAGGTCGGTTCCAAATCTCTTCAAAGCCTCTCCTATGTGTGTCTTAACAATGGTCGATGTCTCATCTAGCTTTGTGAAAACTGTTGCAAGATCGTATCTTGATAGCTCATCGATGGTCTGCTCATTAATGAAACCCTTTAGAAACTCATTTACTTCTGATGTTGTATATGCACCCTTTCCTCCTACAACCTCATTCACAAATAGGCTCGGGTCTGATATCTTGAACCAGAAAGAACCATGGACGAGAAGTGGTGCAAGCTCTGTAGTCTGAGCCCTAGCCCCCCACTTCCCTGCAAACTGCTTTGTGGCTACGAATATTATAGTTGCCTTAAAGGGCGTCTCACCATAGAAGAGTCTAAAAGCACTTCTTAATAGAAGAACATTCATAGTTGTAATCGTGTGCCTTCCTGGTCCAAATACATCGTAAGCCTTACCATCTCTGAAGAAGACCGCAACTTCATACTCATGAACGATTAGCTGTGCTCCCCAGGATATTTCCTCTACTGGATATTTCCAGACTATGTCTTCAGGTCCAACCGTCTTCCATTCAATAACTTGAGGCATATCTCCTTACCTTCTAAACCCCCAGAATAACTTCCTTTCTTTGGTTATATGTCTTTTCCAGCAAGTCTAGATTTTTATGAAGTTCAAGAATTTTTACCCGTGCCTTCTCAAACTTATCAGCCAAGGTTTCTTCCTTTAACTCAGAGATCGATTTCTTGATACCTTCAACTCTCTCAAGTAATGATAGGTCAAATTTTATCATCCTATCCAAATCTGGTTCGTGCACCTTAACTACATTAAAGAAGCCTGCATATCCGTACTCTGCATGATTTATCTTTTCAGATACTCTATCAAATTTAGCTATAAGCCTGTCTGTATCATCCCAGACTTCTGTAACACGGGCTTCAACAAGCCTTCTATAAGTTTCCTTCAAATCATCTTTTGTTTCGACCAAAACTTTGTAGATTTTATCCCTCAGAAGTTTATCAGATTCTCTTCTTAGCTCTTTTTCCTTGTAGCCTCTAAACCCTGGTATGAACAGCATTATCTTTTCTAACAATGCGGTCTCTGACTTAGCCTTCTCATATCCTTCAAATTTTTCTTCGCCCAAATTCTCTCCATTTAATTTGTAAGGACAGGCTTTTATATTTTTAAAATAATCCAAAATCCATAGGTGGTATATCTCCTTTTATAACCTGACCGGTTGCACCATCTAAGATCACATTATAATACTTCTTTTTATACTCGTAAACTATGAACCATATAGGTGCATGCACATACACAGATTTGCCTAAATCATAATCGGTCTTAAACTCTATTAAGCGATCCACATCTTGGCTTGCAAGAAACCTATGATGAGCTTCTACCTCTTGCTTCGCCTCATCAATCACTTCTCCCTCGCTCAACTCGCTATTCAGAACCTTTGCATTTCTATCTATTTGGCGGAAGTCAAATGGTATTTTTCCTTCTATAGGAATTTGATATTCACGTGTAGGAAACTTCGATGCCTTTCTTCCTAGGATGAGCCAATTGTAGGATTTATCTATGCTACCTTCCTTCACTATCGCTGGCGTAATTCTCTCAAAT
>Ga0315314_1002531_pt1 | contig 15037 bp, 12 predicted proteins | sample TDP9_MG_FD_203631 | JGI IMG/M metagenome (GOLD analysis project Ga0315314, IMG submission 203631) | Freshwater sediment microbial communities from Lake Towuti, South Sulawesi, Indonesia - TDP9 | ecosystem: Environmental > Aquatic > Freshwater > Lake > Sediment | place: Indonesia: South Sulawesi...
AGCCACCGCGGTGAACGCGGCCCGGTGTCTCGTCCTTCAGCCATCCTTGCTGTCTCCAGACTGCGATGATTGCTGTAGGGGGACAGAGAACGCTGCCCCGCACACTCTATTGCCATGCGCGGGGCAGCGGTTCTAATGCAGTGGCGGGGCGCCCTTCGTCCGCCTGGGCGGATCTTCGGCAGAACACCAACGGCCGGCGCGCATGCAGAGATGGCTAGGCCTGCTTCGCAGGCCGCCATGGCGGTTCACCCAGCCACATGCGCGCCCTACAGGGGCCGTGCGCAGGGCTCTTCGCCTATTCCACGGTGACGCTCTTGGCGAGGTTGCGGGGCTGGTCAATCTCCCGCTCCAGCAGGTCGGCCACATAATACGCATAGAGCTGCACCGGGATGCCGGCCAGCACGGGAGAGAGCGCCTCCTCGGTCTTTGGAATGCGGATCACGTCGTCGGCGTACTTGGCGATCTCCTCGTCATCCTCGTTGGCGACCGCGATCACCCTGCCGCCGCGCGCTCTGATCTCCTGAAGGTTTCCGAGGGACTTCTCGTAGTGCGGCCCCGCGACCACGGCCGACAGCACTGCAACCTCGTCGGTGACGAGCGCGAGGGGGCCGTGCTTCATCTCGCCGGCGGCATAGCCCTCGGCATCCAGATAGGCGATCTCCTTGATCTTGAGCGCGCCCTCCATGGCGGAACAGTAGTGCGCGCCGCGGCCAAGGTAGAGATAGCGCTTGACTTCCACGTACTTCTGCGCCAGGCGTTTGACATGATCGGCCTGCTTCTCCAGGAACCCGGCCGCCTGGTCTGGCAGGCGCTTGATTCCTCGAAGGAGGCGGCGCGCAGCCTGCGGCGTAAGCGTGCCCCGCACCAGGCCGAGATGCACGCAGAAAAGGAGCATGGCCAGGATCTGGCTGGTATAGGCCTTCGTCGAGGCCACCCCGATCTCCGGCCCCGCGTGGATGTAGAGCAGCCCGTCCGACTCCCGCGCGACCGAGCTCCCGATCACATTGGTGATCGCCAGCAGCTTCGCGCCCCGGCGCCGGGCCATGCGCATCGCCTGGAGGGTGTCTGCGGTCTCGCCTGACTGGCTGATGGCGATGCCAAGCGTGTCTCGGTCGAAGATAGCTTCACGATGCTGGAGTTCAGAGGCGACATCCACGATGACCGGAATGCCGCAGAGCTTCTCTATCGCATACTCTCCCGCCATCCCCGCGTAGGAGGCGGTGCCGCAGGCGATGATGGCGATCTTCTTGATTCGGCGCAGGTAGGAGTCGCTCAGGCCGAGCTCGGCCAGGTTCAGCCTCATCTCCCGCCCGACGATCCGCTCCCCGATCGTCTCCCGCAGCGCGTGTGGCTGCTCGAAGATCTCCTTTATCATGAAGTGCTTATGCCCGCCCTTCTCGGCCATCTGCGCGTCCCACTTGACCGGAAACACCTGCTTCTTCACCGGCTTTCCGCTGAGGGTCTTCACCTGCACCCCGTCCTCGGTCAGCACCACCATCTCCCCGTTGTCAATCAGGTAGATCTTGCGGGTGAAGGCGAGGATGGCCGGGATGTCGGAGGCCACGAAGTTCTCCCTCCCATTCTCCCCCAGGCCCACCACTAGTGGGCTGTACTGCCGGGCCGCGATCAGCCGCCCCGGCTCCTGGTCCGCCATCGCCACCAGCGCATAGGAGCCCTCGACCTTGCGGAGCGCCCGGCGCACCGCCTGCTCCAGGTCGCCCTCATAGTACTTCTCGAACAAATGCGCCAGCGTCTCTGTATCAGTCTCGGAGCGGAAGCGATGCCCCTCTGCCTGAAGCTGCTCCCTCAGCTCCAGGTAGTTCTCGATAATGCCATTGTGCACGACCGCGATATGGCCGCCGCAATCCGGGTGCGGGTGCGCGTTCCTCGTAGAGGGAGGTCCATGTGTGGCCCAGCGGGTATGCGCGATGCCCATCCGGCCCTGCGGTCTATTCTCCTCCAATATCCCGGCGAGCAGCGACAGCTTGCCCTCCGACTTCACAATCTCGATCTTGCCATCCACCAGCACCGCCACCCCGGCCGAATCATAGCCGCGGTACTCCAGGCGCCGTAGACCTTCCAGCAGCACCGCCACTGTCTCGCGACCGCCAAGATAGCCCACAATTCCACACATCTCTTACTTACCTCCACACGGAATCGGGACAAGTGGCTAGGCCCTGCAGGCCGCCATGGCGGTCCGCGTGTAGCGGACCTAGCCAAATGTCCCTCCTACGAGGGAAACTGCGGAGGCAGGGCGCCTGAGGAGCCCTGCCCCGCTACCCGCTTACAAGCCTCTCATACACCTGGGCCAGCCGCGCGGCCATGCGACCAGCTGAGAATTCTTCGGCCCGCGCCCGCGCTTGTCCTGCCAGTCTCTGGCGCAGATTGTCACTTTCCAAGACACGCGCCAGGCCCTCCGCCAAAGCCTCCGCATTCGGCTCCACCGTCATCCCGTCCACGCCGTCCCGGATGACATCGGCCACCGCCCCCGACCTCACCGCCACCGGCAGACAGCCCAGAGCCATCGCCTCCAGCACCGCCACCCCCTGGGTATCGGTCAGCGAGGCGAACGCAAACACATCCGACTCCGCCAGGCAATCGAAAACCCGCCTCCGCTCCACATATCCCGTGAAATGAACCCGCTGCTCCACCCCCAGAGACTCCACCAGCCGCTGGCAGGGGACATACCACGGTCCCCCGCCGATCAGCAGCAGATGCGCCTCCGGCTGTCTCTTCGCCAGCAGCGCAAATGCATGGACCAACACGTTCATGCTCTTCTCCTTGGCGATCCTGCCCGAGTAGGCAATCACCGGCACCCCAGCCGGAATCCCAAATTGTGCCCGCGCCGGCGCTCTCTCGGTCCCCCGGATAAGATCCAGGTCAATCCCCGTGGGAATCGCCTCTATCGGCCGAGTCACCCCATAGCCGCGGAGCAGGTCTCCAATCGCCCGGCTGGGTACCACCACGCAGTCCGCGGAGTTGGAGAACTCCCTGCTCACCCATACCGCGGCCGCCCGCACCAGGGGGCGGGGCAGGGGGACATAGTGCACATACTCGCGGATCAAGGTGTGGTAAGTAAATACCAGGGGAAGGTGCATGCGGCGGGCGAGCCTGCGGGCCTCCCGACCCGTGGCGAAGGGATGCTGTGCATGCACGATGTCTGGCGGCCGCGCCGCGAAGACGCGGCTCAGGAATATGCTGCCGTACGGGAGGGCAATGGGATAACGGGGACGAGTGGGCGGGGAGAGAGAAGGGAGGCGATGCACGTTCGCCTCCGCATCCCGGTAGCCCGGATAGGCCGGCGCATAGATGTCCACCTGGTGCCCTTGCTTGATCAGTTCGCCGGCAAATGTCAGCACCGAAACCACCACCCCGTTGACAATGGGCCGATAGCATTCGCTAAAGAGAGCAATCCGCATTGAGGTGCCTGCTGCCCCGCCTCTACGATAAGGTCCCACCCCGGTTGCCGCCGGTAGGGTAGCATGTAGCTATCGTCCAAGTCAACCGCATCGTGCAAACTGTGCCATCGCAGGAGGGCAATGACTATGTCCAGTGTGCGACAGCCCGCCGTCGCGGGAAGCTTCTACGAGGCCAGGAAAGAGGCGCTCATGGCCTCGCTCCAGGAATGCTTCCTCCACCCCTTGGGGCCTGGTTCGCTGCCAAGGCCATCCGCCGATGGCCCCAGGCTCATCACTGCCCTCGTCAGCCCTCATGCTGGCTACATGTTCTCCGGGCCCGCCGCCGCTCACGCCTTCGCTGCCCTCGCGGCCGATGGCCGCCCCGACACGGTCATCATCCTGGGCCCTAGCCATCATGTGGCCGCGCGGCGCGCGGCCGTCTCCCTGGCCCCGGCCTGGCGCAGCCCGTTGGGGGAGGTCCCGGTGAACTTGGAGTTGGGCCGCAAGCTGATCGAGGGCTCTCCCCTGCTCGAGGCCGACGAGGCCGCCCACCGCCCTGAGCATTCCCTGGAAGTCCAGGTGCCGTTCCTGCAATTTCTCTACCCGGAGCGTCTTCCGACCATCTGCCCCATCTGCATTCGCTCCCACCCTGTGGGAGGGTTCGCGCAGTGGGTAGAGGATGCCGGGGCGCTGGGGGAGGCCATCGCGCAGCAGATTGGCTCCAGTCGCGCGGTGGTGATCGCCAGCACCGACTTCTCCCACCACATACCCCATCACCTGGCCCAGCGCCAGGACCGCCTCGCCCTTGACGCCATCCTGGCCCTTGACCCCGAAAGACTGGTTCGCACCGTGTACGAGAACAATATCTCCATGTGCGGGCCCCTGCCCGTGGCCATCGCCCTGTTCTGCTGCCTCGCCCGGGGGCCTCACCAATCCCAGCTTCTGCGCTACTACACCTCGGGCGACATCATCGGCGACCGCAGCGCGGTCGTGGGATATGCCTCCCTGGTAATCCGACGCACCGGGGGTGATCGAAAGTGACCTGGCTCGACATTGTCGGGCTGCTGCTCATCATCCTCATCGCCTGGCTGGAGAGCATCCGAGGGTTCGGCCGCGCGCTCTTCGATCTGGTGGGCGCGCTCATCGGCCTCAAGCTCGCCGCCTTCCTCGCCCCTACTCTGGCCGATGCCGTTCCGGTCTCAGAGGCAACCGGCCCCAGCGAGGCCTTCTGGTTCATCGTGGCCTTCCTGATCCTCGCGAGCCTCACCCTGGTGGCCACTAAGTTCATCTACCAGACAACCTTGCTTTCCCTTGATGTGCTCGATCCCGTTGTGGGCGGTCTGCTCGGGTTCGCTTCAGGCCTGGTGGTAGCGCACGTGTTCCTGAGGATGATGCTGCTCGGGTATGCCGACACGGAGTTCGCCGACGTGGTGCTGAACAGCTTCGCGGGGCAGGAGCTGCTGAAGTTCCGCACCTACCACACGGTGCTCACCGCGCTCCAGAATATCGGCAACTGGTAGGGGTCAGCTGCCGGGAATCTTCTTCACCCTCTCGGTGATCTCGGTCGTGGAGGCCCCCGGCACCCGCTCGCTGAGCTCCAGCCGGCCCCCGTAGCTCTCCACAAAGGCCCGCTCCTCCTGGTTGACGGTCTCCAAGAGGTAGTCGCCGCCCTTCACCCAGACCTCGGGCTTGAGGGCCTGGAGCACTGGCAGCGAGGAGAGCTCGGGGAAGATCACCACTAGGTCCACGCACTCCAGGGCCGCCACCAGCTCGGCGCGTTCTCGCTCGCCGAATACCGGCCTGCCGGGACCTTTGAGTTGCCGGGCAGACTCATCTGCGTTGACGCCCACGATCAGCACATCGCCGAGTCTCTTCGCACACTCCAGTGTTCGCACATGGCCCAGGTGCAGCAGGTCGAAGCAGCCGTTGGCATAGACCACCGTCTTGCCGGCCCGGCGGCAGGCTGCCGCGCGTGCCGCTGCCTCCTCGAGCGAGACCACTTTGCCGGCCGTGGGCTGAAAGCTAGTTCCTTGGTTCATCACTCTGTCAACCCTATGCTGCGTGTCACGGCCTTTGCGCTGCGGGGACTTGGACCGTGCAGCTCGCGGTGATGAGCCCGATCACCTCTCGGGCAGGGTGCGCTTGACCAGGCCGTTACGACAGAAGGCCTCCACCTTGCGGCGGTCGAGCCGCCCTGCGTTGGGTGCGGCCATCCATCTCTCGGGCCCGCTAGTCGGATGATAGATGTGGTAGCCGACGGCATAGGGGACGATCGACCTCGGCCGCACCCCCACAAGCATCAGCCGACGGCCCAGGTCATCATCTTCTGCTCCCCAGCCGACGAAATCCTCGTCCGACCCGTTTACCTTCTCGTAGTCCGCGCGATGGAGCGAGAAGTTATATCCCACCAGCTTCGGCTTGTGTTGCTTGCATAGGCGAAGGCGTCGCAGGAAAGCATGCCACAGGTTCTGCCTGTGAACCCTCATCAGGTGCTGTCGTTCCTGAGAGTGTGGCATCGCCTCCACGCTAGGGATGTCCAGTTCGCCCGCGAGAAGAGACGCGGAGCAAACTGGATCCAGCCGCACCGCATTCCCCAACAGGAAAGTATCTGGCCGCGCGCGTGTGACGTGGGCGCCGATGAAACCCCTTGCCGCCACGAGGTCGTCAGTGGTGAATATCAGATATTCGCCCGACGAGGCCCGGAACGCTGTGTTGCGGCTTGCGGCAAGACGGAACCCGAGGTCCTCCTGCCACGCGTGTCGTAGCGGGCACGGGAGATCCCGCGCCGCCAAGCGAACTGCGTCAGCGGTCTCAGGCCCCGAACCATCATCGGCCACCACGATCTCGTCCGGGATGCGGTCCTGGCGCGCGAACGACAGTAGCGAGAGCCGTAGGAAGGACGGCCGGTTGTACGTGCAGATAATCACCGATACGGTCATCTGTGCATCCTCTGCTGGAATGCAATGAGACCGGGGTTAGGAAAGCTGCACCTTCAGGCCTTTCGCGTCCCGATCCGGGCCGGCTATTCAGCTATCTCCCGTTCTTACTGCAAGGTTCGGCGGCGCTGCGCTGGCAATGTTAGGCCGCAAGGCCTTGTTGGTCAAGAGTAGAGACTGCTTTGTCCTTACGCTTGGCGCGGCTTGCGGTCACCTCCTGGCTTGTTGTGTGGTCGGGGCGGTGTGCCGGCGGCCGCCAGGATAGCCGAATCCGGCCGCACGAGTCTGCGCAGTAGCCTCGTCCGCGCAGCGATCCACGCGGCAGTCGTCCGATATCGCCAGTACTTGGTCGTGTAACGCTTACTCGGTGCGAGGGCTGACATCAGACCGTAGAACAGGATCCCTCGCAGAGCGTACACGAAGCGCCAGGCCATCATCGCCCGAAAGCGGGCGCGCGGGGTGTACTTCGCCAGCACCAGATAGATCTCCCCTTGCGCCTCCCTCAGCGCCCCCTCAGAAGTACCCCAGGTCGCGAAGCCTTCGCAGTATCTCCTGCTCCTCTTGTTCGCTGTAGCCGGGCTTCTCTACGGCTCTAGGCGGCACCGCGGGACCGCGCTCCACGGGCCGGTGCGCGACAAGGGCCGGCTCGAGTATCTCGGTGAGCACGCGGCCGTCCATGTGCTGAGGCACTGGCAGTCCGAGGAGGTATAAGATGGTCGGCGCGAGGTCGGTTATGTGGGCGCGTCGGCCTTGCGCGGCCGGGCGGATGGCGGGCCCTGCGCAGCTCCAGATTGCGGGCGAGCGGTGGCACGCGCCATATCCCGCGGGCGGCGGCCCAAGGCAGCCCCTACGGCGCAGGCTGTCGTCCTGAAGATAGGCCCCGCGGTATGGGGAGAAGACGAGGTCGGGAGCCTCCTCGAGGTACGGGCCCGTATAGACCTCCTCGCGGAGCCAGATCCCCTCCACGACGGGCTCTCCGGTGTCAGGGTTTCGCAGGCCGCATAGGGCCTCAGCGACTTCGCGGCGTACTCTCTCATAATCGGCACCCGGCTCGACGATGCCGTTCGGCTCCCGCCGGACAAGGTTGATGAAGATGCCGTCCCGGCACTGGCGGATGCTGGCATAGGCCCGCGTCTTGGTCCAATCCGTCTGCTTCAGCCAGAGGGCCTCGCGCTTGAGCCGGGGCAGGGACAGCTTGCGGTCCGCCCACGGTCCCAGCCTCTGGGCAAGCCGCTTCATCCGCAGACGCCGGAGTCGCTCTCGGATAGAGCGCGACCGCAAGTGCAGCCTGGGCGCGCTCAGACGCCTCAAGAAGCCAGTCTCCTCGAGGAACTGGTTGGGGAAGAAGGAATGGTCACAGGCCGCCGCGCCGTGATCAGAGAGCACGAAGATGCTGGTGTCATCTCCGGCTATGGTGCGCAGCTCGCCGAGCGCGGCGTCGGCGAGCCGGTAGCATTCGCGAAGCATCTGTTGGTCGGCGCTCCAGGTTTCAGCCTGATCGGGGCGGCGCGGCCACGGAAGCCAGTGCTGGACCCGGTCTATCTCGGCGAGCACGAGAACGAGGAGGTTGGGGCGGAATCGGTCCGCAGCGCGCTCTGCACAAGCTAACAAGCGTCTGGTCGAGCATCTGAGATGGCTCAGGGCGGCCTCTGTCCGGCCCTGTCGCCAGACTTCCCGCCACCGTTCCACCGCGTCGAGTTCCTCCACCTCTTCCGCCAGGTCTTGGGCGAATTCCGCCGGGAAGATGAAGTCCCTTCTCTCGCGCGGGCGAGGCGTGCCCGCGATCAGGCACCCTTTGATGGGGTGGGGCGGATAGGTGACCGGGACGTTGATGACACAGGATGACAGCCCAGCCTGAGTGAGCAAGTCCCAGACGGCGGGTGTGCGCAGGCAGGTGGCGTCCACCGGGCCGGCCTCCGGCGCCAGGCGCTTGCCCGGTGCGTAGTAGCTGAAGACCCCGTGCTTGCCCGGTCCTGTGCCCGTGGCGAAGCTTGGCCAGGCCAGCCAGCTATCCGGGGGAAGAGTGGTCTCCAGAGGCCCGGCAACACCGTCTTGCTGCAGCCGGGCGAGGTTGGGCAGCTCGCCTTGGTGGATGAGATGGCCGACCAGGTCCGGACTGGCTCCGTCGAGGCCGAGAACGATGAGACGAGGGAAGCCCATCGCGCGATCAACCCTGACCGGAGCCGTGCCGCCGGCTCTGGCGGCGTTCACCCGGCCCCTGGCGGGCGCGCCGGAGGCAGCGCTGCAGCGGGGCCGGGAGCAGCCCTGCCAGCCAGTAGCGCAAGGCCCGATCCGACCAGCAGAGCCGGAGGCTCTCGCGGATGTGTAGATGCGCGTCTGGATGCCCCTGATAGAAGAGTTCACGGCCGTAAAGAGCAAGGACGCGCGCGCAGGTGCGCATTAGGGCGCGGCGCTGTCGGGCCGACGGCCTGTCCAGCGTCCGGAGCGCTTTTGCCAGTACGACCGCGCCGTTGCGGAACATGCGGGGCAGGTCGGCCGACATGTTATCCTCGTGGAGGCAGACCCGCACCAACGGCTCATCCACGTACGCGACCGGCCAGCAGGCCGCCAGCCGGAGCGCCATATCCCAGTCCTCGCAGGCCGTCAGTGATTCATCGAAGAGGCCCACAGCCTCGAGCCGGTGTCGGGGAATGACGATGGCACACGCGCTAACAAAGTTTCCCCCGACCAAGTGCTCGAAGATACGCGGGCCGGCCTCGCGGGCGCGCCTTGATACAACCGCTCGGGCGCGCACTTCCCCGCTCTCCCACAAGCTGTAGTCGCAGTAGCAGAAGCCGGCTTCGGGCTGGCGCGCAAGCTCGGCCATCTGGCGCGCGAGCTTGGTGGGTTCCCACAGGTCGTCGGAGTCCAGGAAAGCCAGGTGGCTTCCCCGTGAGGCAGCGATTCCGGTATTGCGGGCAGCGGAGAGGCCACGGTTGCGCTCGTGCCGCAGCAACACGATCTCGTCTCCGTACCTGCTCAGGGCAGCCTGGGAGTCGTCCGAAGAGCCATCATCAACCACAATGACCTCAAGGAGGCGATAGGTCTGAGCGAGCGCGCTCTCCACCGCGGTGCCTACGAACGCGGCGCGGTTGTAGGTCGGGATGATGACCGACACCAGTGCGTTCCCGCTCTGCGTCCCCTGCCTGGCCTCAGTGGGAGCTGGGTTGCTGACTTCGCATCCCTCGCGCGTGAGCGCGCTCGTCGTCTCCGGCCGAACCAGCTTGCGGAGCACCCTCGTCCGCGCAGCGATCCACGCGGCGGTCGTCCGATAACGCCAGTACTTAGTTATATAACGCTTGCTCGGTGCGAGGGCTGACATCAGACCGTAGAAGAGGATCCCTCGCAGGGCGTACACGAAGCGCCAGGCCATCGTCGCGCAAAAGCGGGTGCGCGGGGTGTACTTCGCGAGCAGGGAGAGTTCTCCGGCGACCAGTCGGGCCGCGGTGAGGGCAGGTGGGGCGAGCATTGTGCTGGCGCGCACGAAGTGAGTCACCGTCAGGTCGGGATAGTACACCACCTTCCACCCTTTGCTGCGAATGCGGCGGCACCAGTCCAGGTCCTCATAATACATGAAGAAGCTCTCGTCGAAGCCGCCGGTTTGGTCCACCACCTCCCTGCGCACCAACATTCCCGAGCCCCACACCCATGACACCTCAACCGGGTCTCCCTGGCGCGTCGGCCGAGGTGCAAGGGGAGCCACTTCGGGAATGCGCCCGGACCTGTAGTTGAACTTGTACGATTCGACGTCGCGGCCCTCCCCGTCAATCTGCCGACACGCCGCGACGCCGACATCGGGTGCCGCGCGAACGCGCGCGACCATTCCCCTAACCAACCCGGCCGGCACCAGCATGTCCGCGTTGAGCAGGAAGAAGAACCTGCCCGCTGCGCCGCGCATCGCCGCGTTGTTCGCCGCGGAGAACCCGAGATTGGTCTCATTCGCAATCAGCCTGACCCAAGGATAACGGGCGCGAACCATTTGCGCGCTGCCGTCCTGGGAGGCATTGTCAATGACCCAGACCTCGGCAGTGAGTCCGTCCAGGCCGCCGTCGCGCAGCGAATCGAGACACCCAGCAAGGTAGTCCTTCGTGTTCCAGTTGATGACGATGACGCTGACTTCGACGCCGGTCACTGTTGCGCCTCAGGCTGTCTGCGCTCGTCCTTCCGCTGTAGCTCCCAGATCTCTAGGTCCTTGGCTGCGGCATAGACTGCGTTCAGTAGGCAGACTACTAAGCCGTAGCTGCCATCCAGGAAGCCGCCCTGGAGGAGATACGATTTCAGGAACCGCAGGGGAGGATGGGCCATCATGTGGAGAGGGGAGACTCGGGCTCCCCGGCGCTGGGCCTCCTGAGCATTCCAGCGGGCATAGCGACGCAGCTTGGGCCAGTAGTCATCCAGCGAGCGGTATGAGTGATGGAGAAAGCATCCTCTCAGCCGGCCCACCGCTCCCTCCACCGCAAGCGGGGAGTGCACTTGCCGGTCCACGTATCTCGCCCGGTCGCGCCGAAAGAGCCGGGTGACCCAGTCATGCTGCCATCCGGAGTACCTGATCTCCCGGCCGAGGAAGAAGTTGCGGCGCCTGATGGCATAGCCGTCTCTGGCATGCGGGCTGGCGATGGTTCCCTTGATTTCGGCAGCCAGTTCCTCTGTTACGCGTTCGTCGGCATCCACGATCAAGACCCAGTCGTGGGCCGCCTGGGGGATGGCCCAGTTTTTCTGGGCGGCGGCCGACCCGTACTCGTGCTGGAGCAGGCGCGCGCCCAGGCGCCGTGCGATCTCGGGGGTGCCGTCGGTGCTGAAGGAATCAACGACCAGCAGTTCGTTGGCGAAGGCGAGTCGGCTGAGGCATTCCTCGATGTGGTCGGCCTCGTTGAAGGTGGTGACGATGGCGGTCAGATCCGTCATTGCCGGCGCTCCGCAAGGACCTCATGGTACAGCGCAAGGATTCGTTCGACGATACGGGGTCGGTCGAAGTGCGTGAGCGCTCGTTCGCGCCCCGCGGCCCCCATCTGCCTCGCCCGGTCCGGGTTCTCCAGCAGCGATAGGATCGCCTCTGCCAGCGGCCCCGCCTCCCCGGCCGGCACCACGAGGCCCGTCTCGCCGTCTGCCACCGACTCCGCCAGGCCGCCGGCATTGCTGACGACAACAGGTTTCGCCATCGCCATCGCCTCCAGCACGGCAAGGCCGAGCCCTTCGAGGAGCGAAGGCTGCACGAACACGTCAGTCTGTGCGAGCGCGCTCCGCACGTCGGGCAGGAAGCCAGCGAACTCTACGCGCGCGCCAAGCTCTAGTCTCCGCGCTTGGGCCCGCAGCCGCGGCTCCTCCTCGCCCTCCCCGACGATTCGCAGGCGAGCATCAGGCATCCGCCCGATTACCTCGCGCATCGCCCGCAGCAGCACCCGATGGCCCTTGTCTGCACTCAACTGCCCCACGATGAGGACTGTGGGCGGAGTGGCGGAGTCCCTCGCCGGGGCGGCCGCGGGATCGAAATGTCGGCAGTCCACAAAGTCAGGAATGATTGTTAGGAGCTTCTCAGGCAGACCTCCGTCGAGGTATCGGCGCTTGATCGCCTGCGACACGCAGATGAGCCTGTCACACCAAAGGCGATACTTGCCGACGCCGAGCCAACCGCCTCGCAGCGGACGCTCGGTCCGCCGCGTGACAACGATCTTGGGCTTGCCGGCCAGCCGCGCTGCCATGCCCGCGGCAACATGGCTCGCCGACTCGTGGATGTGCACGATATCCGGGCCGATGTCACGCAGCCTTCGGGCAAGGCACCCGGCGGAACGGAGACCGATCAGCCCCCGGAGTGGCATCGCCTCCCAGGGCAGGTGAGTGCTGCGCATCCGAGCTGCAAGCTTGCTGCCAGGCTGCACGACAAAGTGGGTCTCCTCCCCGCGGGCGGCCAGCGCAAGCGCCAGACCCAGCGACTGGGCCTGCCCGCCGCTCCACCCACGGTATGAGTCAATGTGAACAGATGATGCCACGGGTCTTGCCGCTACTCCCGGGTGACCGGCGGGCTCTGACGGGCCAGCGCACGCCGTGCCGCCCGCAGTACCTCCTCCACCGTGATCGCGGAGACGCATCTCCTCTCCCTGCACTTCGGCCTCACCGGATGCACGCAGGGACCCCAGCACGGCTGCCGGTGGAAGATCACTTCGTGCCCCTCCCCCTGTGGCCCCGTCCGATAGGGATGCGTCGGCCCGAACAGCGCCACGACAGGGGTTTCCATGGCTGCCGCGACGTGCATCGGTCCGGAGTCAATCGCGATTAGCAGATCGCATTGCGCCAGCACCGCAGCAAGCTCGCTGGGGCTCGTCTGGCCCGCGAGATTGCAGCCACAGCCTCCCAGGCCCCCAAGGATCTCGTCGCCCAGCGCCCGGTCAGCCATTCCTCCCACTACAACCAACCGCGCGCTCTCCTCTTTGGCCAGCGCGGCCGCCACCCGGCGAAATCCCTCCGTGGTCCAGGACTTGTATGGACGATTCGCCGCCTCTCCGGGTGCCAGGGCCACCAGCGGTCCCTCGCTTTCCAGCCCGCACTCTGCCAGCAGTCTCTCCCCTTCCCTTTGATCGGCTTCTGACAGCTCTATCAGCCCCACATAATCTGTCTTCCCAGGCTCCAGCCCCAATCCCCTCACCAGTCGCAGCACTTTTTCCGGACAAGGAATCCCCCGCACCTGGATGCGGTGGTTCAACAGGCGGCAGAGGTCTGAGTCCACATAGCCCACCCGATGCCTCGCGCCCGACAGCCGCGCGCACAAGGCCATCGTCGCCGACTGCGAGAACACCACTGCCAGGTCCGGCCGCAGCCGCCGGAGCCGAAGCCCCAGCGACGCGGCCCGCCATGGGCCGCCAGCCGGCCGGTGCACAATATCATCTACAAACCCACTCTCTTCCACCAGCCCGGCCAGATGCGGCCTCAAGATGCTCGTGATGTGCGCCTGTGGGAAGGCCTCCCGCAGGGCCTTCAGCGCCGGCAGTGTGAACAGTAGATCTCCGATCTGATTGAGATGAAACACCAGGATCCGCCTGACCCGCTCTCGCTCACACAAGGCCGCGCGGTAGATGGACTCCACCTCCTCCGCCAGCTTGGACGCATGATAGCGGGTCTCTGCCCTCCGCCGGCCAAAGTCCCCCAGCCGGCCGGCCTCCTCCCGATCGCGTAGCAGCATCCCCACATCCTCCCCTAGCCGGGCCGCTCCGACTCCGTCCTTCCGCTCGTGGTCCCCAAAGCACGATGCCTCCGCCTGCTCCACGTTCTCCGGCCGCACGATCCCAAAGTATCCCCCCTTCCCGGCCGCCACCACTGGCTTTCCGCAGGCCATCGCCTCCAGCACCACCGAAGCCGTCCCCACCACCACGTCGGCCAGGCAGAGTATCTGTGGCACATCGCCGCGGGCTCCCGCGAAGAGGACCGCGCCTCGACCGAGCCTCCGATTCATCTCCTCCGCAGCCCTGGCTACCGCTCTCTCCTCTGGCCCTTGCCCCACGAGGACCAGCTCGACGCTTGGCACCTCCTTATCCAAACCATCCATTGCCGAGATTAGGGCCAGCGCCACGGGCGTCTTGCTGTGGCTGAAGCGGCTCACATGCACCACCCGCGGCGCCCCGGCGCGCAGCCCCAGCTCCCTCTCCAGGGACGGCTCCCGGGCCTCCGGGCGGAACCGCTCGCAGTCCACGCCGACCATGCTCCGCACCACCCGATCTTCAGGGAGCCCAAATCCCTCGACGAGATTGCGCCTGCTCGCCTCGCTGACTACCACCATCTTCCTGCTCCAGTAGAACACCCCCTGCCGATGTACCGAGCTGCGCGTCCCGTGAATGGTCAGCACATACGGCACTGCGGCCGACCGGCAGGCAAGATAGGAAACCATTCCTGCCCGCCAGTTGTGCGCGTTCACTAGGTCAACGCGCTCCCGTTCCAGCAGCCGCCGCAGTGCCCATAAACCCACAAGCATCCGCGGGCCGGTGAAGTCAATCCGGAAATGCTCGATTGGCAGCGGACCTTCCGCCCCGGAGGCCTCCAGCTCTGGCACCAATTGCCCGCCACTGGAGACCACGATCACCCGGTGTCCCCGCGCCTTCAGGGCCCGCGCCAGGCGGAGGGCATAGCTCTCCACCCCCCCGTAGTTCAACCAAGACAGCACCTGCGCAATAGTCAGGTCCCCCTCACGCGCCGACACCTCTGCCTCCCGGCTTCGCCTCCCGCAGCAGCCTCCTCGCCGCCTCCACCACCCTTTCCGGCGCGATCGCCTCCATACACCTCAGCGGCCGGCAGCGCCGCCTGCGACAGGGCGCGCATCGCAGGCCGCTCGTCACCTTCGCATGGCCCTCCCCATAGGGCCCCAGGCGCGCCGCATCTGTGGGCCCGAAGATCGCCACCGTCGGCGTCCCCACCGCGGCCGAAATGTACAGAGGTCCTGTATCATTACCCACCGTCACAAGGCAGCGTCGCAACACCTCCGCCGCCTGCTTCAGCGTCGTCCTGCCGGTGAGGTCCAGCATCGGCCTGCGCGCCGCCGCCGCGATCTCCCTCGCCAGTTCCTTGTCCCCCTCGCCTCCCACCACCACGCTCGTCAGCCCAAGACTCTCTTGCAGGGCATCGGCCAGCAGCGCGAACCGATGCGCAGGCCAGCGCTTCGACTCCCACCGCGCGCCGGGGAGGAGGGCCGCCAGATCCTCCCTCCTCCGCAGTAGCTCC
>Ga0315314_1002532_pt1 | contig 15024 bp, 24 predicted proteins | sample TDP9_MG_FD_203631 | JGI IMG/M metagenome (GOLD analysis project Ga0315314, IMG submission 203631) | Freshwater sediment microbial communities from Lake Towuti, South Sulawesi, Indonesia - TDP9 | ecosystem: Environmental > Aquatic > Freshwater > Lake > Sediment | place: Indonesia: South Sulawesi...
AACGAGACGTTTAACGTTTTGTTTGTGGGCAAAATAAGCATACAGAAGGGCGTTCCGTGGCTTTTGCGAGCCTTTTACAGACTCCGAAAAAGGTACGGTGACATGAGGTTGATTCTTGTTGGGAAAAACTATCTTCCGGACGAATTTTTGTCAAGGTTCATATTAAACCAGAAGGGCATCCATTACGTTCCGTGGTTGCCCTACTTGAAGATGCCAGAGGTTTACAACCTCTCCGATGTGGTCATCTTGCCCAGTGTGCCGACGGTGAATAACGAGGAACAGTTCGGCATGGCTGTATTAGAGGCGATGGCGTGCGCCAAACCCTCCATAGTCACGGATATCGGAGGTTTACCCTGGGTCGTGGAAGGGGGCAGGACTTCCTTAATTATTCCGTATAAGGACGCCTCAGCCGTTCAAAGGGCGGTTCTAAAATTATATCAAAATTGTGAGTTGAGAAGAAAAATGGGAGATTACTCAAGGGCCTACGTTAAAAGGAGATTTTCAAAGGAGACCGTTGGTGAGAGACTGTATAAAATTTATAAGGAATTTTTTGGTTAAAAGTAAATTGGAAATCATGGAAGGGGTTCATTTGTATCTCTCACGCCTCTTTTCCCTCTTCCGCTGTTGGCGCCGCGCCCGCTTCTTCTTCCACTTTGCCCGCAATGGAGACACCTTGACAAGAATTTATGTGCAATACAGAGGAGTGACTTTTAAGGTTTACTAGCCACGCAATAGCTCACTTAATAGACAAGAGGGATCAATTTCTTAGTTTCTTTCACGTACTCTCGATATTCATCCCCGAATTTTTCTATAAGCATTTTCTCCTCGATTTTTATTCTATATAGAATGAGGGGAATGAGCCCCAGCATTAATAGAAAGCCGTACAGGCTCGAAAAAACCATGGGGATACCTATGCTATGTATGATAACACCGAGATAAAATGGGTGCCGGACGTGTTTATAAATGCCGTGTTTGATGAGTCTGTGATTTGGCAAGGTTCTCAGGCGAGATGAATAATATTTTCCTAAGGTTCTCTTTCCCGCGCTACGTATGACAATGCCTATCAAAAAGAGAACCAATCCAACGACATTTACTATGCCAAAACGATAAATCATTTTTTGAATCCAGATGAAATCCCAAGCTGTCATAAGTAACGCTAAAACAAAAATCAAATACCAGACAGCACCAGTCGCTGAAAAAAATCCAATTCGCTCTTTCAGTCTCAAATGATACTTTCACCAATAGAGTGGCGCTTGGTTGCACGCATATAAGTTTTTCTTTGTGTCTTGGGTTCCTACTTTTCGACGCCACTAGCGTCCTCACGCTTGTCAGGGAACTTCGGGGTAAAGCTATAGACACGCTTTTGGAAGGCGTTGCCGTTCTCAACATAGCAGCCGTCTAGCCGAAGCCCAGAGGTCTAACAAAACCCTCGTTACGGACGATGAGAAACTTGCTAAGGCTGCAGAGAAGGTGACCGTGAAAACCCTGACAAGAAGAACGCTCCTACATTAACAGTCTGACAGCTAATCAAATATGAAGTCTATTAGGACACTCCGCGGAGCCCCACTTCATGTTTTGTCGAGGCTGAGCTGCCGGGGCGGCTTTACGATTGGGCGGTAGGGGGCATCCAGGAACGCGGATATTTTTTCAGCCGTTATCCTTCCTATGCCATTCACTGCAGAAAGCTCAGCCACGGAGGCGGAGAAAACCCTACGGATGGTTCCAAACCTTTCTAGGGCCCGGTCGGCGAGTTTAGGCCCTATCCCCGGAAGGCTAGAAACCAGTAGCAATTGGTTTTTCTCCAGGGTTCCTGCCCTGGGCTTTTTTCGAACCAAAGGTCTCCTTGGCCGAGCAAACCTTCTGCGCATGGCCAGCGTGTAAATTAGATCTGCGGTCTGATGGATATCCAGGGTAAAGAATAAGCTTAAGCCATATTGAAAACTCAAGGTGACTAGGGCGCCCCAGAAGGTGCGGGGGCGCGTCATCCCCCTCGTAAAAAGGGTTGGGTCGCCCTCAACTATTAGAACCGGGTGTTCGTAGGCTTCGCCCAGGTGGTAAACCTGATCGAAGATTCTGTGGGAATAGAGGGATTTAAAAAAGTCCCGCGCTTCCTTCCGTTCGATGGCGCAATCAGACGAGACCACGTAATCGCCCACCTCTAACATCCGATGTTCAACCTGTAACCCCATCCTTTTCAGGAGGTCGGGAACCCCCGAGGGCGCCTCCCGCTCGTCCACAACTATCCGAAGCCCAGCCGACATACAAAATCCCACACCTAGAAAGTATGGCAGACTTATTCAAAAGCGTTAAACCCATTGTGCTGCTAATGGTATAAAATCTCAATTATTTTGAGCTTGTGTAGCTATCATAGTTTCCACGCTTTTTTGAAAACTTTGAAATATCTCAAAAAGCGAAAAGTATATAAATGTCTATGCTTCGTATTATATACTATGTCAGAGCTAAAAAATCTCTTGGAGAAGGTGTACGAGGAGCTGGTAAAAGTTAGGTACCTTTTGGAGATAATGGTAAGGGACGAGCTTAAGAAAGCCGTTGAGTCCATAGCGACTACTAACGAAAGACGGAGAATCTACGCACTGCTCGATGGCCTTTCCAGCACGGAAGAGATTGCCCAGAGGGCGGGCGTTTCCCAACGGGCAGTTCAGCTTTTGGTAAAAGATCTCCTTTACGCCGGGCTCGTATCACTGGAGAAGCGTGGATACCCTCGCCGCACTTTCGATTATGTTCCGTCAGAATGGAGGATTAGCGATGTCTCAGGAAAGTAGTCAACTTGCTGAAATTTCTCGAAAGCTGGGTCAGTTAATTGTACTTCTGAAGTTAAGCAACAGAGCCACTTTGGAGGATTATAAAAAACAGCTTGAACGGGACAAGGTCTACACTCGAATTCTTGAAATTTCTGATGGCTCATTGAGCTATTCGGACATCTCTAAAAAGATATCGGAAGAACTCGGTGTCGCTGATATCACAGTCAAGAAGAAAATTGCTGAGTTGAAGGCAATGGGGCTTTTGATTGCTTCACGGAAAGGTCGGGAGGTCTATTATGAAAACTCTGGGCTCTTGGATTGAGAGAGAGCAGTTTTATGGAGGCTAGTTAATTGAACGACAAGCAATTCATTGCAATTATGGATCGGCTAGACAGAATAACACGTTTGCTATGCTTAGGAGTGATCCAAGGGAGAAATGTAGAGCAATCAATTGAACTTCTGGATTCTGTAGGATTTAGGCCTGTACAGATTGCTAGTATTCTTAATCGAACTCCTAATCAGGTCAATGTCACATTGAGCAAGATTAGAACAAGAAGCAAAAAGCAAGAAGCCATTGAGAAAGCAGCTGCAGGTATCGATGTTCAAACTAAGGGAGGAGGCGAGAATGGACAGCCAGGATAATGAACAAATAAGAATTCTACGCGAGATTCTAAAGTGGATTAGATTCGCTGGAATGAAGGAAGTAAAGAGCACGCTCATCAGCGTTTTGGACAATGAACAGAAGAGGCTCGTGTACCACCTTAGCGATGGTACACGCGGGGCAGTAGAAATCGCCAAACTCGCGGGAATTGGCAGTAATCGAACAGTTGCGGATATGTGGCAAAGCTGGTTAAAGTTAAGCTTGGGAGAGAGCATCCCTGTTAAAGGTGGAACACGATTTGTACGTTCCTTCGACCTAACAGATTTTGGAATAGAACTCCCTCAAGTCAAAGAAGCGGCTGAAAAGGAAGATAACAAGTCGGTCACTACTCAGCCTCAAACATCTCCGACAGAGGTAGAAAAAAATGGCTGAATCAAACGCAACTTTGCGGGAATTAAGGAAGATTTCCAAAATATTGTTGCTCACATCCGCACAAGCCGTCGAAAAAGAACTTTCGAAGATTGCTAACACTGACGCCCGAAAGAAAATGTGGGTGTTGATCGATGGAAATCGAACACCCAAAGACATCTCAAAGATGGTCGGGGTCACAGAACAAGCTGTATACAATTTTATTAACGCTGCTGTAGCTGCAGAGCTAGTTGAAAACCCAAGGGGTCAACCACCTCGGAAAATTTTGGATTATGTCCCTCCATCGTGGATTGAGTTACTAGAGGTTGCCGAATCAAAAACTCCTGAAAAGTCTCTAGAGCAGTCACAGCCATTGCAGGAGGAATCTCATGCCTGAAGAATCCGAAAAGGAGCTATTGAAGAAAATTCAAAAATCATTGGAAGAAATTAAAGCTATTCTCACTCTTACGAATCAGGACAAACTTGCCGAGGTAAAGAAGACATTACTTAAAGAAGGTTCGGTAAAGCTCCAAGTTTACAATTTATGTGACGGAACAAGAACGACCCAAGATTTGGCTCAAGCCATTCAAAAGTCCACTGATTACGTGAACTCTTATCTGAGCATACTGCGACGCGAAGGTCTGGTGAGGACGGTTGAGAAGGATGGCAGGCAAGTTCACGAACAGATTTTCTAGGTTGATTTAAATGCCAGAAACTGTTGATACAGCTAGGGAAATTGTGAAAATAAAGCGAGAGATACAGGACATTAAGCAGTCGCAAGAAGCAGACATGCAAGTTAGTAGGGAAAAATATCAGAGGCTGGTATCAGATACTCTTGCAGGGAATCCTACTAGAATCAGAGTTTTCCTTGAAGTTGATGGTCTGAAGAGCCGAAAAGAAATTCAGGAAGCCGTTGGTGGGAGTCAGCCTACAGTTTGGAGAACTATAGACCTTTTGGAGAGTAGGGGTCTGATAGTCAAGCTGGAAGAAACCAAAAGCGGCAGCCCTATCTATGCAAAGCCGCGATGGGTCAAAATTCTAAGGATGGATGATTATGTCAGAAAGGAATTTACAATACAACCCGCGGAACAATCGAAGGAGCAACCCCAACTTGGAAGTAGCGATACTCAATCGGATACTTAATTTCGTCCTGGCAAGAGGCTGGACGGATTATGACAACTTCAGCTCCAAACTAGCATTCCGTATCGCCAGAGCTAGGCCTCGCTCAACGAGCGAGCTAATGGACACCGTCAAAGCTTTCCAAAGCCCCTTCTTTAAGCTGAATAATGTGGACAGAGAGAAATTTGCTGAAAATTTTCCTACACAGGAAATTCTTGACACTCTTGGCAAGTATGCTGAGATAGGACCAATTACCTTCCTCGACATATTTACAGAGGCAAACAATATTAGCATTGACGAAGGAAAGAAGCTTGTCTCTGAACTAGAAGATATCTCCGAGCGTGTAATTCAAGATACAATACGAGATTCACTTAGGGAAAAGAATGCTACAAATCCCTACGAGAGAAAACATGAGTCAGCGCTAGAGACCGCCGACCATGAACACTTTTCGCTTGAAGTAAAAGGAATTCTCAGAACATTCGCGGGTGTCGTCAAGGGATACAAGAGTGTGAGTGGAAAGACAGTAACATGGAAAGACGTTGCGTATCAGATAATAAAAACTTATGACAGAACAAATCCTGACCACATATTGCTTGTTTTGGCTAAAAATCCCGTAGACTCTCTAGTTTCAGAGCTTGTTCAGTATGGTAAATCTGTTGGGAATCCTGATCTTGTAGTCATTTGCGACCCTGTAAATCTTGTAAGGTTCTTAAAGGCAAGAGATGTGATTTAAGGAATTTTCTACACACGGGAAAGAGCCAAAGATCTGTGCAAATCTTTCTGCTGAGCCCTAAACTCTAAGTTTGTCGATTTTTTTAGAGGTGGACTAGGGTGGTGATGGAGGGGATGGGAATGTAGAGGCGGATGTAGACGGCGATGATCAGCATGGAGAGGGAAGTGAGGGCTAGGGCGTAGTCTCCTCCCCTCATTTTGAGCACGTAGAGGTTGGTGCGCTTTTCGGTTGCTCCCCAGGCTCGGGACTCCATGGCTTCGGCGAGTTCTAGGCTCCTGCGGATGGCGTTGACGATGAGGGGTATAAGAATGGGAATGTAATTCTTCACCCTCTTTATGAAGTTCCCCCGCTCCAGCTCCAACCCCCTCGCCCGTTGGGCGTCCATGATGGTCTGGGCCTCCTCGGCCAGGACGGGGACGAAGCGGACGGCGGTGGTGAAGGCGAAGGAGAATTCATAGGGCACGTGGCTCTGCTCCAAGGCTAGGGACAGCTGGTCAGGGGATGTCGTTAAGAAAAAGGTGGAGAAGGACTCCACGAGCACCAAGAAACGGAGGGTCATGCCCAGGGAATACTCCAGAAGGACCTGCCCCTGGTAAAGGTACATGGAAACCAGGTTCATCACAAAGATTAGGAGGGCCAGGAAGGAAGCTCCCCTTAGGGACCTGAGCCAGGCCCGCTGAACGCCGGCTAACAATATGAAGGGCACCTGGATGAGGAGCAGTAGGATGAGGGGCAGCAACTCGGAGAACATGACCGCCGCCGCAAAAACCACGCAAACGTAAAGAAACTTGACCCGCGGGTCCAGATCGTGAACGGGAGACGAAACCCTCCTGAATCGGAAGCCGTCAAAAACGCTCACGGAGTCACCTCCAGGAGATTAAGGAGAATCCTGCTTGCGTCGTGAACGTTAATGACGTTGGTGGGTAACCCCAAATCCGCGAGTCCTAGAAAGGTTTGGGTTATTTGTGGGGGCACAATGGAAGCCTGGGCCACAAGGCTGAGATTGGTGAGAACTTCCTCGGCCTTACCTTCAGCCAGAATTCTTCCTTGAAGCATCAAGACCACGCGGGGACCACATTCAGCCACGAACTCCACGTCGTGGGTGACAACAACAACTGTTTTCCCCTGGGCGTTCAATTGAACAATGAACTGCCGCAGCGTCTCCTTCTGCTGATAGTCTTGGCCGATTGTCGGCTCGTCTAGGATGACGACCTCGGGGTTCCAGGCGAGGACTGAGGCCAAGGCGACCCTTTTCCTCTCACCTCCGCTGAGCATGAAGGGGGAAGTTTTCCTATACTGCGTTAAGCCCAGGAGGTTAAGGGCCCACGTCACCCGCCTCTTAATGGTAGTTTCCTTAAAGCCAAAGTTTCTAAGGGCGAAAGAAATCTCCTCCTCCACCGTTTCACAAAAGAGCTGATGATCAGGATTTTGAAAGACAAACCCAACCTTTCGGGCAAGCTGGGCCACGCTGACCCTTTTGGTGCTAACCCCGTCGACGAGCGCCTCCCCCTTGTTCGGTTTTAACAGACCGTTGAAATGCTTCACCAGGGTCGTTTTCCCCGCGCCGTTCTGACCCATTATGGCGACGAACTCTCCGTCGCTGATGGCGAGGGAAACTCCCCTCAGGGCCTCTACGCCGTTGGGGTAGGTGAAATGCAAGTCTTTAACCTCGATCACGCACCAAAACCTCCCGCAGGAGATGAGAAGCCTCCTCTGAGGCCACCGGAACCCTTCCTAAAAGTACACCCCGTTCCTTGAGGAACTGGTAAAGCCTGGTAACCTTGGGAACTCCAACGCCAATTAGGCGGGCCTCCTCAGAGTCAAAGATTTTTCGCGGTTCGCCGTCTAGAATAATCTCCCCCTTATCCATTATAATAACGTGATCGGCATATTTGGAGGCCAGGTCCAAACGGTGTTCCACAAGGATAACGGTTATTCCCAATTTTTTGTTCAGCTCATTGATCACTTCAAAAATCCTCTGGGCTCCCAGGGGATCAAGGAAGGACGTGGGCTCATCCAACACCATGACATCGGGCTGCATGGCAAGCACACAGGCGATGGCAACGCGCTGCTGCTGCCCACCTGAAAGTTCGTGGGGAGCTCTGTCGCGAAGATCCTCTATCCCCGTCATTTTTAGAGCCCAGTCAACCCGTTTCCTAATTTCTTCCCTAGGCATTCCCAGGTTTTCGAGGCCAAAGGCCACATCCTTTTCAACGGACAGGGCGAAGAGCTGGTTTTCGGGGTTTTGGAAGACAAGTCCAACTCGTGATGCGAGTTCACTGATGGAGTGCTCAGGCACATTGAGGCCTGCGACTGTTAGGTCTCCCTCCAGTTTTCCGTCGTAAAAGTGGGGAATTAGCCCGTTAAAACATCGGCAAAGGGTTGTCTTGCCACAGCCACTGGGGCCCGTGAGAATTACAAACTCTCCCCTCTCAATGGTTATGGATAAGTCTTTAATGGAGTGATTGGTCCTACCCGGATATGCGTATGCTAAGCCTTTTGCTTCGATGATGGCCAATGCTTCGCCCATCCGTCACTAGTGGCGAATAACCCCTTCATTTAAGAGTAACTACTCAAAAAGGAGTTATTTTATCTTTTAAGAGTCTCACACAACGCTTGAGGCTAGCCTCCAAGTCCCCCACCCCATTGGCTCCTGCCGATGTGGCGTGTCCTCCCCCCATGCCGTGGAGGTATACACCAAGGGGATTAGCTATGTCTCGGCCCAGGTGTATTCCCGCGCCCTTATGAAAGTCACGGCTCGACCTCAAACTGATCTGGATGTTTTCACCCCTTTGACCAGCAACAACGGCCACATGGGCGCCTAATCCGATTAGGGCTCGGGCAACCGAGGCTTGGTAAGCGCTTACATGGGATAGAGCGATGAGCCAATCGTTGATTCTTATAAGCCTCACTCGTTGGCCTGCCTTAAGCCTTGCGATGCGTTCCGAGGATTCCACGGGTAGGGAAAGAAGGGATAAGGCTTCCTCGGCTTTTACCCCAACATCCACGAGTTCTGCCACTGCTTTAAAGGTGGAAGACTTTGCCAAGACGAAATGGCGGGTGTCGAAGGCCATTCCCAGAAAGAGGGCCTTGGCTTCCATCTCCGCCAGTTCAGCCTTCATTTCTTTGAAGAAATTATATATTATTTCGCAAGTAGAGGAGACTTCTTCATTGGCCACGCAGATGGTGGCGAGGCGTTCTGTTTCCGGGTGACCCGCGTGGTGATCTATTACGATGATGGGAGAATTCGATGCCTTAACCCTTTCACCCCATTCATCCAGTTGCTGAATGGTGTTAGTGTCTAATAGTATGAAGACGTCTACTACTTCAATCGACGGTTGGGTTGTAAGCTCTATGGGCAGTTCCTTTAAAAGGAATTTAGAGAGTCTGCTGGGACCTCGTGCTGCGGCTATCTCAATTTTTAAGTTGGGGCGGAGACGCCTTAGGAGCTGGGAGAGGGCATAGGCGGCGCAGACAGCGTCGGGGTCGGCGTTGTGGTGACACAGCAGAACGATTAGTCTGGCGTCAAGCTCGTCTATGAGGGCCATTATTTCTTGGATTGGCATGCAAGTTTCCTCAAGCGGTTTTCAAGGGCTGAGAAGGCCCTTTCCTTGGCTTCCTCAGCCAACTTTTCAACGTTATAATCCTTCATTAGGGGCGACAGCTTGACCTCTAGATCCACATTGACAGTTAAGGGTTTTAACCCCTGGATGTCGATGGTCAGGTTAAGGTCGGAGACTCGGTGGACGGGGATTTGAGAAAGGACGTATTTTCTGGCAGCCTCTTCTGCGATTTCGCACAGTTCCTCTACCTGCTCAGGGGTAAGGATCGGTATACCAATCTCTTCCAAAGGCTTTTCCCCTTTAGGGTGAGAGGGGCTGGAGGTCCTGTTGGAGCTTTGTTTGCAGCTCCTTTATCTGGCTCCTTAGGCGCTCCTCCTGCTTTCCCAGAACGTTGACCCTCATGTTTAGAAGGTCTTTCCTTTCGTTTAGTTCGCTGGTCACCTTCGGCCTCTCAGATTTTACGAGGAGGGAACCCACAGACTTGTAAATGACGGCATCGTCGGTCATCTTTTCCAGCTCGCCTAGGGCCTGCTCCACCTCCGTGAGTTCCAGCTCCAACTGTTGCTTCTGGGTTAAGACGGCCTGCAGGGTCTGCTGCCTCTGCTGGAGCCTTAATAGCCTTTCTTGAACCTGAGGCGGAAGCTTGGAAATCTCCGTGCTCATTTTAGATCATCAACCTCTTCTGCATTATGGTTTGGTGTTACTTAAAGCCTTTCTTCACACCCAAAGACACAGAGGAGAGAATACATTCAATTCGAGTCAATGAGTTCAAATGCTTCCACGGATAAAAAGCTTTGAAAAATGGGAAAAGGCTATTTTCCCCAAATGCATAAAAAGGCTTTTCGGAACCAGCTTTATCCTGGCCCTCTTCCTGGTTACGCTTAGAATCTTTTAAAGATTAACCTTCTAGACCCTTATTCAAAGTTATTAACAATCCTACGACATCCTTTGTAAGGTGCACCCAGCGCAGGTAGGAGTTTATGGCAGCCCTCAGGGCTGAGGTGTCCTTTGCTTCAAAGTTTAGGATTAGGTTCCTGCCTTCTCCCCAGACTTGAACCCTGGAGCGGGCGGCTGGGGCGGTCTTAGTTTCAGGCTCAAGGGCCTGAAGTGCGATTTCAACATCCCTTTCTGAGGGGAAATTTAGGCGTATAAGAGCCTGGGCCTTCATCTTTGGATCTCCCACACCACATGGGATAGGGTTATTCGAGGACCCACCTCCACCCCTTCAGGGAGAAGCCTAAAGGTAATTTGCACAGAACCCGAGGCATCAGACGAAACATGTATTGAAGCCTGATACACGGAGGAAACACGTTCTTCTGTCGATTTTGGGACTTCGAGGAAGTTTGACAGGGCCTCCGCCAATTTTCCTGTTTGGGAGCCTTCAGACGACGCGGTTAAGGTGAGGGGACGAATTTTTCCCACCCTTGACTTAAATTCCCTTTGAAGCCTTGCCCCAGAAACATAAATTGTGGGGGGAACGGGAATTAGGCCTTCTGAACCCGCGTGGAAAAACTGAATTTTTCCGGGGCCCCCCTTCCAACGGTCAATTATTATGATGCGGTTTGCGCCGAACTCTAGGGCCTTTTCAGTCACTCCATCTAAGCTTAGTTTACCCCTGTTGACCCTGAGAGCGTTAGGTATGACGCGGACAAGTTCTCGACAGAGGGTCCTTATTCTTTCAGTGGGCTGCCTGGAGGTGGTTAAAAGAATCACGCCATTCCTCTTCCACTGAAGCCTTTCAAAGGGGCGAACCCTTTGCTGACCGTTTAGCTACGACACCAAGCTTTGTGACCGGTGTATAGGCGCCTCCAGTGAAGGTTAGGCCGCATTTTTTGCATCCCCAGATGCCCACACTCTTCCTCCGAACCGATTCAGAGCCGCAGTGGGGGCATCGGTGGGGCTTCTTCAGGTCTGAAATGGTTTCCACATGCCTTTTTCTCACGGTTGCCCCGTAGCGGGAGCCCAAACCCCTGGTGGAACCCACCTTTTTGGTTCTTCGGCCCATCAGCCTCCCACCACAATTTTCCTTAACTCTTCAGCCTTTTCCCGAGCCATCTTCACGGCTTCCAGGACCTGCGGAACGGTGAAATAACCGGATCCGCCCTTTTGCATGGCACAGACCCTTCCATCCTTCTCTAAGGTTACGGTGAGGCGGGCGTCCATGACCTGCTCCTCCTCCAGGGAGGGGTCCATTATGAGCTTGTCCTGAATCTTAGCGAAGGTGACGGCTATGGGATAGTTCCTCACGGGAAGCTGAGTGTAGCCCGGCTTTATCTTAACCTCCCCATTTTCCACCTCATAATTAAATACTTTGGTGCTGAGGAGGGCGGCCAACGCCGCGATGGCGGAGGCGTCTATAAGGTTTCCGTCATGATTGAGAACGTAAATGTCCACAAAGACGACGAAAACCCTCTTGCCTGGCACAATGCAAAGCTTTTCTAAGTCAATGGCCTTGGACTCCCGGATACCCCTGTCCACCACCCTCGCCAACTCTATGGAGTTCTCGTCGGGGGGACCCGGCTCAAAGGTGGGCGACGCGAGGGGCACCAATTCGGCGTTAACGGTGAGAACCCCCTCATTGGGAACATCGGGGAAGGGTTCACCCTTATCAATTTTCACGCCAACCATCACCTCGGTTTTACCTAAACGCGCATGGCCTGAGCCTTCAGCCCGCTCGACGATTCCTCGCTCTATCCGAATTTCTCGGTAATCCGTCAGTCCCCTTTCATCCAGCCTTTTTCCGCGGGACACCGACTGGGCGATTTGCTTCTGTTTCAAACTTGCTGCCACGATAGAGTAGGTCACTCTTCCGCCACCTCCTCCTTAACGGCCACGTACTTCACCCTTAGGGTTTCCTTCTGAAGCTCGTACATTTGTTTGCAACCCTTAAGGGCCAGATTCACCACCTGCTCAAACTCTTCCACACTTAACATGCCATCCATCTGGAGTAAGGTTATGGCATTAAGATTAGGCATGAAGGCCAGGGGTACGTCCGCCTCACCCTTCTTATCTTCGGCGTCATCCAAATCAAGAACCAGGTGTCCCTCCACCTTTCCAGACGCGCAGGCAGCCACCAAATCCCGCAGTGGGATGCCTGCGTCAGCCAGGGCTAAGGAGGCTGTGGTAATGCTTGCACACCTGGTTCCCCCGTCTGCTTGGAGAACCTCCATAAAAATGTCGATGGATGTCCGTGGGTAGTATTCCACAAAAACTGAGGGTTCAAGGGCTTCCCTAATCACCTTGGAAAGCTCCATTTCCCTTCTGGAGGGGGCGGGGGACTTCCTTTCCTCAACGGAAAAGGGCGCCATGTGGTAGCGACAGCGCAGAAGAGCCCGATCTGGCAAGGCTAGGTGTCTGGGATGAACCTCCCTCGGACCGTAGACGGCGGCGAGGATCTTATTCTTTCCCTGTTCAATGTAGGCGGAACCGTCGGCGTTACCGAGGATGCCAACTTCAATTTTTGCTGGCCTCAGCTCATCCAGCTTTCTTCCATCCATGCGTAGGCCATTCTCGTTAATCAAGCTACTTGCTTTCTGGGACGTTTTCAACACCTCCTTTCTCTTTTCTAATCATTTCGGTTACACGGTCTGTCAATCCGCTGGTGTGGGCCTCTTGTTCAATTTTGCGGATGGCCGTAATCGCAAGACGCTCATCTTCAGGGGTATTCCCTTTCACAAGAATCGAGCCGTTTTGGCCAACGGTGATTTGGCACACCGTCTCCTTTTTTAGCATGCTAATCATGGAACCCTTCCTTCCAATAACGCGGGGAATCTTAGTTGGAGTAATTTCTATGATCTGCCCTTTGGTGATCTTACCAAGCCCCTCCTCACGAACGGTTAATAAGGGGTCCTGGGTCCGATCGTAGGCAACTATTTTGGCAAGGACAAGGTCCCCTACGTCGAAGATTGATGGCAAATCATCCTGCTGGGGCTTAAACGGCCGGTCAAGGGCGTCTGAGGCTCGAAGCGTCGCCAGGTAGGGGGCCCTAATATCTAGGGTCCAATTGCCGAAGCCTACCTCCACCACTTTTCCTATGACCAAGTCTCCCACGTTGGGAATGTAAAAAGCCTTTAACGCAACCACATAAAACCCCCTTTTATCATAGTTGGCAAGCCCCACCCGAGTGGCATAAATTTTGTTGTTCTCCCTGTAGGTGTTGTCACCAGCCGGGTAGTCGCCTTCCGCCAGTAAGTCTCCCGGCATTACAAGCTGCCTTTTCTCACAAAATATAGGCATTTACATCGCACCTCTTCAGGACTATTTAATCAATTTAGCCTCAAGGTTTCCGCGGGTCTTTTCCCCCATTTTTTCTAAAAATGGACCATAAAGCCCCGCGGGCATCTCCACAATCGCATACCACGATCCGTCTGTCCGCCACTCTTCGTGTTTTATTGTGCCAAACCCCTTAACGGCGCCATAAACTTTACTCGCATGCTCAGGTGGAATGCGAACGGCCACAGATACGTTTTCTATTTTGATGGGCAAAATGGGAAGTAGAAGCTTTATGATATCCTTTGCCTGCGCCTCCGTTTCTTTGAAGGGGTCTATGGAATAGTGGACCTGCTTCATGGCCTGCTCTATGCGGGGGGGAGGATGGGGCAGATTTGTCCTCGGATCAACAGAATGGTGGGATATGAAGGAAACTATCTGTTTCCTCTTATCTTCGATTAGTTGCCTCCGTTGTTCTGTGGTTAACTGTAACACTCCCCTTTTTAGGATCATGCTGGCTATTTCCGCAGGGTTCACGGTGCCGAAGGCCTTCCGTAGCTTTTCTTCCGACGCCTTCAGTCCTTTACCCGCGTCAACAAATATGGTGTCGGTGACTAGGACCTTGGAAACTGATTCGATTTTTCCGAGGCGAAAGGAGAGGGCAGCCTCAGGTTTAACAAGGACTTCAAAGTGTTCCCCTTCGTGAGTTAACCTTGCAGTGGTGTAACGTTCACTCACATAATCACCTCAAGGAGCCATATTTAAGAGTGGAAACGGCATTTAAAGTCTTAACTTCCTCAGTTGGGGATTTGATTACCTCATCGCTTCCCAGACTATAGCTCCTTCATGTACGCCGCGATTTCAGTTTCAGTTAACATTCTGATCTTCTTTGTCTCTGAAGGGATCACCGTGATCTTGACTCTAGGCTTTTCTCCCCTGGCCTCGAGGGCTTTAACAAGGCACTTTGTGGCAAGTTTGATGGCTTCGTCGAGCTTCACGTCCTCTCGATACTCCCCTTGCAGAATGCCTTCCACCGTTTCTCGCCCTATTCCCATGGCGACGGCTTTATAGGCTTGATAGGAGCCGCTGGCGTGGATTGCGAAGAGTCTGTTTCCTGTTTTGTCTATTCCGCCGAAGACAATGGAGACTCCAAAAGGTCTGACTCCGGCGTGCTGCGTGTACATTTGCTCTATGTCTCCCACCCGTTTTGCGACGACCTCCACGTCTATGGGCTCGTCGTACATTAATCGGTTGCTTTGGGCGTAGATTCTGGCTTGGTCGATGAGGATGCGGGAGTCGGATGCCAACCCGACCACGGCTGCCCCAAGGTGTTCGTCGACTTCAAAGAGTTTCCAGCTGAAGCTGGGATCTTGGAGTCTTGTTTGTATCTGCTCCTCTGCCCCCAGCACTATTCCTTCGGGGCAGGCGAGACCCAACACGGTGGCCCCCTTACTCACGGCCTCCATGGCGTATTCCACTTGAAAGAGGCGCCCGTCTGGTGAAAATACCGTTATGGCCCGATCATAAGCTCCGGGCACTGCAAACATGGACAAACACTCATCACCTCACACTCTATACTCGTTTATTGTCTTGATAGGAAAGGACTGTTAAAAACCTTTCCATCATCCG
>Ga0315314_1002533_pt1 | contig 15023 bp, 35 predicted proteins | sample TDP9_MG_FD_203631 | JGI IMG/M metagenome (GOLD analysis project Ga0315314, IMG submission 203631) | Freshwater sediment microbial communities from Lake Towuti, South Sulawesi, Indonesia - TDP9 | ecosystem: Environmental > Aquatic > Freshwater > Lake > Sediment | place: Indonesia: South Sulawesi...
GAAGAAGGGTGGGAGGGGCTGGCTTCACCTTAGGTTTAGAAGGAAGTAAACGCTGTTTTCAGGCTTTTTTAGTTTTCTGTTTTAGGTACGTTTTTTGAAGACTTGGGGATTTTGATGGGTAGGCATAGAAATAGGTTGCAGATCATTGCGGATGTTTTGCGCATTGTTAGGAGGGGTTCTAGAAAGACGCGGATTATGCGTCGGGCTAGGTTGAGTTACACGCTTCTGTGTCGTTACTTGGCTGATGTTGTGAAGGCCGACCTTGTTAGTTTTGAAAACGAGAGTTATGTGCTTACGGGGAAGGGTCGGAGGTTTCTCGATAGGTTCGATGTGTACTCTCAGCATTGCGAGCACCTTAATGACCACTTGAACACGGTTAGCAGTGAGAGGACGGAGTTGGAGAGGATGTGTTCCATCTAAGTAGTGGTCCTGCAAGGGGTGAGATGACATGGCTGCTTTGAAGCCGGTTACTATTCTGCTCGCGCTCTTGGTTTTCGCATCTACTCTTTTTGTGTTTAACACTTCTGCGTTAAGTGAGAATGTGGCCACTTCAGCTATTGAAAAAGCTGAAGGGCTTATGGTTTCAGCTTATGAGGCTGTTTTAGAGGCTGAGAGAGCTGGGGCAAACGTTTCGGGTTTGCTGGCTCGACTGAAGGTTGCTGGGGAGGGTCTAGCTCAGGCTCACATTTCATACAGGCTAGGAGATTTTGACGACGCGGCTCGCTCAGCTGACCTCTGCAGTCAGATCGGAGAAGAAGCGAGGGTTGAGGCTTATGAGTTGAGGGGTTTGGCATTGGAGGAGGCTGTTCAATGTTTCAGGTGGACCATGATCAGATCGATTCTTGGTGTGGCCATTGCTGTTGGTGCAAGTTATCTGGGTTGGCGCATTTTTAAGCGGCGTTATTTTCGGAGGGTTTTGGGGATGAAGCCGGAGGTGATTTCCAGTGAATCTTGAGGAGTATCGCACGGTTTTTGCGGTGACGAGCTTGGCTTTGATGCTGGTTGCTGCAGCTCCTACCCTTAGTATGGTTGTGGCGTTTCCTAGGGGTGTGGAGCGTTTTTCTGAGCTTTGGGTTCTGGGTCCAAACCATATGGCTGAGGGTTATCCGTTTAATGTTCGTGTTGGTGAGGAGTATCGGGTTTTTGTTGGCGTTGGTAATCACATGGGCTCTTCATCCTATTACACGGTTTATGTGAAGTTTCGGAATCCGTCTCAGCCCTTGCCGGAGGCATCCAATTCCACGCCTAGTCCGTTGCCTCCCCTTTATGAGTTTCGATTCTTTATCGTGGATGGTGAGGGCTGGGAGACTCCGCTAGCCTTCACGTTTCTGGAGGTTTCACGCTCAGATGATTCCTGCTTTGTGAGTCAAATGTCGATTAACGATGTGGTTTTCTCGGTGGATTCTCCTTCAAGTTGGGACTCAGAAAACAATGGGTTTTATTATCAACTGTTTTTTGAGCTTTGGCTATACGATGTGACGTCGCGAAGCTTCCAGTTTCATGATCGCTTTGTTGGGATTTGGCTGAACATGACGATTTGAGTGATTTCGCTCTTAAGAGGTGTTTAGAGCTCTTTTGTATATGCGTTTTCTTCTGTCAACGTGAACTATGAAGACGCTTTGTTTATCATCGAAAATGGTGTAGAGAATTCTAAAATCTCCAATCCTTGAACTCCATATGTTTCTTGTTTTAAATGGTCCTTTGAGGGGTTTACCAATTCTACGGGGGCTTTCCCTTAATTCGTCTATTCCCTCTTTAATTCTTTGTCGCTCAACTTTTCGAGTTTATCGATGAATTCTTGGCTCTACGGCTGAAGACAATGAAGTAGGTCATTACTTTTCGCCGAAGACTTCTTCATACGTGTGGTGTTCACCTTTTCTGTACTCTTCGAGGGCCTCATCGATTTCCTTTAGAATGCGGGGATTTGTGGAAAGGACTTCAACGGTTTCCATAAGCGCGTTTATGTCTTCTTTGGTAACCATGCTTGTCTCAATGCGTTTCAGCCTTTCTTTAATGTCCCTCAACTCAATTATGAGGCTTTCTGAGGCTGCCTCATCCATAAATGTCACCAGACAAAGGTTAAGGATCGAAGAATAAACGTGTTTTGTTTTAAAAATTCTTGCGTGGGTGAGACCGTTTTCCTTTGGGCGCGCGGTTCTTACTGTTACTAGGTTATTTGCGTATCTCTCTATAGGCCCCCTTTATTTGGGTCCAAATATGTTCGTGTCTTTGGTGAAATGAATGTGCTTGATGTGGTGAAATTGAACCGTAGTAACGTGAAAGGTGCAATACTCTATGGGGGTGAGGGGTTCGGCTTCGTCCTTTAAACTTATTATTTTCAGAATTGTATGATTCTTATTGGTCTGGTCAGAAGCCTCTGCTTGAGTATATAATTCGGTTGTTGAGGCGGCATGGAATAGGGGACGTGTGTCTTCTTGTGGGTTATAAGGCTGACCAGGTTCACAATTGCTTTGACGAGGTAGTCGATTTGGTGTGAGGCTCGGGTATGTGTATGATAGGAGAGGTTTTGGCGGTACTGGCGGAAACTACTCGCTTGCTCTTTCCTCAAATTTACTGAGGGTTTCGAGAAAGGTTTCGCATGCGGCTTTCATACGTACATAATGCTCTGGCTTTCCCGTCTCCTCAAACTTGTTTACCATCAACAAACAATGGTCAAAGCTGTGCAAAAGTTCTTTTCGGTCCTCTTTAGATAGTTTTTCGACCACCTTTTGAATGTCTTCAAACATTCTAGCCATTAGCTCACCCACCATACATAAGGAAAAAACGGAGTTATTTGCTTTTCCTCAGCGGTTCAATCATACTCCGCGCGCGTAGAACTTTGTACATACAGCTCGGAATCGAGAGGGTTATAGTTTTACGACCGCTTTGTTGGGATTTGGCTGAACATGGCGATTTCTTAGTCTGAGCTGTCGTGAACTTCCACGATCTATGGAGCATACGTCTATTCTTTAAAACGTTTTAGCACTTCGGTTGGGATGGGGTTTATGTATTCGAGGCCTGTGTGTTTACAAAGTTTTTGGAAGTCTGTGTCTGTGGTTACGATGGCGGACGCTTTTTCTTGCAGGGCTGCCGCCAAGTATACGCAGTCGTATACATCATGGTTCAGCTTTTCAGCGAGTTCGAAGCTTCTGGTTATGGTTTGCTTTTGAAGGCAATAGTAGTGTGGTCGGTCGTATTCTTTTATGAAGTGCTTAACTGCTTTTGCGCTCGCTTCCTTGTCGCACGCCCATTTTTCGGTCATTATCCAATAGGCCCTGATCGGGAGGATGTCCATGATCAGGGGGGTGTAGGCCCCCTTCAATCCCTCCTCAACTATTGGAGAAACGTGTTCATTCCCGGGATGGTCGCTTACTAAGAATATTGCTAGTACGTTAACGTCTAGGACCCTCTTCTCCCCAGTCACCGAAAGTGGCCTCCCCCGCGTCTAAAAAGGCATCTTTGCCCCAATCTTGCTTCTTGGATTGCACTCGGAGGGGCTTCGGGATTATGGGCTTCAAGAGTAGCATCCCCTTTTCCTCTAACAACTCGAATTCCGCTCCAGGCTTGAGGTGGAGGCTCTCCCTCTCTTGTGAAGGAATCAGGATTCTACCCCTTTCATCCATTCTAGTCTTTCCCATATTTCGTCACCCACAAATAGTTAATTGATTAAACCCATATAAATCTTTATGAACATACCCACGTCGTCCTTATCCGAAAATGATTAAGATGTGAAGAAGCGTTCTGTAGGGTTTTGATGTGAAGATTCCGTTGGCTAAGCCGATTTTTGATGGGTAGATGATTTAGATGTTTTTCAGTGCTTGCAGGTATAGTTCGGTTGTGAGGTATAACCCAGCGTCAAGGGCTTTTCGAAGCGATTGTGTGTATTCTTTTTTGGATATTATCTTTTTGACCAGTGCCAGTTTGAGAATATAGATGGTTCCATGGGGTTTTAATCCCAGGGTTTGTGCGATTTTTCTGGCTCGGGCGTCGTCCATGAGTAGCCTTGTGGTGTTCATTTGTTTTGCTAAGAGTATGGCTTCTGCTTCGCCTTTGCTTATGTTTGCTTCTTTAGCTAACTTTTCGGCGTTGGGTTTGGTTTGGGCTACTTTGATCCATCCGGAGGATATCGCTTTCTCGATTGCGATTGCATCCACGTATCCTTGAGTTTTGCCTTTGTCCACAGTTTCGATTTTCACCGCGTTGGGTATGTAGGTTTCTTTGAATAGTGTTTGTATGAGGCTGAGTTTGTTTATGCGGACGAGATGGATTAGGGGTCCGGCGTTGGCTACTATTGTGAACGTTACCACGACTCCGCCAACGCGGCCTTCAAATCCTTTTCCAGATCTTCTTTGCTTATTTGTAGGGGGATTTTTCGTTTAAGTATGGTGTCAAGGATTTCCCAGAGGGATGCGCCCGCGGTCTCAGCAGCTTTTCCAATCGATATTTTTCCCTCTTGATATAGTTTTAGCGCGTAATCCATTTTCCATGCTTCTACTGCCTTGATTAGTAGTCGTTTTATTGTTGTTGATTTGTCGAGGGCTTCGGCTTGTGCTATTCGTTCAACCTCTTTTGCTAATTCGTCGGGGACTCTTGCGGTGATTATGGTCATATTACTGCCTCATATACGTTTAATAACAAACGTATACACGGATTTAACCTTTTCTAATTCATGTTAAAGGTTCGTTTTCGGATTTTCGTTTTAGAGTTTCTGATTTGAATGTTGTGAGGTGATTTGGATGCCTGTGAGTAGGGATGATGTCACGGTTGTTTTGCCTACGTTGAACGAGGAGGAGGCTATTGAACGGGTTATTCCCTATGAAGGCCAACCTGTGGGTGAGGGAAAGGAAGGTTGATGACTTGGTGGAGCTAATCTTAATAAGGGGGCATGCAGAGCGATTATGAAGGGGTAAACCATGCAAAAGCTCGTTGAAACAAGGATAGAGATAGATGAGAAAGTGACAGGGGGTGAAAAACTGCCGGAGACTGCGATTCTATACGCTATGGACGCAGACCACTTAGTGATAGCGGCTAAACCCGTGAAGGCTTTGGAGGAGAACGCCCTCACAAAGACTAGTGTTAAGGTGGTTAGTCAACAAAATAAGCATGTAGTTATGCTTCCCCCAAAGATATACAACTTCTATCACCTTGACGAAAACGACTACACCATCCTGGCGTCTGATAAAGACCCCACAACCATCATAATAGCAATATAACACCACAGGCTAAACAAGTGAGTAATAAATCTGATGCGTGCGCGCATTAGATATTTGCTAACCTAAGCCTTTCTATGACCCTTTTGGGTATTTTGGATTTGTATTATGATTGCTATGGTGAGTAAGAGAATAAGCATGTGCGCAGCACGCGCTGAGGTTGTGGTGCAGGAGGGTAGGAGTAAGGGGCTAGCGGTTGCGCAAGCGCCGGGGCATGTGAATGCTTGTACGCGTTATGTGGATGAAATTTGGTAACTTTTAAGCACTTTTTGTTGTTTTTTATGTTTGTGTTTCTCTTTTATGGAGTCCTCATAATTTTTCTGTTATAGGCCCTGTGGCCCTCTTGTCTCGATTGAGTTTGCTCATACGGCGCAGCATCGTAGGGTTTCTGCTAACCTGGAGTGAGTTTCCGACAAGTGGGGATTTAGCTGCACGATTTCCATTATGTAATGTTTGGCCTCTGACCAAGCCATGCCTTAAGACGGTCTTCGCTGACGTGTATTTCCATTTTTTTTACGTCAACGCTAAAGACGCTTAACGTGTCAGTGATCTCGTCGCTTACATTTCTTGGAATCAAGATGCAGCCTTCGCTAAGCTTGATTCCCCCCATTTTAGCAACAGTTCCCCCGCCACCTTTCTTGTAGAGAAAGTAAGAAACCTTCATTTTATCCCTGTAGCTTAAACTACTCATATTATAGAAGATTAGGCTGAAGGGCTCCAGTTTTAAGGGTTTGGGGGAAACTTCGATGGGTAACCTGGCATAAAGAACCTTTCCGTGTTCAAGCAACTCGTCTAGGAACACGGGGTTAGCAGCCTTGAGTTCTTCGAGGGTTTGAGGAATCATGTGTAAGTTCATTCTGAGGCTGCCAACAGCCTGGAATAGTTCATCCCAATTCAGCCACATGGAAGCCTTGTCCTCAAAAACTACAAGCAAGTCATAATCAGAATACTCATCGTAATCCCCCCTAGCTAAACTTCCAAAGAGGAAAACCCCTATCACGCCTTGGATTTTCGATATCGCGTTAACAATCTCACTTAAATCTGATATGTGTCTCTCTCTCAATCTCATTTAAAACACGCTCCATGGCATCAATAGCCTTCTTAGCTCTTTCGCCGTTGATACCCTCGTAGCCGAGGGCGCCATAAGCGCCCCACAACTCATCCACATCTTTAGACAAAGACGGAAACCTTTCCTTTACCCAACGCAGCCTACTACTATGCGCACTTCTCGGATCCAGATGAAAGTGCTTCCCTTCCAACGCGGCTGAAGCCTCTATCGCCTCCTCAACAGTTTTTATTGCTAAATCACCAACAACCATGTATCTGTTCTTGTCGAACTCTTCTAACGCGGCCAACCTTTTTTCACGAGCAGCTTTGACATGAATTTCCACATCGCTCATAAACGGGCCTCATTTCATACGTGTAATTTTTTTCTTACTTATAAGAATTTCGGGGGGGAGGATTAGAGTTTTTATCTAAAATTTGGTTTCATCTGGCTGTTTTTCTTCGCACATGGTCTAATGCTTCTTTGACGCCTTTTATGCTTTCATCTACTTTGGGGAGTATTCTCCAGTCATAGTAGGCGTACTTGTGGAGATAGAGGAATGCTTGGTCTCCTGCTTCTATCAGGTCCTTCTCACCGAGCTTATAGAGGGTTTCAACTCTGTCTGCGTGGGATTCTGGCTCTGGGAATCCACGCTTCTGTATTAATGCTGAGGAAGCCTCGACGTAGGCGTGAAAAACTTTTTCGCACCCCTCCCTCATCCTTAAAAGATCTCCGCTTCTTTTTCCTTCCTCATACTCCCTGAACCCTATCTGGTAGAATTCTTCGGCGCTTCTTAAATGTTCCCTGACAGCTACCATTGATATCGCCATATTCTGATTACAGGATTGAATCCTTGTTTATCTATGTTTCGTCTCGGAAGTTTTCATGCATTTGAATATTGGAGATCAGAAGTGAAGAAGCTTGACTTTAGCGCCGTGCACCGTCGTCGCAGCTTTACAGGATAAAATGATCTCCTCCACGTAGGGATTAACGCTCTTAAATTCTGCTGTGTATCCACGAGCCTTCGCACGCAGTTTTCGGCTTCGGGCTTTTATCTCCGCAGCATGGTTGTTTCGTTAAGAAATGGAGAAGGGTTGCGTAGGGGTTTGCTAATAGTGTGTGCTGTAGATAACTGAGGGATGTGGACCTTTGGGGGTAAGGTCATATTGTTGAGCAAGGAATTTGTTTTTAAGAAAATTATGAATGATGACTTTGTGTCTAACATTCCTGAAAAGTTTAGGATTAAGGATTGGTGTGAATTTAACAAGGTAATTGAGGGAAAGTCTCTTAGAGAGGTAATGGAATTTTATAGAGAGTTTAATAAGGAATGAAGTTTTGGGAAAGTTTTTAAGGATTTCACGGTCATGTAGTGTTGAGGTAATGTAGACAAAGATGTGGTGGAAGAGGGCTTGGACGCTTTAAGGAAGCTTAATGAGGCAAAGGGAATATTGGCAAAGGCCTTTCAGGAGCTGGGGGAAGGAATAAAAAAGGGTGACTCCCTTAAGGTTAGAAACTCTTGTGATAAGGGTTGGCTAGCAGCCGTCACAGCCATTGACGCCTTGCTCATAAGGCATGGCTATGAGGAGGCTAAAACGCATGTAGATAGGCGAAGGAAGCTACGGGAGCTCGGTGACAAGCTCACGGAGGTTTCTAGGATGGGTCTCTACGATGGAATTGAGGCCAGACGAAGCGTCCTCCACAACGACGGTTTCTATAGTGGAATATTAACGCCAGAGGAAGCAGAGGAGGAGCTTAAGAAGGTTGAAGGGCTCATAGAAGACATAAGAAACCTACCATAATTATTGCCATTAATTTAGTTGCCTCTTTCCTCGCGCTGTTTAGCCCTCTGCTGATAGGTTGTTGAATCTTGGTTGGAAGCCATTGCTTAACAGTGAAGAGGTTGTTAGGCAGAATGGTTGTGAACTTTTGCGTTTTACTCCTCATTTGGTCTTACTATCTCCGGCACTGGGTAACCAAGCTCCTCATTTGTGATTCGAACCATCTTCTTGGTTTTTAACTTTACGATGTGAGATAGTTCCAGCTTGTTAAAACGTTGAAACGAAGGCACGCGAAGCTTTGGCGCTATGTTTTAGGCAATCTGACAATGTCCTTTAATTGATCAAAATGCCTATCAAAAGAATATATCTCCTTCAATCCATAACTTCTCATAAACGAATAAGCAAGCGCATCGTTCGCGCTAATCTCATTTTCCTTGGCAAGCGGCAACGACGTTTCATAATGACCCAAACCAACAGAGTAAACTTCAATGTTATCCATGGTCACAATCCAGGCTAAGAAACCCAAAGACTTTTCCAGGCCCAAACTCGTTTCAACTATATTAACGACTTCTGAGAGATGAGCGGTCGACATGGCAACCTCCTCCCCGCCCTCGATTCTTTTAACTATAGCCTTCGATTCATCTTTAATCTTGAGTTCCTTTTGTGTCAATTTTCTACGGGGCTTAAGAAAGGCGTGGAGAAAAATATTAGAGTCCACAAACCTCAATAAGCAACCCGCTCCGCTAAAGCTCTCTTCAAAGAATGTGAATCTGTAAAATCGACATCATTGGCGATTTCAATGGAATCAAACAACCTAGAAGGCGCCATAGGTTCCACTGGGGACAACTCAATTTTTCGACCACGCCTTATTAGAATAACTTTGCCAGATTTCCAACCACGCCGCCAAGCCGCAGGAATGGCAACGCGGCCCTGAGCATCAAGCTTTTTAATAATAATTTCCGCCAATTCGACTTTCTCCACCAAAATAATGTAAAATGACAAATTTAAATATTTCACCAAAACAGCAGAAAACATATCAAACTTATCAAACTAGCGGTTGCACCATCACAGAGTTCTCCACGTAGATTTTAGGATGCTTCTCACGGCAAATGTTGGTTTCCAGTTTTTCATAAACTTAACGATGTGGCGTTTGCTTAGATGGTCGACAGTGTAAACGTACCACAGACGATGAAAAGAATTTAAAGGGCCTTGAACACGTGATGCGTGGTGTGGTTCTTGAGGTTTAGTGTGGTTATTGAGAAGGACGAAGACGGCTATTATGTGGCGTCTGTTCCGGAGCTTCCGGGTTGTCTCACCCAGGCTAAGACGTTAGATGAACTAATGGAGAGGGTTAGGGAGGCCGTGGAGCTCTACCTAGAGGTTGAGGGCGAGTAAGCTGTATTTTTTATTCGGGTTTCTGTTTATGTCTCTCTGAAAAGTGTAGTATTGTTAGTCCGATTATTTTTCCGTTCTTGTATCGGATGACTACGTCGTTGCTGGTCAATTCTGAGTCGTCGGCTCGGATATCTGGGCTGAATGATATGTAGAGCACGTCGGCTTTCTCGTCGTATTCTACGTCGATGACTTCGGTGCTGAGGGCGACTATCTCGCTTTTTGCCATATTATGGGTCCCTCCTCAATAGTTTATGTGCTTTGGAGGTTAAAACGCTGTGACGATGAGCTCCTTATCCTACGTTGACAAGGTTATAGTAGTGGACAATTGCTCTTCAGATAGGACTGCTGAAATCGCTCGTTTGGAAGGCGCACTCGTGATAAGGCGTGAAAGACATGAAGGCTATGGTAGAGCTTTAATCGCGTGCAACGGTTTCCAACTTTCGCTCTGATTTCACTACGGGTAGATCCACGTAAAAGCGTCCCAGTCTCTTAGCGTATTTTTCCTTAACTTCTTTCAGGTATTTCTCGTACTCGGTTGGCGACATCTCGGATAGCTCGGCTCTGATCTTGTGGATTTCTCGCATAAATTTAGGTTCCCTTAACTCTTTCATTTTTTACACCTCGTCTGGTCTCACTATCTCCGGCACTAGATAACCGAGCTCCTCATTTATAATTCGAACCATCTTCTTGGTTTTTAACTTTACGATGTGAGCGAGGTTCCAGCTCGTTAACACGTCGAAACCAAATACGCTTGTAACCGCTATGTGTTCAGCATCTGGACGATACCTTGCCGGGATAACGCCCCTCTTAACGTATTCGTCTGCTAAATTCCTGGCTTCAAAGGCCATCGATATAACCTTAACATCAAAAGTTTCGATGATTTTTAACGATTTCTCCCTTACGTCTCTATCTGCTTTCTCAAGCTCTGCTATAGTCACATCAGAGGTAAACAATTCATATTTCTCTTTAACAGCTTTCTCAAAGAAGCGCCTCGTTCTTAGCTACACATGGCTAATGTTGTGGTGGTATCGTGAAGATTTATTTGTGTGCAGATTGATTATGTAGGTTGGGTTGTATCATGGTCTCCGTGGATTATTTGAAGTTTAGCAGAGCTCATAGCTGGTTCGAGCGGGAGCATGTCAAGCTCGCCGAGCTCTACGACGGCGAGTGGATAGCTTTAGAGGATGAGGGACTCGTGGTCGAGCGTGACAAAGACTTCAACCTCCTGCTTAGGAAGCTTCGCGAGAGAGGCTTGGACCCGGGTAAGCTGTTCGTCGGGTACGTCAGCAAGGAGCCCTTGGTGGCTATACTTTGAGGGTTAGGGGCTTTCTATCTAGCCGCTTTAGACCCGTTGCGCCTTTAGTTGAAGCGTTGATAAATGTCCCAGCTATCGGTGAGAGGCATATTGTCTTGTTAATAGACACTGGCGCGTCGGTGACCACTTTGTTAGACAGCGACGCTGGCAGGTTCGGGATAACCATAGATTACGCAAGGGAGCATCTGAAATCAGCCCCCCGTAAGGTTGTGGGCATCGGTGGAATGGCTGAAACATACATGATTGAAGGTGTGGAGCTTACTTTAACACCCGAAGAGGGAATGGAGGTAAGGGAGACTTTAAACCTTTATGTAGTGCTCCATGATCTGGGGACCTTAAGTGATGAGGAACGTGAGTTAATCTTACGGCTTCCAAGCATTCTGGGCAGAGATGTAATCAACAGGTATTGTCTGCACTTTAACGCGGATCGGGATGAGGTTTACTTAGAACGCTAACATGGTTTCTGTAGCTTTTCTTGCTCAGCTCTTTGAGGGACATTATTACTGCGATGAAGGGGGCTGGCGGCCGGTGGCCGTAGTTTATGTAGCCTTTGATTTCCATAGGATGGCCTCGATGGGCTTTTTTGAGAGGAATTCTACTGCCATGTGTTCGGGTTTGTAGCCTTTAACCCTCAACCTTTCGATTAGTGTATCCAGGTTTTCGTCGTGGTCGATGATCGTTGTTTTCCAAACTGCAACCCACTCGTCTTCGTACTTTGCTATCAGTTCATTGCGAGATTTCATGAGCCAAATAATATCGTCAGTGAACTCTTGAAGGCTGGAAGTTTTGCTCAACATCGGCCACCGACTTGTATGAGGTTAACCATTCATTAAAGTTTTTGCCTCCGCTGATGACTCGCACTGAGGTTGGAAATGAAGAAAGTTAGCAATTCGGATGTTACGGTGATTATTGCTGCCCTTAATGAGGCGGAGGCGGTAGGGCTGGAAAACTGATTTGAGTGTGGTATATTTTGAGGTTCATTCTAAACTTTGTAAGAGGATCAGGTTTTCCAGGGCTTATTGGATTGTACCGAGACAGGTTTATTTGCGTCGTTGCTAAACATTTGAACGGTGAGGGTTATATAGTTACCTCGTACATAAGTGACATGTTTGTCCGTGGTGAAGTTGTCTGGAGAGGCTGATTAGGCTTTACTACCTGCCTGAACTTGACACGCTAGACCTTTGGTTAGATGACCCGGAGGGTGAGGCTCTGAGCGAGCCTCTAAATGAGAATGTGGTGGTTAAGCTAAATAATAAGAATGATATTATAGGCGTTGAAGTGATAAGCTTATCAAGACTCAACGAAGACGATATGGAATCCATGCCTATAGAAATAAGGGAGGCTCTCACATCAGCGCTGAAAAAGATAGCTGCAAAGGCTCTCTAAAGCCTAAATACACGCCCTCTCAATCTTTTCCTCTTTTCAGTTCTTGTCTCTTTTAGTAGAGGTTGGCTTTCGGTTCGGTTAGTTCTCTCTGTAATATTTAGTGTGTAACGGGTTTTTGAATCGTTTTGTAGTTAAGGTTTTTGATGTTGTTCTGATGAATGGAGCTGGCGGTTCATATCTCTCGTCAAAGTAGCCGCAGATTCTCATAGAATTAGTACCAGCTTCTCCTTGGTGACGAAGTCTATGAGGGTGCGGTTAAGTGGATATTTTTCTGAAACTCTGTCGACCAGTGGGTCTAAGTCTTTATCGTGATCCACAATGCGCTTTTTGTGTATAGCCACGAACATGCCGTCATACGTCTCTACAAGCTCCTTGTATTTCTCCCTAAACCATTCGGAGTTCTCTTCATATTCCTCAAGTAGGGCTAAGGCCTTCCTCTCCAACTTCAGCACCACAAGCTAATGGATACCCCCGGGGCTTTTAAGCCTATTGAGTTACATGCATGCTAAGAGTTGGGGCATTTTCCGGAGATCGAGTTGTTAATGAATGTAAAAGAACGTGTAGGGAGGCTAAATCATGGTTGAAGCCATCATTCTCTCGGGCGGTCTCGGTGATGGCGGCGGGGTTCTCTTAGCAGTATTATTGTTTAGTTTAGCGAGTTTTTTATTTATGGAATTGTTTGGAACCCAGCGTTTTGGAAGTGTTTGTCGAAGGTGAAGGCGTGGGTGACTCCGTTCCTTTTCATGGCTTGGAATGACGTGCAGTCTGTGAAGCTGTAGCCTTTGTTTTCTTTGAAGAAGTCCCAGGCCTCCCTGAATAGCTCTTCGTCGATTCGGACTATTATCGTGAAGGGGGATGTTTGTAAGGCCTCTCCCACGTTGAGGGCGAGTTCGTGTTTGTTGAGCACGCACTCGATGAAGGTCATCGTCTCGTCGAAGATGTAGTCGGTTATGTAGAAGCGGGTTAGGGGGGTTTCGCCTTTTCCAATTTTCTTTATTGCCTCAAAGGCTTCGGCGTGGTGTTCGTCGTCCACGTTGCAGTAGGCTATTAGGGCGGAGGTGTCTAGGAAGATTTTCACTGAGGCCTTCCCTCATAAAGAAGCCTGTCAAGTTTCGATGAGTCGGTCTTCACTCCGGTCTTCACCGGCTTTACTTTGAACAATGGGTCCTCCGCAACCCCAATTTGTGTGCTGACCCACTGCTCTACCGCTTCCCGCAGCCCCTGCTTTATCGTTAACCCCTTCTTCTCCACAACCTTCTGGAAAAGCTCGTACTCCCGCTCAACAAGCTCGGTTTGAACAACCTTCCCCTTGCCCAAATCGTTCACCTATAAAATGTATAAATTACATGTTTAATAAACATTTCCATTACATGTTCAAAATGAATGCGATGGGTTTAACGTGAAGGAAATTTTCAATGTCCTGGTGACGGGTGGCGCGGGCTTTATTGGCTCTCACTTAGTAGACCGGTTGATGGATATGGGGTGTTTTGTTAAGGTTGTGATGATCTTAGCAGCGCCAGCTTAGAGAACGTTGAGTCTTGGTTTGGTCATCCTCATTTTGATTTTGTTCGTGGCGATCTGAAGGATTGTAACGGTTCTAGACCATGCTTCTTCCACACAGTATTTATGACTTGAACCTTTAAACATATTGCCACAGATAACGTTTTTCTCACACACATCACCTGGATCTCCGACTATGTAGATGCCTGAATAGTCAAGACTTCCATCGAGCCCATCCGTCGCATGTACAGTTGAGCTAGATTTCCAAATGATGAAGCTAGCTGCCTTACTAAAACTTCCTTCATATGTTACTGCCCCCACATATTGAACATTTGCTTCTCCTACGGACGCTGTTACTCTTCCTTGTTCCGTCGCACCAACCAGGATAGGTTGAAAAAAGATAAAACAAGCAATACTAAGTTCTAAGAGAATAGTAAATAAGAGAATTAGAGATGATTTCGTAATTTTTAATCTGTCGAACAAATAACATCACTTAGCCGAATATAAGATATCCTTCACATTCACGTTCTCATGGGTTCTAACCAAAACGCTTCGCCTCCGCCCTCCCAATCGCCGACAAATCCCTAAAATCCTCCACCCCACCCGAAGCAACCACCAAAGCCTTAAGCTTGACCATAAATCACCACCAAAAGTCTCCTTAACTACTTCCGGTTATGACGAGGTCGAAGCTGAAGCTCGTTATCCCGCTTATGCCATCGGACACCGACAAGGTCAACACCACCGGAACGACCTCGCCTGGACTGATCGACTGCCCGCCATAGTCCCAGCTAAGAGAAATGTAGCTTGAGGCCTCGGGCAGGCTCCAGTTCTCCGCCCTCATCGAAAGAGTCATCGCGGTACCCCCTCGTTCCTCACATACATTGTCGTATTTTCCGTCGAACCAACCTCAACATCACCAACGTCAACCGAAGAAAGCTCGCTCGTACATTCAATATCCGAGTAAACTCCGATCTCAACCGTTGGGAGCGGTGGAGGAGGCGGGGGCGGAGACGGGGTCGTAACCTCCCCCGTGTAGGGAATTACCACGCTCGCTATCAAAGCGGGGTTGGCAAGAGCAACCGCCACGAATGTGGCTGCTATGATTGCTAATAGGATGCCAACGATCTTGATTTGCAATATTGACCGATAATAAATGTGTCTTAGGACTTAAGAAGCCTTATTGTGGAATCGTTCTACGCAAATACAACATTCAAAACCTAGGAAGAAGTGAGTTTCATGGTTCCAAGTAAACGAACGCAGCAAGGGTGAAGTGATTTGGAGGATTACACCCAAAAAGCAAAGGAAGTTGAGGCTTTGATCAGGAAGATTCGAGAGCTTGAAGACGAGAAGGAGGTCTTGAGGCTTGAGCTGTGGAAGTCCAAGGGTACGCCGTC
>Ga0315314_1002534_pt1 | contig 15017 bp, 16 predicted proteins | sample TDP9_MG_FD_203631 | JGI IMG/M metagenome (GOLD analysis project Ga0315314, IMG submission 203631) | Freshwater sediment microbial communities from Lake Towuti, South Sulawesi, Indonesia - TDP9 | ecosystem: Environmental > Aquatic > Freshwater > Lake > Sediment | place: Indonesia: South Sulawesi...
GCCGCCTCCGCCAGGATGATTCCGGCCAGGATCAGCCCCTGTCCCCCCTCTCCGCTCAATCGGATTTCATATCGGCTTCCCATTCCTTCTTTCCCCCTGGTTTTCCTCTTCCTCTTCGTTTGTCTCAAGACCGGTTGTCATCTATGCCCTGGGCCCGGGCCATCAGTTTCTCGTATTCCTCACAGTATTCGGTCCTCTCCTCTGCAAACAGGACGCCAGTTATCACCTTCCCCGCCAGCTCCTCTGGGCTCAGCTTCTCTGCCGCCTTTCGGCTCATGGTAATGTCTCGCTGCCACTTCAGCATGGAGATGGCATCGCCCAATCGGTTCCTTCTTCCATAAATGGTGGGGCACTGGACCAATACCTCGATGAGGGAAAAGCCCCTGTTGAGAATCCCTCCCTCGATCAGCTTGTCCAACTGGGCAGCCTGATAGGCCGTCCCCCGGGCCACATAGCTGGCCCCAGCCGCCTCCGCCAACTTGCAGATGTCAAACGGGGCTTCGATGTTTCCGTAAGGGGCTGTCGAGGCATATCTCCCCGGAGGCGTGGTGGGTGAGTATTGGCCTCCGGTCATCCCATAGATCAGGTTGTTGAACAGGATCAGGGTGAGATCGATGTTCCGGCGAGCGGCGTGGATGAAATGATTGCCGCCGATGGCGAGGGCATCCCCATCGCCGCTGATGACGATCACTGTCATTTCCGGCTTCGCCAGCTTGACCCCGGTACCAAAGGCGAGGGCTCGCCCGTGGGTGGTATGCAGGGTGTTGAAGTCCACATAGCCGGGTAGACGGCTGGAGCAGCCAATTCCGGAGACCATGCACACCTCATCCTTGGCCAGTTGAAGCCCATCGATGGCCCGCAGAAGGGCCTTGAGCACAATGCCGTTGCCACAGCCTGAACACCAGATATTGGGCATCATGGGAAGACGGAGATAGCGCAAATAGATGTTCATCCCGCCACCTCCTGGATCCTCTCCAGGATCTGTTCCGGGGCGATCGGTTCCCCATCCGCCCGATTGACTCTGGCAATCTGTGCCCTTCCCTGAGCGCAACGCTCCACCTCATAGACCATCTGCCCCAGGTTCATCTCTGCTACCACGATCCGGCTCGCCCGGCGAGCTAACTGCGCTACCTCCTGCTCCGGAAAGGGCCAGAGGGTGAGAGGACGAAAGAGTCCTGCCTTGATTCCCATCTTTTGCGCCTCGCTGATCGCCAGCTTCGCAGAGCGGGCCACGGAGCCAAAGGCGAAGACGGACACCTCGGCATCCTCCAGGCCGATCTGTTCATATCTGATGATTTCTCTCTTATATCTCTCAATCTTTCGGATCAGTCGGGCCTCCTGGGCAGCTACCACCGAGGCCTCGCTGGTCGGATATCCCCTTTCATCATGATTGAGCCCGGTCACATGATAGCGATATCCTTCCCCAAAATTGGCCATAGCAGGGATGTCCGAGGGATCGTTCTCATAGGGCAGGTACTTCTCCGGAGGAACGGATGGCTTTTTCCGATTCACGATCTGGATCTCTGAGGGATCGGGAATCAGGATCTTTTCCCGCATGTGGCCCACGATTTCGTCCATGAGCAGGATCACCGGGGTTCGATAGCGCTCCGCGAAGTTGAAGCAGAGCACGGTAGCATCGAAGACCTCCCCCACCGAGGCGGGGGCCAGGGCGATGGTGGGATGATCTCCATGGGTCCCCCATCGGGCCTGCATCACATCCCCCTGGCCAGGGGAGGTGGGAAGGCCAGTGCTAGGCCCCCCGCGCATCACATTTACCACCACGCACGGGATCTCGGTCATGCAGGCAAATCCAATATTCTCCGACTTCAAGGAGAAGCCAGGTCCGGAGGTGGCGGTGATCGATTTCAATCCAGCCAGGGAGGCACCGATGATCGCCGCCATGGCCCCGATCTCATCCTCCATCTGGATGAACTTCCCTCCCAGTTTGGGTAGCCTCTCCGCGAGCCGCTCGGCGATCTCCGAGGAGGGGGTGATGGGATATCCGGCGAAGAATCGAGCCCCCGCGGCAATGGCGCCTTCCACGCAGGCTTCATTGCCCTGAAGCAGCTTGACCACCCTGGTCTTGCTCTGCAACTTTGATCCTCCTCCCCTCTCCCGGGGGGATGATTCGATTCCCTTCGGGCCCCTCATTTCACGGTGATGGCAAAGTCGGGACAGCGGAGATCGCACAATCCGCACTCGGAGCAGGCCTCCAGGTCGATCGCTTCCGGCTTTCCCCTTCGATTCATGGCCAGCACCTTTTTTGGGCAGAACTCCACACAGATGGAGCAGCCCTTGCACCACTCCTCGTTGATCTCGATGGTCACCTTTTCGTTGCTGTATCGACGGATATGCCCCCGCTCCATGAACCTCCCAGCCCTCCTATGCCCGGCCTCTCTTCGCCAAGACCCTCTTTACCGTCGCTCCAATTTCCGCGGGGTTTTCGCACACAACCATCCCTGCCCTCTCCCAGGCAGCAATCTTCTCGGCCGCGGTGCCCTTCCCTCCCGAGATGATGGCCCCTGCATGTCCCATCCTTCGCCCAGGTGGTGCTGTGCGGCCGGCCACAAAGCCGATCACGGGCTTGCTCATCCGATCTCTCACCAGGGAGGCGGCCTCCTCCTCCGCTCCCCCTCCGATCTCGCCGATGAGAACCACAGCTTCCGTCTCCGGATCCGCCTCGAAGAGCTCCAGGCAATCCACGAAGCTTGTCCCGATGATGGGATCTCCCCCAATGCCAATGCAGGTAGACTGTCCAATCCCATTTCCGGTGAGCTGGAAAACCACCTCGTAGGTCAGGGTGCCACTGCGAGAGATCACTCCCACCGAACCCGGCCGGTGGATATGGCCGGGCATAATGCCGATTTTGGCCTTCCCCGGGGAGATGATCCCGGGGCAATTGGGACCGATGAGTCGGCATCCCCTGGCCTTTAGGAAGGGGATCACCCGAACCATATCGAGGGTGGGAATCCCCTCGGTGATGCACACCACCAGAGAAATGCCCGCATCCGCAGATTCCATGATGGCATCACTGGCGAAGGCGGGAGGAACGAAGATCACGGAGGCATTGGCTCCTTCCTGACGCACGGCCTCCCGCACCGTGTGGTACACGGGGATTCCGTCCACTCTTTCCCCGCCCCTCCCGGGCGTCACACCGGCCACCACCTGGGTGCCGTAGGCTACCGCCTGACGGGCGTGGAAGGTCCCTTCTTTACCCGTGATCCCCTGGACGACCAGTCGAGCAGTCTCATCAACGATGATGGACAATGAATAATAATTCCTCAGCTAAGAGCGGTCAACGATTGGACCCTTGGGAGCGTGCGATCGCCTTCTCCGCTGCATCCTGCATGTCAGCGGCTACGGTGAAGTTGAGGCCCGATCTTTTCAGGAGGTCCCTTCCCTCCTCCACATTGGTTCCCTCTAATCTCACCACGATCGGAACCTTTACCTTCAGCTGGGAGGCAGCCTCGATCACTCCCTGAGCCAGGACATCACAGCGCAGGATGCCTCCAAAGATGTTGATCAGGATTGCCTTCACTGCTCGATCCGAGACCAGGATGCGGAAGGCATTCTCCACCTGCTCGACGCTGGCCCCTCCCCCCACATCCAGGAAGTTGGCCGGCTCCCCTCCGCACAACTTGATGAGATCCATGGTGGCCATGGCCAGGCCAGCACCATTCACCATGCAGCCAATGCTGCCACCTAACCTGATGTAGTTGACACTGTGGCGGGATGCCTCCACCTCCAGAGGATCCTCCTCTTCCACATCCCGCAACTGTTCGATCTTTGGATGGCGAAAGAGGGCGTTGTCGTCGAAATTCATTTTGGCGTCCAGGGCCAGGAGTCGCCCCTCCTCCAGGATCCCCAGGGGGTTGATCTCCGCCAGGAAGGCGTCGTTATCCACAAAGGCTCGGTAGAAGGAGCTCACCAGATGGCCCCAGGAGGAGATCAGTCCCCCAGGCAACCCCAGTTCAAAGGCCATTCGTCTCGCCTGGAAAGGGAGGAGGCCGACGCCCGGATCCACGTCAACTTTCCGGATCTTCTCCGGGTCAGAAGCCGCCACCTCCTCGATCTCCACCCCTCCACTCTCGCTGGCTATGACGACGGGCGTGGCGGCCGCGCGATCGATCACCATCCCCAGATAGAGCTCCTTCTGGATCTGAACCGCTTCCTCCACCAAGACCCTTCGCACCTTAACCCCCCGGGCTGAGGTCTGGGGAGTGACCAGCTGCATGCCCAAGATGGAAGAGGCAGCGCGCTCCGCCTCCTCTGGCGATGAGGCCAGCTTCACCCCTCCCCCCTTTCCTCTCCCTCCGGCATGAACCTGGGCCTTAATGACCACCGGCTTTCCCAGCTGATGGCAGATCTCCCGGGCCCCTTCCGGAGTCTCCGCCACCGCTCCTTGGGGGACGGGAACCCCAGAATCAGAGAGGATCTTCTTGGCCTGATATTCGTGGACCCTCATTTCAGTTGGCCAGGGGTCCGCCGATAGGCGCGAGCACCCTCCACATAGAGGTCGTTGCCCTTTACATCGTTCACCACGATGGCAGGGAAATCCTCCACCTTCAGCCTTCGGATCGCCTCCGTTCCCAGATCCTCGTAGGCCACCATCTCCACCTCTTTGATGGTTCGGGCGAGCAAGGCGCCTGCCCCTCCCACCCCACCGAAATAGACCGCTTTGTACTGCATCATCGCCCGAATAACCTCTCCCGACCGCGATCCCTTGCCGATCATTCCTTTCAGTCCCCGGGCGATGAGGGCTGGGGCATAGGCATCCATGCGGGAGGAGGTGGTGGGTCCGGCGGAGCCAATGATTTGGCCTGGCTTCGCAGGGCTGGGGCCCACATAGTAGATGATTTGGCCCCGGATGTCGAAGGGGAGGTCTTTCCCTTGCTTGATGAGGTCATCCATCCTCTGGTGAGCAGCATCCCGGGCGGTGTAGAGCCAGCCGGAAATCAATACCTGATCCCCCGACCGAAGGGAGGTCACGACCTCCTCAGAGAGGGGGGTAGAAATCCGCTTGGGGTGCGCCATGGATTATGATTTTCCCACTCTATAAAATTCCTTCTTTGTGACGATGGGCATGGCAGTTGATGCTCACTGCCACCGGAAGGCTTGTGATATGACAGGCAAAGGTCTCCACATGGACGGCTAATGCGGTCACTCTCCCTCCTATTCCCATCGGACCAATTCCCAAATCATTCACCGCCTGGAACAGATCCTCTTCCAGGGCGGCAATGTCCGGATCCGGATGGGGTCTCCCCAGGGGACGAAAGAGGGCCTTCTTGGAGATCAGGGCGGTCTTCTCCAGGGTTCCCCCGATCCCCACCCCCAAGATGATGGGGGGGCAGGGATTGGTTCCTGCCTGAAAGACGGTCTCCAGGACCAAGCGCTTGATCCCCTCCACGCCGTCGGAGGGCTTCAGCATTTTCATCTGGATCATATTCTCGGCCCCGCCCCCCTTGGGGGCCACCATCAACTTCAGCTGATCTCCTGGAACCATCTCCAGATGGACCACGGCGGGCGTGTTATCCTTCGTGTTCGCCCGATGGATCGGGTCATTGAGAATGGATTTGCGCAGATAGCCATCCCGATAGCCCTGCCGAACCCCCTCATTCACTGCATCCAGCCAGTAATCCCCCACCAGATGCACCTCCTGCCCGATCTCGGCGAATACAGTAGCCACCCCACAGTCCTGGCACATGGGCACCCTTTCTTCTCGCGCGATCTTCGCGTTCTCGATCAGCTGGCGCAGGATATCCCGGCCAATGGGCGATTCCTCGATCTTCAGAGCCTCCTCCAAGGCCCTGACCACCTCCGGGTCCAGATCATAGTTGGCCTCCATACACATCTCCCGGACCGCCTCGACGATCCGATCGGTATGGATCTCTCTCATAAACTCGCCTCATCCTCCCTCATCTGGACTGGATGCATTCAGCCCTATTTCGCATACTTGAGGACCCAGACCTCCGTTTCCTGGGGCAAAGATTCCTTGGTGATCTCGATCTCCGAAGATTCCAGGAATTTCACCTTCTTCTGGCCCCGAGTGAAATCTTCCACCTTGGCCACCGGCAAGCTGAGTACCTCGGTCTTGAAATGCATGGGGAGTACCAGGGAGGGCTTCAATTGATTGACGATGCCCGATGCCTCCGCGGCGTCGATGGTGAAGAATCCTCCCACCGGGATGAGGAGGATGTCTACCTTGCCGATCTCCGCCACCTGGGAGGAAGTGAGGCCGTGGCCCAGATCCCCCAGATGGCAGATGGCCATCCCATCCATCTCCCAGCAGAAGATGGTATTGACCCCGCGATCCTTGCCCTCTCGCTGGTCATGGAAGCTGGCAATGCCGAGGAACCTGATCCCCCGCTCCCTCTTACTTCCCACCCCCGAGACCACCCTGGGATTCCCCTTCAGGCCCTTCACATAATTGTGGTCCGCATGATCGTGGCTGACCGTGACCAGATCTACTGGTTCTTCAATCCCCTTATAGCCGACGGCGCCGCCGAATCCACCCGGCTCATAGGGATCGGTCAGCACCTTCGTCCCATCCGATGAGGTAAGAAGGAAACTGGCATGACCCACCCACCGAATCTTCATGGCCCTTACCTCCTCCCTATATCCTGCTCCTCTCGCTCCCTTGTCGAACCCTTACAGCCCCAACTCCGAGATGCTCTTCTTGACTGCGGCCGCCGATGTTTCCAGGGCGGCTTTCTCCTCCGGGGTTAGTCGCACCTCGATGATTTGCTCCACCCCGCCGACACCCAGCTTGACCGGGACCCCGAAACAGAGATCGGAGAGTCCATATTCGCCCTCCAGATAGGCAGAGCAGGGTAAGATCCTTTTTTTGTCCCTCAGGATCGCCTCCGCCATCTGCACCGCCGCTGCAGAGGGGCAATAATAGGCCGATCCCGTCTTGAGCAAGGCAACGATCTCCCCTCCGCCCATGCGGGTCCGCTCCACGATGCGGGCGATCTTCTCTGGGCTCATCAGCTCTGTGATGGGAATGCCCCCCATCGTCGAGTAGCGTGGCAAGGGCACCATTTCATTCCCATGCCCGCCCAGGACGAAGGCCTGCACATCCTCCACCGAGCAATCGAGCTCTGCAGCGATGAAGGACCGAAAGCGGGCTGAATCCAGGATCCCGGCCATCCCGACCACCCGATTCTTGGGGAACCCGCTCACCTTTTTCGCCAGATAGGTCATGGTATCGAGGGGGTTGGTCACCACGATCAGGATCGCATTAGGCGATCGATTGACGATCTCCCGGGTGACGGAAGAGATGATCTCCTTGTTCTTGGCCAGAAGATCCTCCCGGCTCATTCCGGGCTTGCGAGCCAATCCAGAGGTGATGATCACCACATCGGAGCCGGCCGTTTCCTCATACCCATTGGTGCCAATGACACGGGTATCGAACCCCTCCACCGGCCCCGTCTCCAATAGGTCGAGGGCCTTGCCCTGGGGTATCCCTTCGATGATATCCACCAGCACGATATCGCCCATCTCCTTCTGGGCCGCCCAGTGCGCCGCCGTAGCCCCCACATTTCCCGCCCCCACAATCGTGATCTTCGGCCTCATCCTGATTCCTCCTCAGCCCTTTCTTATGATTTGAGATGAACAGGCGAAAAAAAAGGGCTGACGGAGGGTCTGCGTGAGCCAACGAACCCCCATCAGCGCACGATTTCTCTCCCCATCCATGGCGATTAGGTTCATATCTAAGAACCTTCAAACTGTCAAGGAAAATCGGGGCAGGAAATCTGGACAAGCAGGTGCAGTGGCGGACCTACTTGAAGATATTGAAGACCAGGAAGGTGTTGGTCTCCCGGATGCCCGAGATCTTCTGAATCTTGCCCGGGACCATGTCTCCCAGATCCTCGTATTGATCCACCCTCACCTTGGTCAGGATATCATAGGGTCCAGAGATGGAATGGACCTCGCTGATCTCCTCAATCTCGGCGAGTCGATCTGCGACTTCCATGATCTTTCCGCTCTCTGCCTTGATCAAGATGTAGGCAAATCGCATGGCTCCTCCTGTGCGGTAGTTCAGGTGCCATTGCCACTACCCGATCCTCTCGATCCTAAAGAAGACCGGGCGGGCGCCGTCGCTGCAACAGGAATAGATGAGCCCCTCCTTCTTAATCCAGGGGTAGCTTCCGCCAAATCGGAGCCCGGTCACTTCCGGATAGATGTCATGCCAGGCCCAGGTGCAAAATCCGGCGGGCATGGCCCCCATCTCATCCACGATGAATTCCTGCCCCTCCTCCAGGCGGTCGCAATAAGCGGCCATGTTCTCGTCCACCTCGGGAAGCGGGTGGCCATAAACCTCCTTGGAGCTCAGCCTCTTCAGCACGGTGATCTTCAGGGGATGTCGCTTCGCCATGTTTCTCCTCCTCTCAACGAGAAAGTTCGGGGAAGATCCTCCTTTTCCCTTAACAAGAGGAATCTCCTTATGATAAATTCATCATATCTCATAGCCTTATCATCTGGCAAGCCTGGCGGGAGTACGACTTTGACCCAGAGCAGAAGGGAGCTGAAAGCATGAAGCCAATGGAACCTGGGCCTCCCACTCATTTCATACGGGCTATTATCGAGCAGGATCTGAAGACCAACAAATACGGCGGCCGGGTCCACACCCGTTTCCCACCGGAGCCGAACGGGTATCTCCACATTGGCCATGCCAAATCGATCTGCCTCAATTTCGGTCTGGCTGCCGATTATGGCGGTCTCTGCAACCTGCGATTCGATGATACCAACCCCACCAAGGAAGAGGTGGAATATGTGGAATCGATCATCGAGGATGTGAGGTGGCTGGGGTTCGATTGGGGAGACCGACTCTTCTACGCCTCCGACTACTTCGAGCAACTCTATCAGTATGCGGTCCAGCTCATCAAGGCAGGCAAGGCCTATGTCTGCGATCTCAGCGCTGAGGAAATCAGAGAATATCGCGGCACCCTGATCGAGCCAGGAAGGGAGAGCCCCTATCGCAACCGTTCCGTGGAGGAGAACCTGGACCTCTTTCAGCGCATGAGGGCCGGAGAGTTCGAGGATGGCTCTCGCGTGCTCCGGGCCAAGATCGACATGGCCTCCCCCAACTTGAACATGCGCGATCCGGTCATGTACCGTATCCTCCACGCGGAACACCACCGAACCGGCGATCAGTGGTGCATCTATCCCACCTACGACTGGGCCCATGGCCAGTGCGATTCCATCGAGCGGATCACCCATTCCATCTGCACCCTGGAATTTGAGGACCATCGACCGCTCTACGATTGGTTCCTCGAACAATTGGGCATCTACCGCCCCCAGCAGATCGAGTTCGCCCGCCTGAATCTGAGTCACACCGTGCTCAGCAAGCGCAAGCTCTTGCAGCTGGTGCAGGAAGGATATGTCAAAGGATGGAATGACCCGAGGATGCCGACCCTCTCCGGCCTGCGCAGGCGCGGATACACCCCAGAGGCGATTCGCGATTTCTGCGATCGCATCGGAGTAGCCAAGAGCAATAGCACCGTGGACATCGGGCTACTGGAATACTTCCTCCGCCAGGATTTGAACCAGCGCGCCCCCCGCGTCATGGCGGTCCTCCGTCCTCTGCGGGTGGTCCTCGACAACTACCCGGAAGATCTGGTGGAGGAGATGGAGGCGATCAACAACCCGGAGGATCTGTCCATGGGGACGCGGAAGGTCCCCTTCTCCCGCGTGCTCTACATCGAGCAGGAGGATTTCCGGGAGGAGCCGCCGCCCAAATACTATCGCCTGGCCCCGGGCCGCGAGGTGAGGCTGCGCTATGCCTACTTCATCAAATGCGTGGGGGTAGTGAAGGATGAGAGGACCGGGGAGGTGGTGGAGTTACACTGCACCTACGATCCGGCTACCCGGGGAGGCGACGCGCCGGATGGAAGGAAGGTCAGATCCACCCTTCACTGGGTCTCTGCCGCCCATTCCCTCCCCGCCGAGGTGCGCCTCTACGATCACCTCTTCCTCAAGGCCAACCCGGAGGAGGAAGAGGAGGATCGCGATTTCAAATCCTATCTGAATCCCAAGTCCTTGGAGGTATTGACCTCTTGCCGCGCGGAGCCCAGCCTGGCGGGGGCAAAGGCAGGAAGCCGCTATCAGTTCGAGAGGCAGGGCTATTTCTGTGTGGACCCCGATTCCTCCGCCGGGGGACTGGTGTTCAACCGGACGGTTTCTTTAGTGGACACCTGGGCCAAGATTGCGAGGGCGCAGAAGAAATAGGCAGGGCCGGCCCTCTTTGGGACTACCCCTTTGCTCTTCGAAATAAGTATTAGAGATCGAGCTCGCCAAGCTGTCTTAGAACCAACTTCCGCAAGCCGGTCTCAACCGGTATTGACGTTGGCGGGCAGAGATGATTAGGTTTATCGCTATGGAAGACATTGAAATCATCTGGGGACCACTTCGCTCACTGCTTCGCGAAAGGTGCACCTCACATCGAATAGTTCAAATCTTGAGTCCCACGGGCTTGGACATGCCAAGACTCGCCAAGGTACCGTTGGGAAACAGCACGGAAGAAAAGAACCAACTCATGACCGAAGTTGATGAGATGTATGGCGAAATGGAAAAGCCGCAGCGCGAGCGCTTTCTGCGGATTGCAACTGAGGAGCTCCTTTCACAGAAGCCCGACTTGAAAGAGAGTTTGGACAAATACCTTCGTCGCCTTGGCTGGAAGATACATGAAGGCGTCTTAATCCCGATTCCCATTTTGGATGTAAGCGAACTTGAGGAACTCCCTCCTGATGCTCACACGGATCTACTCAAGGCAGCTGAGCGCCTACGCGATGGGGACCTCAGCGGCGCCGTCTCAGCCGCGTGTGGTGCAGTAGACTCTGTTACGGGGAGGATCTATCGGGAAAAAGGCCTGGGGGATCCAAATAGGGCCTCCTTTCAAAAAAGAGTGATCAAGTCACTAAGAAGCCACGGAGTGCTTCCTGCCCTTGCGGAGGAGCTGCAGACTCTTGGTTGGGGAAAAAAGGATGCGGAAAGGTTCTCCGAGAATCTCCACGGCTCGATAAATCAGGCAGCGTTCGTAATGCAGACGTTGCGTTCCCATATGGGAGATGTCCATGGCACCAAACCAATCTTAAAGCCACTTGTCTTTGATACGCTCAAATGGGCCACTATAGTAGTTCGTCTGCTGAATGAGGAATAACAATGCCGCTTGACACAGCGCTGCAACAGACAGCGTTCCGCGCGCGAATGAGCCAGCATAGGTGACCCCGATTCCACCAGGACTACAGGGCGGAGAGGACCACACGGAACCCGATATTGCTGTACGCGTACCAGGGCTCCCTGTTGTTCCGCTGTGAGGCCCGTACCATAAACCGGCCATCGCTCCAGGAACCGCCGCGGATCACACGGTATTCTCCGCTATCGGGTCCGGCTGGGTTGGTCTTCCGACTTTCTCCATAGTACTTCTCGCCATACCAGTCGTAGCACCATTCCCAGACATTTCCCACCATATCATAGAGGCCCAATTCGTTCGGCGAGAAACCCCCCACCGGCGCGGTGAATGCATGCCCATCATTATATCCTTCCCATACATCATACCAGAATGAGCTATCCACCTTGGGATACTCCGTCATTAGCGAGAGATCCGCGATGTTGCCTGAGGGTCGCGCATGGCCCCAACTATATTTGTACTTCTTTCCTCCCGAACGGGCGGCGTACTCCCACTCTGCCTCGGTGGGGAGGCGGTAGGTCTTGCCGGTGGTTCGGCTCAGCCATTCGATAAAGGCCAGGGCATCATTGTAGGATACGCAGACGACCGGGTGGCGATCGGTCTGGGAAAAGCCCGGGTTCCTCCAATAGTCCCCGTCTCCCTTCTCCGCCTCGGTGCGATAGCCCGTGGCGTTGACGAACTCCCGGAACTGGCCCACCGTCACCTCATACCTGCCCAGATAGAAATCATCCACGCAGACTTCGTGGACGGGCCTCTCGGCCGGGATTTCATCCCCAAAGGTATCCCCCATCTGGTAGCAGCCACCCTTGACCAGGACGAACTCCATGCCGGTGGTGGGGTCCCGGTAGGTCTTGGCAGCCGGTGTGATGGAGACAGGAGTAGTTGTACCCATGCCTGTCGTGGTTACAGCAGGTGCTTCGGGGGCCGCCTCCCCCATCAATCTTCTTGCTGCCATCTTGACCGAGTCGATCAGCTCATCCTCCTCGCACCGGCATTTCTGCTCCGCCATCTGTTCAGTCTCTCCCGTCTCCACATTGACCTGGGAGAGGGTGAGATAATAGGTCTTTCCCACCAGGCCCAAGGAGCCGATGATTACCTTTCCCACGCCCAGGAGCTGGCCCGCCTCTACCGCACAGGCCTTGGCCACGCAGCCCGTCATCTGGAAGGCCTGCTCTTTCAGGATCTTTTCCATATTGGCGCGATCGACCACCTTGAATTTGGCGGACTTCGCGATCTCATGCCGGATGCTCTCCGAGAGCGGACGAGCAAGACCAGGGTCCGCCTTGCCGGCGATCTCCAGGTCGAAGACTGCCAGGTAGTCGGCGACCCGCATGGTCTGGGAGGGCTTCTCGGCAGCATAGAATGGAGCAGCGAGGAGCAGCAGGAATGAGAAGATCATCATCAGGCGGCACATAAACACCCCCGGATATAGAGTGGAGGAACGAGGGAGAGTACTTTTCGCGCGGGAACTAATTGGTTAATTATTCATCCAAGGTCCGTGATGGCTCGCCTCGGCGCCGCTGCTCCAGAATGACCTCATCCATCAGATCCTCCACGAAATTCTTTATCCTGGAGCAACTTCGCTATCACCGCCTGCCTCTGTTTCTTGGGGAGTGCCCTAAAGGCTGTCCAGAGGACATCTGAAGTAGCCTCAACGGTAGTCACGATATGAGCCTCCCGCACGATTTGCTTCGGAAAAAGGGGTACACCCTTCGCCCCCTTTTTTTAGATGCCCCCGGGCAAGCCAGCAGGATACTTCACCTCGCCGGTCCGGCCGACTCCTGAGCGACCTTGGGCGCTGATGAGCGAGGAGAGCTCGGAGAGGTCAGGCCGAGCTGCCTGAGACCTCCGATCCGCTTTTGAGGAGGGCGAGTTCTCGGCCTGCCGAGCTCACACGAGCGAATGTCCGTGGGAGCGAAGGGAGTGGCCGGACCGACGCACCTTCGGCGCAAAAAAAAGCCTTCCTCCCCGCCAAAGCCAGGGAACTCAAAGCGCCTATAGAATCATTTACTCTCCTGACTGCTTCTTGTCAATCCGTCTTGCCCCCACCTTCGGCGGAGGCGCTCCACTCGCAGATGGGCCTGGCGCAGGGGCTCGGGAACCCGATAACGGCGGCAGCAATGAAGGACGATCTCGATTGCCGTACTCAAGGTGATCAGATGGCCGGGAGAGATGAGGAGGGGCTTCACGCTGGATCGGGTGCGGACCGCGGCTCCCACGGTGCGGCCCTGGTGAATCAAGGGAACCCAGGATCCCTTCTTTCTCTTGAGCAGGGAGGATTCAAACTCCCCGATCAGACGGCTCTTGGCGCAGCCGATGGCGGGCTTTTGGAGGAGTACCCCCAGATGGGAGGCCAGGCCGAGGCGCCGCGGGTGGGCAATCCCCTGCCCATCGAAGAGGTAAAGATCGGGTTCCCTGGAAAGCAGCGACAGTACCTGCAATAAGGCGGGCCCTTCCCGAAAGGAGAGGTACCCCGGAACATAGGGAAAGCGGATCTCGACCTGGAGATCGTGCTCCTCCAGGAGCTCCAAATCGGGATAGCGAAAGAGGAGCGCCCCAGCCCAGGCCCGATCCTCTCCTTGGGAGTAAGCCACATCCGCTGCCGCCAGGGAGCAAATGGGATGGGGAGGATCCTGAAGCAGGATACGATCTTTCAGTTCTCGCTGAAGCAGCATCGCCTCTGCCAACGAGTCGGGCCAGGAGGGAAGAGGGCTTGCAGGGAGGAGCATAGGAGAGCGACTACAGCCGGAAGGGACGGGGGAGAAGCTCAGGCAAGCTCGCGACCTCATAATCCTCTCCCTCCGCTCCTGCCAGGATGAGCTGGAGGTCCGGGGCGTACTCCCAGAGCATCTGGCGGCAGGCCCCACAAGGGGTGGCAGGCTGGTTGGAGGAGGTGACCACAGCCAGGGCAACGAATTCGGACTCTCCCTCCGAGAGGGCCTTGAGCAGAGCAACTCGCTCCGCACAGAGGCTCAGACTCAAAGAGAGATTCTCGATGTTACATCCGCTGTAGACCTTTCCCGACTTGGCCAGCAGCGCCGCTCCGACCTCAAAATGGGAATAGTCGGCCCTCGCCTTTTCCCGCGCCGACCGGGCCGCCTCCAGCAGAAAATGAATATCTGCGGTCATCGACCCTTCCCCTTTGGCCATCGACTTGACCCAGACACAGGGATTCAGTCTCCTTCAAGAGGGCTTCCCTTCTAACAAGCCTGCCGAAAGAAGCTTAACCAGCCTCTGCATCGTTGCAATGTCATCCTCTCCACTCTGAGCGACGACCTCCCTCAGGGTCCTTTTCCCATCGAACATCTCCAGGAAGGACTTCAGATCCGGGGACAGCTTCTTCGATTCCAATTTTTCCCTCACCCCGGGTTTGACCACCAGGATGGCACGAAGGTCAGGGAGTTGGGAGAGCAACCGTCGCCTCTCATCGAAGCGCCGGATCCCCTCCAGGACGAGCTCCGTTCCAGAGGAATAGATGACCGGGACCTTCGAAACCGGCTCAGAGCGAAAGGAAAAGTCCCCCTTGGCCCAGGAAAGAAGATGATAAACGGCCCACTTCCCTTTTCGTTCGCCCACCTCTGCGTCGAGCACCTTCCCATCCGCGAAGTAGACCAGTCCCTGCTCCCCCTCGCCGGAGAGGGCCAGCACCCCGGTATTCCTTCCCTGTTCCAGGATCTGAATCAAATCGGTAAGTCCAATCAGGGAAAGCTTGCCGAAGAAATCCCTTTCCTCCTTGATCTCCCTTCCTAAGGATTCCCTCTCCTTCAATACGGAATCGATGCGCTCTACCAGATCTTCGATGCGAAATGGCTTCCTGACATACGCC